>ENA-USUG01000140-USUG01000140.1-human-gut-metagenome-genome-assembly--contig:-NODE-140-length-103212-cov-20.602230_pt1 | contig 103212 bp, 80 predicted proteins | sample MGYA00250059_ERZ773394 | MGnify/ENA primary metagenome ERZ773394 (study PRJEB29103, sample SAMN06111957) | human gut metagenome | biome: human gut; feature: ankylosing spondylitis patient; material... | reverse complement strand
ATGTGGTCACAGCCTTGATTAAGGAAATTGAAATTTACAGGAATGACGAGTCTGAATATCCGCTAAAGCGGATTGGTCTGAATTTTCCGGTGTTCAAGGATGGCGGGGAAGTTACGGAGCTTTTGTGGGACAAAGGGAATACCGTTGAGTGCGTGGTGAAGCTGACGCGCGGATAAAAGGAGTGGAGATGTAAAATGGCGATACCTAAGTACAACGAACTATATGACCCCTTCCTTACCGCAATCAGCGATGGAAAAGTTCATACTGCTAAAGAAGTTGCCTCTACTGTAGCAAATATTCTTCAGCTTTCCCCGGAAGATTTAACTGAGCAGCTGCCGAGCCAGCGGCAGACTACGTTTGCCAATCGGTTGAATTGGGCAAAGACCTATCTAAAAAAGGCCGGACTTGTAGATTCACCCAAACGAGGCACCTACATCATCACTACAGCCGGGAGCACACTTCTTCACAGTGACGTCGCCATCACAAACGAATTTTTGGAGAGCAATTATCCATCTTTCGCTGCGTTCGTAAACAGGACTGACGATGTAGATACCGCAAACGACACTGCAAGCATCACACCATCTGATACGCAAACTCCCGAAGAGCAGATGGATGCCCTTCATAAAACAATCAATGATACTCTGGCTGATGACCTGCTTGCCGAAATCATGCAGCAGACGCCTGTATTTTTTGAGCAACTGGTCGTTGACTTGATGAAAGCCATGGATTACGGCGATGGCTTCAAGACAAAATCCAGTGGTGACGACGGCATTGACGGTGTTATACATGAGGACAAACTCGGCTTCAATCTGATTTACATCCAGGCTAAACGTTGGAACCCCGATGTTACCATCGGCAAGCCGGAGATTCAAAAATTTTTCGGTGCCATGATGGGCCCGCCCCGTGTGGAAAAAGGACTTTTCATTACAACTGCTAAATTTTCCAAGGGAGCCAAAGAGTACGCCGATGCACAGCATATTATTCTAGTCGACGGGCAAAAGCTCACTTCCTTGATGATTGAGTGCGGCTTGGGCGTGTCTGTGCAGAAGGTGTACCAAATCAAGCGCATTGACAGTGATTATTTCTCTGATTCACTCTAAACCCACTTTTGTTCAAACTCTATTCCCCGCTTGTTCACGATTTGCCCATATTTGTGTGCCATAATAGTACGATGAAAACAATGCGGCTTTGCCGCGAAAAGGTGGTTTTTACATGAAAGGCTGGTTTCAGCGGTTTATGGCGGGCCGATATGGGTTCGACCAGTTCGGCGGTTTCCTGTGTATTTCGTCGCTTATCCTTATTGTCATCGGCGCGTGGGTGTCGCCGGTGCTGTACTGGCTGGGGCTGGCGGCCATCGTCTACAGCTATTTCCGCATTTTGAGCCGCAACACCCGCAAGCGTTACAGTGAAAACCTCAAATATCTCTCCTACCAGAACCGCGTTACCACGTGGTTTGGCAAGCAGCAGGTGCGGTTCAAGCAGCGCAAGGACTATCACTATTACCGCTGCCCCCAGTGCGGCCAGCAGCTGCGCGTGCCCCGTGGGCGCGGCAAGATCAGCATCACCTGCCCGAAGTGCGGCCATCAGTTCATCAAAAAGAGTTGACGCGCGATGTTCGGATATGTTACGCTTTACCGTAAGGGCCTGGCAGACGCCGAGATGGACCGCTACCAGGCTTACTACTGCGGGCTGTGCCGGACGCTGGGCCGCCGCTACGGACGCACCGGACAGTTGGCATTGAGCTATGACATGGCGTTTGTCGCCATTCTGCTGACAGCACTGTATGACACGCCCACAGCCTTTTCCGGGGGCCGCTGCGTGCCCCACCCACTGAAAAAGCGTCCCCGCGCGGACAACGAACTGCTGGACTACGCCGCCGACATGACCGCCGCGCTGGCGTACTACAACTTTCTCGATGACTGGCAGGACGATCACCGCCGCGCCAGTCTGGCGCAGGCGCAAAAGCTGGAGCCAAGCCTGCCCGCCCTGCGGGAGCGCTGGCCGCGCCAGCTGCAGACCATGGCCGCACAGCTGGACAGGCTGAACGCGCTGGAAAGCGCCGACAGCCACGATTTGGACGCGCTGTGCAACGCCTTTGGCGCACTGCTGGGCGAGGTGTTCGCCTGCCGCGACGACATCTGGGCCCCGGCGCTGCGCGGCATGGGCAATGGGCTGGGGGCGTTCATCTACCTGATGGACGCCTACGACGATCTGGAAAAGGACAGCCGCCGCGGGCAGTTCAACGCCCTGCAGCAGCTGGCGGACGAGCTGCCGCCCGCCGCCTATGAGCAGCGCTGCCACGAGCTTTTGACCCAGCAGATGGGCCGCTGCGCACAGCAGTTTGAGATGCTGCCGATTTTAAAGGACACCCCGGAGGGGAAGCTATTGTACAACACGATCTATTCCGGCGTGTGGAGCAAATACGCGCTGGTACGCAAGCACAGGGAGGCAAAGCGCCATGACTGATCCATACAGTGTATTGGGCATCACCCCCAGTGCCGACGACGAAACGATTAAAAAAGCCTACCGCAAAAAATGCAAGGAGTACCACCCCGACCTGCACCCCGATGACCCGTCGGCGGAGGAGCACTTTAAAGAGGTACAGGCCGCTTACAGCGAGATCATGCGCATCAAGCAGGGCGGCGGGGCGTCCTACAGTGCCGGCGGGCAGCACTATGGCGGCAGCCAGAGCGGCTACAGCCAGCAGTATCAGGACCCGTTCAGCGGGGCCGGGTTTGGCTTTGGACCGTTCGGGTTTGGGTATTACAGCACAAGCGGCTCGTCCGGGCGGCAGAGCTACGGCAGCGCTGCCGGTGACCCAGAGCTGCGTGCCGCGGCAAACTACATCCGCAGCGGCTTCTATGAGGAGGCCATGAACACGCTGAACGGCATCCCCACTGCCAACCGCACGGCCCAGTGGCACTACTACGCCGCGCTGGCCAATCAGGGGCTTGGCAACAACATCCGTGCGCAGGAGGAGGCCCGGACGGCGGTCTCGATGGAGCCGAACAACTACGCTTATCAAAACCTGCTGGATCAGCTGCAAAGCCCGGGCCGCAGCTACACAAGCTACCAGCAGCCCTACGCCCAGCCCAGCGGCAGCCCGGGGTCTTTCTGTCTGTCGTTCTGGATGTATTTATTGGTGTGCAATATTTTGAGCTGGTGCTGCTGCGGCGGCAGAGGCGGATTCTTTATCTGCTGATTTACACGTAGGGGCCGGGCATGCCCGGCCCGCGGCTTTCCCGCAGATGGGCGGTTATCTTCAGGCTGCGGGCCGCACATGTGCGGCCCCTACAAAGCAATATAGGAAAAGCGCTGTGACTGTTTGAAAAGGTCACAGCGCTTTTGTTGTTGTTTTGTAGGGGAGGGATTTGTCTCTCTCGGGGCGTTGGCGGCGGTGGGAAGGTGCACGGGAGACATGAATGCCTCCCCTACAAGGCGTCTATTTACCCGCATCCGACAATTTACGGGAAATTTTGTAGGGAGGGGTTTTGACCCCTCCAGGGCGTTGGTTTCTGCCGCAGAGCTGCACGGAGCGGTCAAGACCGCTCCCTACAAAGCTGTTTTTTACAGCATCCTGTCCAAAAGCGGCATTAAAATTTCTATGTTTTGACAAAATTGCGGGTAGAAGTCGTCGCCGAGCTCGTAGTCGTAGTAGAGGGCACGCTCCATACGCCTGACAGCGGCGGAGAAGCGGGGGTTATCCGTGCCGCCCGCGGCCTGTAACCGGTTGGAAAGCTGCGTGCAGACGATGGCCCAGCGGGCATCCACCCCCGCGCGGTCCAGCACGGCGGAATCCTGCAGATAGTCCTGCAGCGTCCGTGCCTCCCCTGCCCGTGCACCACAAAGCGGCGTCTGGACGTAATATTCCGTCTGCGCTGTCACCGTGTCGATGCTCTGCCCCAGCGGGTAGAGCGCACAGGCCAGCGGGCGCGCGGCGTGGATGGTGCAGGCGCTGCCCTCAAAAAAGCGGCAGTTGCCGGTTTTGGGGTCCGGCGTCAGGCGCAGGGCAGGCAGGCAGCTTTCAGGCGCAAGGTAGCTTTTGCAGAAAGCCTCCGCCACGATACGGGGCGGCAAGCTAAGCCGCCTTGCAATGCGGTAGAGGTCATACCCCGACAGCACCAGGTCGCGCCTCTGGCGGCAGCAGTCTCCGCAGCCCGCACAGGCAAAGTCAAAGCGGTCCCCTGCCGCCAGCCGCGGGCAGTCGTCCCAGTGTTCGCCGCAGCGGCCCGGCTCAACGGCTGGCATCACAGCTGCACCTCACCGGCGTAGGGCTGGCCGTGGGCATAGGCGTCCAGCGCCTCAAACGGGCTCTGCACCATGCTGGCGACATTGACGTCGGTGTAAAACGCCGTGTGCGGGCTGACGATGACATTGGGATAGCTGCGCAGCAGGTTCAGCTCGCGGTTCGGGATGGCCTGCCCCATGCGGTTGTAATAGTAAATACCGGTCTCATCCTCAATGACGTCGAGGCCCGCGCCGCCGATCTTGCCGCTTTCCAGCCCGGCGATCAGCGCGTCGGGGTCAATGAGCGTGCCCCGCGCCGTGTTGACGAGCAGCACGCCGTCTTTCATTTTTGCAAGGGCGCCGGCGTTGATGAGGTGGTGGTTTTCCGCCGTGGCGTTCGTGTGCAGCGTGATAATGTCACTTTGCGCGTAAAGCTCGTCCAGCGTGACGTAGTCGGCGTACTGCCTGACCGCGTCGTTCGGGTAGAGGTCGTAGGCCAAAATCTTGCAGCCGAAGCCGCTCAGATGGCGGATGACCGTCTGGCCGATCTTGCCCGTACCGATGACACCCACCGTGCAGCCGGAAATATCGCGGCCCATCTTGCCGGGCAGCGAGTAGTCCTGCACGTTGGCGCGCAGCATGATTTCGTTCATGCGGCGGGTACACATCAGCATGAGCATGATCGTATAGTTGGCCACGCCGTCCGGCGGGTAATGGCTGTGGCTGATACGCAAACCCAGCTTTTTGGCGGTGTCCAGCGGGATATGATCATAACCGATGCTGCGGCAGGGCAGATATTTGACGCCCATTTCAGCCCATGTCTGCAAATATTCAGGGCGTATCTCGCAGGGGTTCGTGCTGACGGCGTCGCAGCCCTCGGCCAGATGCAGGTTATCCGGGCGCGGCACGTCGGGCGTGCCGGTGTAGTCGATGCCGTAGCGGGCTTTGTAGGGCTCGCAGTATTGCTGCTCATCAAAGGGGCGCAGCGCGTAAAACATGATTTTCATGCTTTGTCATCTCCTGTTACAGGTGAAAATCAAAGGTTTCGGCCAGCCAGTCCGTGCAGAGGGCCACCCAGGCGCTGTTGTGTTTGTTGGGGGTGTTGACCTCCCGCGTGCAGGTGCTTGTGCCGTGGCCGTCGTGGGCGAAAAGATGCAGCTCCAGCGGGACCTTATGGGCTGTCAGCGCACCGGCAAGCATCAAAGAGTTCTGCACGGGGACGGACGGGTCCTCCACCGTATGCCAGACGAAGAAGGGCGGCAGACCGTCGCGGACCTGGTTTTCCAGGCTCATTGTGGCGCGCAGGTCGGCGTCATCGCCGCAGAGGTTGACAATGGAGCCATCGTGGCGGTATTCCCCCGCCGTGATGACCGGATAGCCCAGCACAACGGCATCGGGGCGGGCCTCGGTGCCGTGGATGCCAAGGGCGGTCTGCACAGGCTCGGCGTCCCACAGGATGGCCGTGGACGCCGCCAGATGGCCGCCCGCCGAGAAGCCGCAGATGGCGATTTTCGCCGGGTCGGTGCCGAACTGCTCTGCATTGCGGCGGATATGCAGGATCGCCCCGGCAGCGTCGATCAGCGGCTGCCAACGCAGCGCGGGCACGGACTCGTCACTTCGGCAGGTGTAATAGAGGGTAAAGACATTGTAGCCAGCCTGCAGAAACTGCATGGCAACGGGGTCGGCCTCGCGCCTGCTGCACCAGGCGTAGCCGCCGCCCGGCAGGATGAGAATGGCCGGACGGGTGTTGAAGGCAGGCATCTCGACGGTCCTATCGCGCAGATACCCGATGAGCTGTGCGCCGCCGGGGAGAGTGTGAGTGTATATTTGCATGATGGATTCCTCTTTCTATGGTATTTCTATGGTAAGGGATCGCTTTTTGTCGGCAGGGCGTAGGGGCCGCCTATATGCGGCCCGCAGCTGTACGCAGGCAGACATTCACAGGCAAGCCCGCGGGCCGGGCATGCCCGGCCCCTGCCGCGCTGTTTAACAGAATATCTTTATACATTGTTAGCATACCGCAAATTTCCACGTTTGAAAAGCCCTGAATTTAAATTTTTTGTTAAAATACTGCGCAAGGGTTGCACTTTATTAAAAAGAGTGCTAAACTAACTTTAGCAGTTGAAATAAACGAGTGCTAATTTCATTTGTATAAAGTGAGGTTTTCTACCATGGCTATGCGTCAGTTTAAGGCCGAGAGCAAAAAGCTGCTTGACCTGATGATCAATTCTATCTATACAAACCGCGAGATCTTCCTGCGTGAGCTGATCTCCAACGCATCGGACGCCTGCGACAAGCGCTACTTCAAGAGCCTGACCGACACGTCCGTCGGCATCACGAAGGACGACCTGAAAATCCACATCCAGCCCGACAAGGACAGCCGCACGCTGACCATCACCGATAACGGCATCGGCATGACGAAGGAGGAGCTGGAGAAGAACCTCGGCACGATTGCCAGGTCCGGCTCCCTTGACTTCAAGACCGAGAACCAGAGCGATAACATCGACATCATCGGTCAGTTCGGCGTCGGCTTCTATTCCGCGTTCATGGTGGCCAAAAAGGTCACCGTCATCTCCCGCGCACAGGGCGCTGACACGGCCTGGAAGTGGGAGTCCACCGGCGTCGAGGGCTACACCCTGACCGAGGCTGACAAGGAGGACGTCGGCACCGAGATCATTCTGGTGCTGAAGGACGACACCGATACCGACAAGTACAGCGAGTACCTCGAGGATTACGAGCTTGCAAACCTCGTCAAGAAGTACAGCGACTATATCCGCTTCCCCATCACGATGTACCGCGAGAAATCCCGCCAGAAGCCGAAGCCGGAGGACGCGGGCGACGACTACAAGCCCGAGTACGAGACCTACACCGAGCTGGAAACGCTGAACAGCATGGTGCCCATCTGGAAGCGCCCGAAGAACGAGGTCAAGGACGAGGACTACAACGAGTTCTACAAGAACAAGTTCATGGACTACACCGACCCGCTGCGCGTCATCACCAGCCGCACTGAGGGTACGGCGACCTACACCGCGCTGCTGTTCATCCCCGGCTCGACCCCGTACGACTACTACACCAAGGAGTACGAGAAGGGTCTGGCGCTGTATGCCTCCGGCGTTATGATCATGGAGAAGTGTGCCGACCTGCTGCCGGATTATTTCAGCTTTGTGAAGGGTGTTGTGGACAGCGAGGATCTGAGTCTGAACATCAGCCGTGAGACGCTGCAGAAGGACAACCAGCTCAAGCTGATGCGCAATTCTCTGGAAAAGAAGATCAAGAACGAGCTGCACGCGATGCTCGTCAATGACCGCGAGAAGTATGAGACCTTCTGGAAGAACTTTGGCCGCCAGATCAAGTTCGGCATCTACGGCGACTACGGCATGCACAAGGATCTGCTGGGCGACCTGCTGATGTTCTACTCCGCCAAGGAGAAAAAGCTCGTCACGCTGGACGAGTACGTCGAGAAGATGCCCGACGATCAGAAGTGCATCTACTTTGCCGCCGGTGACGACACGGACCGTCTGGGCAAGCTGCCCAACGCCCAGCTGGTGCTGAGCAAGGGCTACGACCTGCTGCTCTGCACCGAGGATGTGGATGAGTTCTGCCTGCAGATGATGCGCGACTACAAGGAGAAGGAGTTTAAGAACATCAACTCCGGTGACCTGGGTCTGGAGACCGAGGACGAGAAGAAGGCCGCCGAGGCTGCCGAGACCGAGAACAAGGATCTGTTTGAGGAAATCAAGAAGGACCTGAACGGCAAGGTCAAGGAGGTCAAGGTCAATCCGACCCTGCAGGAACACCCCGTCACCCTGTCTGCCGAGGGCGGTATCTCGATGGAGATGGAGAAGGTACTGCGCCGCATGCCCAACGCAGAGGGCGTCGAGAGCACGAAGGTGCTGGAGCTGAACCCGAACCACACGGTCTTTGCCGCCCTGAAGGCTGCCCACGCCGCGGGCGACACTGACAAGGTCGCCAAGTACGCCGAGCTGCTCTATGACCAGGCACTGCTGATCGCCGGTCTGCCCATTGAGGACCCCGTTGCCTATGCACAGCTGGTGTGTGGGCTGATGCAGTAAAATCAGAATAACAGCCGCCCGCCCAGGTACGATGCCTGAGCGGGCGGCTGTTTTTTGATGGGGTTGTAGGGGCAGGCATTGTTCGACCACGGCAACACGGACTTTCCGAGTCGATGCAGGCGCCGTCCCTATGTGTAGGGGCGGATTCCATATCCGCCCGGGAAAGCTTCCGCCACCGCAAACGGGCACGGGCTCATATAGAATGCGCCCCTGCGGAGTTATGCCGCAGGGGCGCAATTTTCGTTTTTTACACAAACGGATTATAAAACCGTCCAAACCTGATCGTCACGGTCAGGCTGATGAGCAGCAGCACGACGCCAACTGCCAGCGCGATAAAATCGCGGCGGGCAAAGGGGCGGCGGGTGTACCAGGTGCGCTTGTCATGCTTGCCGAAGCCGCGCAGCTCCATGGCGTTGGAGATCGTGTCGATGCGGTTCAAGCTCGTCAGAATCAGCGGCAGCAGGATGCTGACCGAGTTCTTCAGGCGCTTGAAGAACGGCTCGCTGCGGCCCAGCTCGACGCCGCGGGCCTGCTGTGCCTGGCTGATGCTGTGGTAATCGCGCTGAATATCCGGAATGTACCGCAGCGCAATGGCGACGGAATAGCCGACCTTGTATGAGATGCCGATGCTGTTCAGGCTGGCGGCGAACTCACTGGGGTTCGTGGCCGAGATGAACAGAATGGCCACCGGCAGCGCGACAAAATATTTCAGCGAGATGTTGAACATATAGAACAGCTGCTCGGCGGTCAGGTCGTACCGCCAGAACAGGTGGCAAAGCACAGTGCGGGTACCGTAGAGCGCCGTGCCCTGGTTCGGGTCGAACAGGAAGATGAACAGGTCGTTCAGTGCGAGGAACACCAGCATAAAGACCAGCATGAAACGAACCTCGCGCAGCTTGATGTGGCTGAGCCTGAACACCGCAAAGCCGACGGCCATCAGCCCCAGCAGCACCCAAGTGTTGTAGGTGATCATGCTGGCGAAGGTAAACAGCAGAAAGAACGCCAGCTTTGTCGTGCCGGTCAGGTCGTGTACCACGCTTTTGCGCGGCATATAGTTCAAAACGGTATTAGCAGCCATCGGCGCGCACCTCCCTGTCTGCCGCGATAAAGCGCTCCACAAATTTCTCGGCGGGCGTGATGCCGCAGCGGTTGGCCAGCGTGTAAAGGCTTGTCTCCTTCAAGGCCGCCTGCTCGATCAGCGCCGGGTCACAGAGGATGGCCGCCGCGCTGCGGTCCGCAATGAGCCGCCCGTCGCAAAAGGCCAGCGCCCGCGGCGTGTATTCCAGCATCAGGTGCATATCGTGGGTGATCATGACCACGGTCACACCCTTTGCGTTCAGCCCGCGCAGGAACTCCATAATGTCGGTGTAATGTCGGAAATCCTGGCCCGCCGTCGGCTCGTCCAGAATGATAAGCTCAGGGTCCTGCACCAGCACGCTGGCGATGGTCACGCGCTTTTTCTGGCCGAAGCTCAGCGCCGAGATGGGCCAGTTGCGGAACGGGTACAAGCCGCAGACCTTCAGCGTGTCCTCGACCCTGGCGCGAATCTCAGCATCGGTCAGGCCGCTGCCCTGCAGGCCCAGCGCGACCTCGTCAAAGATCATCGTCTTGGAGATCATCTGGTTCGGGTTCTGCATGACATAGCCGATATGCCTGGCGCGGCGGCGGATGTTTTCGTCTTTTAGGTCTTTTCCGTCAAAGAAAATTTCACCGCTGTCGGGCGTCTCAAAGCCGCAGATCAGCTTGGAGAGCGTTGACTTGCCCGCGCCGTTGCGGCCCACGATGCTGACCATCTCCCCTTTTCCAATCGTGAAGCTCACGTCGGACAGGGTGTGCCGGTCCTTGCTGTAGCCGAAGGACAGACCCTTGACCTCCAGCAGCGGGGTCGGGGCAGGCTTGGCCGCGGGCAGCGGCTCGGCGCGGAACCAGGTGCGCAGCTTCTCGGTATCGGCATCATCCAGCACGACGGAGTCAACGTGGGCGGGGTGCTTGGCGGGCGTGATGTCAATGCCCGCATACCGCATAGCCGTGACGTAAAGCGGCTCGCGGATGCCGTTTTCCGCCAGCAGTGAGCCGGACAGCAGCTCGTCGGGGCGCAGGTCGGCCAGGATGCGGCCCTCGTTGACCAGCACAATGCGGTCCACGCTGCGCCAGAGCACGTCCTCAAGGCGGTGCTCAATGATGAGGACCGTCGTGTCGGTCTTTTGCTGGATCGCGTCGATCAGCTCAATGGCCTGCTTGCCCGTGGCCGGGTCAAGGTTTGCCAGCGGCTCATCGAACAGTAAAATCTTTACCTCGTCGACCATGACGCCCGCAAGGCTGACGCGCTGCTTCTGGCCGCCGGAAAGCTCGTGCGGAGCGTAGTCGAGGTGGTTTTCGATGCCGACCAGCCCGGCGGCGCGGCGGGTGATCTCGTGCATTTCGTCCTGCGGGGTGCAGCTGTTTTCCAGCGCAAAGGCGATGTCCTCCCCCACCGTCAGGCCGATGAACTGGCCGTCCGGGTCCTGCAGCACCGTGCCGACGTGGCCAGCCAGCTCAAAAATACTGCTGTGGGGCGCGTCCACGCCGTCCACAGTCAGCGTGCCCGTGCACTTGCCGGGGTAGGAAAACGGGTTCAGGCCGTTGATGCAGGCCGCCAGCGTGGACTTGCCGCTGCCGGACGGCCCGGCGATCAGCACGCGCTCCCCGGGGTAGATGTCCAGATTGATGTCATGCAGCGTGGGCTGCTTCTGGGCGCGATATTGGAAGGAAAAATTTTTGAAGGATATGATCGGGGTTCTCGTTTCAGCCATACGGCACCTCGCAGGGGAAATTGTGGTGGAACAGCAAAATGCCTTCCCGCGTTTGTGGGAAGGCATACGGGTTTACAGCGGATTACTCTTTGTCCAGAGAGCCCTTCTTGGCGATGGTCTTGGTGTAGGCCAGAATCAGCAGGCCGCCGACGACAACAGCCGTGATGATGTTGGACACAGCGGCAAACGCACCCTGTGCAAAGACCTTATTGGCGGGCTCGGCGTAGATCAGGATGTCCAGCACAGGCGCAACGACGATCCAGGCAATGGCATGGGCCGCGACATTGGCGATGGCGAAGGTGGCGACCTTACGCTTGTTGAAGTCGCCCTCCTGCACATTCAGCTTCTTGGCAAACAGGCCGACGACCACGCCGGTGAAGGCGGAGGCGATGACCCAGCTCCACCACGGGATGCCGCCCCAGGACAGGTCGATGAGGGCATGGCCGATGAAGCCGATCAGGGCGCCGGCCACAGGGCCGTACATGGCGGCCAGCAGACCGAGCACCGCGTACTGCAGGCTGATGTTGGTGTTGGGCACCGGGCTGGGGATAGCGACAAAGCGCCCCAGAACAAAGAACAGGGCTGCGCCGATGCCGACGGCAACTACGGTTTTAATGTTCGAGTTTTTCATGATTCCGCACTCCTTTTAATACTATACCGCAAATCGTTCTTCCGCTTTCGCAAAAGAACAGTTTAAGTATACTGTTATAAAAGTGCCGCTGTCAATGGGCAAAAGTCGAGGTATGCACTATTTTGGTGAGATTTCGGCACAAAAAAACCACCCCGAAGGGTGGTCAAAAGTGGAGCGGCCGACGAGGCTCGAACTCGCTACCTCCACCTTGGCAAGGTGGCGCTCTACCAGATGAGCTACGGCCGCATAAAATGGTGCCTCCGATCGGAATCGAACCAATGACACGGGGATTTTCAGTCCCCTGCTCTACCGACTGAGCTACAGAGGCAAACAACAGGTATGATTATACACGAAGGAGGGACATCTGTCAAGCGCGTTTTTACAATTTTCTGCCGGATTTTGCCTGAATTTCAAAAAAACAATGCAGCTGCTGCCGTGCCCCGGGTCACCGGGGCACGGCAGCAGCTGCATAAACAGCATGGCAAACGCGGTCAATCGCGGCGGAAGATGTCGCGCGTGTAGACCTTTTCCTTTACGTCGTCCAGGCATTTGTCATAGCGGTTTGCCAGAATGGCCTGCGACTGTGCCTTGAACCTGTCCAAATCGTTGACGACAACGCTGCCAAAGAATGTCTCGCCATCCTGCAGCGTCGGCTCATAGATGATGACCGTCGCCCCCTTGGCCTTGATGCGCTTCATGACACCCTGAATCGAGCTCTGGCGGAAGTTATCGCTGTTGCTCTTCATCGTCAGGCGGTAGACGCCGATGGTCACGGGCTTTTCCCTGCCGGCGTCATACTCATTCTCGTCGGCGTAGCCGTAGTACCCGGCCAGCTTCAGCACACGGTCCGCGATAAAGTCCTTGCGGGTGCGGTTGCTGTCAACAATAGCCTCGATCAGCTTTTCGGGCACATCGGCATAGTTGGCCAGCAACTGCTTGGTATCCTTGGGCAGGCAGTAGCCGCCGTAGCCGAAGCTGGGATTATTGTAGTGGCTGCCGATACGCGGGTCAAGGCAGACACCATCGATAATCTGCTGGGTATTCAGACCCTTGCTCTCGGCATAGGTGTCCAGCTCATTGAAGTACGCCACGCGCAGCGCCAGATAGGTGTTGGCAAACAGCTTGACAGCCTCGGCCTCGGTGAAGCCCATGAACAGCGTGTCGATGTTTTCCTTGATAGCTCCCTCCTGCAGCAGCCCCGCAAAGGTGTGCGCGGCCTCCACCAGGCGCAGGTCGTTCAGGTCAGTGCCGACAATGATGCGGCTCGGGTAAAGATTGTCGTAGAGTGCCTTCGACTCGCGCAGGAATTCGGGGCTGAAGATGATGTTGCTGCTGCCGAATTTTTCGCGCACCGACACCGTGTAGCCCACGGGAATCGTCGACTTGATGACCATGACGGCGTTGGGGTTGTACTGCATGACAAGCTGAATGACCGCCTCGACAGCCGAGGTGTCAAAGTGCTGGGTGCGGCTGTCGTAGTTTGTGGGCGCGGCGATGACGACAAAGTCCGCACCGCTGTACGCCTGCGCCGGGTCAAGCGTGGCGGTCAGTTTCAGTTCCTTTTCGGCCAGGTATTTTTCAATGTATTCGTCCCGGATCGGAGATTTGCGCCGGTTGATGAGATCAACCTTGGCCGGGATCACGTCAATCGCGCAGACCTCGTGGTGCTGCGCCAGCAGCGTTGCAATGGAAAGTCCCACATAGCCCGTTCCCGCAACCGCAATTTTAAGCATTTTGTCCATAGCCGATTCCTTCTCCGTGTTATTTTGGCGGCACCGGCGGACGCAGTGTGCATCCTGCGGTGCTTTTGTTTTGGTATTGTCTTATAATAAATGTATTATAACACGAAGTTGGGAGCGTGGCAACCGGGCGGCGGGCAGTTTACGCATGCCGCTTTTTGTCCAGACGAATTTTATCGCTTATCATGGCAATAAATTCACTGTTCGTCGGCTTGCCGCGCAGGTTGTGGATCGTGTAGCCAAAGTAGCTGTTCAACGTGTCCACGTCGCCGCGGTCCCAGGCGACCTCGATGGCGTGGCGGATCGCGCGCTCGACGCGGCTGGCCGTGGTCATGTTGCGCTTGGCGATTTCGGGATAAAGCCGCTTGGTCACGGCGTTGATGTACCCGTGATCGGAGATCGTCAGCAGAATGGCGTCACGCAGGAACTGGTAACCCTTGATGTGCGCGGGTACGCCGATCTGGTGCAGAATTTCCGTCACGGTCAGCTCATCGCTGTCCTGCGAGACGACCTGCGGGCGCATCGTGTTGCCCGCCGCCTTCAGCACACGGCTGACGAGGACCGACTCGTCAAACGGCTTGACGAAGAAGAACGAGAACCCACTGTCAAGAAGTTCCTGCTCCATCTCCTCGCTCTGGAATGCCCCCGTGACGAAGAACGTCGTGTGGGTGCTGCTGGTGTTCTGGGCCTCGTAGCGCTGCTTGACCGTGATCGCGTCCAGGTCCGGCATGAACGCATCCAGCAGAACGGCCTGCGGATGAACGGCCAGAAGGGTTTCCAGGGCCTTGGTGCCGTTCTTCTCACAGACGGTCACGGCAATGCCTTTGGCTTCCAGCGCACGGCGGCACACAGCGGACACCTGCGTGTCCGTGTCGGTCATTACAAATTTGATCTTTTCCATCGTCACATATCCTCCATACATTTTGAGCTGCGCGTACCCCGCGCGTAAACTTCGCTCGGTTTCTGTTTACATTGGGAATTCTACCATATTTTCCCACATTTATCAATAGATTTCCCGCTGTTTATCGGTATTTCCCGAAATTTTCGTTCGACAAGTTTTTCTATAATTCGTCAGTCATCGGCAAAATAGTACACGTATCAACATCATTTTATTTTTTTCGTGGTTTTTGTTGTCGGTCAGCAGTCCCGCTTTTTCGTCCACTGCGTCCCACTTTCGGCGCTCATTTGCTGCTGGCGACAGCATCCGCTTTTTCCAGCATGGTTGTTGCAAAGATTGCGTAGCCTCTGCTCGGATCGTTCACCAGCACATGTGTAAGCACTGCCGCCAGACGACCATTCTGTACGATGGGCGAGCCACTCATGCCCTGCACTACGCCGCCGGTGGCGTCAAGCAGGCGCTTGTCCGTCACGCGGATCAGCAGATTTCGGTTCGGGTCGCTGCCGGTCATCGTCACACGCTCGACCTGAATCGTATAGGGCTGCGCCGTCGTGCCCAGCACAGTGGTCCACAGCTCGGCCTCGCCGGGCGTGACCTCCTGCAAATTTGCCACGGGCAGTGCCGGGGCGGTGCAGCTGCCGGTGTAGCTGCCGTAGACCCCGGCGGCATCGTTGGCCAACACGGTTCCGGCTGGTGCGGCGGCGAACTCCCCGCGCAGCTCGCCCGGGCTGCCCGCTGCGCCGCGGATGCAGCCGGTGATCGTCACCGGGACGATTTCCCCGGAGAGCAGCGTCAGATCCGCACCTGTGTCGGCATCGCTGATGGAATGCCCCAACCCCGCGAATGTGCCGCGCTGCGGGTCCACAAAGCTCATTGTGCCGATGCCCGCGCCCGAGTCCCGCACCCAGACGCCCGCCTTGTAGTGACCGTTTTCGTCCGCCGTCGGGGTCAGTGTCGCCGTGTGCCGGGCACCACTGCGCCGGTACACCACGGTCAGGGGTGCGCCGCCCGCCGCCTGAATGGCCGCGGTCAGGTCCTCGTTGCTGCGTACCGGCCTGCCGTTGGCGGAGACGATCAAATCGCCCAGCCGCAGCCCGGCTGCCTTGGCGGGGTTCTCGCTGCCCAGCGCCGTGTAGCGATCCGAGAACGCCACGACAAGCGCCCCGTCGGAGAACAGCTTGACGCCGAACGGTGTCCCGCAGACCTGCACGATGCGCCGCTCGGTGCTGACGGCACGCACGGTCTTGACCGGCAGCGTGCCGAACAGCGTCAGCGTGACGTTGGCGCTTGTGTCAGGCGTCGTGCTGTCCGCGGCCACGCTCCCCTGCCGCTTTTTTACGGTCAGGTAGGGCATCGAGGCAATTTCCAGCTCCGCCGCCGGGCCGTCGGTGTAAAGTGTATCCGGCAAAGCCGCCGCCAGGCCCGCCAGTACCACAGCCGCCAGCAGGGCCGCTGCCGCCAGCAGGGCCGCCGCATGCCGTAAAAATTTGTGTCGGTGCATATTCATCCCTCGCTTTGGGATTAGAATGTGCAGGCAGTCCGCGGATTATGTCACAAAAAGCCCCCTGCATCGCGGGGATGCAGGGGGCTTGGGTCAGGCGGTTTCTTCTTCCTTGCTGCCGTGCAGCAGGTCGGCCACCGGGCTGATGGCCATATAGGCGTTTGCGTCGACCCCCTTGACCAGCGTCTTGAGCTTGACGGTCTGGAAGCGGTTGACCACAACGTACAGCACCGTCTTGGGCGTGTCCGAGTAGAAACCGTGGGCGTCTATGATGGTCAGGCCCGTGCCGAATTCCTCCGACACGGCGCGGGCGATCTCGTCCGGGTGGGTCGTGATGATCATGGCTGCCTTGGCGCTGTCAAGGCCGTCCACGATGAAGTCTACGGTCTTGGAGCCCGCCGCGTAGGTGACGATGGAGTAAAGCGGCAGTATCCAGCTGCCCATGACGATGCCGCAGATCATGTACAGCAGCACGTTGTAAATCAGCACAAATGTACCGACGGACAGCCCGAGCGGCTTTGCAAAGATGACGGCGACGACCTCAATGCCGTCCATCGCGCCGCCGTAGCGGATGGCCAGGCCGCTGCCAACGCCCGAGATGATGCCGCCGAACAGCGCACACAAAAACAAATCCGTGCCCGCCAGCGGCGAGGCAATGCTGACGTCGATGGGCAGCACATCGGTGATGAGCCAGGCCGCCACCGAGTAGACGCAGACCGTGAAGATGGCGTAAATCGAGAACACCGCCCCCTGCCGCTTGAAGCCGAACAGCAGCAGCGGGATGTTGAGCAGGATCAGGAAGAAGGACAGCGAAAGATAGTCCGGCGTCAGCTGGGAGAGCAGGATGGATGTGCCGGAGATGCCGCTGTCGTACAGCTGTACCGGCGCAATAAACAGCGTTACACCGATAGCATTGATGATGCCCGCGATCAGCAGCATCAAGAAATGGAAGGGCGAGAGCTTGGCTAGGATGTTCTTTTTCAAAGTCTACCTCCGTGGTCACAGGCTGGCAGGCGGTTTGCCTATAGTATACCGTACAGCAGGGACACACGTCCATAGATAAAACGTAAATTGTGCGCAAGCCTTCCTTTATTAAAACGGATGCCCGTGTCAATATAGTTTTGCCATTGACAAACCGCACAAAAAAACGTATACTATTTTTGTTATGCGGCTATGGCGGAATTGGCAGACGCGCTGGTTTTAGGGTCCAGTGTCCACGACGTGCAGGTTCAAGTCCTGTTAGCCGCACCAAAGGAAATGACCGAGGTATATCCCCTGCGGGGGGATGTACCTCGGTCATTTTTATTTTTCGGTTGTCTCTGCCGGTACCACACCGTACTCGTCGGCGCTGACGGGGTCTGCATAGACGGCGTAGCGCTGGGGGGTGTGGGTCAGGATGCCGAAGGGGTAGCAGGTGTACAGGATGCAGCTGGGCTCCTCGGCACCCCAGCGCACCTTGTCGACGTCGGTCTCCTGAATGACCTGCATGTCGGTGACTTTATAGGTAAAGTCGCCCCAGTCGGTCTCCAGATGAATGATGGCACCGAGCTGCGTCGAGCCAAGGTCCGAGAAGTACGTGCCCGTATGCCCGCCGATAAAGACTGTGCCGTTCTCGCCGGGCAGGACGCAGTCACTCTCGGCGCGGCAGCCCGCGCCGCGGCCAAACTGGCCCTCGCTGTCGCCCCAATAGAGGGCGCAGTCCACGTTTGTGCCTTCGACCCAGATGCGGCCCAGCTTATCGCCGTACTGCACGCTGTCGTGCTCGGCCTGCGCAGCAGTGACCTGCTCGGCACGCTTCGCGGCGGCTTCTTCGGCGGCTAGGCGTTCTTCCTCCTGACGGGCGGCCTCGGCGGCTTCACTGGCGGCGCGGGCAGCCTCCTCCTCGGCGGCTTTGGCGGCCTCGCTGGCAGCAGCGGCACTGGCCGCAGCGGCAGCTTCGGCAGCTCTCTGCCGGTTTTTGGAGATGACCAGCGCCGCCGCTATGCCGACGCAGACGGCCAGCGCCAATGCGCAGAGGGCCAGGCACTTTGCCATCCGTTTGCGGCTCATGCGTTGTGCTCCCGGCTGGCGAGGTAAGCAGCGGGGCCGCTCTGGTACAGGTCGCCGCCGTGGGTGTCCAGCAGGACCGTCAGCGGGAAGTCCTTAACCACCAACTTACGCACCGCCTCACAGCCGAGGTCCGGCCACGCGATGATCTCGCAGCTCTGCACACTGCCGGCCATCAGGGCACCGGCCCCGCCGATGGCGGCCAGATAGACCGCGCCGTTTTTGACGACGGACTGCTTGACGGCATCGGTGCGCTTGCCCTTGCCGATCATGCAGGCCAGTCCCAGATCCAGCAGCCGCGGCGTGTAGGCGTCCATACGGCCCGAGGTCGTGGGGCCTGCCGCGCCGATGGCACAGCCCGGGCGCTCCGGCGTGGGGCCGACGTAGTAGATGGCCGCGCCCTCAATGGGGAACGGCAGCGGCTCGCCCTTGTCCAGCAGCTCCATCATGCGGGCGTGGGCGGCGTCACGGGCGGTGTAGACCACGCCCGACAACAGCACGGTGTCCCCTGCCTTCAGCGGCGCAAGGTCCTGCTTGGAGAGGGGCGTTTTCAGTACATATTGCATCGTTGCGCCTCCTTACAGCGTGCGGCTGGCGCGGCGGGTGACGTGGCAGCTGATGTTGACGGCCACGGGCAGGCAGGCCACATGGGTGGGCTTTTGCTCAATGGCAACCCCCAGGCAGGTCGTGGCACCGCCAAAGCCCTGCGGGCCAAAGCCCGTGGCATTGATGGCGTCCAGCAGTTCCTTTTCCAGCGCTGCATAATACGGGTCGGCGTTGGGTTCGTCCAGCGGGCGCAGCAGTGCCTTTTTGGCCAACGCTGCGCAGTGGTCGAAGCTGCCGCCGATGCCGATACCCAGCACAATGGGCGGGCAGGGGTTGGCTCCGGCCTGTTCCACCGTGTCAAGCACGAATTTTTTCACGCCCTCGACACCGTCGGCTGGCTTGAGCATGGCAAGGCGGCTCATGTTCTCACTGCCCGCGCCCTTGGGGGCGACGGTGATTTTGCAGCCGCCGCCCGGCACAAGATGCACGGTCAGGAATGCCGGGGTGTTGTCCCCCGTGTTGATGCGCTGCAGCGGGTCGGCGGTGATGGATTTGCGTAAGAATGCTTTCTCGTAGCCGCGGCGCACACCCTCGTTGACGGCATCGGTCAGGTCGCCGTCAATGTGGGCGTCCTGGCCCAGTTCGATAAAGACGCAGGCCATGCCGGTGTCCTGGCAGATGGGCAGGTCTTTCTCTTTCGCAACGCAGAGATTCTGCTGCAATAAGCCCAGTGTCTCCTTTGCCAGCGGCCACGGCTCGGCGGCCTCGGCGGCATCCAGTGCAGCCTTTACGTCGGCGGGCAGCCGGGTGTTGGCCTCGATGCAGAGAGCCTCCACTGCGTCGGTGATGGCGGCGGCGGGAATTTCACGGATGCTCATACGCGCGCCACGCCGCTTTCTCTCGCGGCCTGTGCGACGGCAGCGGCCACGGCATCGGCCACGCGGGGGTCAAATGCCTTGGGCAGGATGTTTTCCTCGTTCAGCTCGTCGTCGGGGATGAGACCCGCGATGGCCTTAGCGGCGGCCATCTTCATAGCGGGGTTGATGTCCCGCGCACGGACGGACAGCGCACCCTTGAAGATGCCGGGGAACGCCAGTACATTGTTGACCTGGTTCGGGAAGTCGCTGCGGCCCGTGCCGATGACGCGGACGCCCGCCTGCTTAGCGAGGTCGGGCATGATTTCGGGTGTGGGATTCGCCATGGCGAACACAATCGCGTCCTTCGCCATCGTGGCGGCCAGTTCGGGGGTCAATGCGCCCGCAATCGACGTACCAATGAAGATGTCCGCGTCCCGTATGGCCTCGGCCAGACCGCCGGTCAGCTTGTCGGGGTTCGTCTCCTCGGCCAGCCTGCCCTTGTGGCCTTCAAGGCCCGCGGGGCGGTTCGGGTAGAGGATGCCGTGCTCATCAACGGCGACGATGTTCTTAGCGCCCGCGACCTGCAGCATGTGGATGATGGCCGTGCCCGCCGCACCGGGGCCGTTCTGGACGATCTTGACGTCCTCAATGCGCTTGCCGACGACCTTCAGGGCGTTGAGCACACCCGCCAGCACGATGATGGCTGTGCCGTGCTGGTCGTCGTGGAACACGGGGATGTCGAGGTCACGCTCGAGTTCGGCTTCGATTTCAAAGCACTCGGGGCTGCGGATGTCCTCCAGGTTGATACCGCCGAAGGTCGGAGCAATGGCCTTGACCGCAGCGATGACCTCTTCCTTCGTCTTGGCATTCAGGCAGATGGGGAACGCATCGACGCCGCCGAACTCCTTGAACAGGACACACTTGCCCTCCATGACCGGCAGACCGGCCTCGGGGCCGATGTTGCCCAGACCCAGCACGGCAGTGCCGTTCGTGACGACGGCGACGGTGCGGCCCTTCATCGTGTAGGTGTAGACGTCATCGGGGTTTGCCTTGATCTTGCGGCACGGCTCGGCCACGCCGGGGGTATAGGCGGTGGACAGCGCGTCGCGGTCCTTGCATTCGCAAAGGCTCTGCACGGCGATCTTGCCGGGGAACTTGCTGTGGAGCTCCAGAGCAGCTTTGTTGTAGTCCATGGGGATACCTCTCCTTTATATAGTTTTACTTTCCGTAATGGTGCTCGGTAGGGGCCGGACATGTCCGGCCCGCAGCCTTGCCGCCACATCGCTATGGATTTTACGTTGAGGGCAGGGCATGCCCTGCCCCTACAGGGTTGCTTCTTTTATTCGTGGTGTACCGGCGCATAGTCCGGTTCCAGCTTTATGACACAGAAATGGTCGGGCCACTTGGCCTGTACGGCATTGCGCAGGGCATTGACGAGCTTGACGCCCCGGTGCTGTTTGTCGGTCATGTACTCGGCAGGGACGGCACAGTCAAAAATCACGTTTGTATGTGTCGGGCCGGGCACAATGCGCAGGTCGTGGATGTTGGCCAGCGGCGCGAGCTCCTCGACCTCACGCTGCAAAAACGCCTTCAGCTCGTCCGCGTGGGGGTCACCGGTCACGACGGGGTCAAAGTGGATCGTCGCGATCAGCCCGTCCTCCACAAGCAGGTCCCGCTCAATACGGTCAATGACATCGTGACTGCGCATGACGTCGTTCTTAGCGTCCATTTCCAGATGGAAGCTGACCAGGCGGCTGCCGGGGCCGTAGTCGTGGATCATCAGATCGTGCACGCCCAGCACGCCGGGATAGCTCAGGGCCTTTTTCTCGATATGCTCGACCAGATCCGAGTCAGGTGCCGCACCCAGCAGCGGATTGATGGTGTCTTTGACGAGCATTGCACCGCTGTACAAAATGAACGCCGCCACACCGATACCCATCAGTCCGTCAATGCGGGCAAAGCCGGTGAGCTTTGTCAGAATCGTGGCTGCCAGAACCGCTGCCGTCGTGATGACATCGTTGCGGGCATCGGCGGCGGTGGCCAGCAGCGTTTCCGAGTCGATGGCCGTGCCGATTTGCCGGTTCAGCCTGCTCATCCAGAGCTTGACGAGGATGGACGCAATCAGTACTGCAACCATGAGCCAGCTGAAAGCGACCTCCGTCGGGTGCAGAACCTTGGCAAAGCTCTCCTTCAAAAGCTCCACGCCGATGACCAGGATCATGACAGAGACCGCCAGCCCGGCCAGATACTCATACCGGGCATGGCCGTAGGGATGCTCCGAGTCCGCCGGGCGCGCGCCGAGCTTGAAGCCGACGAGGCTGACGATATTGGAGCTGGCATCGGAGAGGTTGTTCATGCCGTCGGCGGTGATGGCAACGCTGCCGGTCAGTACACCGACGGCGATCTTGCCGCCCGCCAGCAGTAGGTTACACACCACGCTGACGATGCAGGCCAGGTTTCCGTAGGCCGTGCGGACGGCGCGATCCGCGGTGCTTTTACAATTTTTGACGAAAGTCCGTATCAAAAGCTGAATCAGTGGGAATGCCCCCTTTTTTAGAAAAAGACAGACCTTGTAAGGGTCTGCCTTTTGGTTGGTTATAAGTTCTTGCCTCCTCTGGGAGGGGGCCAAGGAGAAAAATTACTTCCGCACGATGCAGGCATCGCGCTCGGGGCCGACGGAGATGTACTTGATCTTGCAGCCGACCAGCTCCTCCAGACGTGTGACATAGTTCTGAGCAGCCTGGGGCAGGTCCTCAAACCTGCGCACGCCGGTGATGTCGCAGTGCCAGCCGGGCACGGTCTCGACAACGGGCTGGGCGTCGTCCAGCGTCTTGCCCATGGGGAAGCGGGTGGTCGTGCTGCCATCGGTCAGCTTGTAGGCGGTGACGATGGGCACTTCCTCCATGTAGTCGAGGACGTCCAGCAGGGTCAGGGCCAGTTCATCGCAGCCCTGGCACTGCACGCCGTAGCGGCTTGCCACAGCGTCGAACGGGCCGACTCGGCGGGGACGGCCCGTGGCGGCGCCGTACTCATGGCCGTGCTCACGCAGCACGTCCTTTTCCGCCTCGGTCATAGCCAGCTCCGTGGTGAAGGGGCCCTCACCGACGCAGGAGGAATAAGCCTTCATAATGCCGATGGAGAGGTTCAGCTTGTGGCCCGGGATGCCCGCACCGATGGGTGCATAGGCGGACACGGTGTTGGAGGAAGACGTGTAAGGATAGATGCCGAAGTCGATGTCACGCAGAGCGCCCAACTGGGCCTCGAACATGATCTTCTTGCCCTCGCGGTCAGCCTTGTCCAGATAGTCGCCCACATCGCAGATGTAGGGGGCAAACAGCTTGGAATATTTCTCGCACCAGGCCCACATCTCGTCAACGCTGACAGGCTTCTGGCCATAGATCTTCTCCATGGTCAGGTTCTTGGACTCGACGATGGTCTCCAGACGCTTCCTGACACCGGCGTCCATGTGGACGAGGTCGCCCATGCGCAGGGTCTTTTTCATGTACTTGTCGCCGTAGCTGTAGGCGATGCCGCGCTTGGTGGAGCCGAACTGAGCGCCGGTCTTGGACAGGCGCTCCTCCTCAAGGCCGTCCTGTGCGACATGGAACGGCATGGTGATGGTCGCACGGTCAGAGATTTTCAGGTTTTTGGGGCTGATCTCAACACCCTTCTCGGTCAGGGAGGCGATTTCCTTCTCGAGGTGCTCGGGGTCGATGACCATGCCGCCGCCCATAACGCAGACAACGTCGGGGCGCAGAATGCCGGAGGGAATCAGGTTCAGGACGAATTTGCCGCGCTCGTTCTTAACGGTGTGGCCTGCATTGTCGCCGCCCTGATAGCGCGCAACAATGTCATAGTCCTGGCTGAGCAGGTCGACCATGCGGCCCTTGCCCTCGTCGCCCCAGTTGATGCCGGTAATGGAAGTAAGCATACGTTTCTACCTCTTTTGTAAGTAAATAGGCATTTCAGCCTTTTCCGGAATCTCCGGGATCCGCTGCCGTCCTGTATTATACCATATTTGTCAAGAGAATACTATAGCCGTTTTGTACAAGATTCAAATGTTTTCGTTGGCGCAGTTGCAGGGGCAGATCAATGCTTAGAGAGCTTCGCATACTCGGCATAGGGGATCTTTGCGCCGTCCGCAGTCTGGACATAGGTGCTGTCGAGCTGCTGTTTGAAGGCCGCGCGCATATCGGCCAGATACTCCTTGCGCAAAGCGTCGCGCTCGGCGGTCTCACGCTCGGTCAGACCGATGGCCTTGGCCTTTTTCGCCAGCGCGTTGATGCGGTCAATTTTGGATTTTTCCATGGTGTATGTCTCCTTGTTGTTTGTCTTTTTGTCATTATACCACATTTTCACAGCAATTTCATTTTACTTTTCCGAAAAATCGTGTATAATAAGAAAGTATACAATTTTGAAAAAGACAGGAGAATTCCATGAAACTGAAGAATTTCCGCCGTGTGGCAGCCCTTGGCATGGCTGTCGGCATGACTGCTGTGCTTGCGGCCTGCGGCAATACCGCTGACACCGCCGCCTCCTCCGAGGCCGCTGAATCTACCGCCGAGACGGCTGACACCGCCGAGAAGGCCAGCGCTGAGACCGCGGACGCCGAGTACGCCTATCTGGCTGATTTCAGCTTTTCCGATGCGTTTGACGAGAACGGTTATCTCAAGGGCGTGACCGCCACCGATTATGTCACCCTGCCCGACGACTACGCGGACATCACGATCAGCGCCGACCTGGGCCAGGTCAGCGACGACGACATCAATGATTACATTGATTCCAACGTGCTGTCCAACTTTGCGACCACGAATGAGGTCAAGGACCGCGCAGCCGCGGACGGCGATACGGTCAACATTGACTACGTGGGCCGCATCGACGGCGTTGCTTTCGACGGCGGCGACACCAAGGGCAGCGGTGCCGACCTGACTTTGGGCAGCGGCACCTACATTGACAACTTTGAAGATCAGATCGTCGGCCATACCCCCGGCGAGACCTTTGACGTCACGGTCACCTTCCCCGAGGATTACGGCAATGAGGACCTGAACGGCAAGGAAGCCGTCTTTGAGACGACCCTGAACTACATCAAGGAGTCCGTCACTCCCGAGCTGACCGACGACTGGGTCAAGGAAAATCTCGGCGAGAGCATGAGCCTGAACAGCGTCGATGAGCTGAAAGCCTTCGTCAAGTCCACGATGCTCTATGACAACCAGGCCAGTGACGTTTACGCCGCCGTGCATGACAAGGCCAGCTACGCGGACGAGCTGCCGCAGACCGCGCTGGACTACTACCGCGATGTGCTGCTGTACCGCATTTACACCAACGCCCAGAAATACGGCACCGACATGAACACCCTGCTTTCCTCCGGCATGATGGGCAGCAGCTATGACAGCGTGGATGCCTATCTGGCAGATGCCAACGACAGCATCAAGTCCATCACCCAGCAGGCCCTGCTGATGCAGGCCGTGGCCGAGAAAACGGGCTTCAAGTGCGACACCGCCACCATGAACGCTGACTTTGGCCGCTACTACGGCACCACCGACCCGAGCCAGTATGTCTCCGCCTATGGTGAGAACTACATCAAGATGAACGTTCTGCAGAGCGACGTCATGCAGAACCTGATCGACAACGTCAAGTACGAATAAGCGGTAAGCGCCGCCGCACTCCCGGTTTTGCACCGGGAGTGCTTTTTTGTTGCTTTTTGCGGGGGAAACCTTTATAATAAAGGTATTCTGAACAAGGAGTCCTTCCCTATGCCTCTTATCATCCCGAAAGACCTGCCTGCTTACGAGGAATTGCAGCAGGAAAATGTATTTGTCATGCACCAGGAGCGCGCGATGAGCCAGCATATCCGCCCGCTGCGCATCCTGATTTTAAACCTGATGCCGACCAAGATCGTGACCGAGACCCAGCTGGCCCGCCTGCTGGCAAACAGCCCTTTGCAGGTGCAGGTCACCTTTTTGCAAACGGCGACCCACAGCACGACCCACACCGCGCCCGAGCACATGAAGGCGTTCTACAAGACGTTTGACGAGATCAAAAACGAGCGCTTTGACGGCATGATCATCACCGGCGCGCCGATTGAGGACCTGGACTACGAGGACGTTGACTACTGGGACGAGCTCTGCCGCATCATGGACTACACCAAGGAGAACGTCTACTCCACCATCCACCTGTGCTGGGGTGCGCTGGCGGGGCTGTACTACCACTTCGGCATCCCCAAGGTGCATCTGGACAAGAAGATGTTCGGCGTGTTTGAGCATCGTGTGACACGGCCTTCCAACCCGCTGGTGCGCGGCTTCGACGAGGTATTCTACGCCCCGCACAGCCGCTGGGCCGGGCTGGACCGCGCCGCCATCGACGCCTGCGGCGACCTGCGCATTCTGGCCGAGAGCGACATTGCCGGGCCGATGCTGCTTTCCACCGAGTCCGGGCGGCAGATCTTTGTCATCGGCCACCCCGAGTACGACAAATATACGCTGGACAGGGAGTATAAGCGCGATGTGAAGGCCGGCAAGCCCATCAACATCCCGTGCAACTACTACCCCGACGACGATCCGAGCCGCGACCCGCTGTTCCGCTGGCGCGCCCACGGGTATCTGCTGTACACGAACTGGCTGAACTACTACGTGTATCAGGACACGCCGTATGATCTGAGCCGTCTGGAAGCGTTGGAGAAGTAATAGCCCATTTGTAGGGGCGGATGCCTGCATCTGCCCCTACAGGTTCCCCGATAGTAGAATTTTGTCTCAAGGAGCTTACTATGCCCAAAATCAGCGCCTGCATTGTGGCGTACTGTGATTATGACGAGGTCTGCGCCGCGGTGCGCAGCATCCTGCATTATACCCCTGCCCCGGATCTTGCCCTGTATGTCGTGGACAACGGCAGTCCCGACGGCTGCGGCAGGCAGCTGGCAGAGACGGATTTCGGCGACAGCCGCGTGACTGTGCTGCCGCTGGAAAAGAATATCGGCTTCGGCAAGGGCCACAACTATGTGCTGGATCGTCTGACCAGCGACGTACACTTTATTCTGAATCCGGACATCCTGCTGACCGGCGACGTGCTGGAGGACATGGCCGCGTGGCTGCTGGCCCGGCCCGGGGCCGCCATGGCAACGCCCCAGCTGCGCTACCCGGACGGCAAGCTGCAGCACCTGCCCCGCCGCAAGCCGACGCCCTGGCTGCTGCTGGCGCGGCAGCTGGCCCCGAAGCTCGGCGGCTGTTTTAAGAAGGCCGACGACCACTACACGATGCAGGATGAGGATCTGACCGTGCCCCGCCGCATCGAGTTCTGCACCGGCAGCTTTATGGCCGTGCGCACCGATGTGTTCAAGGAAATCGGCGGGTTTGACCCCGGGTATTTCATGTATGTGGAGGACGCCGACCTGACCCAGAAGGTGCTGCAGAAGGGCACCGTCTGGCTGGCTCCGCAGTTTTCCGCCATTCATGCGTGGCACCGCGCCCCCATGCGCGACGCAGGCAAGTTCAAGATGCAGCTTGTCAGCATGGGACGGTATTTCAAAAGGTGGGGCTGTGGGAAAGGGACGGTATGACCCTGCCGACATTTCGGAACTTGTAGGGACAGATGCTCACCATCGGCCCCTACAACGCCAAGAGCAGCGCAAAAGCAGCGTAAGAACAGCTCCGGTTGTTTCTCTTGACAAACCCGCGTTCCTATGCTACAGTAAGAATATCGCAAGGCCGCTGACCGACGGGATATTGTGGGGCTTACCACAGGGGACGCGGCGTTATCACTTGCCTTTTAAGCCGACCGTCTGGGCTGCATACACTGGAGTATGGTGTGTGCAGCCCTTTATTGTTTTTACAAAAACGGAGGAATCGTACAATGTTGAGCGACATCGAAATTGCCCAGGCCGCCAAAATGCAGCCCATCACCGAAATCGCCGCCAATCTGGGCCTGCAGGGCGAGGACGTCATCCCCTACGGCCACTACAAGGCCAAGCTGAACCACAAGCTGGCCAAGGCTGACAAGCCCGAGGGCAAGCTGATCTTAGTCACCGCCATCAGCCCCACGCCCGCGGGCGAAGGCAAGACCACGACGAGCGTCGGCCTGGCGGACGCCATGAACGCGCTGGGCAAAAAAACGATGCTCTGCCTGCGTGAGCCGTCGCTTGGCCCCGTGTTCGGCATCAAGGGCGGCGCTGCCGGCGGCGGCTATGCTCAGGTCGTGCCGATGGAGGACATCAACCTGCACTTTACCGGCGACATCCACGCCATCGGCGCGGCCAACAACCTGCTGGCTGCCATGATCGACAACTCGATCCAGCAGGGCAACCCGCTGAACATTGACCCCCGCCGCATCACCTGGAAGCGCTGCATGGACATGAATGACCGCCAGCTGCGGTTCATCGTGGACGGCCTCGGTGGCAAGGTCAACGGCACCCCGCGTGAGGACGGCTTTGACATCACCGTTGCCAGCGAGGTCATGGCGGTGTTCTGCCTGGCCACCGATCTGGAGGACTTAAAGGCCCGTCTGTCCCGCATCGTCTGCGCCTACACCTACGACGGCCAGCCCGTCACCGCCGGGCAGATCGGCGCGGCGGGCGCGATGACCGCACTTTTGAAGGATGCGCTCGACCCGAACCTTGTCCAGACGCTGGAGCACAACCCCGCCATCATCCACGGCGGTCCGTTCGCCAACATTGCCCACGGCTGCAACAGTGCCATTGCCACCAGGCTGAGCCTCAAGCTGGCCGACTACGTTGTGACCGAGGCCGGCTTCGGCGCGGATCTGGGCGCGGAGAAGTTTCTTGACATCAAGTGCCGCTATGCCGGGCTGCACCCCGCCGCCGTTGTACTGGTGGCCACGGTGCGCGCGCTCAAGTCCCACGGCGGCGTGGCCAAGCCCGATCTGGGCAAGCCCAACGCCGAGGCCGTGCGTGCGGGCAGCGTGAACCTGGCCCGTCACATTGAGAACCTGCAGGGCTTTGGTCTGCCGGTCTGCGTTGCCATCAACGCCTTCCCCACCGACACTGCGGAGGAGATGGATGTTATTTATGACGTCTGCAACAAGGCCGGTGTGCCCTGCGCCCTGAGCGAGGTCTTTGCCAAGGGCGGCGAGGGCGGCAAGGCGCTGGCCGAGACCGTGCTGTCCATCCTGGACGACAGCGCCGAGGTGCAGTACACCTACGAGCTGGACGCGCCGCTGACGGATAAGATCGAGGCCGTCGCCACGAAGATCTACCGCGCGGGCCGCGTAAGCTACACCGCCGCCGCAAAAAAGACGCTGGACGAGCTGACCGCGCTGGGTTATGGCAAGCTGCCGGTCTGCATTGCCAAAACGCAGTATTCCTTCAGCGACAACGCCAAGCTGACGGGTGCGCCCGAGGGTCACACGCTGAATGTGCGTGAGGTGCGTTTGAGCGCCGGTGCGGGCTTTGTGGTCGTTGTCTGCGGCAGCATCATGACGATGCCCGGCCTGCCCAAGCACCCCGCCGCCATGGACATTGACGTGGATGTACACGGGAAGATCACGGGTCTGTTCTGATTGGTAAAATCGTAAAATAAAGAATCCCCCTTCCGGGAGGCTGTAGGGGCCGATGACGAGCATCCGCCCCTACAGAGTTCCCGGAAGAGGGATTTTTATTTATAGTTATCACACAGGCTTACAAATTTTCGCCGTTCGCACCAATGGCCCCCGCATACCATGCGGCGCTGTCCCCGGGGGCGGGCCGACGTTATTCCGCCATGTCTCCCGCTTTTGCTTCCGGGGTCTCTGCGGCCTTCTGCTCCATGTCCGGGGCAATTTCGCCGCCGGGCATCTTGTGGCCGAAGGACGGCACAAAGAAATACTTGCGGATGATGAAGATCAGTGCGATGGCCACCACGCTGACCAGGTTCTGCACGGCGTCCTCATGGCCGACGATCATGTGGCGGGCAATGGCGTAGAGCAACACCTCCAGCACGCTGCCGGGGCTGTGCTTGGCCAGCATCTTGATAAACTCGATGCCGATGACGATGTCCAGCGCACGTTCCAGAAAGGTGCGGATCTCCAGGCTGTCGGCATCGGTCAGCAGACCGGGCATCAGCTCCACCAGCGGGACAATGCTCATGAGCAGAGCCGCCAGCACAATGCCGGAGAGCACAACTTCTAGGATGCCCGCAGCCTCGGCGATCTGGTCGCGGAAGATGCGCTTGAACCATTCCTCCCTGCCGTGCAGGGCGTGATTTGTCAGGCGTCGTTTGGGTGCAATCATACAAAGCTCCTTGTTTATGTATTTTTTCTATTTTATCATATTTTTGTGCCCTGTACCAGCAAAATTTTACAGGCCGTTTTAAAGTATGACAATTGCCCTCCAAGACCCATCAAAAACGACAAAAAGCGACGGTCAAAACCCTTTTGCACCGTTTTTTGGCTGAAATGTCCGCCGGGCGCTTGCATTTTTTTTGCCCAGCGTTTACACTACAATTACAGGGCACATCTTACTTTTATTAAAGGGGGATCTTCCGTGGCAAACGCAATGCAGCGTATTGGCTTCTTCGCGGGTGTTCTGTACCATCATACCCTTTTTACGTCGACACCACAGCGCAGTGTATCCTGATGCGGAGCACTGCGCTGTTTGCTTTGTAAGGGAGGTTTCAAAACGTATGAAAAAAGTTGCGATCATCATGGGCTCGGACAGTGACTGGCCGGTAGTCAAGGGTGCCTGCACGGTGCTGAAGGATTTCGGCGTGCCGTATGAGGCGCACATTCTTTCGGCCCACCGCACACCGGAGGCCGCCGCCGCGTTCGCCAAGAGCGCCCGTGCCGAGGGCTACGGCGTCATTCTCTGCGCTGCCGGCATGGCCGCGCACCTGGCCGGTGCCTTTGCCGCCAACACCACCCTGCCCGTTGTGGGCATCCCGATGAAGGGCGGCGCCATGGACGGTCTGGACGCCCTGCTGGCCACTGTGCAGATGCCCAGCGGCTTTCCCGTGGCTACCGTAGCGCTGAACGGCGCGAAGAACGCCGCGTATCTGGCTGTGGCGATCCTGGCCGTGGCCGACGACGAGCTGGCCGCGAAGCTTGACAGCTTCCGCGCCGACACCGCCGCCGCGATTGCCAAGAAGGACGCCGCCATTGCCGCTGAAGCCGCAGCACTGTAAAAGAGCCTTCCCCCAAGGGGGGAAGCCAAAGACAGGTACACATACATACTTTACTATATTATACTATAAAAAGGAGCGTTTCTCATGAATTACGAAGTTAAAGAGCAGCTGTACGAAGGCAAGGCCAAGCAGGTTTTCGCTACCAACGATCCCGAGATCGTCATGGTTCACTATAAGGATGACGCCACTGCCGGTGACGGTGAGAAGAAGGGCACCATTCGCGACAAGGGCATTGTCAACAACAAGCTGTCCAACGCTCTGATGCAGAAGCTCGAGAAGGAGGGCATCCCCACCCATTACGTGCAGGAGGTCAATGACCGCGACACCTTTGTGAAGAAGGTCGAGATCGTGCCTCTGGAGGTCATCGTCCGCAACGTTGCAGCCGGTCACTTCAGCCTGCGCATGGGCGTGCCCGAGGGCAAGGTCTTTAAGACCCCCATCCTCGAGTACAGCTACAAGAACGACGATCTGCACGACCCGTTCATCAACCACTACTACGCCCTGGCCCTCGACCTGGCTACCCAGGAGGAGCTGGACACCATCGCGAAGTATGCCTTCAAGGTCAACGAGGTGCTGAAGAAGATCATGCTGGACGCCAACATCCGTCTGGTGGACTTTAAGCTCGAGTTTGGCCGCCTGTCCGACGGCACGATCATCCTGGCCGACGAGATCAGCCCCGACACCTGCCGTTTCTGGGACGCCACCACTGGCGCACATCTGGACAAGGATCTGTTCCGCCGCAACATGGGCGGCGAAGCCGACGCTTACCAGGAAGTCATGAAGCGCCTGCTGGGCTGATTGCACCCGCATAATTTACCGTGCGCTTTCCCGTAGGGGCGCATTCCCTATGTGCCCGCAAGAGGCAGCCGACCCACGGGCGGATATAGGATCCGCCCCTACGGCTTTACCATTCCGACAATTGGAGCAAATAAATGAGCGAAATTTCCCAATACACCGAGTCCCTGCACGAGGAGTGCGGCGTGTTCGGTATGTATGACAAGACCGGCAAGACCGATATGGTCAGCGCCGTCTACAGTGCGCTGTACGCCCTGCAGCACCGCGGCCAGGAGAGCTGCGGCATTGCGCTGAACGTCGACGGCGTGCTGTCCGGCTACCGCGATCTGGGCCTTGTCAGCGAGGTCTTTACCAAGCGCGTGCTGGAGGAGCTGCCCCGCGGCGCAAAGATGGCTACCGGCCATGTCCGCTATGCCACGGCGGGCCAGCGCAGCCGTTCCAATGCGCAGCCGATGGTTCTGCATCACTGCAAGGGCGCTATGGCGGTCTGCCACAACGGCAACCTTGTCAACGCGCCGAAGCTGCGCCGCAAGCTCGAGATGAGCGGTTCGATCTTTCACGGCACGTCGGACACCGAGGTCATTGCCTATCTGCTGACCCAGAACCGTCTGCTGACGCCGAACATTGAGATGGCCGTCAGCCGCACGATGGACGATATCGAGGGCGCATACTCCCTCGTCATTATGACCCACACCAAGCTGATCGCGGCGCGCGACCCCAACGGCTTCCGCCCGCTGTGCATCGGCGAGCTGCCCGACGGCAACGGCTATGCCTTTGCCAGCGAGAGCTGTGCGCTGGACGCCGTGGGTGCGAAGTTCGTCCGTGACGTGCGCCCCGGCGAGATCGTTATTGCCGACCGCAACGGCCTGCGCACGATGGAGGATCACTGCGGTGCCGCACCGCACACGATGTGCGTCTTTGAGTACATCTACTTTGCCCGCCCGGATTCCGTCATCGAGGGCACCTGTGTGCATGAGGCCCGTCTGCAGGCGGGCCGGTTCCTGGCGCAGGAGCATCCCGTGGAGGCCGATGTCGTCATCGGCGCGCCGGACTCCGGTCTGGATGCAGCGCTCGGCTATGCTCAGGAGAGCGGCATCCCCTACGGCGTGGGCTTTATCAAGAACAAATATGTAGGCCGCACCTTCATTCAGGGCAGCCAGGCCCAGCGCGAGAGCAGCGTGCGCATCAAGCTGAACGCCATCACGTCCACGGTCAAGGGCAAGCGCGTTGTGCTGGTCGATGACTCCATCGTCCGCGGCACGACGAGTGCCCGCACCATCCGCCTGCTGCGCGAGGCCGGTGCTGCCGAGGTACACTACCGCATCAGTGCGCCGCCGTTCGCCCACCCGTGCTACTTCGGCACCGACATTCCCGACGAGAAAGACCTGATCGCCACCGGCCACACCGTCGAGGAGATCAACGAGCTGGTCGGGTCTGACACGCTGGGCTATTTGAGCGTTGAGCATGTGCAGCAGCTGGCCATCCACAGCAAGTGCGGGTTCTGCACGGGCTGCTTTACCGGCAAATACCCCGTTGCCCCGCCCACCGAGACGATGGACATTGTCTACGACAAGCCGCTGAGCCAGTCTAAGACGAATAAGAAGCTGTAAGGTTCAAAGGCTTCCCCAGAGGGGGAAGCTGTCACCGAAGGTGACTGATGAGGGGCAGCCTTTCCCCGGCCACCCGCTCACGGGATGCAGCGGCAAGCTTACCCCTCATCCGGCCTCGGTCAGGGCCTCGGCCACCTTCCCCCACAGGGGAAGGCATTTCCCCATTCATACGATTTACTCGCAAGGGAGATTATTCTACTATGGAAAAAAGCTATTCTGCCAGCTACGCCGCTGCAGGCGTGGATATTACCGCCGGGTACCGCTCTGTTGAGCTGATGAAGCAGTATGTGGCCCGCACGATGACCGAGAGCTGCATCGGCGGTCTGGGCGGCTTCGGCGGCCTGTTTGAGCTGGACTGCACCGGCATGGAGCATCCCGTTCTGATTTCCGGCACTGACGGCGTCGGCACCAAGCTGCGCATCGCCATGCTGCTGGACAAGCACGACACCATCGGCATCGACTGCGTGGCCATGTGCGTCAACGACGTCATCTGCGCCGGTGCCAAGCCGCTGGTTTTCCTCGACTACATTGCCTGCGGCAAGAACATCCCGGAGAAGATCGCCGAGATCGTCAAGGGCGTGGCCGAGGGCTGCGTCCAGGCGGGCTGCTCCCTCGTGGGCGGCGAGACCGCCGAGCACCCCGGCATGATGCCCGAGGATGAGTACGACCTGGCCGGCTTCACCGTCGGCGTCGTGGACAAGGCAAAGATTTTGGACAACTCCACGATGCAGCCGGGCGATGTCATCATCGCACTGCCCTCCACGGGCGTACACTCCAACGGTTTCTCGCTGGTGCGCAAAATTTTTGATATTGACAACAACCCCGATGTGCTGAAAAAGACATTCGATGGCATGGACAAGCCCCTGGGCGAGGCCCTGCTGGCCCCCACAAAGATCTACGTCAAGCCCGTGCTGGCTGTCATGGACGAGATCACGGTCAAGGGCGTGTCCCACATCACCGGCGGCGGCTTCTATGAGAACATTCCCCGCAGCCTGAAGAAGGGCTGTGCGGCCCGCATCGCCAAGGCCGATGTGCGCATCCCTGCCCTGTTCGACGTCATGCAGCGCGAGGGCGGCATCTCCGAGCACGATATGTTCAACACCTTCAACATGGGCGTCGGCATGGTGCTGACCGTCGCGCCCGAGGATGCGGACAAGGCCATTGCCATTCTGAAGGCCCACGGCGAGGACGCCTACCGTCTGGGCACCATCGTCGAGGGCGACGGGGTCGAGCTGGTATGAAGCGTGTAGCGGTACTGGTATCGGGCGGCGGCACGAACCTGCAGGCCCTGCTGGAAAGCGAGCGCCGCGGCGAGAACCCGAACGGCAAAATCGAGCTGGTCGTTGCCAGCAAGCCCGGCGTCTACGCGCTGGAGCGCGCCGCCAATTTCGGTGTAGAATCCGCTGTTGTCAGCCGCAGGGACTACGCTGACAGCGCAGCGTTTGACGCCGCCCTGCTGGACACCCTGCAGAAGCACAGTATTGACGTGGTCGTGCTGGCAGGCTTTTTGAGCGTGCTGGGCGAAAAGGTCATTGCAGCCTACCGCAATAAAATCATCAATGTTCATCCCAGCCTGATCCCCAGCTTCTGCGGTCCCGGCTTCTACGGACTGCGCGTGCACGAGGCTGCGCTGGCCCGCGGCGTGAAGCTGACCGGCGCTACCGTCCACCTTGTAAACGAGGAATGCGACGGCGGGCCCATTCTGCTGCAGAAGGCCGTGGCCGTGGAGCCCGGCGACACCCCCGAGACGCTGCAGAAGCGCGTCATGGTCGAGGCCGAGTGGCAGCTGCTGCCCAAGGCATTGGCGATGGTGTGCAGTGACGAGGTGTAAAATCGTTTTCCACCACTGCACGGCAGGGAATCCCGTTTCCTGTTTATGCAAAACGAGGTTTAACAATGAAAAAGAATCTGTACAAATATCTTGTCGGGAATGACTACCCCGGACGCGGCATTGTGCTGGGCAAAAGCCCCGACGGCCAGAAGGCGTTCGTCGCCTACTGGATCATGGGCCGCAGCGCCAACAGCCGCAACCGTGTGTTTGAGCCTATCGACGGCGGCATCCGCACGGTGGCCGCTGACCCGGCCAAGCTCGAGGACCCGCACCTCATCATCTACAACGCTGTGCTGACCCTGCGGGAGACCACCGTGGTCACGAACGGCGACCAGACCGACACGATTGCCCGGTTCATGAATGGCAACCTTTTCCCCGGCTACAGCTTTGAGGCTGCGCTGGCGACCCGCACCTATGAGGACGACGCGCCGAACTTTACCCCCCGCATCTCCGGCGTCGTCGATATGCGCCGCGGCGGCTACAAGCTGTCCATCGTCAAGTCCGACGAGGGCAATGCCGAGAGCGTGCAGCGCCAGACCTTCGACTACCCGCAGCCCGTGGCCGGTGAGGGACACTTCATCAGCACTTACGTCAAGAATGGTGCGCCGATCCCCAGCTTTGCGGGTGAGCCGCTGCGCGTCGCCATCGACACGAACGACGCGGACAAGTTTGCCGACAAGCTGTGGGTGAGCCTGAACGAGGACAACAAGGTCAGCCTGTTTGTCCGCAGCATCGAGCTGGAAACCGGCGAGTACGAGGACATTATCCTGAATAAATACACCGCTGTGGAGGGTTAATATGAACGAATTTCAGCTGAAATACGGCACGAACCCCAACCAGAAGCCCGCCCGCATCTACATGGCGGACGGCAGTGACCTGCCTGTGCAGATTTTGAACGGACGCCCGGGTTACATCAACTTTCTGGATGCGTTCAATTCCTGGCAGCTCGTGCGCGATTTGAAGAAGGCACTCGGCCAGCCCGCTGCCGCCAGCTTCAAGCACGTCTCCCCCGCCGGTGCGGCCATCGGTCTGCCGCTGGATGAGACCCTGCGCGCCATGTACCACATTGCGCCGGAGACCGAGCTTTCCCCGCTGGCCTGCGCCTACGCCCGTGCCCGCGGTGCGGACCGTATGTCCAGCTTCGGCGACTGGATCGCGCTGTCCGATGTCTGCGACCTGAGCACCGCGAAGCTGATTCAGCACGAGGTCTCCGACGGCATCATTGCGCCCGGCTACGACGCCGACGCGCTGGAGGTGCTGAAATCCAAGAAGAAGGGCGGCTACGCCATCGTCCAGATCGACGCCGACTACGAGCCGAAGCCGCTGGAGACCCGCACGGTCTTTGGCGTGACCTTCGAGCAGGGCCGTCAGGACCTGGACATTTCCAATGAGACGATGCTGCAGAACGTTGTGACCGAGAACAAGGTCATCAGCGACGAGCAGCGCCGCGACCTCATCATCAGCCTGATCGTGCTGAAATACACCCAGTCCAACAGCGTCTGCTACGTGCAGGACGGCCAGACCATCGGCGTCGGTGCGGGCCAGCAGAGCCGCGTGCACTGCACCCGTCTGGCAGGCCAGAAGGCCGACAACTGGCAGCTGCGCCACATGGCGAAGGTGCTGGACCTGCCGTTCCGCGCAGACATTGCCAAGCCGAACCGCGACAACGCGATCGATGTTTACATCGGCGACACCCCGGAGGATGTCATCGGCGACGATGTCTGGGCCGAGACCTTCACCGAGCAGCCGGCCCCGCTGACCGTCGAGGAAAAGCGCGCCTGGCTGGATGCCGTGACCGGTGTGAGCCTGGGCAGTGATGCCTTCTTCCCGTTCGGCGATAACATCGAGCGCGCGCGCCGCAGCGGCGTGACCGCCATTGTACAGCCGGGCGGCTCCATCCGCGACGCACAGGTGATCGACACCTGCAACAAGTACGGCATTGCGATGGCGTTCTGCGGCATCCGGCTGTTCCATCATTAAACGCAAAAACAACTCGCCTGCGGCGATTTTTCGTCGCGGGCTGTTGTGCTGTCAAGGAGGACGCTTATGAAAATTCTGGTTGTAGGCGGCGGCGGGCGTGAGCACGCCATCATCCGCGCGCTGAAAAAAAGCCCCCGCTGCTCCGAGATCTGGTGTGCGCCCGGCAACGGCGGCATCAGCTATGACGCCCACTGCAAGGCCATCCCGGCCACCGACGTGGACGCCATGGTCAAATTTGCCAAGGAAGAAGCCTTTGACTATGTCGTCGTCGCCCAGGACGACCCGCTGGCGCTGGGCATGGTCGATGCGCTGGCCGCTGTCGGCATCCCGGCATTCGGTCCCGACAAGGCCGCGGCCCGCATTGAGGCCAGCAAGGTGTTCAGCAAGGACCTGATGAAGAAATACGGCATCCCTACGGCCAAATATGAGACGTTCGACGACCCCGAGAAGGTCATGGACTACATCAAAGCCGAGGGCAAATACCCCGTCGTCATCAAGGCGGACGGTCTGGCGCTGGGCAAAGGCGTGCTGATCTGCCAGAATGAGCAGGAGGCTGCCGACGGCGTCAAGGAGATCATGCTGGACAAAAAGTTCGGCGCGTCCGGCAACCATGTGGTCGTCGAGGAGTTCCTGACCGGCCCCGAGGTCAGCGTGCTGTCCTTCTGCGACGGCAAGACCGTCAAGCCGATGGTCTCGAGCATGGACCACAAGCGTGCTCTCGACCACGACGAGGGCCTGAACACCGGCGGCATGGGCACCGTGGCCCCGAACCCCTACTACACGCCCGCAGTCGCCGAGCGCTGCATGCAGGAGATTTTCCTGCCCACGGTTGCGGCCATGCAGGCCGAGGGCTGCCCCTTCAAGGGATGCCTGTATTTTGGCCTGATGCTGACCCCCGACGGCCCGAAGGTCATCGAGTACAACTGCCGCTTCGGCGACCCCGAGACGCAGGTCGTGCTGCCCCTGCTGGAAAGCGACCTGCTGACCGTGATGGAGGCCACAACGAACGGCACGCTGGACAAGACCGATGTCAAATTCAGCGACGGCGCGGCGGCTTGTGTCATCTTAGCCAGCGGCGGCTATCCCCTCGCCTACGAGAAGGGCAAGGAGATCACCGGCCTGACCGCGGGCCAGCTGGACGCCGCCGATGTGACGGTCTACCACGCCGGCACAGCCATCAAGGACGGCAGGCTCGTCACGAACGGCGGGCGCGTGCTGGGCGTGACCGCCACGGCCAACACCCTGCCCGAGGCGCTGAAAAAGGCGTATGCTGCCACGGAGAGCATCCATTTTGACAAGCTGCACAAGCGCAGTGACATTGGGGCAAGAGCGCTGGCAGCGATGCAGTAAAAAGGCTTCCCCCTCGGGGGAAGCTGTCACCGAAGGTGACTGATGAGGGCAAACTTCCCGCAGCGATCCGTCAACGGGATACAGCGGTACACTTTCCCCTCATCCGCCCTCGGACGGGGCCTCGGCCACCTTTTTCCCCCAGGGGGAAGGCTTTCCGTCCGTCACTTCCTGCAAATTTAACTCTCAGGAGGAAATACAATGGTATATCGCATTTATGTTGAGAAAAAGCCCGGCTTTGACGGCGAGGCACAGGGGCTTCTGCATGAGCTGGTCGATCTGGTCGGCATCCAGAATCTGACCGGTCTGCGCCTTTTGAACCGCTATGACGTCGAGGGCATCGACGCAGTGCTGTTCCAGCAGGCTGTGCCCACCGTGTTCAGTGAGCCGCCTGTTGACGTGACCTACGACAAGCTGCCCGACGCCAAGACCGTTTTTGCCGTCGAGTACCTGCCCGGCCAGTTTGACCAGCGCGCCGACTCTGCCAGCGAGTGCATCCAGCTGCTGAGCCAGGGCGAGCGCCCCGCGGTGCGCTCCGCCCGCGTCTATCTGCTGGACGGCGACCTGACCGACGCCGACCTGGCCGCCATCAAGAAGTACGTCATCAACCCCGTCGAGGCCCGCGAGGCAAGCCTTGACGAGCGCAGCACCCTGAAAATGGAGTTTGCCATCCCGACGGAGGTCGAGACACTGACCGGCTTCACCGCGCTGGACGACGACGCGCTGGAAGCGTTCCGCAATGAGAAGGGCCTGGCGATGGACCATGCGGACATCGTGTTCTGCCAGAACTACTTCAAATCCGAGCACCGCGACCCGACCATCACCGAGATCCGTCTGATCGACACCTACTGGTCCGACCACTGCCGCCACACGACATTCGGCACGATCCTGGACGACGTGAAGATCGACGACGAGCTTGTGCAGGCCGCATTTGACCGCTACATGGCACTGCGCGCCGAGACGGGCCGCGACAGGAAAAACCGCACCCTGATGGACTGCGCGACCATCGGTGCCAAGGCGCTGAAGCAGCGTGGCATTCTGAAGAACCTTGACGAGAGCGAGGAGATCAACGCCTGCACCGTCAAGATCAAGTGTGACGTGGACGGTGAGCAGCAGGACTGGCTGTTCCTGTTCAAGAACGAGACCCACAACCACCCCACCGAGATCGAGCCCTTCGGCGGCGCGGCGACCTGCATTGGCGGTGCCATCCGTGACCCGCTGTCCGGACGCAGCTATGTCTATCAGGCCATGCGCGTGACCGGTGCGGCTGACCCGCTGAAGCCTGTTTCCGAGACAATGCCCGGCAAGCTGCCCCAGCGCAAGCTGGTCACGACGGCTGCCGCGGGCTATTCCAGCTACGGCAACCAGATCGGCCTTGCCACCGGTCAGGTCGCAGAGCTGTACCACCCCGGCTACGCCGCCAAGCGCATGGAGATCGGCGCAGTTGTCGGCGCGACGCCTGCCAGCCATGTCCGCCGCGAGGAGCCCGCCCCGGGTGATGTCGTCATCCTGCTGGGCGGACGCACGGGCCGCGACGGTGTCGGCGGTGCCACCGGTTCCTCCAAGGCGCATAAGCTGACGAGCCTTGAGACCTGCGGTGCCGAGGTGCAGAAGGGCAACGCGCCCATCGAGCGCAAGCTGCAGCGCTTGTTCCGCCGCGAGGACGCCTGCCGCCTTATCAAGCGCTGCAACGACTTCGGCGCAGGCGGTGTGTCCGTTGCCATCGGTGAGCTGGCCGACGGCCTGCACATCGACCTGAACAAGGTCACCCGCAAGTACGAGGGTCTGGACGGCACCGAGCTGGCCATTTCGGAGAGCCAGGAGCGTATGGCCGTGGCCGTTGCTGCCGAGGACGCCGAGACCTTTATGAAGTACGCCGCCGAGGAAAACCTCGAGGCGACTATCGTTGCCACCGTCACCGAGGAAAAGCGGATGCGCGAGGTCTGGAACGGCAAGACCATCGTTGACCTCTCCCGCGAGTTCCTGAACTCCAACGGTGCCGAGCGCCACGCTGATGCACACATCCTGCCGGGCCATGTCTGGCAGCCCCAGTTTGCCGGTGCAACGTTTGAGCAGAAGCTGGAATCCATGGTCAGCGACCTGAACGTCTGCAGCCAAAAGGGACTGGGCGAGCGGTTCGACTCCACCATCGGCGCAGCCACCGTGCTGATGCCCTACGGCGGCAAGTACCAGCTGACCCCGACGATGGCCATGGCCGCCAAGCTGCCTGTGGACGGCGAGACGACGACCTGCTCCGGCATGGCGTGGGGCTTCAACCCCTACCTGACCGAGGCTGACCCCTACCGCGGCGCGTATATGGCCGTGGTCGAGAGCGTGACCAAGCTGGTCTGCGCGGGCTTCCACCATGAGGATATGTACCTGACGTTCCAGGAATATTTTGAGCATTTGAACGATAAGCCCGAGCGCTGGGGCAAGCCGCTGGCCGCCCTGCTCGGTGCACTGGATGCCCAGATGGGTCTGGGCATTGCGTCCATCGGCGGCAAGGACTCGATGTCCGGCAGCTTTGAGGGGCTGGACGTGCCCCCGACGCTCGTCAGCTTTGCGACGGCCATCGGCAACACCCACGACGTGCAGAGCCCCGAGTTCAAGAAGGCCAACAGCTCCGTTGTCATCCTGCGCCCCAACTACAAGAACGGTCTGCCCGAGATCGGCAGCCTGATCGCCATTTACAAGACCGTCGAACAGATGATCGACGAGGGCAAGGTGCTGGCTGCCGCCACGCCGGGCTACGGCGGTGTGGCCGAGGCACTGTTCAAGATGTGCGTCGGCAACCATGTGGGTCTGCAGCTGTCTAATGACATCGACCTGAACGATCTGTTCAAGCCCGCCTACGGCGCGGTCATTCTGGAGCTGCTTGATGCCTCCGCCGGTGAGTTCCTCGGCTTCACCACCGTGGACTACACGCTGGAGGCCGAAGGCAAGGCCATTGACCTGGCCCGTCTGCAGGAGCTGTGGGAGCAAAAGCTCGAGCCGGTATTCCCCTACCGCAAGGCCGGTGAGTTCGTCCCCGCGCTGGAGCATGACTGCCCCGCCAACAAGCGCGTGGCTCCCTCTGTGCGCCTGGCGACGCCGCGGGTCGTCATCCCCGTATTCCCCGGCACGAACTGCGAGTACGACACGGCCCGCGCGTTCCGCCGCGCAGGCGGCGACCCGCATGTTCTGGTGCTGAAAAACCTGACCCCCGCCAACGTGGCCGAGAGCTGCGAGGCGCTGGTAAAGGAGCTGGACGAGGCGCAGATCCTGATGCTGCCGGGCGGCTTCTCCGGCGGCGACGAGCCGGACGGCAGCGCCAAGTTCATTGCGGCGTTCTTCCGCAATCCGTCGGTGGCCGACGCAGTCAACCGTCTGCTGAACCAGCGCGACGGTCTGGCTCTGGGCATCTGCAACGGCTTCCAAGCACTCATCAAGCTGGGCCTGGTCCCCTACGGCGAGATCCGTCCCATCACCGAAAGCGACCCGACGCTGACGTTTAATACGATCCACCGCCATCAGTCCATGCTGGTGCGTACCCGCGTGGCCAGCAACAAGAGCCCCTGGCTGAGCAAATGCGACATCAACGACGAGCACCTGATCGCCATCAGCCACGGCGAGGGCCGCTTTGTCTGCAACGACCAGCTGCTGAACCGGCTCATCGACAACGGCCAGATTGCGACCCAGTACGTTGACCTGCTTTGCCGCCCGACGATGGACATGCGCTACAATCCGAACGGCTCCGTGCTGGCAATCGAGGGCATCACAAGCCCGGATGGCCGTGTCTTTGGCAAGATGGGCCACAGCGAGCGCAGCGGCGAGCAGCTCTATAAGAACGTCACCGGTGACAAATACCAGCCGATCTTTGAGGGCGGCGTGAATTATTTCAAGCTTTGATATTTCGGGAAGTTTCTGCTATACTGGAACTATCAGCTTAAAAGATTGTGAGGATTTGACCCAATGGCACAACACGACAAATATATTTCGCCGTTCTCTACGCGCTATGCGTCGGATGAGATGCAGTACATCTTCTCTGACGACAACAAGTTCCGCACCTGGCGCCGGCTGTGGATCGCGCTGGCTAAGGCCGAGCAGAAGCAGGGCTTGGCCATCACCGATGAGCAGATTGCCGAGTTGGAGGCGCACAAGGACGACATCAACTATGAGGACGCCATTGCGCGCGAGAAGCTCGTCCGCCATGACGTGATGAGCCACGTCTACGCCTACGGCCTGCAGTGCCCCAAGGCAAAGGGCATCATCCATCTGGGCGCGACCAGCTGCTATGTCGGTGACAACACCGACGTCATCATCATGCGTGAGGGCCTGCAGCTCGTGCGCAAGAAGGTCATCGGCGTGCTGGCAAATCTGGCCAAGTTCGCCGACGAGTACAAGGCCATGCCCTGCCTGGCCTACACCCACTGCCAGCCCGCGCAGCTGACCACCGTCGGCAAGCGCGCCACGCTCTGGATGAACGAGCTGTATATGGATCTGGAGGAGCTTGACCACCAGATCTCCCAGCTGGCGCTGCGCGGCGTTAAGGGCACCACCGGCACCCAGGCCAGCTTTGTGGAGCTGTTCAACGGCGACTCCGCCAAGATCAAGGCCGTCGAGGCCGACGTCTGCGCCCAGATGGGCTTTACCAAGGTCGTGCCGGTCTGCGGCCAGACCTACAGCCGCAAGGTGGACTACAATGTGCTGTCCGCCGTGGCGGGCATCGGCCAGTCCGCCATGAAGATGGCGACGGACATCCGCCTGCTGGCGAACTTCAAGGAGATGGAAGAGCCGTTTGAGAAGAACCAGATCGGTTCCTCCGCTATGCCCTACAAGCGCAACCCCATGCGCTGCGAGCGCATCTGCGCGCTGAGCCGCTACCTGATGGTGGACGTGCTGAACCCCGCCATCACTGCCGGTACCCAGTGGTTTGAGCGCACGCTGGACGACTCCGCCAACAAGCGCATTGCGATGGCTGAGGGCTTCCTGGCTGCTGACGCCATCCTGAACATCCTGCTGAACGTCTCCGACGGGCTGGTCGTCTACCCGAAGGTCGTCCGTGCCCGCGTCATGGCCGAGCTGCCGTTCATGGCAAGCGAGAACATCATGATGAAGGCCGTCAAGAAGGGCGGTGACCGTCAGGAGCTGCACGAGCGTCTGCGTGAGCACGCTGTGGCCGCCGCTGCCGTTGTCAAGCAGGAGGGCAAGCCCAACGACATGATTGCCCGCGTCGAGGCTGACCCCGCGTTCGGCCTGACCCGCGAGGAAATCGAGGCCGAGCTCTCTCCTGAAGCCTTTACGGGCCGCAGCGCCGAGCAGGTCACCGAGTTCCTGCGTGACGTCATCCAGCCCGTGCTGGACGCCAACAAAGAGGACCTGGGCCAGCATGTGGAGCTGAACGTCTGATTGATTGCATCGTAAATTGTAGGGGCGAATGTTTGCATCCGCCCGCAGGTCGATGACAAGCATCGACCCCTACAGAACAGCAAAATACCCGTATTGTCTTACTAAAGGCAATACGGGTATTTTTTATGCAATTGTATCGGCGGACGTCAGACCGGATTCCAACACATCCGCCATAAACGCGCTGTGGTCAGCGTAATCGCCGGTGGGCACAAGGGTGATGTCGTAATAGGTGATCGGCATGTCGTTGCTTTCCAGCACCTGCTTGAGGGTGTGCAGGACGGTTTGCATGTCCGCCTCGGTAGGCTTGCCGTCGCACAGTACTTGTGCGCACAGGCGGCTGGGCACCTTTTGCAGCAGGGCTTTGTCAAAGGCAGCATCCAGCGGCAGGTCGTCCACATAGTTAGCCGGGGTCATGCCGTCCTGCTCCGTATAGCAGAGATTGATGTCTACGATATTTCCCTGTGCGCCGTAGGCCGAAGCGAATTGCAGTTTCGGGGCCTGCACGGTCAAATATGCGGCTGCCTGCTGGGCGGCTTCATTTCCCAAGCGATAACACGTGTTCCAGCGGTGGTCAACGTAAAACGTGTGGGTCGGCTCAAACTCCATACCCCGGATTTCATCATCAGTCAGCAGCCAGAACCGCGTCTGCACTGCAAAGTTTGTATCACGGCTCTGGTCAGACTGAACGTATACCACATAGTGGAAGAACTGTCCATCAGCGGCGGTGCGCTGGTCCCAGTGAAATGTTTCCTCCGGATATAGCTTTTCCGCATATCGAATGGCCCGGTGCACGGCCCACCGCTGGCTGAGCGGGTCACCGTTGAGGGCGTCAAAGGCCAGCAGCAGAGCCAAAATCAGCAGCAGGGCCGCCGCCAGTGCCAGGCGGCGCATGGTTTTCGTCTTTTTATTCTTTGTTTTCATGGGTACTCTCCTTTGCATAGTGCAGCAGCCAGCCGATCAGCCAGCCCATGCCGCCCAAAACAGCGTACAAGATACAGCCGGACGCCAGATTCCATAAGAAATTGCTAAGCGAGAATGATTCCAAAAAAGCCGTCTGCTTTATGATAGCATCCAGCACGGCCAGCCCCACCGTAAACAGCAGCAGTGGCTTGCCCATGCCGGTATCCCGGCAGGTCAGAACGGCCCAGACACACGGCAGGAACAGGATAACCCAGTTGGAGCGGCCCGTATACCCCAGGGCCACGCCCGCCGCAATGCCCACAAAGGCCAGCAGTAGCAAATGGGTGCTGTATCGGCGGCGCAGTTTTTGCAGGATCTTACCGTCATCCGGGGCGGGCAGTTCCGGCATGGCGGGGTCGTCCGTTCCCTGCCACAGGGCGCGGCAGGCGGGGCAGACTGCCATGTGCGCCTGTACCAGCGCTTCACTTTCCGGGCTGGCTACGCCGTCCTGCACCAGAGGCATCAGGTCGCGGCAGACCGCGCAGGGGATTTTTGCAGTTTCGGCAGCTTTGTTCACAGGTCGTAGCCCTCCTTTGCAAGCATTTGTTTTAACCAGGTGCGGGTGCGGTGCTCGATCACGCGGGCCGAGCTTTCGCTGATGTGCAGCTCCGCGGCAATTTCATTGTAGCTGTAGCCCATGGCCCGCAGCTGCACCACGCGGCGGGCTCGGTCATCCCTTTGCTGCAGCAGTTCCTTCACACGCTGCCATTGCAGGCGGCTGTCCGTGCGCTCGGTCAGGGTGTCCTCGGCCAGGCAGCCTTCCAACAGTTCATCGGTGCTGGCGGTGGGGTGCTTTTTGCGTAAGCCTTCGAGCCAGATGTTGCGCGCAATGCCGAACAGCCAGGTCTTGACAGCGCAGTCCCCGCGGTAGGTGTGCAGCCGTTTCAGCGCCCGCAGGAAGGTCTCGCTTAGCAGATCCTCCGCCTCGGCGGGATCGTGGGTCAGGTGGCAGAGATAGCGGTACAGGTCCGTGCGGTAGAGCCTGTACAGTTCTTCTAATTCCGGCAATTCCAGCAGCGGCATGGCCTGTCCCCCTTTCTCTGTGCTTTCACTCTATTAGTGCTGTTTGGGTCGCGGATGTTACAGCCCTATCCAAAAAAACACCCCGACTTTTCTGTCGGGGCGTTGGGGTTATTCTGTGGGGCCTTCTGGGTCGGTCTCCTCCTCGGGGGACGGGGTCGGCTCCGGGGCAGGTGTCGGTTCGGGGGTATCGGGGGCGAAGTAGGCGCGGATGTCGCCGTCGCTGCGCTGGGTCGAGATGTCGAGCACGCCCTTATCACCGGCGGCCAGACCCTTTTCCGGGTCGGTCAGCGCGGCAGCGGCCAGTCGCAGCTTGTAGGCGAGGTTCGTCTCACTGCCCAGCAGCACCTGAACGCGGTTTTGGTAGGTGAACTCAATATCACTCAGATCCTGGATGTTCAGCGCCGTCGTGCCGTCAAACAGGTTGTTCTCCTGCAGGCCGTCCCGCATTTCGGTCAGCGTTTGCAGTGCGCTGGCCTGCAGACCCGCTGTCTCCGCTGTGGCCTGCTGGGTCTCGCTAAGGAGTGAGTTATAGCTCTTGGGCTCGATGTTCTGCCCCACCACGGGGGAGAAATCTGTGGGCAGCGACATGGTCAGCAGAATCAGGCCGTCCGGCTGGCTGACGTCGGTGCGCAGAATTTTGAGGGAGTCGCTCAAGACCATCCACCCGCCGGAGTACATACAGGCGAACCGCTCCGTGGCGGGCTCGACCTTGATGATGACCGCGGCGGGCAGTTGGATCTCCACAGCGACACGCTCCAAATACGGGAACTGAAGCGCCAGCTGCTGGGTCTTTTCCACGGTGGAGAAGGCGAACAGGTTGGAGTTTTTCTCGATGCCCAGCGCCTCGATCAGCTCGTCGGACGTGTAGATGCCGGTATCGACGGGCTGGGAGCCGTCATAGCTCTCTACCCGGAAGATCGTGACCTTGAACAGAAGGTTGATCGACACAAACGCACCCACGGCCAGCACGGCCAGCACGCCGAGTGCCCCCAGCAGACGGCGGCGGCGCTTTGCCCGTATGATCTCCGCCTGTGTGACGCGGCGCGTGCGCCTTGGCGTGCCGGGGCGGTAGCCTGCCTTCTGGGGATTGATCTCCTGCGCAGGGCGCTGCCGCGGGGGCGCATAGGGAGTAGGCGCGGCCTTTTCAGGCGGCGCTTTGGGGCGCGGGGCGTTCCTTTTTTCAAGGCCCAAGCGGCTGCCCATACTGCGGCGGGACTGTTGGGCGTAGGAGCCGTTTGCGGATTTTTGCCTGCGGCTGCGCTGGTTGCGGTCCATAAGCGGCTCCTTTCCGGTGAATTTTGGGGCGGCTGCCCGTGGGTGGATGGTACGTTGGGCGGGCGCATATAGAATGCGCCCCTACGGGGTGTGGCCCGGCGACGCTCGTCGCAGCGGGCAGGCGAACGATGTCCGCCCCTACAGGGTGTATGCAGCCTTGCTTAGCCGTTGACCAGCTTCAGCAGCTTTTCGGTAATCAAATCAAGGCTGTGCGGGTTGCCGAGGGTCTTGGCGTTGGCGCCCATCTCGGCCAGCTTGCCGGGGGAGGTCAGCAGGGTCTCGACAGTTTTGACAAGACCGTCACCAGTCAGGTTCTTTTCCTCGATGACGACTGCCGCACCTGCCTTTTGCAGCTCAAGGGCATTGTAATACTGGTGGTTTTCGGCCACGTTCGGGCTGGGGATCAGCACCGATGCGCGGCCCACAGCCTCGAGCTCGGCCAGCGTCAGTGCGCCGGAGCGGGCAATGACGAGATCTGCCGCGGCCAGCAGCTGGGGCATGTTGTTGATATACTCCGTCACGACGAGGTTCTCGCCGGGGGCAAAGTCCTTTTCCTTTTCCAGCCCTTCAAACAGCTTGACGCCGCGGCTGCCGGTAGCGTGCAGGTGAAGCACGTTCCGGTGCGTCTGCTTTTCCCAGGCGCAGAGGTCGGCCACGACCTGATTGATGCGGTCCGCACCGAGACTGCCGCCGAAGCTCAAAATCACGGTGCGGTTTCCTGCGTTCAGCTTGGCGCGCGCTGCGGCGCGGTCCGCGGTCAGCACCTCGGGGCGGACAGGGTTGCCCACGACGGTGGTTTTTTCCGGTGCGCCGAGCTTTTCAACCGCGTCCGCGCTGGCGGCCAGCACAATGTTGACCTCCTTCGCCAGCAGCTTGTTGGTCACGCCCGGGAAGGCGTTCTGCTCATGGATGGCTGTCTTGATGCCGCGCCGGGCTGCCGCGCGGACGATAGGCCCGCTGACGTAGCCGCCGCAGCCGATGACAAGGTCGGGCTTGACCTCGTTCAGAATCTTCCGGGTGCGCGGGCCGGACAGCGCCAGATGCCAGATGGCTACGATGTTGCGGCCAATGTTTTCCAGGCTCAAATGGCGCTGGAAGCCGTTGATCTCAATGTGATGGAAGGGGTAGCCTGCCTTGGTGACAAGACCGTACTCCATCCCCTCGCGGCGGCCCGCAAAGTGGATCTCCGCCGTCGGGTCCGCGGCCTTCAGGGCACCGGCAATCGCCAGCGCCGGGTTGATGTGACCGGCTGTACCGCCGGCAGCAATTAAAACGCGCATGATGGACCTCCATGAGAATAAAATATAGGCTGTGCCCGCCGTGCCGCGGACATCGGGCGTCCCCCTTACCGCGCGGCTCTGCTGCGGTAACGGGTGCGCTGCAGCATCCGTTCTGTCTCGGCGCGGTGCTGCTCTGCCAGGCGCTGTTCCCGGGCATTTCCGGCGCGCGAGATACTCAACAGCACGCCCATCTCGCTCAGCAGCAGCAGCAGACTGGTGCCGCCGGAGGAGAAGAACGGCAGGCTGATGCCGGTGTTGGGGATCAGTGCCGTGCCGACGGCGATATGCAGAAACACCTGCCAGGCGATCTGCGAGATGATGCCGATGCCCAGCACCGTGCCGTACAGGTCGGGCGCGCGCAGGGCGATCATAACGCCCATGATCAGCAGCACCGCAAACGCACCGATGAGGATAACACAGCCGAAGAAGCCCAGCTCCTCACCGATGACGCCGAAAATAAAGTCGTTTTCGGCGTAGGGCAGCCACTGGTGCTTCTGCACGCTCGCGCCGATGCCCACGCCGAACATGCCGCCTGTGGAGATGGCATAGATGCTCTGGCGGGTCTGCCACCCCATACCGGCAGTATCCAGCGGCGCAAGGCCCCAGGTAGCGTCCATACGGCCCGCGGCGTAGCCTTCCCCGCCGGCCAGCCCCTTCAGGAAGTACATGACGGCTACTGCACACGCCGGAACGAGCGGCAGCAGCCAGCGGCCGGGTGAGAGGGTGCAGATGAGCATCGTGGCAAAAATCAGGCAGAGCAGGATCATGGCGGAGTTGTGCGGCTCCTTGTGCAACAGATACAGGATGGGCAGCAGCGGCAGCGCAGGCTTTATCGCGCCGTACCACAGCCTGTTCTTCTTGTCATAGTCGCGGTCCAGCATATCTGCCGTCCAGATCATGAGTGAGAATTTTGCCAGCTCCGACGGCTGGAAGGAGGCACCGCCCGGCAGATACACCCAGCGGTAGGTGCCGTTGGTGTCCTCCGGGCTGAGCAGCGCCAGGATCAGCAGCACGATGGTGATGATGTACAGGCTCTCACTCATCAGACGCAGTGCGCGGTAGTTGATGTTGGACAGAAGCCACATAAAGGCCAGCCCCACAAGTGCAATCATGACCTGCGGTTTAATGATACTGTACAGTTTACCGCTGGTGGCGTAGGCGCTGGAATAGCTGGCCGAGAACAGCATCGTCAGCCCGAAGAACAAAATGACCAGCAGCAGGGCGAGAAAGCCCCGGGAGACCGGCCCCCGCTCCAGTTTGGGCAGGCGTATGATGGGTATCATGCGCACAATATTTCCGATGGTATGGTCAAACAAAAGGCCCAGCAGTGTGCGCACAATGCTCACGGCAGTGCTCATGGGCGGTCACCTCCCTTAGGGGCAGAAACAGGCAGAGGCCGGGTAGGCCCGGCCCCGCTGCTTATGCCACACAGATGTAAAAAATTCCCATTGCCACACCGATGACGGCAATCAGCGCAAAGAAGCCGTCGATCTTGACCTCGCGCCAGCCGCGCATCTCAAAGGCGTGGTGGATCGGCGTCATGCGGAAGATGCGCTTGCCGTGGGTCGCCTTAAAATACGTGCGCTGGATGACGACGGTCATCGCGTCCCAGATGTAGACAATGCCGAAAAAGAGCACCAGCTCGGGGCGCTGCATCACAAAGGCCAGCGCCGTAACGATGCCGCCGAAGAACATGCTGCCGGTGTCGCCCATAAAGACCTTGGCCGGGTAGAAGTTCCAGACCAGAAAGCCCGCGCAGGCACCCGCCGTGGCAGCGGCAATCAGCGAAACATGTACAAAGCCCAGCAGACTGCCGGCCAGCAGATAGCCGATCATCGACACGAAGGTCACGCCGGTGCACAGGCCGTCCAGACCGTCTGTCAGGTTGACAGCGTTGACAAGGAAGATGATGCCGAAGAACGCGATGGGATAGTAGAGCAAGCCCATGTCCACCAGCCCAAAAATCGGGAACTGGACCTGCGTGGTCAGCAACCCGAGGCTGTGCAGGCCGAACATGAACCCGAAGGTCAGCGCGATCTGCAAAATCATCTTCTGCGCCTCGGTCAGGCCGAGGTTGCGATGCTTGACGACCTTAATGAAGTCATCCAGAAAGCCGATGAGGCCCGAGCCGAACGCGAGAAACAGCACCAGCATACCGGCCTGCAGCTGCGGCATACCAAGCACCTCCGGCAGCTTAGGGCTGTACATGACCCAGACGATGCCCAGCGTGGCCAGAATGCCCAGAATAAAGCAGAGGCCGCCCATGGTGGGAGTGCCGTTTTTCTTGCTGTGCCATGTAGGGCCCTCCTCGCGGATGGTCTGGCCAAAGTGCAGCCGGTGCAGCGCCGGGATCATGAATTTGCCCGCCACCGCCGTGATGGCAAAGCCGCCGACGGCTGCCGCCGCCAACAGGGATGAGATTTGCTCCATGCCGTTGATTCCTCCAAACGTGTGTTGGGGTGCTTACCCCTGCGGCAATTCCTTATAGTATTCCTGCAGCAGCTGCTCCAGGCCCATGCTGTGGCTGGCCTTGACCAGCACAGCGTCACCGGGGCACACGAATTGCCGTACATATTGTAGCACTTCTTCCGCCGTTTGGCAATGCACCGCTGCAACCCCGCGCGCTTTTGCGGCCTCGGCCATGGCGGCGCTGCGCGGGCCGTAGGCGATGAGTGCATCAACGCCCGCGTCAGCAGCCCACTCGCCGGTATGGCGGTGCCCTTCTTCGCTCGCACCGCCCAGCTCAAGCATATCGCCGAGCAGCGCGATCTTCCGGTCATTGGGCAGTGCCTTGAGGACAGAGAGCGCAGCCTTCATGCTGTCGGGGCTGGCGTTGTAGCAGTCCTCAATGAAGGTGATGCCGCCCTTTTCCACGATATGCTGGCGCATGCCCGTCGTCCGGTAGGTCGCCAGCGCGGCAGCGCAGCGGGCAGCGTCCAGACCCAGGCGGGTCGCGGCGGCGTAGGCGGCCAGCGCGTCGTAGACCGTGTGGATGCCCGCTGTCGGGATGGCGGCATCGAACGTACCGTACTGCGTATCAATGATTTTGAAGGTCGTGCCGTTTGCGCCGGTGACGACATCCACCGCGCGGACATCGGCATTCGCGGCGTCAATGCCGAACCAGACCGGCCGCAGGCGGCTGGGGATGCTTGCCGTGGGCAGCAGGTCGTTGTCCGCGTTCAGGGCCAGCGGTGCGCCGTCGGGCAGGCCGGTGCAGATTTCCAGCTTTGCCTTCAGTATATTCTCGCGCGTGCCGAGATTTTCCAGATGCGATACACCGATCATCGTGATGATGCCCGCGCTGGGCCGGGCACAGCGGGTCAGACGCTCGATCTCGCCCGCGTGGTCCATGCCCATCTCGACAACGGCGTACTCGGTGTCGTCGGTCAGGCGGAACAGCGTGTTGGGCACGCCGATGTCATTGTTCTGGTTGCCCTCGGTCTTGAGGGTCTTGCCGAAGGCGGAGAGCACCGCGTAGCAGAACTCCTTCGTCGTCGTCTTGCCGACGCTGCCCGTGACGCCGATCATTCTGGGGTTGAACAGCATCCGGTAGTTGGACGCCATGCGGATCATGGCCTTGCCGCTGTCCGGTACAATGACCGTGCGGTCCGCAGGCACGCCCTCGACGGGATGGTTGGCAACGATATATTCTGCGCCGCTCCGGTAGGCACCGGCGGCGTAGTCATGGCCGTCAACACGCTCGCCGGGGAAGCAGACAAAAACGCAGCCCGGCTCGACCTTGCGGCTGTCGGTCACAACGGCGCGGATGGCGACCGGCTCGGCCAGCGTCAGTCCGGCCAGCAGTTGATTGGCAGGAATGGTTTGCATGAAAAAGACCTCCTATACAGAAATGCAGCGTTTCGCAAAAGCCCGGGTGCCTCTGCGGGGATGCTTACCCCTCCTCGTTTGCCGGGTCGATCTCCTCGGTCACCGTCGGGGCGTCATGGGTGGTATCCTCTCCGCTGTCCATCGTCAGCGTTATGATCGTGCCGTAGGCAGCGGAGGTTCCGGCCTCGACGTCCTGCGCCACGACCTTGCCGCTGCTGTCGCCGGCGAACTGCACGTTCAGGTTGGCGGCCTTGAGCATCTGCTCGGCAAAGGTGCCGGTCTTGCCGACGACGTCGGGCGTTGTGGTCATCGAGTTCTGGTCGGTGGCCGTGTACAGGTAAATGGTGGAGCCCGCGGGCACCACGCTGCCGCCGACGGGGTACTGGTAGACGATATTGCCGCTGCTGGGGCCGATCAGCTTATGCTTGAGGCCCAGGCGGTTCAGCGTGACCTGCGCGTTCGTCCAGGTGTAGTCCAGGCAGGTCTGCACGGTCACAGTGCCGGTGGGGTTGTAGTCAGCGTCCTGCTCGATGCCCAGATAGGGCGCGATCTCGCTGATGATGTTGCCGACAACGGGAGCCACGACCTGGCTGGCATAGTCCTTGACCCAGCGCGGGTCATCCAGCAGGACGAAAACCTCGATCTCGGGATCATCGATGGGCAGCACAGCGGCAAAGCTCATCATTTTATAATAGTCGCCGTCGCCGCGCAGATGGCGGTCCGTGCGCTCTGCCGTACCGGACTTGCCGCCGATGCGGTAGCCCGCCACGTAGGCGTTGGCGCAGGAGTGGTAGTCCCCTGCCCCGTGGACGTTGTTTTCCATCATGGCCAGCAGCTGCCGGCTGACTTCTTCGGAGATGACCTGGCGGCGGATGTTCGTCTCGGTCTGGGAGATAATGTTGCCGTCCTTGTCAGAGATGGAATCCACGACATAGGGCGTAACAAGGTAGCCGCCGTTGGCGATGGCCGCTACGGCGGTGGCCATCTGCATCGGGGTGATGGACTCGTTCTGGCCGAAGGCCGCCGTGTACAGGTTTGTATCGACCTCTGCCATCTGCTCGGCGTTGTAGACGCTGGTCCAGCGGGTCTCGTTGGGCAGGTCGATGCCGGTGGGCTGGGTGAAGCCGAACGCCTGGATATAGTCGTAGAAGATCTGCGGCTTGAGCGTCTCTGCCGCCTGAATGAACCAGAGGTTGCAGCTGTGGTTCAGCGCGCCTGCCATGTCCTGTTCATAGTGGACCTCGCCGTTGGCACAGCGGTAGGTGTGCTCCCACAGCTCGCTGCCCTCGTTGACGGTCAGGCTGCCGCCGCAGTAGAAGGTCTGCTCCGCACTCATAACACCGGAGTCCAGCCCTGCCGAGGCCGTGATGAACTTGAACACCGAGCCGGGCATATACAGCTCGGTAATGTTCTTATTCTTCCACTGGGCCTCGCGCATCATACCCTGCAGCTGGGTAGCCTCGCTGGAGACCTCCTCGCCCTTCTCGTTCGTCGTCTTTTCATGGCTGATGATTCCGTCAGCAATGATGTCCTTGACGGCCTTCTCGCCCAGACGGCTTTCCAGCCAGTCAATGTCCTCCGCGTCGATCTCTGTTTTAGCCAGGATCTCGTTCATCTTGGGGTCGGTGATCGTCTTGGGGTCGTTGGGGTCAAACTGCTCAAGGGACGCCATCGCCAGGATCGCGCCTGTCTTGACGTTCATGACAATGGCGCTTCCGCGGCCATGGACCGTAAAGGTGCTCATCGCCTCGGTCAGGTACTCCTCGACGATGGACTGTACGTTCTCGTCGATGGTCAGGTTCAGATTGCTGCCGTCGATGGCTTCATGCACGTCGGCCTGACCGCTGGCCAGCGGGTCACCGTAGGCGTCCGTTTCGGCCACGCTGCGACCCGGCGTACCAGCCAGCGTCTCGTCGTAATATTTTTCCAGTCCGTAGGCACCCGAGCCGTCCTCGTTGCAGAAGCCCAGCACCGAGGCCAGGAACTCCCCATAGGGGTAAGTGCGGGAGGCTGCCTGTTCGCTGGTCAGGTAGAGGATACGGGTTGCCTTGCTGGTTTTGGCCTCACCGTCCTTCTTGTCCTCCTTTTCCTCGGTCTGCAGGCTCGTGTCCACCGCAGCGCCGTCCTTGAGGCGGTAGCTGTCTGCATAGGCCAGGATAGCATCCGCCACGGGCTTTTCGACACCCTTTTTCACCACACGGTACTGGTACGGCTCACCGGTATCCTTGTTGGACGCCGTCAGCGCCTTGTACACCGTATCCGCCGTTGTGCCGTCGTCCAGCAGCTCGGCAATGTGCTCTGCCGCTGTGCGGATCTGGTCCTCCGTCGCCCCGCTCTTTAAAACGGAGGACGGGTCGGCCACGATGTTCCATACCGTGCTGCTCTTGGCCAGCAGCTTGCCGTTGGCGCTGTAGATCGAGCCGCGCACAGCGGGCAGCGTTGTGTCCTTCAGCTGCTGGGTCACAGCCTCGGCGCGGTAGCTCTCGGCATCACGCACCTGCCACACATACAGCTGGTAGACCAGCACGCCGTAGCAGGCGAGGATAAATACTGTCATGCAAACCAGCGTCCAGTATTTTATGCCCTTGCTTGCCCGGGGACGATGCCGGGGGGAATGGTTGGGTCGTTGCTCTGTCATGGATACACCTTGTTATTTCAAAAGCCTTTTTGCCGACGGCAGCAAGGCCGTGCAGCAAAAAGGCTCGTAGCTGCATATTTTTGGTTGTTTTACGGGTTCAGGCTGTCCAGCAGGCTCAGCGCTGCCGTGCGCACCTCATCCAACAGGCGGCCCGCGGCACCGGTGTTCCGCTCAATGATGCTCTGGTCCTCCAGCTGGACGTAGGTGATCTGGCTGGGATCGGCCTTGACCAGTCCCAGCTCACCCTCGGCCACCTGCTGCAGACTGGCGCGGCTCGTGATGTCGTTCATCCGGGTGTTCAGGTAGTCGTATTCGCTCTGGGCCTCGGCCAGCTGGGCGCTGACCTCATCGACCTGCGCGTTCAGTTCCATCAGCGTTGCACCGCTCATCAGGCTGCTGATTGCCAGCCCGCCAGACACGGCAAGGATCAGCACGATCACGGCAGTCCGCATCACATGGCGGACGCGGTTCAGGCCGTGGTTGCCGCCGCGCACCGCACGCACCTGCGGGCGCGGCGGGGGCTCCAGTTTCGGTGCTGCCGAGCCCTCGTGCAGCAAAACAGTTGTCATGAATAATGCCTCTTATGCTTTCTCCAACACTCTCAATTTGGCGCTGCGGCTGCGACGGTTGGTCTCCAGCTCCGCGGCGTCAGCCTCAATGGGCTTGCGGGTAATCAGCTTGGCCTTGGCCACACCTCCGCAGGTGCAGATGGGCTGCTCCGGCGGGCAGGTGCAGCGCTGGGCCCAGCGGCGGAACTTGTTCTTGACGAGCCGATCCTCCAGGCTGTGGAAGGTGATGACGCAGAGCCGCCCGCCCGGGGCCAGACAGTCAAAGATGGCGTCGAGCCCCTCGTTCAGGGCGTCCAGCTCGGAGTTGACCGCAATGCGGATGGCCTGGAAGGTGCGGCGCGCCGGGTTCTTCGCCTTGCGGCGCTCTGCCGGGGGCACGGCGGCGGCGACGATCTCGGCCAGCTGCAGCGTGGTCAGGATGGGCTGCTCCGCCCGTGCGGCGACAATTTTGCCCGCGATCTGCCAGGCATACGGCTCCTCACCGTAGTCACGCAGGATGCGGGTCAGCTCCTCACGATCCAGCGTGTTGACCAGATCCGCGGCGGTGGGGCCCTGCTGGCTCATGCGCATATCGAGCGGCGCGTCGGCATGGTAAGAGAAGCCGCGGGCCGCGTCGTCCAGCTGGTGGCTGGACACGCCGAGATCGAGCAGGGCCCCGTTGACCGCCGGGATGCCAAGCTCCGCAAGGACACAGGCGGCCTCACGGAAATTGACCTGCACCACCTGCGCCGGCAGACCCTTGAGCCTTTCGGTGGCGACTGCCACCGCATCCGGGTCCTGATCGAGCGAGATCAGACGTCCTGTGGTCAGGCGTTTGGCGATTTCTCTGCTGTGACCGGCGCCGCCGGCGGTGCCATCCAGATAGATACCGGCAGGGTCGATGTTCAGCCCGTCCAGACAGGGCTGCAGCAGTACGGGGATATGTGAAAATTCCATGTGTTATCGTCCTGTTTTGTTAAAAGTCAAGGTCTTCCATCGCAGCGGTGAAATCCTCATCGCTCGTTTCCTGGTTGGCGTTCCACGCCTCGGTGTTCCAGATCTCGGCAAAGCTGCGGCTGCCGATGATGGTTACATCGTGGTCGAGGCCCGCGTACTCCCGCAGCTTGGCGGGCAGCTGAATGCGGCCCTGCTTGTCCGGGGTGACCTCGACGGCGGAGGCGTAGAGCATACGGCTGACCTTGCGGCCCTTGACGAGGCCCTTTTCCTCAATTTTGGCAGCGACCTTTTCGAACTCCTCCGCCGGGAAGGCGGCCAGGCAGTGATCCAGCCACCGGGTCACGATGAAGGTCTCCCCCATCGCGTCCCGGAAGCGGGCGGGGAAGTTCAGACGCCCTTTTGCGTCAATTGCGTAATCATACTGACCGACGAGCATCCGGCTTTCCCTCCCTTCGTCATACTGCACAAATCTTCGGCAAGATTTTTTACGTCGCTGCGTTCAGTTTGTTAATAACTCTGTGGAGAACGTGGAAAACTACCCATTCTTCCCCACTTTTGTTGTTATTCACACCACAATTACCCACCTGTGGTAAAATAATAGTACCATTTTATTCAGCAAAAAGCAAGGGCAGGCGGGGAAAAACTGCGCCATGAATTGATTTTTCACAGTTTGTACAAAGGGATCGGGATACAGGTCAGCAGTTTGCAGCAAATGCGCACGCGGCAAAATTCCTGCCCCCGGGCAAAGAAAAGCGCCGCACCATATTGCACGGTGCGGCGTTGTTTTTTACATATTGTGTTGCCATGGGCAGAAATGTGCCGTGAATAACAACACTTCTGCATTTTTTACTTGGGCATGTTATTCTTAGGGCGGGCGGCGCTGCGCAGATTCATGCGGGTGTTCTTGATGTCCGCCATGCTTCGGCCCAACACCTCCTCGGAGTTCTTCAGGATCGTCTCGCAGTACAGGGTCGCCTTGCGGGTCAGTTCCTTGGCGCTCTTCTGGGCAGCGGACAGGATCTCCGCCGCGTGCTGCTGACTGCGCTTGACGATCTCCTGCTCGCTGGTCAGGACGCGGGCGCGCTCCTCTGCCTGCTGAATGATGTTTTCGGACTCAATGCGGGCGTTCTGCATGATTTGCTCGCGGTCATTCACGATTTTTTTGCTCTCGCGGATCTCGTCGGGCAGATTGTTGCGCACCTCATCGATAATATCGCGCATACGGTCCACATCGACCATGCGCTTGGAAGCGGAGAACGGAACTATCGTCCCGGCCTCCAGCGTTTCCTCCATCATCTCCAACAGTTCTTCAACGTTCATACCTCTTCCCCTCTCTCATAGCGGCTGACCTTGATCTTGCCGTAGTTGTACTGTTTCACCAGCGTCAGAGCGCCCGCCTGCTCGGGCAGGTCGGCCTCGCGCTCGGTCTCGCAGAGCACGACCCCGCCGGGGGCCATCTTAGCGGCCAGCAGCGGCAGCACGGCAGCCACGGTATCATGGTGGAACGGCGGATCCAGCAGAGCCAGGTCAAACGGCCCGCGGATGTTGGCGAGAAAGCTCTCGGCCTCGCCCTGGCGTATATCACTCTGGCGGTCCACCCCTGCCGTTTTGCAGTTGGCCTTCACAACGGCGAGTGCCTCGGTGGAGCGGTCCACAAAGAGGCAGCTTTTGGCACCGCGGGACAGAGCCTCGATGCCCAGCTGGCCGCTGCCTGCGAACAGGTCCAGCACCCGTGCCCCCGGCACCAGGAACTGCACGCTGGAGAACATGGCCTCCTTCACACGGTTGATGGTCGGGCGGGTAATGTCCTCGCCCGGCAGGGCCTGCAGATTTTTGCCGCGGGCTGTTCCGGCAATCACGCGCATGGTGCCGCACCTCTTTCCTCTCAAAATTTCGTTTATACAGATTCAGTATTTATTATGGTGCTTTGGCGTAGGATTGTCAAGGGTGCAAAATGTAAAATAAAATGGCAAAAGGGTAACAGAGGCAGGAAAACACAGCCCGGTGGGCTTGACAAACACCCCCGCAGATGGGTATAATAGGTACTGTTGTTACGCGGCTGTCGTACAACGGCTAGTACATCAGCCTTCCAAGCTGAGGACGTGGGTTCGACTCCCATCAGCCGCTCCAATAAAAAATCCCTGTGTCACATTCAGACGCAGGGATTTTTTTATTGCAGAACGCAGCCGGGGCGAACAGCATTCGCCCGCCGGGCCGGTTTCCGATTACAGCTTCACCAATTCCGCCTTCAGGTTCTTCAGTTCCTTCTCCAGGCGGTCCTTGTCCTTGTTGTAGTCTTGGTAGGCCTGCAGGCGGGCTTCGACGTTGGGGTCCTCGGCGGAGAGATAGCCGCTGTTCATCGAGGCTGTGTAGCTGAACTTCTTCAGCGTGCCGTTGAAGTCGATGACCATGAACTGGCCCTCGGCGGGCCGGACCGTGCCTGCGCCGAACATTTTATGGTTGATTTTACAGCCGGTCAGGTCGGGCAGCGCAGCAGGGTTCGCCATCAGCTCCTGCAGCTCCTGCTCACACTCGCCGATGCGGATGCAGAGCTCGGCACGGTCCGCCTTCTCCTTCACAGCCTTTGCGCGTTCCCTGCTCGTCGAGCCGCGGGTGTAGCCCTTCGGGTAGAACTGTTCGGCGTAGGCCGTGTGCAGGATGTCGTACACAAGCAGGTGCAGCGCGTCGTCGATGCCGCCCAGCTCCTGCTCCGCGTAGGCCTTGTGCAGGGCGATGATCTCCGGGTAGTTCTCCAGCGCGTGCAGCAGGTCGTTGCACATCGTGTAGTAGCGCGGCAGGTCCAGCGCCGTGCCGCCGCCAAAGTCTGCCTCATACCCAAAGTAATCCGCCCACGCCTTCGCCTCGCTGGCCTGATAGAAGTAGTTCGCGTGCGGCTCCCACAGGTTCAGGAAGAACACCGCGTTGGCTGTGTTCATCGTATACTTGCTCATGCGCGGGAACACGCGGCGGAACCGCCCGTTGATCTGGTCAGCGAACAGCTCGGCGCGGCCCCGGCGCTTGGAAATATCACCGCCGTCCTCATTGTACAGCCAGCGGAAGCACTCGCGGACGAGTTCGACCTCGCTGTCGCGCAGCATCAGGTTCTGCAGGCCGCCGATGGGCTGCAGGGCCGGGTTGTCCAGCGTCGGCTGGGCCTGCTGCATGGCATCGGCAAACATGGCCGGAAAGTCGCTGTCCTCGATGTCCCAGTTCACGCCAAAGCAGTCCACAGCGCGCCAGACCGTTCCCTCATCGGCTGCCGCGCGGGCTTTGCAGTGCTGAACGTATTGTGCAAGGATTCCATTCAAATTCTCAGTATTCAAACCAATTCCTCCTAAAAAAATCAGCCTTTCCATTATAAAAGACCCTGTGCGGAGCGTCAAGACCGCAAAACGACAAAAAGCCCCCTCTTTCGAGGGGGCAAAATCGTCAGAAAATTTACAGGCTCGAGTAGCCGAAGCTGTTGACAAGCGCATCAATTTTCTTGCCCTGCCTGCACCACGGGCAGCTGTGGGAGTCGTAGGTTTCGTAGTCGGGAAGGTCGTGGGTGTCAAAGATGCTGGCCACGGGGTAGCCTGCGCACTCTTTGACCGACGCAAAGATCGACGCGATGCCGACGGGATCGCCGCCGTAGTAACGGATGGCCTCGACAGCGCCCTGCACGGTGAAGCCGGTGGTAACGGACGCCGCCAGCACCAGTACATGCTTACCGGCGATCATCGGGGCGGTGTTTTCGCGGAAAAGCAGCTGGCTGCCGGTGGTGTGCTCCGGCGTGACGACGTAGATCGTCTGGTGGGCGTTCATATTCGTATAGCCGGCCTTTGTCAGCTCACTGGCCATGCAGGCGCCGATGACCTCGGTACCGTCCAGGCAGAGGATCGTGTCCACAATGGTCGTCGACTTGTACTCTCGCACCAGCTCGGCAGCGGCAGCGCGTGCCTCAGACAGGCGGAACTTTGTCAGCGTGACATCAATGTAGTAGTTGATATGGCTGTGGCTGGTGGCATAGTGCCCCTTGCTGACGCGCAGCTGCAAATTCGATTTGCCGGTGGGCAGTTTTACAAGATTCATCGCCATGGTGGTCTCCCCCTTAATGCTTTAACTGTTTATGGTACTATTGTACAAATTTGTGTATCAAAATACAAGGAACGCATTGCCCAAAATCCGGCGCTGATTTTTGGGCAGTTTTTCTTCGAGATTGACCAAACGGCACTTTTGTGGTATAATAAACTAACAATTTATAGCGGGGAGGTTTGCGGATATGGGCTACAAATTGGCGGCAAGCAACGGCGACACGCTGGCTGTGCCGCAGCTGGTCCTGACCCATCTGACCCAGACCGACGGCGATACGATCCGGGCCGCACTCTACATTTTGCAGACCCACGACACCGACCCGCGCACGATGGCCCGCGCACTGGCACTGCCCAGCATCGAGGCTGCCAAGCGCACCCTGCAATACTGGGCCGGTGCCGGGCTGCTGGTCAGTGAGCGTGGGGCCGCCCCTGCCCCGGCAGCCGAGCCCGCACGGGTCGATCTGGCCAGCGTGGCCAACGACCCCTATGTTGCCGTTCTGTGCCAGGAGGCGCAAAGCATCTTCGGTAAGACGCTGAGCCGCAGCGAGATGCAGCGGCTTGTGGGGCTGTACTTAAACGACGGCTGGCAGCCAGATGTCATTCTGCTCTGCTGCGCCGAGGTCACCCGTCTGGGGCGGCGCACCATCGCCGCCGTGACCCACCTGCTGGCCCGCTGGCGGGAGGACGGCGTTGAGACCGGCGAGGACGCCGAGCGCTGGCTGCAGCGCGCCAAGCAGCGCGAGGCCTGGTGCCAGGATGCCGCCGCACAGTTTGGCATTGAGCCGCGTGCACTGACGAACTGGGAGCGCCGCACGATTGCCCGCTGGCACGAGGAAATGGGCATCGGGCGTGAGATGATCGACGAGGCACTGCTGCGTGCCAACGGTAAAAACACCGTGCGGTACGTGGACGGCATTCTGCGGGCCTGGCGTGCCCAGGGCATCACGACGATCGACGCCGCGCGCCGTCAGGGCCAGCTGGAGGGCAGCAACATCGTGATGACCGAGCGGCCCAACGCCCAGCCGCCCGCCGCCAGCGCCCAGAAGGACCTGTTCAACCGCAACTGGGCGGCCATGTTTGACGAGGAGGGGTAACCTATGCGCACAAAAGACGAGCTGTTCCGCGCCGCGCAGCGCGAGGTGGCATCCTACCGCCAGCAGGCCGTAATGCAGGCCGAGACTGCCCGCCGCGCCGCCTACGCCGCTCACCCGGCGCTGGCCGAGGCGGACAGCGCCCACCTGCGTGCGGGGCTGGGCCTTGCGAAGGCCGCAGCCCTTGGCGGAAACATGGATACAGCCCGCGCCGCGCTGACCCGCGCTGATGAAGCGCTGGCCGCTGCGGTCAGAGAGGCCGGGTTCAGCGCGGACGATTTCAAGCCCGCCTACCGCTGCCCGCTGTGTGAGGATACCGGTATGCGCGGCGGTGTCCCCTGCCGCTGCGTGGCAGACGCCGCCCGCCGTCTGCGCCGGGACGAGATCAATGCCGCCAGCCCGCTGGGCCTGTGCCAGTTTGCCAGCTTTGAGGTCGAGCGCTACAGCGACGCCGTGGAGCCGGAGCTGGGCATCTCCCCGCGGGAGTACATGGGCAAGCTGCTGAACTACTGCCGCGGCTACGCCGCCAAATTCAGCCAGAACAGCCCGAACCTGCTGTTCATGGGCCACACCGGCCTGGGCAAGACACATCTGGCGCTGGCGATTGCCGACGCCGTGCTGGAGGGCGGCCACGACGTACTGTACACAAGCGCCGCCGCGCTGGCCGCGCAGCTGGGGCGCGAGCACTTCAACTACACGACCAACGACGAGTGGCTGGCCGCCTGTCAGGAGGCCGACCTGCTGATTTTGGACGACCTGGGCACCGAGTACATCACGCCGCTGACCATCAGCGTGCTGTATGAGCTGATCAACACCCGGATGCTGACCCACCGCCCTACGATCTACACGACGAACATCACCGACCAGAGCGTTTTTGTAGCCCGCTACACCGAGAAGGTCGCCAGCCGTATGCTGGGCGGGTGCAAGATGTTCAAGTTTTTTGGAACGGACCAGAGGTTGAAATAACTTCATAAAAAACCGACCCGGCGTGTGCCTGCCGATGGGGCACACGCCGGGTTTGTTGTATCATGTTGCAGGGGCCGCCCGCGGCCTTCCGCAGGCTGCCCTGTATGGGTAACGGGCCAGCCAGGTATGCCCGGCCCCCACAGGCGGCAAAATTGTCAGTACCTCGCATACAGGAAGCTGCCGCCGCCGAGGAAGCGGCCCATGAACAGGAAAACAAAAATGCAGACCTCATAGACGGCCCAGCGGGCGGGCGTGGGCAGGGCGGCGATTTTGGTGCGCAGCGAGACACCGCGCTCATGGGCAGCATCCACGGCCAGCAGAATCGCAATGCCCGCGTAGAGCAGAATTTCCTCCTGTAGGCTCGTCAGGCCAAGCTCCCAATAGTTGGAGAACACGGCGTGCCCGCCATTGCAGAGAATACCCTTAAAAAGCTCTGCCGCGTTGGCAAGGCTGCTGGCGCGGAAAATCACGAACGCACCCGCCAGAATGCCGAATGTGCCCGCCACGCGCAGCGCATGGCGGAGCTTACCCGGGCGGCGGGGCGGCAGGTGGTTTTCCGCCGCCTGGCACAGGCCGTGCAGGCCGCCCCAGACGAGGTAGGTCAGCCCCGCGCCGTGCCACAGGCCGCTGACGAGGAAGGTTATAATCAGGTTTCCGTCCTTGCGCGCCTTGCTGCACCGACTGCCGCCCAGCGGAATATAGATGTAATCCCGCAGCCACTGCGACAGGCTGATGTGCCACCGCGCCCAGATGTCCTTGACAGAGTCGGCAAAGAACGGCTGGCGGAAGTTTTCCGGCAGGTGCAGGCCCAACACCTCGCCGACGCCCAGCACAATGTCGGTGTAGCCGGAGAAATCGGCGTAGAGCTGCACGGTGAACAGCACGCCGCCCAGCAGCAGCTGGGTGCGGTCAAAGGCGGCGGGGTTGGCAAAGACTGCATCCACAACGACGGCGGCGCGGTCCGCCACGGCCAGCTTTTTAAAGTAGCCCCACGCGCTGCGCTGTACGCCGCGCCAGACCCGGTCCGTATCCCAGACAGTGGGCCGGTCCAACTGCGGCATCAGGGCGTCATAGCGGTTGAAGGGGCCCTGCGTGATGGAGAGAAAGAACGACGCATAGCACAAAAGCCGGGCGTATTTTTCCTCAGGCAAAATCCTGCCCCGGCGCACGTCACACAGATAGCTGACGAGCTGCAGCGTAAAATAGCCGATGCCCAGAGCGTTCGCCAGTGTGCCCTGCCAGCCCAGCGCAGCGGGCAGATACTTGAGCAGGGCCAGCGGCAGCAGTGCCGCCGCAAGCCCCGCAAGGAACACGGGCTTTTTCGCGGTGCGCCGCCCGCACCACCAAACCAGAAAGCTGCTGCCCGCCAGCACCGGCAGTGCTGCCGGGCAGAGCACCGCGTAAAACAGTAAGTTTGCCCCCAGCAGCAGCTGCCAGCGGCGCGGCGGCGGGCAGACATACCAAAGCCCCGCCAGCAGCGCCGCGAACAGCACAAAGCCGGGTGATGTCACGGCGATCATGGCAGGGCCTCCTTCTTATTCGTCTTGCAGCTTTGCATAATAGGCCATCAGGACGGAGTCGTCCGGGGTGAGGGTCAGCTTTTCCTCCACCGTCTGATAGAAAAGATCGTCAACGCTCTCCCCCGCCGCACGGCGTTGGATCGTTTTGCAGAGAATGGCGGTGAACTTTTCCGCCCCCGCGCCGTTCAGGTGGTGCGCGTCGGAGAAGTCCTCGATCTTCAGATTGATCTCGCTTTGCAGCTTGTACAGCGAGAAATCCCAGTATTCCAGCCCTTCATGCGCGGCGCAGAAGTTCCGCAGCGCATCGACGTAGGACTGATAGTTTTCGGTGTTGTACAGGTAGCCGCTGGGCAGCGGGGCCGTGAACAGCACAAGCCGGATGCCGTTTTCCGCGCAGAAATCGGTGATTTTGTTGAGGTATTCCCAGCCAAAATCCGACAATGGCGCGTCGGCATCTACGTTCAGCAGCGTGGCAAAGCCGTCCTGCGGGATGCCGGTGGTATAGACAAAGCCGCGGCCCCGGTACGCCTCACCGCTGTCTGGGTAGGTCACATAGCCGTAGCTGTCCGGCGTGTAGCCGTCAGTCAGCTTGGTCTTCCAGAGGGCGGGCATTGAGGACGGCGACGCAATGCCATGGCGCGCGGGCAGCAGCAGGTCGGCATAGGCCGCCAGACCGCCCATCTCCGACAGGTAGGCGTATCGGTTGGGTGAGCGCCAGTCCATGTGGTCGGCCAACAGATAGCAGGCCAGCGGGATGTTGGCGGACGCGCTCTCATTGTAGCCGGTGTAGAACATTTCGAGATAGACCGTTTTCAGCGGGTTCTGCGCAGCAGCTTCTTTCAGCATATAATAGGAGCCGTCCGGCAGCTGCTGGGACGACCCGGCGTTGAAGCTGTGGGTGCCCAGCGCCGCGTCCACCTGCGTGGGGTCAACACTGCGGTAGCAGTGGGACGAGCCCAAAAACAGCGTATCTATGTTTCCGGCGTCGGCATACAGCTCCTGCAGCATGACGCGGGAGTAGGAGTGTACATCATCCACCAGCAGAAAATCCGCAGCCGCCAGCAGTGCCGCCGTGAGCAGCACAAACAGTGCGGCGGCTGCCGCTTTTTGCAGGATGGTTCGTTTCATACGGTTTCCTATCTGTCAGCGTTCGATCTTCATGTGGGGGTGCTTCGGCGTGTAGGCGGCGACGTCCAGCGTCCACTCGGTATTGCCGTCGGCATCCTCCGCCGTTTTGGCAAAGTCATATTGCGCGTAAAATTCGCGCACCATGGCGTTTTTGGCTGTCGGATAATAATGGCCTACGATGGTTTTGACCCCGCGGGCGGCGGCCTCGGCCACGACGGTGTCCATCATGGCGTCCTCCATGCCGCGCTTGAGCACGCGGCAGCTCATGAGCCAGAGCGTCAGGTCAAGCACATCGCCCTGCTGCCGGCCCGCCACAACGGTGACAATGCCGTTATCACCGAATTTATCCACGAGCTTGCCGCAAAGGCAGAGGTCGTTTTTGTCCCCGGCCATGGCGCGGATGTCATCCTCGGAGCAGCGCAGCGTTGTCAGGTTGAACTGGTTGGACTTGTTCGTCAGCTGGGCAATGCGCTGGATGTAGAGCGGCTCAAAGCCCTTGATCGTGGCCGTCATTTCAAGGCTGTCGAGATACTGGCCGTAGTCGGCAAACGCCGCCTGTGCCTTGGCGCGCTCGGCGTTCTGGTGGTAAAGCTCGGTCTTTTTCAGGTCCTCTTTGGAAAGGGCCGTGACCTCAAAATAGCCGCCGTGGTCGAGGGTCTTGATGTAGTTTTCGGCCCCGTCCAGCGCGGGCACAGCGACGCCGGGCACCTGCGCGGCCACGATGGCGCGCTCCGCCGGGTTGTCGTCGGCAAAGACAAAGCTGTCCGCGCCCAAATTCAGCTCGGACGCGATGGCCTTCAGGTTCAGGTCCTTCGGGTCCCAGTTGGCCTTGATGGCGACAAAATCATCGGGGCGCAGCACGCCGTCCGGGTGGTTCAGGCCCGCCAGCGCGTTGGCCTCGTCGTTTTTGGAGTCAACGGCCAGGATGACGCCGATGGATTTCAGCGCCTTGCAGTAGCTCTGGAACTCGGCGTAGACCTGACCCTCGGGCACCTCGGGGCCGATGGCCAGGCCATCCACGCCGTCGTCGCCGACGATGCCGCCCCAGAGCGTATTGTCCAGGTCGAGCACAAGCGCCTTTTTGTTGCGCCCGTACAGGGACTTGATGATATTGGCCACGCTGTTGGCCAGCGACGGGATCGCGTCGAGGCAGATGGCATATTTGTACATGTGCCAGAAGAAGGCGTCGCCCCACGCCGTCAGGCCGTAGTCCGCCGACAGGTAGTCGATGTCGTTGATGTAAAAGTGCTCATGTGACGCGGCGTAGGCGTAAAATTTCTGGTTCAGGCGGCTGATGAAGTTGGAGCGGCCATGGGGGTCCCAGATGTCGCGGTTGCCCATGAGGCGGAAGTTCGGGCGGTCAAAGTTGTTCTGGATGACCGGGCAGGCGAATTTTTGCTCCAACGCCTGCCACATCGTCTCAAAATGGGCGTACTGCTCGTCGAGCATTGCGTCGATGGCAGCCTCGCTGTCGGCAGTCGTGGGCAGGGCGGTCAGGTTGCGCCAGTTTGTGTGGATGTAGATGACGTCGGGGTGGAAGTCGTCCAGCTCCGGCGTGCCGAACATGGCGTCCTGCCAATACTGGGCGTACTCGCTCTGGTAGAACTCCGCCTCGATGCCGTATTGCAGCAGAAACAGCCCCAGCTGGTCGGCCACTTCGTTTGTGGTGGACCCGCCGAGGATGGCAATTTTTTTGTGCAGCGGGTGCGGGTTCCGGGCCAGCAGCTCACGCCGCAGCTTACGCTTTTTGCGCAGCAGCGTTTCGGTATCGAGAGGGTAATGGAAGCAGTCCATGGGAAGCTCCTTTTATAGTAATAAGCCTTGTGGGCAAAATGTAGGGGCGCATTCTATATGCGCCCGCAAGGTATGCGGCTGCCGCAGACGGCCCGGGCGGATATGGAATCCGCCCCTACGGACCTTTATCAGCCCATCTCCGCCAGTGCGCCCTTGAGTGCCTGGGCGATCTGGTCGGGGCAGCTGGTGGGCTTGCGGCCACAGGTCGTGCCCTCCATGCGGGCGATGGCGTCCTCGGCCTTCATGCCGGGCAGCAGCTTGGCGATGCCCTTCAGGTTGCCGTCGCAGCCGCCCAGGATCTGCACGCTCTTGATGGTATGGTCGTCGTTCAGCTCCACGACGGTGCGGACGGAACAGGTGCCTTTATTGTTGTAGGTGTATGTCATTTTGATTTGCTCCTTATTTTTGTCTCTTGTAGGTCGATTTGCGCGCCTTGGCTATGTCGCCGATGCGCGCGATCATCTCGTCGCTGGTCGTAAATGCTCCCACCGGGCGCGGCGTCACGGTGTTGATGCCGTGGTAATCGGTGCCGCCCGTGACGATCAGTCCGTTTTCCTTGGCTAAGCGGGTCAGTTCGGCCCTATCCTCCGGTGTGTTGCGGGGATGGTCGATCTCGACGCCGTCCAGCCGCCCGGCGGCGATCAGTTCGCGCGCCAGCTCCATGCTGTGGTAAACGCTGGGGTGCGCCAGCACGACCACTGCGCGGCTTGCCTTGATGACATCCAGCACGGTATCCACCGGCTCATACCGCGGCGTGTGCAGGATGCGCCCGCGCACGGGCTTGAGCCCGAACAGTGATTTGTATACGGTATTATACATGCCGTCGGCCAGACCGTACTGCCACAGCACCCGCATGACCTGCGCCTTGAACAGCGTGCCGCTGTCTTTGGCAAGCTCGAGCGCCTCCTCGGTGCGGAACTGGGGGCAGATGGCTTCCAGCTCCTTGCAGCTCTGCAGCATGGCGGTCAGACGGCGCTCGGCCATCATGGCGGAGAAGTCCGCCAGCGCGGCGCAGTCGTCAGGCCAGTAGCAGAGCAGATGCACGCGGTGGGCGCGCTCGTAGTCGTAGGCGGTCAGCTCGGTGGCCGGGATGAGGTGGACGCCGTTCTGCACGGGATGGGCATAGGCGTAGCGCACGCTCCGGATCGAATCGTGATCCGAGATGGCCAGATGGGTCATCCCCGCGCAGGCCGCCAGAAACGGCAGCTTGTCCGCCGGGGTCGAACCGTCGGAAAAGGTCGTATGGGTATGCAGATCACCGGGCATGGGCGTCACCTCACTTGCGAATGTGGATGCTATGGGACATATTATTATACTACAAGTCGAGGGAGAATTGCAAGTAGGGGCGGGCAATGCCCGCCCCTACAAATTTTACGCTATTTTCTCTCTTTTTTCAGTTCCTCCAAGTATTCCGCCAGCTCGTCTATGTCGGCGTCGGTGAGGGTGTCGGTCTCGGCAAGGGCGGCTACGAAGTTGCGGGGGTTGCCGCCGAAAAGGCGGCCCCACAGACTGCGGCTTTCGGCGGGCAGGTACGCAGCCCGGGTCAGGGCGGCGGTGTAGAGGTAGCCCCTCCCCTGCTTTTCGCGGGTGACGCAGCCCTTTTCCTCCAGCCGGGCCAGCAGGGTCAGCAGCGTTGTGCGGGCGCGGGGCGGGCCGGGCAGCGCCGTTTCCAGCTCGGCAGCGGTCAGCGGCGCGTCGGCATCCCACAGGGCGTTCATGATTTCCAGCTCTGCGTCGGGCAGGCGTTTGATTTTGGACATGGGATGTTTCCTTTTTAAGACAAGCTCTGGCCCTGTACACAGATGGTGCGGGCGTCAAATTTCAGGCTGGCGTTGCCGTTATGAACGTAGAAGGTGTAGCGCTCCACACCGGGCCATTCGGCAGTAATATACAAGCCCTCGCGCGTGAAGGTCCAGACGCCCGGGTCGTCGCTTTCGAGACTTTCCGGCGGGGTGTAGCCCGGGAGTGCAGCGGTCTTGGGCGCTGAGAAATCCAGTGCGTTCAGCTCGTCGTAGGTCAGGTAGCCCGGCAGCCGGTTCCAGTCTGTTGTGTCGCTGAAATCAACGTTCAGCATCAGCAGGGCGTCGGCCCCGCCGTAAAAATACTGGTTGCGGTAATAAAGGTAGGTTTCCAGCTCGTCCTGCGGCCAATCGCCGGGATTAAAAAAGTTCTGCGCCCCCGCTTGGGCCAGCGCATCGCACTGGTGCAGCAGCATACGGTACTGGTTGTTGGTCAGGTCCAGCTCCCGCGCCATCGGCAGAATCTCAAAATGCGCCGATTGATTCGGGTCGTCGGCAGACTGCCAGCCGCTGATGACCTCACAGGGCTGCGCCTCGTCGAACGGTGCAATCAGATAGACATGAAAGCGTCCCTCGCCGTATTGTTTGCCCAGATACCAGGCTTCGGGCGTCAGTTCGGCTTCAAAGGTCGCTTTGACCAGTGCGCCCTGGCCGTCGTTCAGGTAGTCGCGCCAAGTTGTGCCGTCGCCGCGCCGGGTTTCCAGCAGGGCGGAAATGTATTCCGTGTCGTAATCCTCGGGCTCCACAAGGCCGCACGCGCCGCTGTGGAAGTAGTAGCCGTTTCCGTCGGTCAGATACTCACTCCAAAGGAAGTCCGCACCGCGCCGCACGGCTGCGGCACCCGCCTCCATTGAGACGGGCGGTGGCTCCGGGGTCACGATGGGGTTGGCGGTCCCGGACGGCGCCGGTGCGGCAGTTGCGGCGGGTTCCTGCTCGTCTTGTGGGGCCGCGTCGGCGGGCTTGCAGGCGACCAGCCCGCCCGCACAGCAGGCAGTCAGGGCCAGCACAGCCAGCAGGGCGCGTCCGCGGTGCTTGGGGGCGGTGTCCCACAGGGCGGCCAGACGCTGCTTGAACTGGCGCTTGTTCAGGGCAAAGCCGCTGGTCAGCGCGGGGCCGCGGTTCTGGCGCACGGCGGTCAGCAGGGCGTCGGCGTAGGCCGCGCGGCAGTCGGCATCGCGGCCACACAGGGTCTCGGCGTCACAGGCTTCCTCAATATCGCGGCCCGCGCGGGCGGCCAGCAGCCAGACAGCAGGGTTATACCAATGCACGGCACACGCCAGCGTAAACAGCAGCTTTTTGGCGACGTCATGCCGTTTTATGTGGGTCAGCTCGTGGGCCAGCATGTAGTCTGCGCCCTTGGGAGCCGTGCCCGTGGGGGTCAGAAGTACGGGATGCAGCGTGCCCGCCACCATGGGGCTGCGTACCAGCGGCGTGGCGACCATGCGCGGGCACGCCCCCTGCGGCAGGGCGCTGCGCCAGCCGGGGTCAACGGGCTGCGCGGTGTGGCGGACGCGGATGCGCCAGACGGCATAGCCGCCAAATTGATAGAGCGCAACAGCCAGCACGCCGAGGTTCCACGCAAGGGCCAGCAGGTTCAGCCGCGTTGCGCCGACAGCGAGGCGTTCCAGCACCGTGCGGTGTCCCGTCTGCAGCTCGGCGCGGGGCACGATGTAGCCCGTGGGCGCGCCGCCCTCCGTGGCAACCATGTAGGGCACACCGTCGGCGGGGCGCTCAGTGACTTCCTGCGAAAGGGCGGTCCGGCTGTACAGCGGTGTGGTATCCACAGACACCGCCGCCGGGGCCTGGGGCACAAGCGCGTGCAGCGGCACCAGAAGCAGCACCGCCAGCGTGACCCACAGTCGGCAGAGCCACTGCGGGCCGTAGCGTTTTTGCAGCCGGGGCGCCGCGGCCAGCAATGCCAGCGCGGCCAGGCCCAGCAGAATGCCCTGCACGAACAGCGAAGCAAAAAGTGTGGCGAACATGGGGTCGACCTCCTTTGTTCTACAGTTGTAGAAGATAGCTTTATTCTACAAGTGTAGAATGGTTGTGTCAAGGGGTGAGGGCGACAAAGTTTGACAGGGTTGTTTGGTGGAATTGCACAAGGGCGGCAGTGGGCAGGTGGAGGGCCGGGCATGCCCGTCCCCTACAGTGCTACGCTTGTTGAACAGGCGTTGAAGGCAAGGCATACGGGAGGGATGAATCCCTCCCCTGCAAATCATTACCGAGTGGTTGTAGGGCGGCCAGCCCTCTGGCCGCCGCGGACGTTTGCGGTACTATATAACTTTATGGGCTGCCACTGTAGGGGGCGGCATCCTCGACGCCCCGCGGAGGGGTCAAGACCCCTCCCTACAAATCGCTCGAAAACGGGGCTGCGCACTAAAAAAGCGCGCCGCCCCCAGTCGGGAGCGGTGCGCAAAATATCTTTATGCTATGCCAGACTTACGCCAGCAGGGGCTTGCAGGCCTCGGCCAGCTTTTCCTTCTGGGCCTCGGCCTCGGCGAGGTCCTTGCCCTTGGTGGTAAAGTAGGTCTTGATCTTCGGCTCGGTGCCGGAGGGACGCACGACAACCGTCGCGCCGCTTTCCAGCGTGTAGATCAGGACGTTGGCGGCGGGCAGGCCGGTCTCCTCGGGCTTCTTGTAGTCCACGACCTTGACGACCTTGTCACCGGCAAAGTCCTTCGGCGGGTTGACGCGCAGGTTCTGCATGATGTCGGCCATCTTATCCATGCCGGACAGGCCCGGGAACTCAAAGCTGTCCACCTTGTTCAGGTAGCGGCCATATTCGGTGTAGATGCGCTCCAGCTCTTCCTTGATGGAGGAGCCCTTGGCGCGGTAGTAGGCGGCCATTTCGCAGATCAGCATCGAGCCGATGATAGCGTCCTTATCGCGGACGTAGGGACCGGCCAGATAGCCGTAGCTTTCCTCAAAACCGAAGATAAAGCGGTCCACCTCGCCGTCGGCCTCCAGCTTGGCGATCTGGTCGCCGATCCACTTGAAGCCGGTCAGCACGTTGCGGCACTCGACGCCGTAATGCTCAGCGACCTTGTCAGCCAGCGGCGTGGAGACGATAGACTTGCACATGACGGGGTTCTTGGGCATCGTGCCCTGCTCGATGCGGCCCGCGCAGATGTAGTCGAGCAGCAGAACGCCGACCTCGTTGCCGGAGAGCAGCTCATAGCTGCCGTCCTTGCACTTGACGGCGATGCCGACGCGGTCCGCGTCGGGGTCGGTGGCCAGCATCAGGTCAGCGCCGGACTTCTCGGCCAGCTCCAGACCCAAGCGCAGTGCCTCGAAGATCTCGGGGTTGGGATACGGGCAGGTCGGGAAGTTGCCGTCCGGGTTCTTCTGCTCGGGCACAATGGTGATGTCGGTGATGCCGATGTCGCCCAGAACATGGGTGACGGGCACAAGGCCGGAGCCGTTCAGCGGGCTGTAGACGAGCTTCAGACCCGCGGTCTTGCAGATACCCGGGCGGATGGAGCGCGCCTCAATGGCGGCATACAGCGCGTTGATGCAGTCGTCACCGACGTACTCGATCAGGCCCTGGGCCATGCCGTCCTCAAAGGAGATCAGCTTGGCGCCTGTCAGGATATCGGTTTTCTGAATTTCGGCGTAGACGATGTCGGCGGCCTCGTCGGTCATCTGGCAGCCGTCCGGGCCGTAGGCCTTGTAGCCGTTGTACTTGGCGGGGTTGTGGCTGGCCGTGACCATGATACCGGCGTTGCAGTTGTAATAGCGGGTCGCAAAGCTCAGTGCGGGCACGGGCATAAGGGCGCTGTAGATGCGGACCTTGATGCCGTTGGCGGCCAGCACCTCGGCAGCGGTCCTGGCGAACAGGTCGCTCTTGTTGCGGCTGTCATAGCTGATGGCAACGGTCTGGCTGCCGCCCTGGGTCTTGACCCAGTTGGCAAGGCCCTGGGTCGCCTGACGGACAACGTAAATATTCATACGGTTGGTGCCTGCACCGATGACGCCGCGCAGACCCGCGGTACCGAACTTCAGGGCCACGGCAAAACGGTCCTGAATGGCGGCATCGTCACCCTTGACGCTTTCCAGCTCGGGCTTGAGGTCAGCGTCGTCCAGCTCGGCAGCGAGCCAACGCTCATACATATCCTGATACATAAGTAAAACACCTTCACTTTCCATAGGAAATACTAACTTAGCTTATTCTAAATATACCAACTTTCTGCAAGCCTGTCAATCGAATTTTGTTTAATTTTGCCTGATTTTTCCCGTTTCGTGCTTGTGCAAGGGCGCGCTGTGCGGTATACTGATAAAAAAGCAGGAAAGTGGGAAACAGGCCATGTATGCAAAAGTGACAAGCCTTGGTGTGACCGGTCTGGCGGGGTACATCGTGCAGGTCGAAGCCGACCTTTCGGGCGGGCTGCCGCAGTTCAATCTGGTTGGTCTGCCGGACTCCGCCGTGAAGGAGAGCAGTGAGCGGGTGCGCAGCGCCATCAAAAACCTGCACTATGAGTGGCCCGCCAGCCGCATCACCATCAACCTGGCTCCCGCCGACGTGCGCAAGACCGGGCCGGTGTACGATCTGCCGGTGTTTGTGGGCATCATGGCCGCGCAGGGCAAGCTGCCCGCCCCCGGCAGTGAGCGGGCGTTTCTGGGAGAGCTGGGGCTGGACGGCACGCTGCGCCCCGTGACCGGCGTGCTGCCAATGGCGCTGGCCGCGGTGCAGAACGGCGTGAAGGAGCTGTTTCTGCCTGCCGAAAATGCCGCCGAGGCCGCCGTGGCCGAGGGACTGACCGTCTACCCGGCCCGCAGTGCGCAGGATGTGGTGCTGCATCTCTGCGGCGCAACGTCCCTGACCCCGGCAACGCCCGAGGGGTACGACGAGGACGGCGTCTGGCTGGGGCCGGACATGGCCGACGTGCGCGGCCAGAGCGAAGCCCGCCGCGCCATGGAAATCGCCGCTGCAGGCGGGCATAATTTGATCGTCATCGGAAGTCCCGGAACCGGAAAATCTATGCTTGCCAAGCGGCTGCCGGGCATTCTGCCGCCGCTGACCTACGAGGAGGCGCTCGAGACCAGCGCCATCTACTCCGTGGCCGGGCTGCTGCGCGGCGGCACGGGGCTTATCAAGCAGCGGCCCTTCCGCAGCCCGCACCACAGCGTCAGCTCGACAGCCATTGTGGGCGGCGGGTCTGTCCCCCGCCCCGGCGAGGTCAGTCTGGCGCACAACGGCGTGCTGTTTCTGGACGAGCTGCCCGAGTTTGCCCGCGATACGCTTGAGGTGCTGCGCCAGCCGCTGGAGGACGGCAGGGTCACCGTCAGCCGCGTACACGGCACAGCGTCCTACCCGTGCAGGTTCATGCTGGTGGCCGCCATGAATCCCTGCAAGTGCGGCTATTTAGGCCATCCCACGCGGGAGTGTACCTGCACGCCGAGCGCGGTGGATGCCTACCGGCGGCGCATCTCCGGCCCGCTGCTGGACCGCATTGACTTACACGTCGAGGCCCTGCCCGTGGAGTACGACGACCTTGCGTCCGAGCAGGGCGGTGAGTCCAGCGCCGACGTGCGTGCCCGGGTCATGGCGGCGCGTACTTTGCAGCGGGAGCGGTACAAGGCCCTGCCCGGCGTGCGGTGCAACGCGCAGCTGCCGTCCGGCGCCCTGCGGCGCTATTGCCGCATGACCCCTGCCGCCGAGAAGATCCTGCGCAGCGCGTTTGAGCGGCTGGGCTACAGTGCCCGCGCCTATGACCGCATTCTGCGCGTGGCCCGGACCGTAGCCGATCTCGACGGCAGCGAGGTACTGGACACGGCGCATCTGTCCGAGACGCTGCAATACAGGACGCTGGACAGAAAGTTCGGGATGTAAAACACTGCCCGCCGTTTTCGGGTTGAAAGCGGCGGGCAGTGTTTTATTTTTCGAGAATTTGCAGCAGCCTTTCAGCGCTCTTGTCCCAGCTGTATTTTTCGAGAAGGGCGGCGGTGGGAGCTGTGGCCGGGGTGACGTCATCGACGTCGCCGGGGTTCGCGGTCAGGTCAATGTAGGCGGCGCAGGGGCCGTAGACCTCCCGCATACACGGGGTGTCGCTGACAATGATCTGCGGCGCACCGCAGGCGGCGGCCTCCAACGGCGGGATGCCGAAGCCCTCATAGAGCGTCGGGAAAAGAAAGGCTTTGCAGTGAGCCATCAGCGCCTTGGCTGCACCGTCGCTGACATACCCCAGATACAGCACATTGGGCAGGTCGGCCAGGCCGAGGCGCTCGGCCTCGGCGGCAAGGCTGCCGCCGCCCGCAATGGCAAACACGGCGTCGGGCTTGGCCCCGGCCGCGCGCAGCACCCACGGGAAGTTCTTGTTTTTGAGCAGGTTCGCCATGCTGAAATAGTATTGACCGGGCTTGAGCTGCGGGTGCCGGGCAAAAATGCTCTCGTCGGGCGCAATGCGCTGCATCTGCTGCCAGGCGTTGTAGACAATGTCCATTTTTGACGAAGGAACGCCGTAATATTTGGCAATTTCCGATTTGGAGAACTCCGACACCGTGATGATGCGCTCGGCCCTTTTGGCAATGCGGCGGTATTGCAGGCAGTGCCATGCAGCGCTCAGCCGCCCGCGGGGGTCGGTGTAAAAGTCCGGGCGTGCGCGGTAGCAGACATCGTGCACAACGGCAATGCCGCGGAAGCCGAACAGCGGGATGACATTGCAGGTGGCAAATCCCCCGGCCCCGCGCTGCCGGAGGTAGCGCGGGTAGTCGAGCTGCTGCCAGACGCCGCCCCTGTGCGTGCCGAAGGAAACGACCTTTATATTGGTATAGTGCGGCGTTTCAACGCCCGGCGGGGTGACAATTTCGACAAAGCCCGGCGGGACGATGCGGTCCAGCGCGGCGAGCAGCTCGATGGAATAGCGCTGGATGCCCGAAAGGCGCTGGGCAAAAAACGAGCCGTCAACGGCCCAGATGGTGTTGGACATAGAGTACCTCTTTTGTTACGGCGCGGTTGGCGGCGGCCAGAGGACTGGCCGCCCTACGATGCAAATTGCTGCTTGTACAGCAGGATTTTATTGACACTCCGGTCCAAGCGTTCCTCGGAGATCGTGCCGTTTTGCACAGCCTCCAGGACGGCGGCGTAGGCCTCGGGCAGGGAGTTGGGCATCAAAAGTACATCACAGCCCGCCTGAAGGGCCTGCACGGCGGCCTCGCCGGGGGTGTAGGCGGCGGTGATGGCATCCATCGCCAGCGAGTCGGTGACGATGAGGGTGTTTTCCGCGTCGGGGATCAGCGCGACAAGCTGCGGCGAAAGGGTGGCCGGGGTGCCGTCGCCGGTCACATTCGGTGCGGCGATATGCCCGACCATGACGGCGTGCAGGCCGGTGTCCGCCGCAAAGGGCAGCAGCTCGCAGGCTTGCAGCTCGTCGAGCGTTTTGTAGGTCACGGCCAGCGCGGTGTGGCTGTCCTCAGCGGTATCACCGTGGCCGGGGAAATGCTTGAGCGTCGGCAGGATGCCGCCGGTGCGCAGGCCGTCCGCGGCGGCAGCGGCCATTTCGGCGGCGGTGGCGGCGTCCGACGAGAAGGCCCGCGTGCCGATGATGGGGTTATCCGGGTTCGTGTTCACATCGGCGTCAGGCGCAAAGTCCATGTTGAAGCCGTACTCCTTTAAATATGCGCCGATGGTCTGCCCCATGGCGCAGGCGTCCGCCGGGTCGCCGGACGCGCCCACCGCGGCGGCGCTCTCATATTGCGGCAGGTCAAAGGCCGGGTGGTTGGCCAGGCGTGCCACCGCGCCGCCCTCCTCGTCCACCGCGATGAAAAGCGGCGTGCGGCTGGCGGCCTGCAGATCAGCGTTGAACTGCGCCAGCTGCTCCGGGTCGGTGATGTTCTTGCCGAACTGGCAGATGCCGCCCACAGGGTAGGCTTGCAGGGTCTCCCGCATGGCGTCGGTCAGCATGGTCACCCCGTCGGCCTTTGCGTCGTTGATGGTCTCCTGCGGGAGCGTAAGATCCAAGGCGTCGGGACGGATGATGAAAAGCTGGCCGATTTTTTCTTCCGGCGTCAGCGCGTCGGCGGGGGCGGGCGCTGCGGTTGGGGCCGGGGTGGACGTGGGAGTCGGGGTCGGCACGGCGGCGGGCAGGGTGCCCGCCGGGGCTGCCGTACAGGCTGTGAGAGTGGTGAAGAGCAGTGCGGGGAGAAGCAGGCGTTTCATAGGGGGTCACCGCCTTTCGGGTGAGGGTGAGTGGTGTGGCGAACGGCGCAGGCGGATATGGGATCCGCCCCTACGAGGGATGGGTAACAGGCATTGACCCGGGGACGAGTGCCAACGGAAGGTTGGCGGGCGAACAATGTTCGCCCCTACAAGTACTATTATAGTAGCATATTTGCAGAGCAAGAGCAAGACAGCAAAAAGGAGCGGCCCTGCCGTAACCCGTTAGTGGGTTTTCATGGCAGTGTCGCCCCTCATCCGGCCTGCGGCCACCTTCCCCCAAGGGGGAAGGCTTTTGCTCGGCTATATTTAGTCCGGTAGACTATCGGCGTAGTCGTTCTCGCCGCCGACGGGGTACTGGGCCACAACGTCGGTGTCGGCGGCAGTCTCGGCGGTGGCGGTATCGTCGTGCAGCGACTCCTTCGTCACAGCAAAGGCGGACTTGTGGTCGGCGTTGACCTCATAGACCAGCGTCGGCGCGTCGGAGCTGGCAAGGTAGCACAGACTGTCGTCGGACGCGCTCGCCGTGCCGAACCGCACCGTCAGGCTTGTGCCGTCGGTGAAGGACAGCGTCGCGGTCACGTCGGGGGCATCCAGCCCGTAGGCACTGTCAGCATCGGGCGCGGTGATGGTCCACGCGGTCTGCATTTCCAGAATCGTACCGGCCATCTTCCTGACGCTGCTCTGGGTCAGGGCATAGTCCGGGTCGTCGGCCAGCGTCCAGATGCCGTCGGTGCAGGTAAATGTCAGGTCGTTCACCTGCATGGCGGCCACATCGTCTGTCGTTTTGTCGGTCAGCGTCTGGGCCTTGTACAGGTCGCGGGGTGACTTGCTCAGCGTCGCCAGGTCGCTGCGCCGGACCGTGTAGCCTGCGCCGAATTCGTCGTAGACGTAGTAGACGTCTGCCACGCTGTTCAGCTGATCTACAGTCAGGTCCACGGTTTGCTCCCCTGCCCCGAGGGTGATCGTCATCTGCGGGGTGTCGCTTTTGGCGGGCAGCTCGGCCAGGTCATTGCCCTCGAGCTTGCGCTGCGCCTTCAGGTTGGCGTAGTCCTCCACAAGGCTCTGCACCTTGGTCTGGTCCAGCGGCAGCGACGGGTCATCGGCCAGCAGCCAGCCGTCGCTGCCCTTGAGGAGCGAGACCTCTACATTGTTGCCCGCGTAGGACAGCGCGTCGATGTCATCCACCGCAAGGTCACACAGCGGCAGCGTCGTGTCGGTCTCCGCCTTCCCGTGCAGCGTCAGCACGGCCAGCAGGATGCCCAGCAGCGCAACGACGCCCACAAGGATGACAAGCGGCAGAAATTTCTTGTTTTTCATGGTTCTCCTTTATCTGCGGCGGCGCACAACGCAGACCACCGCACCCGCAATGACGCAGACGATGGGCAGCACCAGCGTGAACAGTACGCCCAGCGGGATGGCCGCCGAGGTCGGCACGCTCAGCGAGGCCGCGCTCATGCTCTTTGCGTTGATGACCGCTGTCGTCTGCTCGCCGTTCATCCAATTGACAACGCTGCCCAGGAATTGGGCGTTGCCGCCGGAGACGGCCTGGTTGATGTTGCTTTCCAGCAGGTTCGGGCAGTTGACCCAGACGACGCGCGCACCGGTGGCGGAGTTATCCGCTGCCACAGCCACGGCAAAGCAGCCCTCGGGGTCGGTATCGGCCTTCTGGGCGGTCTCGGCGGTGGCGTAGTTCTCCATCGCGTAGGCGTTATCACCGGTGGTCAGCAGGTCGGTAAAGGCGAACTCGCTGTCGTCGTTCGTCGTGATGCCCTGGGCAATGGGGGTGTAGATCATCATGCTCTGGGACACGCCCGCGGTGATGTCGTTGCCGGCAAGCTTTGGCAGCAGGTAGGTCTGGGGGTAGCCGTAGGGGTAATGGTCGGTGTCGGTCTCGATCAGCAGGCCGGGCTGGCGGGCCATGCCGCAGTCGGTCAGCACACTGTCAAGATTCGGCGTCCCGGTGGTGAAGTCGGTGGTCACAAACAGCTTGCCGCCGTTCGCCACGTAGTCCTTCAAAATTGCCGTCTCGGCATCGGTCAGGTCTGCGCCCGGCGCGTTGATAAGCACGGCACTCACGTCCGCCGGGATGCTGCCGGCGGTGGTCAGGTTCAGCGAGGTCACGGTCACGCCGGCGTTGGACAGCGTGTCGGTAAAGTCGTCGGACAGCGCGGTCTCGCCGTGGCCGGTCAGCTCGTACAGCTGGTAGGCCGCCGTGCGGGTGACCTTGGCGATGCCGGAGGTCAGGGCGTTCTCGGCCTGGAAGCTGTAGTTGGCCGTGCCGGTGGTGTAGTAGCTCTCCAGGTCCATCTCGTACATGTCGTTGTAGGAGAGCACGTCGCTGTTGTCACCGCAGACCAGCACAACGCTGCCCACCGACGCGCCGTCATACTGCTGGGCGAATGTCGGGTAGAGCACGGGGTCGCGCTGCTGCCAGCTGAAATGGCTGCTCTCGCCCGCGTAGCGGTCCAGCAGGCGGGTAATGTTCGCGTCCTCCTGCCCGCTCTCGGCCAGATAGTAGGCCGTCACATCGGCGTTCAGCTCATGGAGCAGGTTCTCGGTGGTGTCACTTAACGTGAAAAGCGACGTCGTGGAAATATCGTACTCGGTGTATTTGGTGGGCAGTGCGCGGATGACGAGGTTGACCAGAATGATCACCGCCAGCACCACCACCGCCAGCACACTGGCGTACATACCGCTGTGCAGGGCACGCTTGCTGCCGCCCTGCGGGAGCTTTACATTCAACTTTTTCATGGCGTATTCCTCCTCAATTCCAACGGCGGCGTTCCAACGCCTGCCCGGTCAGGAAGAGGAACAGCCCGATGACCGACAGATAGTACACGATGGCCGGGATGCTGAACATACCGCCCACAATGTCCTGGAACGGGTCAAACAGAGCCAGCGCGGACAGCACCGCGTTGAAGGCCGTCAGCAGCCACGCCGGGCGCAGCCGGAACAGAATGAACAGCACGACAGCCCCCACGCAAAACACCGTAACGCCCGCGGTCAGCCGCTTGCAGATAACGCCGACGAGAATCGACGCGATGAGCACGACGACCATAAAAGCAATGAATGCCAGCAGATTGCCGGTGGTGAACATGGTCTGGATGCCGTCCATAATGTAGGCAACAAGCAGTGCGCCGAAGGTGGCGAGGTAGGCTAAGATCTGGTTCTCGGTCAGGGCCGAGATCCAGGTGCCGACGGCCAGGCAGGCGCTGCCCAGCAGCAGGTAGCCAAGCACGGCGCTGTACGCCGCAACGAGCGAGACCGTGCCGAACGCCTTTAAAATCAGCGGCATGAGCACGGCGGCGGCCAGCGGAAGGGCAAAGACCGCTACCTCGGCCAGAAACTTACCGGCCACGATGGCCGGGATGCTGACCGGACTGGTCAGCAGCAGCTGGTCGGTGCGGTTCTTGCGCTCCTCCGCAAAGCTGCGCATACTGATGGCCGGCAGCAGGAAAAGCAAGATCATCGTCATGGTGTAGAGCACCGACGCAAAGTCCGACGAGGCGTAGAGCAGGTTGCGGTTGGTGTAGTACAGCCCCAGGAAGAAAAGGCTTACGGCAGCAACGACCCAGCCGATCATGCCGGTAAAGTAGCTTTTGACCTCACGTTTAAAGATTGCTTTCATCGCTGTCCGCCTCCTTTTCGTTATGTTCTTCTGCGGCGGCTTCCGCAGGGGGATTTTCGGCGGGGGCAGCGGTGCTTTCCGGCTTGCCGCTCTCGGGTGTCTCGGTCAATTGCAGGAATACATCCTCCAGGCTCATCGTCTCGGCGCTCAGGCTCAGCACCGGGCAGCCCGCCTGAGCCAGCGCCAGCGAGAGCGCACCGCGCAGATCAGTACCCGCCGTGCTGACGGCGGTGAAGCTGACCTCGCCGCCCTTCTCGTCGGTGACACGCAGGTCGGTCAGGCCGGGCACCTTGCCTGCAGCGGCCACAACGGCCTCGCGGTTGCCCTGTGCCGTGGCGGTGATCGTGCCCTTGGCGGTCAGCTGGGCGGCCAGCTCCTCCGGTGTGCCCTGCGCCACGAGCCTGCCGTGGGCAATGATGAGCACCCGGTCACAGACGGTCTGGACCTCGCTCAAAATATGGCTGGACAGGATGACCGTATGGGTCTTGCCCAGGTCGCGGATGAGGGAGCGGATCTCGATCATCTGCGCCGGGTCCAGGCCGACGGTGGGCTCATCCAGAATGATGATCTTCGGCGTGCCGAGCAGCGCAGCGGCAATGCCCACACGCTGACGGTAGCCCTTGGACAGGTTGCGGATCAGGCGCTGCTCCATGCCCTGCAGGCCCGCGCGGGCCGCGGCGTGCTCCACTGCGGCGGCACGATCCGCCTTTTTGCGGGTGCCCTTCAGCTCGGCAACGAACAGCAGATACTCCTGCACGGTCATCTCCTGATACAGCGGCGGCAGCTCCGGCAGGTAGCCGATGCAGGCCTTAGCCGCGGCGGGCTCGTCGGCGATGTCGTGGCCGTCGATTTTGACCGTGCCGTCCGTGGCCGAAATGTAGCCGGTAATAATGTTCATGGTGGTCGATTTGCCCGCGCCGTTGGGGCCGAGCAGACCGTAGATGCCGCCATCCTCCACGGTGAAGCTGATGTCGTCCACCGCGGTGTGGCTGCCGTAGCGCTTTGTCAGATGCTCTACTTCGATCAAAGTGCGCACTCCCCTTTTCATTTCATAATGTCTTTTATTATAGTGATAAATTGTGATAATTTTGCGACAATGGTTTGAAGAAGTGTGAAATCGTGCGCGGGGCTTTGCCAAAAAACGCCGCGGAAACAGGAGCAGCTCCCGTTTCCGCGGCGTTTCGCGGGTTTATTTTGAATCAGAAGTCCATGTCGTTGGGGTAGGTATCATGCCGCACAAAGCCGCCGAGCTCGTCGGTAGTCGTCATGCCCATGGCCAGTGCCTTGCTGCGCATGGCGGCGTAAAATTCCGCGTAGGTCGCCTGCATGTACGGTTCCAAAAAGAAGCCGCCGATGCCGAAGGTGAACACGCAGAGCAGCAGCCAGCCAAAGAAGGACAGCTTGAGGATGAAGAAGTTCCACTTCTCGCCCTCCATCATCTCCTTGCTCAGTTCCATAGCGCGGGTGGCGGACATATAGGGGTTTTCGGCCAGCAGGTAGGGCACCAGCTCATAGCAATACTCCCAGTAAATGCCCGGCACAATGAGCAACAGGAAGCCCAGCGCGATTTTCAGGTCGGTAAGCAACTGCACCACGATGGGGTTGCCGTAGGGGCGGCGGAAGGTGCTGACGACGGTGGAGACGGGCGTCAGAGACTGGCGGCTCTCCATAAAATAGCGGCAGCGGCCGACGTTGAGCGGGTAGACGACAAAGAGTGCCCAGCAAAGCGCGGCAATAGAGCCGATGAGCATACCGACGAAGATTGCCCCCAGCATACTGTCGGGGATACTGTTGACAATGTCATAGGCCGTCGTGTCGTCCGTAACAGTGCTGACAGCCTGATGCGCCGCACTGCCGCTGTTGGCCCCTGCCCCGCCCAGCCCTACAAAGCTGAGCACCAGACAGATCCAGAAGGAACGCCAGTAGCGTCCCCGCAGGGCCTGCTTGGCGTTGGTTTTTAAAAGTTCGCGTGTCCACATAGTGGGTCACCTCCATAATTCATGCTTTAAGGATGGGCAAAGCTCCGATTTGTTCTCGAGGGCGTACAGCACATAGTTGTGTTCGGCTTGTTTTTTCATCTATATACTGCATTTTGATTTTGCAAAACATGCGTTTTGCTCACGGTTGCATGCTTTTACTATATGCTTTTATTATAACAGCTTATGGCGCAAATGCAAGTTTTGGCGCGGCGCGTTTTGACGTTTTTGCGCAGTTTTTACTCATGTTCACAAAAATATAAAAAAGTTTGGCATTTTTTGCGGAAAACGCTTGACATTTGTTTGCGGTTTGGCTATAATAATACACGTCGTCAGGGCCACGGCCCACGGCGAAAAGAATATGCGGATGTGGCGGAACTGGCAGACGCGCTAGATTCAGGTTCTAGTTCCCTTAAAAGAGTGTGGGTTCAAATCCCTTCATCCGCACCAAAATCCTCGAACGTTTGTTCGGGGATTTTTTGTTTTAGTGATTTGTTTAGGATGACAAGCATCGTCCCCTGCACCGTAGGGGCGGATTCCGTATCCGCTCGCGGAGCCTTGCCATTACTGCAAACGTCCCGGGTCGCTGGCGAGCATTGCCCTCCACAGCGCTGGCGGTTCGCGCTTTTCTGCTATAGATACAGCAACAGCCCCGGTCCTGCACTGGAACCGGGGCTGTACGATTTTATATCAACTTTACGCCATGAAATCCGGCAGAGGCTTGCCCTCCTTCAGCCATTGGTGATACTCGGCGGTAGCGGCAAACTCAACGTCGCCAGCGGAGTTCAGCGCCGTCTCGACCGAATCCTGGATGACACCAATGATAAAGCCGACACCAACGACCTGCATCGCAATGTCATTGGAGATGCCGAACAACGAGCAGGCCATAGGGATCAGCAGCAGCGAACCGCCCGCAACGCCGGAAGCACCGCACGCGCCCAGTGCCGACATGATGGACAGCAGGATGGCGGCGGGCAAAGAGATCTTCATGCCCAGCGTGTTGGCCGCAGCCAGCGTCATGATCGTGATGGTGATGGCCGCGCCGTCCATGTTGATAGTCGCACCAAGCGGAATAGAGACGGAGTAGATGTTCTTATCCAGGCCGAGCTTCTCACACAGAGACATATTGACCGGGATGTTGGCCGCGGAACTGCGGGTAAAAAAGGCGGTCAGGCCGCTTTCACGCAGACAGCGAAGCACCAGCGGGTACGGATTGCGGTGCAGATAGATGAAGATGATCAGCGGATTGATGACCAGCGCCATCAGCAGCATAGTGCCGACCAGCAAAAGCAGCAGGCGGCCATACTGAGTGAAGATAGACAGGCCGTTGTCCGACACATTGGCGAAAACCAGTCCCATGATGCCGAACGGTGCCAGGTTGATGATCCAGCGCACGATGGTGGAGACCGCGTCCGCAGTGTTGACCATAAAGTTCTTAGTCGTGTCACTTCCCAGGCGCTTCATCGCCAGGCCGAACAGGCAGGCCCACATCAGGATGCCGATGTAGTTGCCGTTCATGATCGACGCCACCGGGTTGGAAACAATGTTGGCCAGCAGCGTGTGCATAACATCACCCAGACCCTGCGGCACAACGTCCGCCGTGGCGGCCTCGGCCAGAACCAGCGTCTGCGGGAACAGCTTGCTGGTCACCACGCTCAGCGCCGCGGCCACAAAGGTCGTCAGCATATACAGCCAGACAACGGTGCCGAAGCGGCGGTCCAGCTTGGATGAACCCTGTGCCAGTGCGCTGGCAACGATGACGAAAACCAGCACCGGGGCAATGCCCTTCAACGCGCCGACAAACAGGCTGCCGAATTCTTCCAGCCATACGGCACCGGGGCAGATCAGTGCCAGCGCCGCACCGATAAGCAGACCGATGGCAATACGCAGGATCAAGCTGGTCTCGTTGTACTTGGCGACCAGCGACTTGACCGCCTTGGTGAATTGATTCATGTGAAGCTCCTCTTCCTTATTATAATAGTCGGGCACGTTTTGCAGGGTGTGCGCGCCGTTTGCAGCCGCCCGCACAGGCGGCTCGCGTGACAATCCACATTATAGCGCATCCCGTGCAGATTGCAAGAGAAGTACAGCTGTAGCACCATCAAAAACAGTCAATTCTGGTCGGTGTAACGCAGGAAAAAAATTGCAAAAAAATGTTTTTGTGTGTGGGATAGGTGTATTTGTACTGCGTACATTTCGCAGTTGCATAGAGCATCGCGCCTACAGCACCGCAGGGATCAATGCTCGTCAGCGACCCGGGACGTTTGCAATAATGGCAAGGCTCCGCGGGCGGATACGGAATCCGCCCCTACGGTGCGGGGGGGGTGATGCTTGTCATCCCAAACAAATCACTAAAACAAAAAAATCCCCGAACAAACGTTCGAGGATTTTGGTGCGGATGAAGGGATTTGAACCCACACTCTTTTAAGGGAACTAGAACCTGAATCTAGCGCGTCTGCCAGTTCCGCCACATCCGCATATTCTTTTCGCCGTGGGCCGCGGCCCTGACGACGTGTATTATTATAACGGCTGGCAGAAGAAATGTCAAGCGGTTTTTTGAGAAAGATGCTGCTTTTTTCAACGAAAAATGCGGCCCTCCGCTTTTCGACGAAAGACCGCATTTTATGAAAAGATTACCAGAGGTTGACGACCTCGTTGTACAGGCCCTCGTAGCTCTTGGCGGAGTTGGACCAGCTGAAGTCGCACTCCATGGCGCGCTTGACCAGCACGGGCCAGCCGTCCTTCTGCCAATAGCCTTCCTTGGCGCGCCAGCAGGCCTCATACAGCTCATGGGCGTTGTAGTTGGCAAAGGTAAAGCCGTTGCCGTAGCCGTCGCCGGAGTCGTGGATAGAGTCCTTCAGGCCGCCGGTCTCGCGGATGACGGGGATCGTGCCGTAGCGGCAGGAGACCATCTGGGCCAGGCCGCAGGGCTCGGAGCGGGACGGCATCAGGAAGATGTCGGCACCGGCGTAGATCTGCTGTGCCAGCTTGGCGTTGAAGCCGATGTAGACACCGACGCGGCCCGGGTTGCGTGCGCACAGCTCGTTGAAGAAGTTCTCATACTGGGCCTCGCCGGAGCCGAGGATGACCAGCTCGATGCCCTGCTGCAGCAGACCCTCGGCGATGGCCTGAACCAGGTCAACGCCCTTGTGGCCAACCAACCGGGTGACCATGGCCATGACCGGGCTGCCGTCCTTATGCAGGCCGAACTCGTCCTGCAGGGCCTCTTTGCAGACAGCCTTGCCCTCCTGGAAGGTCTCGGCGTCGTAGTTTTTGGCAATGTCAGGGTCGGTGGCAGGGTTAAAGACATCGACGTCAATACCGTTCAGAATGCCGCACAGCTTATACTGCTTCTGGCGCAGCAAGCCGTCCAGACCGTGGCTGAACCACGGGTCGAGGATCTCCTGCGCGTAGGTCGGGCTGACGGTGGTGACCTTGTCTGCGCACTCGATGGCGCCCTTCATGAAGTTGGCACAGCCGTCATATTCCACAACATGGGCGTCACGTGCGCCGATGCCGCAGGTATCCTCGAGAATATCCAGACCATACTTGCCCTGGTAGGCAATGTTGTGGATCGTGAACACCGTCTTGATGCGGCTGAACTTATCCAGATGGCGGTAGTACAGGTTCAGGTAGACGGGCGTCAGTGCGGTCTGCCAGTCATTGCAGTTGATGATGTCCGGCTCAAAGTCGGTGTAGAACAGCATCTCCAGAATGGCGCGGGAGAAGAACGCGAAACGCTCGCCGTCGTCATAGAAGCCGTACAGGCCGCTGCGCTTGAAGTAATACTCGTTGTCGATGAAGTAAAAGACAACGCCGTCGCGCTCGGCCTTGAACAGGCCGCAGTACTGGCTGCGCCAGCCCACGGGCACGCTGAAGTTGGTGACATAGGTCAACGTATCCTTGAATTTCAGGTCGCCGTACAGCGGCATAACGACGCGGGCGTCGATGCCGTCGCGGACCAGCGCCTTGGGCAGAGCGCCCGCAACATCGGCCAGGCCGCCGGACTTGGCAAAGGGTGCAGCCTCGCTGGCTGCGTACAGGATTTTCATAAGCACCTCCGTGCGAGTTTCACAAAATGAGGGCGAGGGAAAGTCTGGCTCTCCCCCGCCCTCTCATCAAAGTCGTCTCCGGGGAGAGGGAGTTCGACCTCTATGAGCGTTATGTCTCCCCTGTGTCAGCGTTTTGCTGGCGGGGTATTTTATACGCTGTGGCCCTTGGCGACAAACACCGGGAAGGTGTCGGTGCCGGTCAGCTTCTTGTCCTCGGTGATGTGGACGTTCTTATCGGTGACGACGTACTCCACATTGCAGTTCGGCTCAACAACGGTATCCTGCATCAGGACGCAGTTCTTGACAACAGCGCCCTTCTTGATCTTGCAGCCGCGGAACAGCACGCTGTTCTCAACGGAGCCCTCGATGACGCAGCCGTCAGCCAGCAGGCTGTTCTTGACAGAGCTGCCCTCCAGGTAGCGGGTCGGGTTATCGTCACGAATCTTCGTGTAGATGGGCGCGGGTCCGAACAGGGCGTCCATGCTGCCGTCCTGGAGCAGACGCATATTCTCGTCGAAGTAGCTCTTCATGTCGGAGACGCGGGCAACATAGCCGTCGAACTGGTAGGCATGGACGTTCAGCAGCTTGAGGTTGCGGGCCAGGATGTCGCGCTCGAAGTAGACGAGGCCGCGGACGGAGGCATCGTGGATCAGGTGGATCAGGCTCTCGCGCTCAATGACATAGATGTTCATGGCGAGGTTCTGCTCACCGATGCGGTAGTCGTTGGACAGAATCTCAACAACGCGGTCATTGTCATCCAGACGGATGGTGTAGTTATCACTGCGGGCGCCCTCGGGGATGGCGGCGCGGTTGTAAACCATCGTGACGTCAGCGCCGGACTTGACATGGGCATCGATCAGCTTATTGAAGTCGAAGTTCATGGCAATGTAGGAGTCAGACAGGATGACGTAGCGCTCCTTCTGCGCCTCGAGCCAGTTCAGGATGCTGTCCAGTGCGTCCACACGGCCGGAGTACAGCTTGACGCTGCGCTCGGCAAAGGGCGGGACGATATTCAGGCCGCCGCGCTTACGGGTCAGGTCCCACTCACGGCCTGCGCCCAGGTGGTCCATCAGAGAGTGGTAGTTTTTACGCACGATGACGGACACGTTGTCGATGCCGGCGTTGGCCATGCTGGACAGCGTGAAGTCGATCAGGCGGTAACGTCCGCCGAACGGGATGGAGGCCATCGAGCGCTCCGCCACCAGTTCGGGAACGAGGTTATCATACGTATTGGCGAAAATGACGCCGAGAGCATTCACATTGCTGTTTACCATTGTTCCTCACCATCCTTTACATCGCTGGAGACCATTGCCTTGGGGCCAACCACTGCGCCCTTGCCGATGACGACGCCGGAGCCGACGGTGGCGACATCGCCGGGCTCGGCAATGTTCAGGCCGCCCTCGGGCATAGCGCCGACGGTTGCGCCCTCCTCGATTGTGACGTTCTCGGCCACGATGCAGTGCTTGACGGACGCACCGGCCTTGATGACCGTGCCGCCCATAACGACGGCTGCTTCCACCGTAGCGCCCTTCTCAACGACTGCGCCGGGGAACAGGATGGAGTTGTTGACCGTACCGTTGACCTTGCAGCCCTCGGAGATCATCGAGTTGGAGATGGTGGCGTCGCTGCCGATCTGCTGGCAGGGACGGCCCGTGTTGCGGGAGTAGATCTTCCAGTTCTCATCGAACAGGTTGATGCCGGAATGCTTCGGGTCCAGGACCTCCATGTTGGCCTGCCACAGGCTGGAGATCGTGCCAACGTCCTTCCAGTAGCCGCTGAAGTGGTAGGCGTACATACGGCGGCCGTCCTTCAGCAGGTTGGGAATGACGTTCTTGCCAAAGTCGTTCTCGGAGTTGGGGTCGGCCTCGTCCTCGGTCAGGTACTTCTTCAGGATGTCCCAGTTGAAGATGTAGATGCCCATGGACGCCAGATTGGACTTAGGCTCCTTCGGCTTTTCCTGGAAGGCGTTGATGCGGTCATCCTCATCGGTGACCATCAGGCCAAAGCGGGATGCCTCGCTCCATGGCACCTCCATGACGGCGACGGAGAACTCTGCGTTCTTCTCCTTATGGAAGCGCAGGAAGTCAGAGTAATCCTGCTTGCAGATCTGATCGCCGGACAGGATGATGACATACTTGGGGTCATAGCGGTCAATGAAGGACAGGTTCTGATAGATGGCGTTGGCCGTGCCCTTGTACCAGTCAGAGCCGGAAGCCTGCTGGTACGGCGGCAGAACGTGAACACCGCCGTGCAGGCGGTCAAGGTCCCACGGCTGGCCGTTGCCGATGTACTCGTTCAGGACGAGGGGCTGATACTGGGTCAGGATGCCCACCGTGTCAATGTCAGAATTGACACAGTTGGACAGCGGGAAGTCGATGATACGATACTTTCCGCCAAACGGAACTGCCGGCTTGGCGAGCTTCTGGGTCAGCGCGTACAGACGCGAGCCCTGGCCGCCTGCCAGGATCATTGCGATCATTTCTTTAGCCATAAGATTTCTCCCCTTAAAATTTCGGCAGAATGCCGTTTTTAACATATATCCAAAGACGGCTTACACCGTCGTTTTGGCCTTGGGCGGACGTCCGCGGCGCTTGGGAGCCGCCTCGGTCACGGCGTCTGCGGCAGAGGCCGCAGTCTTGGCAGTGGTTTTTGCCGTCTTTTTGGCGGCGGGCTTGGCGGGCTTTTCCGCTGCCTTGTTATCCGCCTTGGCGGCGCGCGGCTTGCGGGCAGCGGGCACGCTCAGGTAGAGGGTGGACAGCGGCGGCAGCGTCAGCGAAATATGCTGGTCGAAGCCGTGCATCGGGCCCTTCTTCGTCTTGACCGTGCCGTTGGTCACGCCGGAGCCGCCGTACTTCTTATCGTCGGAGTTGAGGATCTCCTTGTAGCTGCCGGGGTTCGGCACGCCCATCTGGTACTCCTTGCGCAGCACCGGGTTGAAGTTGCATACGACAAGCACCATCTTGCCCGCAGCGTCGCGGCGCAGGAACGCGATGACGCTCTGCTTGCTGTCGTCGGGCACGATCCACTGGAAGCCCTCCCAGCTGTAATCGACCTGCCACAGGGCGGGCGTGTCACGGTAGAAGTGGTTCAGATCCCTGACGTAGCTTTGCAGCTCACGGTGCTTATCGTAGCCGAGCAGCATCCAGTCGAGCGGTTTCTTCTCGTCCCACTCGATAAACTGGCCGAAGTCCTGGCCCATAAAGAGCAGCTTTTTGCCGGGATGGGCCATCATGTAGCCGAAGAAGGTGCGCAGGTTCGAGAATTTTTCCTCATAATCGCCGGGCATCTTGTTCAGCAGGCTGCACTTGCCGTGGACGACCTCGTCGTGGCTGATAGGCAGCACGAAGTTCTCACTGAACGCATAGAAGAAGCTGAACGTGACCTTGCCGTGGTTGCCGGCGCGGAAGAGCGGGTCGGTTTTCATGTAGCTGAGCATGTCGTTCATCCAGCCCATGTTCCACTTGAAATTGAAGCCCAAGCCCCCGTCGGACGCGGGCTTTGTGACCAGCGGCCAGGCGGTGGATTCCTCGGCGATCATCATTTTATGCGGATAGCGGCCCAGGATAGCCGTGTTCAGCTTCTGCAGGAAGGCGATGGCCTCGAGATTTTCCTTGCCGCCGTTGACGTTCTGCTCCCACTCGCCGTCCTTGCGGTTGTAGTCGAGGTAGAGCATACTGGCGACAGCATCGACGCGCAGACCGTCCACATGATAGCGGTCCACCCAGAACATGGCGCTGGAGATCAGGAAGCTCTCGACCTCCTTCATGCCGTAGTTAAAGACCATCGTGCCCCATTCCTTGTGCTCACCGCGGCGGGGGTTGGGGTCCTCATAGCAGGGGGCACCGTCGAACATGTACAGGCCGTAGCCATCCTTCGGGAAGTGGGCCGGGACCCAGTCCAGAATGACGCCGATGCCCGCCTGATGCAGCTTGTCGACGAAGGCCATGAAGTCCTTCGGCGTGCCGTAGCGGCTTGTCGGGGCAAAATAGCCCGTGACCTGATAGCCCCAGCTGCCGTCGAAGGGATACTCGGTGATGGGCAGCAGCTCCACGTGGGTGTAGCCCATTTCCTTTATGTACGGGATCAGCTCGTCGGCCAGCTCGGCATAGTTGTAGGGCACGCCGTTTTCGGGGTCCTTCATCTTCCAGCTGCCGGCCTGCAGCTCGTAAATGGACATCGGGCTGTTGATGACATCCCGCTTTTCCTCGTCACTGACCCAGGCGGCATCCCCCCAGGTGTAGCCCTCAATATCATAGACCTTGCTGCCGTTGGACGGGCGGGTCTCGGTATGGAAGGCATACGGGTCAGCCTTATAGACCAACTCATCCGCCGGGGTGGTGATGCAGTATTTGTAGACATCAAATTGTTTGATGCCGGGAACGAAGCGCTCCCAGATACCGTCCGTCACCTTTTCCATGGGGTGCTCGCCGGGCGTCCAGCTGTTGAAGTCACCCACAATGGAAACGGCCTTGGCGTGCGGTGCCCAGACACGGAACACTGCGCCGGCCTCGCCGTTTTCCTCGCACAGATGCGCACCGAAGTAGCGATAGGCCTCCTGATTGTTGCCCTGCTTGAACAGATAAATGGGCAGATCGGAGCTTTTTGGCGTTTCTTTGCGCTGTTTCAACGTAATCTCCCCTTTTGAGCGGTGCTGTAGTGGATACAGTACACCGACTCTATATAATCTCTGTCTCTATATTACCTGTTTCTTACGGGAAATGCAAGGTCTTTTGTGTAATATTCTGCTAAAATTTTCGTATGTTACCCATTCGTTTTGTACAAGTTCGACATAAATCGGGCGTTTTTTCGGACAAATGTACAAAAAAAGTCCCCTGCAAGGTTCTTTTTACACTTTGCAGGGGATTTGTGCAATCCGGAAATTATTTTCAGGTCCCGTAGATGTAGTACGGGTTCTCGCCGCTGTAGACGCTGCGGCGGTTCCAGACCGTGTGGGTGGCCAGATATTCGGCCCAGGCATGGTAGCCCGCGGCATTGAAGTGGACGCCGTCCTTCGTGGCGTAGTCGTCGATCTGGCTGCCGTCGGCGGGGTTGGTCAGGGCCTCGCGGATGTTGATATAGTAGCAGCCCTTGCGCAGCGCCATGTTGGCCAGCAGGTCGTTGACCGTGGCAATGCGGGTGTTGTCCAGACCGGGCTTGGAGGCGACCACATCCTCCTGTACGCCGGGGATGGACTGGATATAAATCGTCACGCCGGGGTTCAGCTGCTCACGCAGCATATCAATGAGGCGCTCGTAGTAGGCGATAAAGCTGTCCTCACTGCCCTGCACGACGAGGTTGTTCGTGCCGACAAGGATATAGAGATAATCCGGCTGGCTGGCGGCAATGGTTTCCATCGGGGTCTCGTTCGCACCGGTGACGGCGTTCTTGACGCTGACATTGTTGACAAAGGTCTGCACGCCCGCGCTGACGTAGGTGGCGTAGTGGGCATTGTGGTAGCCCGTATCGTAGATGCCAAGGCCCGACGCGATGCTGTCGCCCGCGAAGGTGACGGTGTTGAAATAGTCGTTCGTCACGGTGCCCAGCATTGGGACGGCCACCATGCGGTGATCGGTGTTGCGGTACTCGGTGTCGATCGTGGCCGCGACGGCCTCGGACTTGTCCCACGCGGCGGTATCGACGCCCGGCAGGATGCGCTGCGGCTCGGCAATGTCTGCCGGGGCCGCCGAGGGGGCCTCGGTGGGCACAGCGGCGGATGCGGCCTGCTCCGGCGTAGCGGATTCCGCCGGGGAAGTCTGAGCCGGGGCACTCTTCCGGGTGAACCAGAAGTAGCCCACGCCGATGCAGAGCGCCGCCAAAACAACGATGAGGATCAGGAACAGTCTGCGCTTGCGGCGTCTGCCTGCGACCTCATTGCGGTAGGTATAAAAATCAGCCATAAAAGCTCCTGTTCTTTACGCAATCAAGCATGTATAGTTATTATACGCCGGAACCGCACCGGGTACAAGTGGCCACAGCAAATTTTACAGAACAAAAAAGGGACGTTTGCAAAAATCAGCTTGACGCTTTTCTCCTGTACCTCTATAATAAGAGTAAGAATAGACGTGACCAATCATCACAGAACGGAGGTCCTGCCCCATGGCATGGATGATCGTATCCGACAGCTCCTGCGAGATCCGCGAGCTGAAAAAACCGGCACCGGGCGTGCAGTTTGCCCTTGTACCGTTTAAAATTCGCGTTGGTGAACGCGAGTATGTTGACCTTGCCACGCTGAACACCCAGCAGATGCTGCAGGCCATGACCGACTACAACGGTGCCAGCACCACCGCCTGTCCCAGCCCCGAGGAATGGGCCGAATATTTTTTGCAGGCGGACAACGTGTTTGCCCTCACCATCAGCAGCAACCTGTCCGGCAGCTACAATGCCGCCATGGCTGCGCGCGAGATGGTGCTGGAGGAGCACCCCGAAAAGAAAATTTTTGTGCTGGACACGCTGAGCTGCTCCGGTGCGCTGGCCGGTGCCGCCGAGCTGGCCAACAAGCTGATCGGCGAGGATCAGACATTTGACGACATCTGCTTTGCGCTGAAAAAGTTTGCCGATAGCACCCACATCCTGTTTGCACTGGCGAGCTTTGACAATCTGGCCAAGAACGGCCGTGTCAACAGGGTAGTTGGTTTTATCGCAGGCCGCCTGAACATGCGCGTTCTGGGCCGCCGCACGCCGGACGGCAAGATCGACTTTTACTTCAAGACACGCGGCGAGACCCGCGTGCTGGCAAAGATTCTGGAGCAGATGGACGAGGATAAATACGATGGTGTCCATCCGGTGCTCATCAGCGAGTGCGGCAATCAGAACGCCGCCCAGCTTTTGCATCACGGCATTGAGGCCAAGTGGCCCGGCGCTCCGGTGAAGATCGTGCCCTGCTCCGGCCTGTGCAGCTTCTACGCGCAGGATCAGGGCATCATTATCACGTATTAAGGCAAAAATATACCGCCGTGCATGGATTTGCACGGCGGTATATTTTTGTTTTGTCGGCTTCCCCCTTGGGGGAAGCTGTCAGCGGCCCTGACCGCTGACTGATGAGGGGCAGGTGTACGGCCATCATCCGTTGGCGGGATATAACATATACCCGCCCCCCTCATCCGGCCTCGGGCGGGGCCTCGGCCACCTTCCCCCGCCCGCGGAGGAAGGCATTCTTATTCCGGCAGCCGCTCCTTCACGAAATCCAGGAACGCCTGGGCGGCGGGGGCGAGGTTCTCGCCGCAGGCGAGACCGATTTCCATCATCTGGTGGGGATTCATCGGGCGCTCCACGACGCCGGGATAGCCGTCCTGGTGGTTGATGGCGTTGTTTACGCTGATGCCCAAGCCCGCCGACACCATGGCATAGGTCGCCGTGATGTCCATCGTGGAATAGCGCGCGTCGGGGCGGGCCTTCAGCTTGTCAAAAATCAGGGTGATGTCGGTCTCCATGCCCGGGTAGCTGTCGATGAACGGCTCGGTCTTCAGGCTTTCCACCGGGAAAGACTCGCGGTCCGCCAGCGGGTGGTTTTTGGGCAGCAGGACCATCAGCTCGTCCTGACGGATGGGCAGCCAGACCGGCAGCGAGTCACGGTGGCTGATGAGGCAGAAATCCGTGCGGTGATCCAGCAGCATCTCGGCCAGCTCACTGCTGGTGCCGTTGACGATCTTGATGACCACGCCGGGGTGCCGTGTACGGAACGCCGCCATCATCCGGGTGACCCACTCATAGTAGCAGTTATACGCCGTACCGATGACAATGGTGCCGCAGTCTGCGCCGCGCACCTTGGCTGCGGTCTGTTCCAGCCGCTCCTGCGCAAACAGCAGCTCACGCACCGACGGCAGCAGCTGGCGGCATTCCGCGGTGGGCTGCACGCCGCTTTTGGCGCGGTACAGCAGGGCAAAGCCCAGCTCCTTTTCCAGCGTTGCCACGCTGCGGCTGATGCCGGAGACCGTAAAACCCATCTCATCCGCCGCCGCACGCAGGCTGCCGCGGTCGATTGCCTTTAATAAGATTTGCCAGCGTTCTGTATCCATCTTGTACCTCTTGTTGCTATGTTTGCAATTTTGTAAAAATCGTGTTACGTTTTCATCAATCATAAGACAGAACGCCGGATTTGTCAAGAGCGGGAGGACGGAAATTAAAAAAGTCTCCCCCGGTTACGAGGGAGATGCCCCGCAGAGCCAAAGCTTGGGGTTCATCACTCTTTTATATTCCGCTCCTGCTTGCGCTTCATGCGCTCAAGCAGAGCTGCCTTCTGCTTGTCCCATCTGGCATCGTACTCCGGGGTAGCCGGGTCGATGCAGCGGGCAAAGCTCCAATGCAGGCCGTCGCGGCGGCTCAGCTTAAAGCGCAGATACCAGTGCCCGCAGTAGGGGCAGGCTGCTCTGGTAAAGTAGCCCGTGTTGCCGCGCTTGAGCCAGACCTCGTCGTTTTGCAGCGGCGCGCCGCACTCAGGGCAGCCGGCCTGATACAGCTCGGGCACGCTGCGGTAGTCGTCGTGTTCCATGCGGTTCATGAACAGCTTCACGTCGCGGCCCGTGTTCTCGGCACCGAGCAGCGCCTCGGTCAGCAGCTCCTCCTCCGTCGGATAGGTCGCGAGGCCCTCGGCCAGCGGCAGCTTGCGGCAGACCCTGGCCGTATAGAGCGCGTCGTCCAGTGCGTTGTGGAACGGTTCTTCCTTGGGGATGCCCAGGCGGTCCACAACGCTTTCCAGGGTCAGGCCCTCTCCCTCCTTGCGGGGGTAAGCCTGCAGGAAGATGCGCTGCAGGTCATACCAGCGGTTCGGCCAGTTTTCATCCAGCCCGACGAGGAACAGGTTTTGCTTTAAAACCGGCACGTCATCCAGGCCCCACTCGGCCAGCTCGGCATCGTCGCCCGCCCAGTCAAGAAATTTCTGCAGGCCCTCCTTCATCGGCAGGCCCGCGTCCAGGTCGCCCTGGGACAGACCCGTGACCTTGGCGATATGATGCTGCAATTTGCGGAAAATGTGCGGCTTGAGGTTGACCTCAAACGTATCCAGCACGTCGCCGCGGTCATTGATGCGGGCCGCGCCGATCTGAATGATTTCACCGCGCAGCGTCAGCTCCGTGCCGTGATAGAGGAAGGTTTTCGGCTGGTAGCCGATGTTCCATTCCAAATCGAAAACGATCAGATTCACAGGTCAGGTCTCCTCATTCAAAATAAACTTTTCCACTGCCAGGCCCACGCCGTCGTGGTCGTTATCGGCGGTCAGGTAGTTGGCCGCGGCCTTGACCGGCGGCTGGGCGTTGCCCATGGCCACGCCCATACCGGCCAGGCGTATCATCGGCAGGTCGTTCCAGCCGTCACCGCAGGCCATCAGGTTGGCGGGGGTCAGGCCCTTGGCGCGCAGCAGAATTTCCAGCGAGGTATCCTTGCCGACGCCGAGGGGCATTGTTTCAATAAAGAAAGGTGCGCTGCGGCAGATGGACAGCTTGCCCGCAAACTCCTGCTGCATCAGCTCCTCAACGTGCGGCATGTCGGCGGGGTCGCCGGTCAGCAGCAGCTTGTTGATGGGGTAGGTCACCTCGGCGGGCAGGTTTTCCACCTTGCGCACGGGGATCTTGTTGATGCGGGCTTCCTCCAGCACGTAGGGGGCGTCGGGAACCTCAGTCACGATGCCGTTTTTGTCGTAGGTCAGCGGCACGACGTTCCAATAGCGGCTGAACGTGCAGACCGGTTCGATCAGGTCTGCCGGGAAGGCATGCTGCACCAGCGTCTGTCCGGTCCGGCAGTCGATGATCTTGCCGCCGTTGTAGCTCAAAATACAACCGCCGTACTTTTCGAGCTCGAGCTCCCTGGCCAGCGGCTCAATGCCTACGGTGGGCCGCCCGCTGGCCAGCACGATGCAAACGCCGCGGCGGGCCGCCTCCTGCAATGCCGCCTTTGTGCGCGGCGTGATGACCTTTTCGGTGTTGGTCAGGGTGCCGTCAAGGTCCAGCGCCAAAACTTTATATTGCATGGTTACTCCCCCGGAATGCAGATTTGTGTATATTGTACTCTAAAATGGGAGATTATGCAAGCATCTTGCCTTCCCCTGTGGGGCTGCGCCCGCAGGCGCGTGTCGGAGCGCAACCGCCGTAGGCGGCTCTTAGCGCGTAGACTGAAGGTGGCCCCGCAGGGCCGGATAAGGGGTATGGTTGCCATTTTTACCCGTTGGTGGGATACCATGGCAGGGTCGGCCCTCATCAATCAGTGGTCGGAGCCACTGACAGCTTCCCCGGCGGGGGAAGCCTTTTGTTTGAGATTAGCTATTTCTAACGTATTGACAAGCATTCTCACCTATGCTACACTATCCGAAGCAATAAGGGAGTAGTCAGCGCAGCGGTGGAGCAGCCGCCGCGCAGTTCTGCCAACACAATGAGCGTTTGCTCTGGCTTTACTTTAAACGACGAGACTTATCTGCCCGTTTTCACGGGTGGATAGGTCTTTTTTATTGTCTGCACCCTGCCAAAACGGAGGAAAAATCATGACTTTATTCGACCTGTTCCTGATTGCCATCAGCCTCTCGATGGACGCATTCGCCGTCTCGATCTGCAAGGGGCTGTCCGTCCGCAAGGTAAGTCTGCAGCACGCTATGATCTGCGGCGTCTGGTTCGGCGGGTTTCAGTTTTTGATGCCTGCACTGGGCTATTTTCTCGGTGACCGGTTTGCCGCGCTGCTGACGAAGTTCGGCCCGTGGATCGCGTTTGTGCTGCTGGCGCTCATCGGTGCGAACATGATCAAGGAGAGCTTTGGCGGCGACGAGCAGCTGGACGACGACTACTCCGTCAAAGCCATGCTGCCGCTGGCCATCGCCACCAGCATTGATGCGTTCGCCGTCGGCGTCAGCTTTGCAGCCATGCAGGTGGACATTCTGCCCGCTGCCGGGCTGATCGGCGTTATCACCTGCCTGCTGTCCGCCATCGGCGTCAAGGTCGGTGCCATGTTCGGCGACAGGTACCGCGCCCCCGCCGAGCGCATCGGCGGCATTGTGCTGATCCTGATTGGTGTCAAGACGCTGCTGACGGGGCTGGGTGTGCTGTAATTTGGTGTACCTGTAGGGGCCGGGCATGCCCGGCCCGCGGCTTACCCGCAAACGCCCGGATGAGCGGGCGGATATGGAATCCGCCCCTACGGCGTGGGGGTCGATGCTCGTCATCGCCCCGGAAGCGCCTGGGCTGCCGGAAGCTAACGGGTCGCAGATGTGCTGTTCCTGCAACGCTGCAAGACAGGCAAAAACGCTCCGGGCGGTATGGAACATTTTCCATACCGCCCGGAGCGTCATTTATTATTGTAGGGTTCAGCGCAGCATCAGCTGTCCGTTCCCATCCGCATCCACGGTCAGGGTGTCCCCTGCCGTGTGGGCGCCGCCGATGATCTCCTTCGCGATCATCGTTTCCACATGGGACTGGATGTACCGCTTCAAGGGGCGGGCGCCGTAGATCGGGTCATAGCCGCCGTCGATGATGGCGTTCTTGGCCGCGTCGGTGACAACCAGTTTCAGCTGTTTGTCCTCCAGACGCTTGCGCAGGTCGGCCAGCATCAGGTCAACGATGGAGCCGATTTCGGTCTTGGTCAGGCTCTTGTAGTAGACAATGTCGTCCAGACGGTTCAGGAACTCGGGGCGGAACTGGCGCTTGAGCAGCTGGTCAATGGCGTTTCTGGCCTCGTCGGACAGCTCGTTGCTGCCGTTGGCGCGGCTCTTTTCCAGATCCTCCAGAATCAGGTCGGAGCCCAGGTTCGACGTCAGGATGATGACGGTGTTCTTGAAGTCCACCGTGCGGCCCTGGCTGTCGGTAATGCGGCCATCGTCCAGCACCTGCAGCAGGATGTTGAACACGTCCGGGTGGGCCTTTTCGACCTCATCGAACAGCACAACGCTGTAGGGGTGGCGGCGCACGGCCTCGGTCAGCTGGCCGCCCTCCTCATAGCCGACGTATCCCGGAGGCGCACCGATCAGACGCGAGACGCTGAATTTCTCCATATACTCGGTCATGTCGATACGGACCATGTTCTTCTCGTCGTCAAACAGGGCCTGCGCCAGTGCCTTGGCCAGCTCGGTCTTGCCGACGCCCGTGGGGCCGAGGAACAGGAAGCTGCCGATGGGGCGGTTCGGGTTCGCGATGCCGGCGCGGGAGCGCAGGATAGCGTCCGAGACCTTCTGCACGGCCTCGTCCTGGCCGATGACCCGCTGATGCAGCGTGTCCGGCAGGCGGAGCAGCTTCTCGCGTTCGCCTTCGACGAGCTTGGAGACCGGGATGCCGGTCCAGCGGGCGACGATGTTCGCAATTTCTTCTTCCGTTACGCGGTCACGAAGCAGGCTGGATTCTTTCTTTGCCTCAGCCAGCTTTTCTTCTTCCTCCAACTGCTTTTGCAGGGTGGGCAGCTTGCCGTATTGCAGCTCACCGGCCTTGGCGTAGTCGCCGGTGCGGGTCGCCTTTTCTATCTCGGCCTTGGTGGATTCCACCTCGGCGCGCAGGCTCTGCACCTTGTTCACGGCGTTCTTCTCGTTTTCCCACTGCGCCTTCTTGCTGTTGAAGCTGTCGCGCAGCTCGGCCATCTCCTTTTCCAGCGTGGCCAAACGCTGCTTGGACAGCTCGTCGGTCTCTTTCTTTAAAGAGGCCTCCTCGATTTGCAGCTGGGTGATGCGGTGGTTCATCTCATCCAACTCGGCGGGCATCGAATCCAGCTCGGTCTTGACCATAGCGCAAGCCTCATCGACGAGGTCGATGGCCTTATCAGGCAGGAAGCGATCCGTGATGTAGCGGTCCGACAGCGTCGCGGCGGCGATCAGGGCGGCGTCCTGAATCTTGACGCCGTGGTAGACCTCGTAGCGCTCCTTCAGGCCGCGCAAGATCGAGATGGTGTCCTCGACAGTCGGTTCATTGACCATGACCGGCTGGAAACGACGCTCCAGCGCGGGGTCCTTCTCGATATACTCGCGGTACTCGTCCAGCGTGGTCGCGCCGATACAGTGCAGCTCGCCGCGGGCCAGCATGGGCTTGAGCAGGTTGCCGGCGTCCATCGCGCCGTCGGTCTTGCCCGCGCCGACAATGGTGTGCAGTTCATCGATGAAGAGGATGATCTTGCCCTCGGACTTTTTGACCTCGTTAAGGACGCTCTTCAAGCGTTCCTCAAACTCGCCGCGGTATTTGGCACCTGCGACCAGCGCACCCATGTCCAGACTGAACACGGTATGATCCTTCAGGTTTTCGGGCACATCTCCGCTTTCGATCCGCTGCGCCAGCCCCTCGGCGATGGCGGTCTTACCGACACCGGCCTCACCGATCAGCACGGGGTTGTTCTTGCGTTTGCGGGACAGGATACGGATGACATTGCGAATTTCCGTATCGCGTCCGATCACAGGGTCAAGCTTATGCGCCTTTGCCATCTCGACAAGGTCTTGACCGTACTTTTTCAGGGCATTGTAGGTGTCCTCCGGGTTATCACTCGTGACCCTCTGATTGCCACGAACCGTACTCAGCTGCTTCATAAATTTCTCGGTTGTGATGCCGAAAGTCTTGAAGATTTCGCTGGCAGCTTTGCCGGGCCGCTGCAAAATACCGAGGAATACATGCTCTACGCTGATGTATTCATCCTTCATCTGCTTGGCCTGCTGCTCGGCGGCGTTGAGGGCACGATCCAGATCGTTGGAGATGTAAATTTTCTCCGGGTCACGGCCCGAGCCGGTCACGCGGGGCAGCGCCTCGACTTTCTGCAAAGCCGCCTGGGCAAAGGCATTGGCGTCAATGCCGAGGGTCTGCAGCATCTGCGGGATAAGCCCGTCCTGCTGCTGGGCAAGGGCGGCCAGCAGATGCTCCTGCTCCACCGCGTTGTTGGAATATTCCACCGCGATGCGCTGTGCAGCCTGCAAAGCCTCACGGGTTTTCTGTGTCATTTGTTCGATGTTCATAGTGCGTACCTCCTTTAGTGCAGATAGCGCATTGTTCTGGCAGTCTCGCACGTAAAGTGCTTGGATTTTGCAGTTCGAGAATCTGCTTTCGCAAATTCTGTGTGTTCGTTTTTTCTTTAGCACTCTATCCGTTCGACTGCTAATATTGTAGCACATTCACATACCATGTCAATAGGAAAATTGCAAACAAATTGTGAATTTGCAGGAAAAATCATTGGTAAAAGTTGGAGAAACAGTCGGAGGAGAACGGATAGTTAGATATTTTTCAAAATATCTATTGACAGCGGCAGGTGCATAGGAGTATAGTAAAGGCATAGACAGTTAGACGTTTATCTAATTGTTTATCAGGAAAGGAGTTGTTCTGTTTGGGAGATGCTTTCAAGGCGCTGGCCGACCCGACGCGGCGGCGCATTTTAGAACTGCTGGCACAGGGCGATCTGACCGCCGGGGAGATCGCCGCACATTTTGATATGACAAAGCCGTCCGTCAGTCACCATCTGAACATTTTAAGAAGTGCGGCGCTTATTACCGATGAGCGCCGCGGCCAGAACATTGTGTACAGTGTGAATCTGACCGTATTTCAGGAATTGATGAAGTGGTTTTATGACTGCGGACTTGTAAAGGGAGACGATAGCAATGAAAAAGAATAAGCTGTTCTGGATTTTAACCGTGGTCTGCGTGCTGAATTTTGCCGCGCACCTGTACTTCTACCCCTCCCTGCCGGACATTGTGCCCACCCACTGGGGAGCCAGCGGGCAGGTCAACGGCTGGGGGCCGAAATCCACGATTTTGTTTGAGGCCGCGATACCATTTGTCACGCTGATTATGTTTGAGGTCATCCGCAAGATCGACCCCAAGCATCAAAATTTTGAGAAGTTCGGCAAGGCATGGAACCTGTTCGTAGTGCTGTTCACCGTGATGATGGCCGCGTTCAGCTGGCTGAGTGAGTTGGCTGTTTTCGGTAAGCTGCCGGACAGCAGCAACCTCGTCAGCATTCTGGTCTGCGGCGGCATCGGCGTATTGTTCATCATCCTGGGCAATTTTATGCCGCAGATCAAGCAGAATTATACCTTCGGCTGCCGCACGCCCTGGGCGCTGAACGACGAGCACAACTGGCAGCGCACCCAGCGCATGGGCGGGTACACCTTTGTCGTTATGGGTATTGTCTTGTTGGTGCTTGCCTTCCTGGGCGGTCTGCTGGGCGACATTGCTACGCTGATCGTGCTGCTGGCCGCCCTTCTTGGCGGCAGCGCGTGGATTTATTTGTATTCGTATCTGGTGTATGTGGGGAAGATGAAGTAAGGGCCTAAAGCCTTCCCCTTTGGGGGAAGGTGGCCCCGCAGGGCCGGATGAGGGGCGGTTGTGCCATTGCTATCCGTTAGCGAGTTTTAACGGCAGGTCGTCCCTCATCAGTCAGCGGGCGTGGCCGCTGACAGCTTCCCCCGAGGGGGAAGCCATATAGGCAAGCAGCCCGTGCTTCGATTGGGAAGCACGGGCTGTTGTTATGTCTTATTCAATTCCTTTTCAATAAACTCCGGGCCCTTATTTATACAGCTCGACCAGATTCAGCAAAATTTCGACGCCCTGATCCATCTTCTCGGCGGTGATGCACTCGCAGGGGCCGTGGAAGTTGAAGCCGCCGGTGCCGAGGTTCGGGCAGGGCAGGCCCATATAGCTCAGGGTCGCGCCGTCGGTGCCGCCGCGGACCGGGGTCTCGATGGGTTCAAGGCCCGCCGCGCGGATGGCCTTGCGGGCGTTCTCGACCAGATGGAAGTGGGGCTGAATTTTCTCCAACATATTATAATAGCTGTCCTTGATGTCCAGCTCCACCGTGCCCGCGCCGTAGCGGTCATTCAGGCAGGCGGCAATATGCTGCATCTGGGCCTTGCGGGCGGCAAACTTGGCAGCATCGTGGTCGCGCACGATGTAGCCCAGGTGCGCGGTGGTCACGTCACCCTGCATACTCGTCAGGTGGAAGAAGCCCTCACGGCCCTCGGTGTGCTCGGGGCGGGAGAAGGCGGGCAGCGCAGCGTGGAACTCCATGGCCACGTTCTGCGCATTGATCATCGAGTTCTTGGCGCTGCCGGGGTGGACGCTGAAGCCGTGCACGGTCACGACGGCAGCGGCGGCATTGAAGTTCTCATAGCTGATCTCGCCGACGTCCTCGCCGTCAACGGTGTAGGCGTAGGCCGCGCCGAAGCCCTCGACGTCAAACAGGCTCGCGCCCTCGCCGATCTCCTCATCGGGGGTGAAGCCGATGCAGAGCTTGCCGTGGGGGCGATTTTCGGCGATGATGCGCTCCAGCGCGGTCATGATCTCGGCCACACCGGCCTTATCGTCCGCGCCCAGCAGCGTCGAACCGTCGGTGGTGATGAGCGTCTGGCCCTTCATCTCGCGCAGGAACGGGAACACCTTGGGGTCCAGCACCGTGCCGGTGGCGGGCAGCGTGACAGCCTCGCCGTCGTAGTTTTCGTGGATCTGCGGCCGGACGTTCTCACCGCTGGCGTCGTCCGCCGTGTCCATGTGTGCGATAAGGCCCAGCGGCGCGGCGCTCTCCTGCCCCGGGGTGGCGGGCAGCGTGGCGTAGACATAGCAGTGCTCGTCCACATGAGCATCGGTCAGGCCCAGCTCCTTCAGCTCCTCAACGAGGATCTTCGCCAGGTCAAACTGGCGCAGCGTGCTGGGGTGGGTGCCGCTGTTGGGGTCAGAGGTCGTGTGGACCTTTACATATTTTAAAAGACGTTCGTAGGCGCGCATGGGCGTGTCCTCCTTGTAAAAAGCATTTTGCTGTGATTTCTTAGCTATTATACCACAAAAAGCAGCAATTTCCAACCCTGTGCCCTTTTCAAGCAGCGATTTTTGTGCTAAAATGAATAAGATTATAAAGGATCACTGTGCCTTTTGCGCAGCCAATTATAAGGAGGATATTATGGCAGACAGCATTTTTAAGGATAAGACTCTTCTCATCACCGGCGGCACGGGCAGCTTCGGGCATACGGTGCTCAAGCATTTCCTGTCCACCGACATCGGCGAGATCCGCATCTTCTCCCGCGATGAGAAGAAGCAGGACGACATGCGCCACGAGCTGCAGGCCAACCACCCGCAGTATGCCGGCAAGGTCAAGTTCTACATCGGCGACGTGCGCAACCCGCAGTCCATCCGGGATGCCATGCCCGGCGTCAACTACATCTTCCACGCGGCAGCGCTGAAACAGGTGCCCTCCTGCGAGTTCTTCCCGATGCAGGCCGTGCAGACGAACAT
>ENA-USUG01000124-USUG01000124.1-human-gut-metagenome-genome-assembly--contig:-NODE-124-length-106984-cov-21.014789_pt1 | contig 106984 bp, 91 predicted proteins | sample MGYA00250059_ERZ773394 | MGnify/ENA primary metagenome ERZ773394 (study PRJEB29103, sample SAMN06111957) | human gut metagenome | biome: human gut; feature: ankylosing spondylitis patient; material... | reverse complement strand
GCGCTCAGGCCGCCGTAGACGTTCGCCGGGAAGAACTTCACGACCTTCAGGCCGTGGGACATCGCGGCCATGATCTCCGTCGGCGTGACGCAGCCCGGGGTGATGGCGACGTTGTTCTCCACGCACCAGCTCACGACCTCCTCGCTGTAGCCGGGGGAAACGATGAACTTCGCGCCGCACGCGACCACCTTCTTGCACTGTTCGAGCGTGATGACCGTACCCGCGCCCACGAGCATATCGGGGCATTCCTTCGCGACGGCCGCGATGGAGTCGGCTGCCGCCGCCGTGCGGAACGTGATCTCCATCACATCCACGCCGCCTGCAAGCAGCGCCTTTGCCGTAGGTACCGCGTCCGCCGCGTCGTCGAGCACGACGACGGGCACCACTGCCGCGTTATAGAGTCTTTCTAATGCTGTCATGACTCAATTCTCCTCAGCGCTGAACACGGCCGGAGGCATTGCCCGCAGCAAGAGCCTCGACCTCTGCAACGCTCATCTGGTTAAAGTCATGCTCTACCGAATGTTTCAGGCAGGAAGCCGCTACGGCAAAGTCGATGGCCCGCTGATCATCCTTTCCCTCCAGTAGCGCGTAGATCAAACCGCCGCCGAAGCTATCGCCGCCGCCGACGCGATCAACGATACGGACATGATAGGTGGTTGAAAACATTGCTTCGTTGCTCGCCGCGTCATAAAGCATACCGGCCCAGTCGTTATCCGAGGCTGAAATAGAACCGCGCAGCGTAATGGCAACCTTTTTACAGCCAAAGCGGCTGGCAATCTGGCGCGCTACGCTGATATAGCCCTCGCGGTCGAGCTTCCCGGAGTTGATGTCCGTGTTCTCTGCTTCGATCCCGAACACATCCTTCGCATCTTCTTCGTTAGCAATGCAAACATCCACATAGGGCAGAAGCTTCGCCATGCACTCACCGGCCTGCTCGCGCGTCCAGAGCTTTTTGCGGTAGTTGAGATCGCAGGAAATCGTCAGGCCCTTTTCCCTAGCCGCTTTGCAGGCGTCCATGCAGGCCTGCGGCATCTCACCTCCGAGCGCCGGTGTGATACCGGTCCAATGAAACCAATCGGCTCCGCTGAAAATCTTATCCCAGTCGAACTCCTTTGCACTTGCCGCTGCGATTGCGGAACCCGCGCGGTCATAGATGACCTTGCTGGCACGCTGAGACGCACCTTTTTCACAGTAATATACGCCCAAGCGCGCACCGCCGCGCAGCACCAACGATGTATCCACACCGTAACGGCGCAGCTCATTGACAGCGCACTGTCCAATCTCGTGGGCCGGAACTTTGCTCACAAACGCTGCATCCATGCCATAATTGGCAAGCGATACAGCAACGTTGGCCTCACCGCCGGCATAAGTCGCTTCAAATTTTTCTGCCTGTACAAAACGGAGATAGCCCTCTGGATTGAGACGCATCATGATCTCGCCAAATGTAATCACTCTGCTCATACTATGACTCCTTTGCAATCTCGACCAGCATTCTGGCCGTTTCCGTAATCTTATTGTACTCGCCTGCATCGATCCACGCCTTATTGACGAGATTCCCGCCGATGCCCGCGCCTACGCAGCCCGCCGCGAAGAATTCCTTGAGATTATTCTCATTCACGCCACCCACAGCAAGCAGCTTGACATGACTGATCGGCGCACGCACAGCCTTGACATACTTGCTGCCAAGGTCCGCAATGGGAAAGAGCTTGACAAAGCTCGCACCCGCGCGGTGTGCCGTCATAATTTCTGTAGGTGTCATCGCGCCGGGAAGCGAAGCAAGCCCCAACTCCCGCGTTCTGCGGATCACATCTACATTCACATCAGGAGAGATGATAAACCGCGCTCCGGCGGCAGCAGCCTGCTCCACCAACTCCGGCGATACTACCGTACCGGCTCCGACCATCATCCGGTCCTTATACTTTTCCGCGATTACCGCGATCGCATCCGCTGTTGTGCGGAACGAATCGGGCTCCTTCTGGTTGAATGTGACCTCCACCAAGCGAAAACCGCCCTCATACAGTGCATCTGCTACCTTAAGGCACTTTTCCGGCGCAATGCCGCGTACGATGGCGATCAGCCGATTCTCTTCAATAAAGCGAATGGTATCTTCCAGCATGGCTTTCTCCTTTTCCAGACTGCCCGCCCTTACTTTTCGGGCGGGCAGCATAATGGTATTTTTTCGCTGTCCTGCGCTTCCGCAGGGCACAACTCCTATTTAGTCAGCCTGTTGCTCCGATGGCCCACGGGATGTATTCCTCATCCCCCATGCCGAAGCGCTCGCTCGCCGTTTTCTCACCGGAGGCCACGGCGATCATCCGCTCAAAAATCTCCTCGCCCACCTGCTCCAGTGTCCGTTCGCCGTCGATGATCGTACCGGCGTTGATGTCCATATCCTCCGGCATTCTGGTAAACAGCTGCGAATTGGATGCGACCTTGATCGTTGGGAAATATCGCGAGCCATAGCAGGAGCCGCGACCGGTCGTAAAAATACAGAGATTGCAGCCGCCGGCGAACTGTGCTGTCGCGGATACCGGGTCATAGGACGGCGCGTCCATGATGACAAGACCGTGCTCCGTGATCTGTTCAGCATAGCCATACACCGCATTGAGCGGCGTGCTACCGCCCTTTTTAACGCTGCCCATTGCTTTTTCCAGGATGTTGGTCAAACCGCCGGCATTGTTGCCCGGCGTCACCTTGCCATTGATCTGCATGTCCTTACCCTTGCAGTAGTCCAGCCACCATTGCAGCGCTGCGAGCAGACGCTCTCCAGTCTCGCGGGATTTGGCGCGGCGGATGAGCACTCCCTCCGCACTGAACAGCTCCGTCGTCTCGGAAAGGCAGGCCGTACCGCCATTGCGCACAAGAATATCCATCGCTTTTCCCAGCGCCGGGTTGGCCGAGGCGCAGGAAAACGCGTCTGAACCACCGCACTGCAGGCCAATGTTCAAATGCTCTACCGACACCTCGCTGCGCGTACAGGCGTTGGCCAGCGGCAGCATCTGCTCAACGATCGCGATGCCGCGGCGCACCGCCTCAGGCGCCCCCATGTCCTGAATGGTCAGCTTATGCAGCATCGGTCCTTCTACAAAGTCCTCTGCTTCAAAGAACGCATCAATGTTGTTGTTTTCGCAGCCCAGAGCGCACACAAGCACGCCTGCCATATTCGGATTTCGGATATGGCCTGCGATGACTCTGCGCAGATACGTCATGGCAAGGGCGGTTCCCTTCTCCATACCACAGCCAAGCGTTGTGATAAGCGGCACAACACCGTCCACATTCGGATAGGCGCTGAGTGCCTCGGGTGTAAAATGTGCGGCGATCCTGCGCGCGACAGTGGCCGCACAGTTGCTCACGACCGGAATCGCAATGTAGTTGCGCGTACCCACCCGGCCATCCGGCCGAACGTACCCGCGGAAAGTACGGCGCTGCTCCGGTGCGAGCAGTTCCACAGGATGGTAGTCCTCGCAAAAATCTGTCGGATGCTCCACACGGTCAAAACGGATCGTATCATTATGCATATGCGTACCCGGCACAACATCGCGCGTGGCATAGCCGATGATCGTGTTATATTTGCGCACAGGTTCATCCTTGGCAATGGCACAGGTCGCCAGCTTGTGTCCAAGAGGGATATCGCTCTGTACGACGATATTCTCGGGATGCAGCACCGTTCCCTTTGCGATCGGCACACGTGCTACAACCACGTTATCATGTGCATCCAGACGGATCACAGGGCTCTTCTCTGTTGCTTCACTCATGGCATTTCTCCTGCCCGTCAAGTGCATTAGCGCGGCTGCGCAGCGCACCGCCATCATTCTGCCAGCGCTCAAGCAGATACTTCATCTGGTCGCCCAGAGAGAAATGTCGCACGCCCAGCGCGATATACGGCTCAGCCGCCTCCGGCGTTGGGATCTCACAGCGTACGGCGATCCCATGCGCCATCGCCGCTGCGATAACTTTTTTCTCGACCTCCAACACCTCGCTGCGGTGGTCCTTGAGATTCATACCACAGCTCATCGCATAGTCCGACGGGCCAAACTGGATCATATCCACGCCCGGCACCGAGCAGATCGCCTCAATATCGTCCACAGCGCTCTTCTTCTCGATCATAAACGCACGTACAATATCACGCTGTCGCTGGGCATGCTCCATCTGCGGCAAATAAGGCTGGAAACCGATGAAGCGGCGGTTTGGATATCCGAACTGCCCGCCGTCCTGTGCCGTTTCCGGCGTTACGAGGTGAATGCTCTCTTCTACCTCCTGCGCGTTGCGGCAGTCAGTAAAGAGGATCGCCTGCACACCGGAGGCAATGGCCTTCTGCGCAACATAGCCGCGGTTTTGGAAGTCGACCTTCATCATCAGGCTCATCCCATGCAGCTCAGCTGCACGCGCCATATTCTCAAGGTCGCTCTGTGAAAACGGCGTGTACTCGCCGACAAACTCCACATAGTCATAGTTGCCCGTGCTGCCGGCCGCCTCGATCACAATCGGCCAGGTGCTCCAGATGCGCGTGGCAAGCGATGGCTTGCCCGCCTGGAGGAGCACCCTCAAATGATTGGTTTTGTCTGTCATAGTCTTGTCCTCAAAAGTTCAGCTGCTGCCGCTTTTCTTCAACTCTCTGGAGCGCCTGACGGATCTTCTCCTTCTGCTCCGGCGTCACCGGTTCGCTGGGCTGGCACATTCTCTGATCCATGAAGCCAAGCATCGAACAAGCCGCTTTGCAGGCAGCAATGCCATACTTTGCGTTGCTGAACGAATCCTGTGCCTCAAGCAGCAGCTCACAGTAGACCTTAAGCTTTTCGATATCGCCGGCCTTGGCATAATCGTAAACCTTCAGGCAGAGCTCCGGCACGACCGGCGAGATATTGGGGATAAAGCCGTCTGCACCCATCAGTAGGCTCACGCCTGCCAGCTGGGTCATGCCCTGGAAGAGCATAAAATCCGTGCCGCGGAAGTGGTTCAGGCAGCGCAGGAAGTCACCGAACTGACCGCTCGTATCCTTATACCCCACAATATGGTCGAAGGTCGCCATCTCAAAGACAGCCTTGGGAGAGATCGTGTTGCCGGTAAAGGGCGGGATATTATAGATAAAGATATCCGCCTCCGTATGCTTTGCGACCTGCTCAAAATGACGGATCGTCTCATCGGGTGTGGAATGGCGGGAGTAAAACTCCGGCGTAACAACAGCTGTCTGGCCGCCCATCTGCTCAAAGGCCTTGATATTATCGATCACGCGGGCCGTACTTGTGTCCATGCAGCCAGCCAGCACGGGAACGCGCCCGGCGACCTGGTCCAGTGTGATCTTGATGGCGCGATTGCGCTCCGCCTGGGTCAGGCCAAGGCACTCGCCGTTCGTACCGCACACAAAGATGCCGTGCAGCCCCTTGTCGATGCAGTGGTCGATCAGCTTGCGCAGGGCCTTTTCATCTACATGCTCATGCTCATCAATGGGAGTCGAAATCGGGGGAACAACGCCGTAAATTTTCTGTTTCATTGTCAATAGGCTCCTTATATTCTCTTCTTGCTGTCAGATAGTCAGGTTATCTCAAGCGCGTGGTTTTTCCGGATGGTTGACCGGATAATGGATCTTCTCCCCGCGCGCAAAGCGGACAGCCTCTTCAGCAATCTTGCGTTTCAGTTCCTGCGCCGCCTCCTCAGAATACCAGGCCATATGCGGCGTGGCAATGAGGTTTTTATGGTGGAAAAGGGGATACTCCGCCGGAGCTGGCTCTTTTGCCATGCAATCCAGGGCAGCGCCGGCCAAATGGCCACTCGTCAGCGCCCAGTCAAGCGCCTCCTCGTCCACAATACCGCCGCGTGCCACATTGATAAGATACGCGCCGGACTTCATCATTTCCATCGCTGTGCGCTCAAGCATCCCGCGGGAATTGTTCAACGGACAATGAATCGACACCACGTCCGATCCGCGCAGCAGCTGTTCTTCCGAGACCGGTATGATAAAGTCCGTGCCGTCCTTTGCATTGGGCGTATAATAGGGATCGTAGCCCAGAACATGCATTCCCATCGCACTGGCCTTGCGGGCAAAATTGCGGCCGATGCGTCCCAGGCCGATCACACCGACCGTCATCTCTCCGAGGCGGTGGACCGGGATGGAGGTGGTATAATCCCACTTGCCTCCCTTGGTTTGGTCATTCATCTGCGGCAGCTTGCGTATCAGCGCCAGCATGCAGGTAATGGCGTGGTCAGCCACCTCATTCATGCCGTAATCCGGCACATTGCCGACCTGGATTCCCAGCTGCTCAGCCGCGGCAACATCAATATTGTCCGTGCCTACGCCGTAACGCACGATAAATTTCAACCGCGGCAGGTTCTCCATCACGCGTCTTGTAATAGGGGCGTACTGGTTGAGCAGGATATCGGCCTGTGCACACTGCCCGATCAGCTCATCTTCGGTTTTACACTGGAGGAGCGCCGCATGCATTCCAGCCGCTGCAAAGACACTCTCCTCCTGTTTAAGATTTTCGTGATCGCAGTCTGTGATATATATGTTCATAATCTCTTCGCTCCCGCGCTCATCGCGCCATCTTGAAGATTTTTTCAATGTCCGACTCGCCCAGCGGCACGAAGTTGCCGATACGGTTCTTGCCGCCGTTTGTGCACTTTTCCGCCATTTCGTGAATCTGTGCGTCCGTCACGTCCGCAAGGCCCAGCTCACGCAGATTGGTGGGCATGTCAAGTCTGCGGTAGAAGTTCTCCAACGCCTCAATACCAGCCAGCGCCGTATTTTCAGGGTTATCATAATCCATCGGGCAGCCCATCACACGCACGGCAAACTGCGCAAAGCGGCCGATATCGTGCTTACAGACATAGCGCGCCCAGCTTCCCCAAATTGCGGCAAGTCCCGCACCGTGAATCACATCAAACATGCCGCCGATCTCGTGCTCCATCTTGTGGCAGGCAAAATCACCCAGGCGTCCCGTACCGGTCAGGCCGTTGTGGGACAGGCTGCCCGCCCACATCAGCTCCGCACGTGCGTTATAATCGGTAGGGTCCTTCATTACGATGGGCGCATTGTGCAGCACCGTCACCATTAAGCCCTCAGCAATGCGGTCGATCAGTTCGTTGTTCTTTTCGTTGGCAAAGTAACGTTCCTGCGTGTGCATCATGATATCCACAGAACCGGCTGCCGTCTGATAAGGCGGCAGCGTAAAGGTGAGCTCAGGATTCATAATGGCAAAGCGCGGACGGGCAAGGTCGGTATTCAGCGAACGCTTCATACCGCCTTCTTCCTTCGTAATCACGCAGGAATTGCTCATCTCACTGCCAGAAGCCGCAATCGTCAGCACAACACCGACAGGCAGACAGGCCGACGGCGCTGCTTTGCCGTCAAAGAAGTCCCAGATATCGTGCTCAGGATTGGCCATGGCATAAGCGATCGCCTTTGCCGAGTCAATGACGCTGCCGCCGCCGACAGCCAGCAAAAAGTCGATGTTTTCTCGCTTTGCAAGTTCGATTCCCTCTCTCACCTTGGAAAGACGGGGATTCGGCTTTACACCGCCGAGCGTGGCGAAGGCAATATCCGCCTGACGGAGCGATTCTTCTACACGGTCCAGAAGGCCGGAACGTCTGGCGCTCTCACCGCCGTAATGGATCAGGACCCGCTTGCCTCCATACTTCTTTATTTCCTGCCCCACAAGCGTTTCCGTAGCCTTGCCGAAAATCACTTTTGTCGGAGCGTAGTATTCAAAATTAAGCATAATTCTCTCCTTGTTTGTCTCAGGAGGAGTGCAACGCACGGTCACACTCCTCCCTTTTGATGTACCGTGTTACACCAGGCCATGCGGATCAATGCCAGATTCCCGACACAGCTGCGCCAAATCATTGATGATCGATTCCGGCAGGGGGATCCCCTCCCGCAGGCGTTTTTCTCTCAGGTCATATTCGATCTCGCCCGGCATATAAATGGTCACGTTTTCATTTGTCGTTGGACAACTCTTGATGTACTGGATATAGCTGTTCATAGCCTCCCGGAACTTCTCAAGAGGCGTAAACTTGGAAATGTCAAGCGCCATAAAGAAGTGTCCGCAGCCTTGCGGGCGCTCATAGCACCCTGTCAGTCCCGTGATCTCACCGCCGCAGTGCCCGCCCAGCAGCGGGCCGGTCAGCAGATCCATGATGACAGCAAGGCCGAAGCCTTTATGCGCTCCCACCGGACAGAGAAATCCCGTCATTGCCTTCTGCGCGTCAGTTGTCGGATTGCCCTCGTTATCTGTCGCCCAGCCAAGGGGAATGTCCTGCCCCTTGCGCGCGGCAAGCTGAATCTTGCCGTGCGCCACAGCGCTGCACGCCATATCCAGCACTACGGGCGGATAGTCACCACCGGGAATGGCAAAGGAAATGGGATTGTTGCCAACCATCTTTGCCGCACCTCCCGGAGGCGGCATCAGCGGCGTTGCATTCGTCGTGGAAAAGCCGATCATATTGCGCTTGACCGCCATTTGCGTATAATATGCAACTGTGCCGTAATGGTGGCTGTTCTTCACGCCGACGCAGCCCACACCATACCGTGTGGCCTTATCCATGGCAAGCTGCATTGCATATGTACCGCAGACCTGGCCAAAGGTATCGTGCCCGTCAATCACGGCGACCGCACCGTGATCCTGCACCACCTCAAGCTCCCGGTCCGGAAAAACGACCTTGTGCTGAAGGCGTGCAACATAAACGGGGATACGGATCGCACCATGGCTGCTCACGCCGCGCAAATCAGCTTCAAGAAGGCTGTCTGCCACAATAGCGGCATGTTCATGGGAGAAGCCCTGCTTTTCAAAGATCTCCGTTTCCACTTGGCGAAGATCATCCGCCGATACCGTTTTCATCTGGGCGGTTTCTTTATCCGACATGTCAGGAATCCTCTGCTTTCTGTCGATGTTTCTTAAGATTTTGCCTTTACTGCTTAGCCAAGATACTGCTTGTAGCCCTGGAAGGTCTGATACTGTGTCTCGAGCTCAGCAAGGGTCTCCTCAATGGTCATGGGCTTGGCGCTCTGATAGGAGTAATCCTCAACGTTCTTGACGTACTCTTCGTTGGTCTCATAGATGTGCTGCAGCGCATCGTTGATCTTCTGGAGGATCGCGGGGTTCGTACCCTTCTGCGCCATCAGGCAGAACTTGGTGTTGACAATAACGCCGTCAAGAACATCGCAGACGCAGGGCATGTCAGGCGCAGCAGGGATAGGCTCAGCGCACAGGGTGGCAAGCTCCAGGAAGTCGCCGTTTTCGACATAGTCGCGGCTGGAGGAGTAAGACGCGAACGTGCAGTCGATCGATCCGTTGAGCAGAGCGGGCATACGGTCAACACCGTCACCGGCGTCAACGATCTCGAGCTTGAGGCCGGCGGCCTTCATGGCAGACGCGGCAGCGTACAGTGCACCGCCCATAGCAACGCCCATGATAACGGTATTTTCCTTGGCGTAGTCAACGAACTCCTGAAGCGTGGTATAAGGAGCATCGCTGCGGACCAGTAGAACTTCGCCGGAATAAGAGGAGAAGATGGAGATCGCATCGAGCGCCTCGTAGTTATAGTCGGTCAAACCAGTAGCGGGGTTAGCGCTGAGGGACGCCGTGTTGATCGCGAGGAAGTTATACTCGGGATCCGTGCTGTTCATGATCTCATTTGCCGCAAGGGAAGCGTTCGCGCCGCCCATGTTGGTAACGACCACGTTCACGCCGAGTTCCTTGCTCAGGGCGTCAGCCATGTAGCGGGTACAAACATCAGAGTCACCGCCGGCGCCGTAGCCAAGGAGAATGTTGATGTCCTTTTCAGGCCATTTGAGACCTTCCGTCTGAGAATCGTTGTTCGCGTCATTGTTGGAGTCGTTCTTGTCGCCGCAGCCGACCAACATAGTCAGCATCATGGCGAGCGCAAGGATGAGAGACAGTGCCTTTTTCATGTTTTGTTCTCCTTTTCAAAATACTTTTCTATGATCCGTCAGGCGTTTGCCTGTCAAATCCGGATGAGATTTATTCCGCCGTCTTAGCGGGCTTTTTGGTGCGGGAGCGAATAATAAAGAAGAGCGCGATCACCGTTGCCACCAGGAAGCCGATGGCGATGGGGTGTGCCGTCCAGCAATTCGGGTCGATCGTCAGCAGCTGAACAGAGCGGCGCAGGTTCGTCTCGAGCATCGAGCCGAGAATAAAGCCAAGCACCAGCGGCGGCTGAGGCATGTCGACTTTGCCGAGCAGATAGCCGACCAAGCCGAAGATCACGACCGCAACCACGTCAAACACACGGTTGGCGTTGCCGAACGCGCCGATGCAGCACATTGCCACAACGGGAGGCAGCAGGAAATTTCTGGGGATCTTGAGCACGTTGACGAAGCCCTTCATTCCGTAGAATTCCACAAAGAGCATCATTATAGCTGCGATCAGCATTGCCGCATAGATCGCATATACAGTGTCACCATACTTCTGGAAAATCAGCGGGCCGGTGGTCACACCGTGAATCATCAGGCCGCCGAGCAGCATCGCTGTTGCGCCGTCGCCGGGGATACCAAGCGTCAGCAGTGGAACCATTGCGCCGCCAATAACTGCATTATTGGAGGTCTCGCTGGCAACAACGCCCTCCATGCAGCCCGTACCGTACTTTTCCGGGTGCTTGGAACGGGACTTTTCCACGCTGTAAGCAAGAAGTCCGGCAGTACCGCCACCAATACCCGGCAAAATTCCGATCGCCGTGCCAATCAGCGCAGAGATGGACATGTTGCCGATATTATCTTTGAATTCCTTCAAGCTAAAGCCAAAGCCCTTGACCTTCTCCGTCTTACGAATGGTCATATCCTTGGGGTGGACTGCCTCAAAGGCTGCCGCCGCGATCTCGGTGATAGCATAGAGACCGATAAGCAGTGTCAGCAGCTGGAAGCCGCCGGTAAGATTGACATTGCCGAAAGTGAAGCGCTTCATGCTGTCAATGGGACTGAGGCCAACGGTCGCAAACATCAAGCCGAGTGTACCGGAGATCAGGCCCTTGATCATATCCTTACCGGCAAGCGCAATGACCAGCACGAGTGAGAAGATAGCCAGCGCGCAGTATTCAAGAGGGCTGAACTTAATAGCGATCTTGGATAACTGTGGCGCGACACCCATCAGGATCACAAGGCCGACCATCGTGCCGATAAAGGAATAGAACACGCCGACACCAAGGGCTTTTTTTGCATGCCCGCTCGCCGCCATCGGCGCGCCGTCGAAAGTCGTCGCCAGTGAAGAAGGCGTACCGGGAATATTGAGCAGGATCGCAGAGATCAATCCGCCAGAGATACCTCCGATGTACAGTGCCATCAGCACGCACACCGCAGTCTTTGTTTCCATGGCATAGGTCATTGGCAGGCACATGGTAATTGCCATGGTCGCCGTCAGGCCAGGGATCGCGCCGAACACAATACCGACCGCCACGCCGAGGAGGATGACCAGATACATTTCAGGGTCTGTAATGACCGAGAGGAATCCTTCCAAATACATTTATTGTTTCTCCTTTCTCAGAAGCCGAGGATGCCGGCAGGCAGCGGGACAGACAGCAGCTCAACAAACAGGTAGTCCGAAAGCACCGAAAAGACAACCGCTAAAATTAGTGCCTTGAGGATAAGCTTTTTATTGATCTTCTTGCGCTGCGTCAGCAGCACGACCTGAACGATCAGATAGACGAACGTACTGATCAGATAGCCGACTGGACGCATGGCAAACGCATAAAGAAACAGTATAATAAACGTACCGATCACGGCATAATTGTCTGCTAGCCAGTCTTTAGGCGTTCTGCCAGAAAAAATTTCCTCACCGGTAGCCTTGAGATGCCTGATCTCCGCATAGCTGCGGACCATCAGTACAACGGAAAGCACCAGCAAGAGCACCGCCCAAGCAACAGGGATCGTTCTGGCGCTGATAAAGTCCTTATTAGAACCGAAGGACTGAATACTATGTGATGCGATATAATAACCGATGCTGCACAGTGCGAGCACTGCACCTGCGATCAGGTCTTTCACACATTTTTTCATGTCATTCTCCTTTTCTCAGGTCGCCGCCCAGGGCTTTCCCGCCCACCGCGGGTGGTCATAAACCGACTTATCCGCAACAAACGGCCATTTTTCACCGCGAAGCACCGCCATCGTACCCTTGACCATCATCAGGCAGATCTGTTCGACCGCCGTATCAGTCTGCGCTGCCATGTGCGGCGTGCAGATCAGGTGCGGCGCTTTTGCAAGCGCGCTTTCAGGATCAAGCCGCTCACCCACAAAAACATCCAGGCCCGCGCCGCCAATAACATCGTTGCTCAGTGCCTCCGCCAAGTCGTTCTCGTTTACGATTCCGCCTCTGGCACAGTTGACAACGATCGCCCCCGGCTTCATCATGGCAAACTCTTTTTTGGAGATCAGATCCTTCGTCTGCTCATTGTAAGGAACATGAACTGAGATAATATCCGAGGTACGTAGGATCTCTTCTACCGTCCTGCAGGCACGGTAGCCTGCCTCAGCCAGCTTTTCTTCCGGCACGAAAGGATCGTAGGCCGCGATGTGAAAGCCAAGTCCCATGCACATCTGTGCAACAATACGTCCGATGTTGCCCACACCGATCAGGCCCACCGTCTTGCCCTCGAATTCATAGGCGCGGAATTCCTGACGGATATTCCAATTTCCCTTGATTGTTTCATTGTGGCAGGTAACAAGATTTTTTGTCAGCGCCAAGATCATGGCGACGGTGTGCTCGGCAACGGAGCGCGCGTTTGCACCCGGCGTAATGACAACGGGGATGCCCAGTTCTGCCGCCGCCTTTGCATCCACCGTGTCAAAGCCGACGCCGTGCCTTGCAATGACCTTTAAGTCGGGACAGGCAAGCATATCCTCGCGTCCGATCCCGCCCTCCTTGATCATCAGAGCATCCGCCTTTTGAAGCTCCGGCAGGAAATTGCAGGCATTGACCTTATCGACAACTTCATAATTTGCCTGCGCCGCCAGCGCCTCCATCCCGGCATCGCATAACTTTCTCGGTGTAATGATCACTTTGTAATCCATGTTCCGTCCGTTCTCCTCCTTCTATCGTGAATTTCATATAGTGAAACTATGTTTTATTTTTCTATCCTTATGTTACGCTACTACTCTGCTTTTTGTCAACGACTTTCTTCTTGCCTGATTTGACAAGATTTATGTGATTTTTTATCTTTTATCGACAAATTGCAACCTTTCTATTCCATTTTTTCACACTTCTTTCAGATTTCTTGCTAAGTTTTTATTGCAAAGTACGAAATAGCGTTTTATAATAAGAAACAAAGTTCCGTTTCTGTACCGCTTTTTATGTCCGGTGCAGACAACACCGAAGGGAGGAAAATATGAATCAAACTGGATCCACTGTTCAGTCGCTCGACCGTGTCTTTGATATTGTCGAAACGTTATCCAATCACGGCAACGAGCTGTCTATTTCTCAACTCTGTGCATTCACCGGGTTAAACAAAAGCACCGTACACCGTATGCTTGCCTCATTGCGGGTCAGAGGCTATGTGGTACAGACGTCAAGTGGCGCATACCGTCTGACCTTCAAATTCTGCAGCCTTTCACAAAAGATCATCAACAACGTCAGTATTCTCCCTCTTGTGCTCCCTCACCTGCGCAAGCTTTCCATGTCTGTGCAGGAGATCGTTCACTTCGTCATTCAGGATAATACCAACACCGTCTATCTCGACCGTCTTGAGCCGCCCAATTCCAACTACCGCAGCACTGTCAACATCGGCATGCGCCGTCCGCTGCACACCTCCGCCGGCGGCAAGATCATTCTCTCTTCCCAGGGCCCGGAGGCCTGGCACAGCTATTGGGACAATGCCGACAAAACGCCCATTACACCTTATACCATCACAAGCTTTGAGCGTCTTGAAAGCGAAATGCTGATCTTTCAGCGCAAGCAGTATGCCGTTGAAAACGAGGAAAACACACTCGGCTATTCCTGTATTGCCGTTTCGCTCTACGACCGCTACAATGATGATCACTACGCCATCACCCTTTCTTCGCTCAAGTCGCTGATGACCGATGAGCACATCCAGCAGCTCCTGCCTCTGCTCTTTGAAACGCGCGATCTCATCCAGAAAGATATCGGCCTTTGATTTTCTCTCCCTCCACGACTAAAAAAGCGACATCCCGAATTCGGGATGTCGCTTTTTCTGATCAATCTTTATATGGTATGTTTTCCGGCAAAGGATATCCTGTCTTACGGATTGACCACATTGACAGGAGCACCCGCAAGGAACGCCCTGATATTTTCCGCCGTAGCATCCATGATACGCTGGCGGCTCTCCTTCGGTGCCCAGGAGATGTGCGGCGTGATGATGCAGTTTTTCGCCTTCAGCAGCGGGTTGTCTGCGCGGATCGGCTCGGTGTAGACCACATCCAGTCCCGCCGCGGCTATTTTGCCGCAGTTGAGCGCGTCGGCAACGTCCTGCTCATCGATGAGCTGGCCGCGGGCATTGTTGATGAGAATGACGCCGTCCTTCATTTTGGCGATGCTCTCCTTGTTGATCATGCCGGTGTTTTCCGGTGTGAGATTGCAGTGCAGCGTGATAACATCCGCGCGGGCATAGAGCTCATCAAGGCCGACGTACTCTGCGATCTCGCGGCCGGAGTCGTTCGGAAAAAGGTCATAGGCCAGCACATTCATGCCGAGCGCCTTGGCGATGCGTCCCTCCGCCTGTCCGATACGGCCAAAGCCGATGATACCGATCGTCTTGCCCTCCAATTCGATAAGAGGATAGTCCCAGTAGCACCAGTCGGCGTTGTTCGCCCAATTACCGGCGTGCACGCTCTCGCTGTGATGACCGATATGGTGGCAGATCTCCAGCAGCAGCGCAATAGAGAACTGGCTGACCGACGCCGTGCCGTAGGTCGGCACGTTCACGACGGGGATGCCCTTTTCGCGGGCATAGTTGTAATCGACCACGTTGTAGCCCGTAGCCAGAACGGCAATGAGCTTAATGTTCGGGCACTTGTCGATCGTTTCGCGCGAGATGGGCGTCTTGTTCATCACCACGATTTCCGCATCACCGATGCGCTCAGCGATCAGCGGAGACTCCGCGTAGGCCGTGCGGTCATAGGCCGTCACGCTGCCGAGCTTTTCCAGCTCACTCCAGCTCAGATCACCGGGATTTTCCGTATATCCGTCCAGTACTACAATTTTCATATTTATTCCCTCCTGTCGGCTTCTTATCTTCGCCTGCTGCATTATTTTATAATCGACATACAGCTCTGTATGGCGCAGCGCTTCAACATAAGCCTCCGCAAGTCGTGCTTTGTGCAGAGTATAACGCATGTATTCGTATGCTTCAAGCATTAAATAGTCATTTCAGCATATTCACTGCATCTCTTCACCGCAGCATCTGAACAGAACGTTCGTTCAGAGGAGAACATACTCTTCTCAGTGTTGCGCCTCCCCCGCGATCACTTCCGCCGCGATCTCCAGTGCTTTGGTCATCAGCGCAAGACTCATGCTCGGCGCATTGCCGTCCTTTGCCTGCTCGGGCAGGTAGGGGACGTGGACAAAGCCGCAGCGCAGGGCGGGATAGCTCTGCGCGCTCTCGTGCAGGGCGCAGTAAAGGAGATTGTTGCACACGAATGTGCCCGCGGAGTATGAGAGCTGGGCAGGGATATTCTGCTCACGCAGAGCGTCGACGATCTCGCGCGTCGGGATCGTCGCAAAATAGGCGTCCGGACCTCCGGCCACGACCGGCTCGTCCGTCGGCTGCTTACCCGCGTTGTCGGCGATACGCGCGTCGCGCAGGTTGATGGCCACGCGCTCGACGCGTATGCAATTTGCGCCGCCGTACTGGCCGACGCAGAGCACCGCGTCGGGCCGCAGCTCCGTCAAAAGTTTGTGCAGCACAGCACCGGAGGCGTCAAACTCCGTCGGAATTTCATGCTTGATGAGCTCTGCTCCCCCGATGCGGTCGGGAAGCCGGCGTGCCGCCTCCCACGAGGGGTTGATCTGCTCCCCGCCGAACGGCGTGAAGCCTGTGACAAGTACCTTCATTTGACAGTTTCCTCCCCGATCATCAGGCGGATGATCTCGTTGTCGGTCTCGCGCATGCCGTCGCGCGCGATGCTGCTGACGGCGCGGATGGTGTTCTCCACACCCTTGACGACGATGCCGTCGCCGCCGTAGAACTGGCTGTCGTGCCGGTACATCTGCATGCCGAGCAGCCCCGCCTCGACCGCCGAGGCGATCTTCGCCGCGCAGCTCGCCTTCGCCCCGTCACAGAGCATGCCGGAGTTGATGGCGAGCGCGTTGACGATCGTGTGGGCGATCTCATCATAGCGTCCGCCGTACAGATAGCAGATGCCGGCCCCGGCTCCTGCGCCCGCGCTGGTCGCGCCGCAGTAGGCGGAAAGGCTGCCGATGCCCGTTTTCAGATGGATGGTGACAAGGTTCGACACGACGAGCGCGCGGTAGAGCTGCTCCTCGCTCGCTTTCAGCTCGCGCGCGTAGACAATGACGGGCAGCGAAGCCGTCATGCCCTGATTGCCGCTGCCGGAGTTGATGACGACAGGCTTTTCGCAGCCGTTCATGCGCGCGTCCGAGCCCGCGGCAGCCCAGGCCTTGGCGCGGTTCTGCACGCTGTCGCCATAGGAATCGAGCAAGATTTTTCCGATGGCCGCGCCGTACTGCCCTGTCAATCCTGCCTCAGCGATGGCCGTGTTATATTCGATCTGGCGCGCGATGGGCGCGCGGACGTCGTCTAAATCGACCTCGTCGGCAAAGACGATGATGTCCTTGACCGTCAGGCTTCTGCGGCTCTCGGGCGGCTGGGCCGCCTCCTCGGAAAAGGGCTTGTTGAGCAGCACTTCGCCGTTTTTCTCGATGCGCACGACGTTTGTGTGGCTGCCGACGATCTGGACGAAGGCCGTATCCCCGCCTGCGAAAACACGCACCTGAATGTCGAACGGGCAGCGCAGCGGCGATTTGCTCACCGTGATCTCCGCCGCGGAAAGGTACTCGTCCAGCAGCGGCAGCTGCTCCTCCGTCACATTCGCCAATACCTCTAACTGCGCGTCGGCATCGCCGACGCGTACACCCGCCGCGACCGCGACGGGAAGGCCCTTTCGCCCGCCGGTGTGTGGCACGATGACGCTCTTCACGTTTTTAATAATGTTGCCGCTCACGGTTAGCTCGATGCGCTCGGGAAGTGTCCTGAGCGTTTGGCGCGCAAGCGCGCCCGCGTAGGCAACGGCGATTGGCTCGGTGCAGCCCATCGCGGGCACGAGCTCCTCATGCAAAATCTGAACGTAGGTCTCATACAGCGCAGTATTCATTTTTGTTCTCCCATCTCTCATTGCGAACGCGCAGTCTCTCCTCCTGCCGTCCGCTTCTCTCTTCGCCCATTGTATCGGAGATGCGGTCACAATGCAATGGACTTTCCATATTCCTCGCACAAAAAAGGCGGTATCCGGTCGGATACTGCCTTTTTGATATGATTCTGCTCTTACAGGTCGTAAATTTCGCCGTATTTTTCCTCAAGGTACTGCGTGTAGACCGTCGGGTCAAACTTCTCGCCGAGCGCCTGCTCTAAGAGCGCGCCGGGCTTTTTGAGGCAGCCGTACTGCCAGATGTGCTCGCGGTTCCGCGCGTTGATGGGCGCAAAATTGCCGGTCTTGAGGCACTCGTCCACGTCGACCGTCTCTTTCATCTTACGGAGCAGCTGCGCGCCGTAGGCGCTGCCGAGCGCGTAGGACGGGAAGTAGCCGATGCTGCCGCCTGACCAATGGCTATCCTGCAGCACGCCGTGCTTGTCGTCCGGCACGTCGACGCCGAGGTATTCCTTGTAAAGGCGGTTCCACTCGCCCGGCAGGTCGTGCACCTTGAGTTCGCCGTGCATCACACGCTTTTCGAGCTCGTAGCGCACCATGACGTGCAGGCTGTAGGTGACCTCGTCGGCCTCGGTGCGGATGAGGGACGGCTCCGCCTTGTTGATGGCGCGGTAGAATTCCTCCGCCGTGTGGCCGCTCAGCTCGGGGAACAACTCGCAGAGCTTCGGGAACACGAAGCCCGTGAAGGCGCGCGAGCGGCCGAGCAAATTTTCATAGAAGCGGCTCTGGCTCTCGTGGATGCCCATGGAGACACCGCCGTCGAGCACCGTATAGGCGAGATCATCCGCGCTGCCGGTGTCATAGAGCGCGTGGCCGCCCTCGTGGATAACGGAGAACATCGAGGAGGCAAAATTCTCCTCCAAATAGTGCGTCGTGATGCGCTCGTCAAAGTGCGAACCGAGCGACGTCGTAAACGGATGCTCGGTCGTGGACAGGCCGACATGGTCCAAATCGAGGCCCATCGTGCGCATCAGGTAGTCGGAAAGCTGCGCCTGCTTCTCCTCGGGAAAATGGCCGTGCAGCATCGCGTCATTGAGCTGCGGCTGCGCCTTGATCTTCTTCAGGAGCGGCACGATGTGCTCGCGCAGCGTCGCGAAAAATTCGTCGCACTGCGCCATCGTCAGCCCGTCCTCATACTCGCTGAGCCAGTAGTCGTAGGGATCCTTTTCCGGCGCGCAGTAGTGTGCGAAGCGGATGTTCGTCTCGAAGATCTTCTCAAGCACCGGCTCGAAAAGCGCAAAATCGCTCGTCTCCTTCGCGCGGTGCCAGACGTCGTCCGCCTCGACCAAAAGCTGCTGGTAGCCGACGTATTCGTCCATCGGGATCTTCTGCATGTTGCGGATGTCCTTGATGAGCAAAAATACCATGCGCTGCTGCTTTTCGTCGAGCTCAGATTTGCGCGCGTCGAGGAATTCGAGCAGCGCGACGGTCTCCCCGCCGGTCGTGAGCTTGTAGTGCTCCTCGCTCAAAATGCTCATGGTCTGGCCGCGGTTCGCCGCCGTGCCCTTGGGCGCGGTGGTCGCGCCGTCGTAAAAGAGCAGGCCCATCGCGTGGCCGTAGGCCGCGAGCTTGGCCTGCAAAGCCATCAGGGACTTGATCGCTTCATTGAGAGTCATGATGATCTCCTCACTTTCTCTTTTTCTGTGAAAATATCATAGCATGAAAGGGGCTTGCTGCGCAAGGGGGACGCTGAGGTTCTCCCCCCTGTGGCCGCGCAGAAGAGGGGGGGGCATTCTCTCGCGTGAGAGAATGCCCCCTTGTACCCCCCAAGCGAACGCGAGGAGAGTTCCCCTCGACCCCCGGCATTGGCAGTTTGAAGATCTGCGCAGCCTGCGGAATCGAATGCCTGCCAAGTGTGGGTGCTATACGATTTGAGTTGCTTCTATTACCCGCTGCCGCTCTGCCTGTATGAGCGAAAAATTCATCATTTCATTATTTTTTCTCTCACGGTTTCGCAAGCATCTGCACTGACGACCCCCTGTTCTTTCAGCAGTGCCAGCACTGAAGCAAGCGCATTCTGCGGATCACACCAGACATCCGGAGCATAGCCCCTGTGATCGATATTTTCTCCGTCCCCATAGAGGAAAAGCGTTGACCCAAAGCGCACACCGATGCCGGTATATGGCAATGTAAAGGTGCTGATATTTCCGCAGAGCTGGTATCCCGCCGTGTTGCTGCCGACAATGAGCACATTGTCAAGCGTTTTCAAAAGCTGTACCGCGCCCTCGCCGGACGAGCCGCAATGATCGTCAACCAACACGATGATCGGAATATCATTTTCATACCAGGTCCCGTGGACTTCACGGGCAAAGCAAGTTCCCTCATCTTCCGGCAGCAGACTCTCGCTGTTTTCCGCAGCAAAAAGAGCGCTGTTTTTCTGCGCATACAGCATGGAGGTCTCAATACTGTTCTGCGTTCCGAGGAAACTCTGTATCCACTTTCTCGGCCAACTGTCCGAGCCGCCAACATTGCCGCGCAGGTCATAGATCACCGCTTTGCTCCCGCGTGCTTTTGCCCCTTCCCGAGCATAGCGTGCAAGCATATTATCATATGTGCTGGAAACAAAGCTGCGGAGGGAAACATAGGTAAGACTGTCTTCCTGTATCAGGCGGTAATCCAGCGTGCCGAGGTCAACATCAAGCGGCTGACTCTCCGTCCAGTCAAGGCGATAGATTTTCGCTTTTCCAGAAGAATTTTTCAGTGTGACACTGCTCTGCACGGCGTCCTTCCGCAGCGCAAAAAGCGTCGGCTGATAAACAATGCGTCCGTCTTGCAGAAGCGTCGGCTGCACGCTGACATGTTCATCGGAGAAGCTACTCAATGTCCACCTCTCCCCGTCATTCACCATATAATAGCTGCCGTTGACATCCTTTGAAAAATAGAAGTCGTCGGCAAAGAAGTATTCATATCGCACCTGCGCTTCGATCTCTTCCGCCGCCGGTTCATAAATCATGGCATGCGCGTCGTGCGCAAGCATGAATGCGAGAGATTCCTGCAGTTTTTCTCCCAGCGCAGAAACTTTGATCTCATCATCCTGTGAGGAAAGCCATTGTGTCACAGCGTCCTCCGCTGCGTCAAACTTTTCCTGCCCAAAGTATTCGTAAGCACCGTAAGCGCTTTGCAGCGTGCGGAACAGCAGGGAAGCATCAGACTGCGCCTGTTCCTTCGACACCGTCTCCATCGCGGCATGACCTCGTAAAAGGCTCTCCACCTCGCTCTCGCTCAGCAGCCCTGCCGAGGCGGGGTCATCCGAAATCGCATCGGCAAAATCAGCCGCAGAGGGAATGTGCTCCAGTTCTGCGCGGTGAGTTTGTGAAGTCTCCACCATCAAAGAAGAAAGTTCTTCTCCTTCCGGAGCGTAGGAAAAGTCCAACGTCTGCGGTGCGCCGCAGGCTGACAAAAGCAGCAGCAAAACTATTGTGCTGCATATAGCAAATCTTTTTTTCACAAATTATCCCCCTATGGAAAGTGTGAAGGTATCATAGCAAATTAAAAACCTGTTTTCAATCATTGACAGGGAACGTTCTTATAAAAAACAGGACACCCAGTTCGGATGTCCCGTATCTATTTGGCCTACCGAAGCAAAAAACAACGCTTTTGCGCCATACAAGCGTTTTGCGCCGTACAAGCGTTTTGCGCAGCAAAACCTTGGCGGAGGGCGAATTCACTTCGCCCGAGCATTTTAATTTCCTGCCGGAATCCAAAAAGAGGTCACAACATACGTTGTGACCTCTTTTTTGGAGCGGGCGACGAGGCTCGCTCGCGGCACTGCCGTGCCGCGACACGCACAGCGGGCGACAAACGCCCCACCGGGGCGTTTTCTCGCTTCGCTCGCGCCCTGTTCGACCCTCTGCCCGCTGGAACCAAAAAATAAAGGCATGACGTAAGTCATGCCTTTATTTTTTGGAGCGGGCGACGAGGCTCGAACTCGCTACCTCCACCTTGGCAAGGTGGCGCTCTACCAGATGAGCTACGCCCGCGGAACAAGATGTACTATACCAGACATTTTTCGCTTTGTCAAGCATAGATTTTAGGATTCTGTTGCAAAATGCGGGGGGCTGTGATACACTTGCCCGGTAAATCGTATTTTTCAGGAGGCAGTCATGGCCACTTTACAGGAAGAGATCTCCCGCCGCCGGACGTTTGCGATCATTTCGCACCCGGACGCCGGTAAAACCACGCTGACGGAAAAGTTCCTGCTCTACGGCGGAGCCATCGCGCAGGCGGGTGAAGTCAAGGGCAAGCGCGAGCGCGCGGCAAAATCCGACTGGATGGAAATCGAAAAGCAGCGCGGCATTTCGGTCACGTCGTCGGTCATGCAGTTCCAGCACGGCGGCTACTGCATCAACATTCTCGACACCCCGGGCCATCAGGACTTCTCGGAAGACACCTACCGCACGCTGATGGCCGCGGACAGCGCCGTCATGGTCATTGACGGTGCGAAGGGCGTCGAGCCGCAGACGCGCAAGCTCTTCAAGGTCTGTGCTCTGCGCAACATCCCCATCTTTACCTTTATCAATAAGATGGACCGCGAAACGCGCGACCCGCTCGAGCTCTGCGAGGAGGTCGAGCGCGAGCTGGGCATCGACACCTATCCCGTCAACTGGCCGATCGGCTGCGGCAAGGAGTTTGCCGGTGTGTACGACCGCGATAAGCGCTGCATCCTGCACTTCACCGACGCGGGCCACGCCAAAAAGGCGGGCATCACGGAAATCGAGCTCGATGATCCCGCGCTCGTCGACCTGATCGGTCAGGCCCGCCGCGACACACTCGCCGAAGAGGTCGAGCTGCTCGGCGCAGGCCGTGACTTTGACCTCGACGCCGTGCGCCGCGGTAAGCTCTCCCCCGTGTTCTTCGGCAGCGCGCTGACGAACTTCGGCGTCGAGCCGTTTTTGAACGCGTTTTTAGAGATGACCACGCCGCCGCTTCCGCGCGTGAGCGACGCGGGCGAGGTGGACGTCTACTCCCCTGAATTTTCGGCCTTCGTCTTCAAGATCCAGGCCAATATGAACAAGGCCCACCGCGACCGCCTTGCCTTCATGCGCATCTGCTCGGGCAAGTTCGAGCGCGACACCGAGTATTTCCACGTCCAGTCCGGCCGCAAGATGCGCCTCTCTCAGCCGCAGACGATGATGGCCGCCGAGCGCGAGATCGTCGACGAGGCCTACGCGGGCGACATCATCGGTGTATTCGATCCCGGTATCTTCTCGATCGGCGACACGATCACGACACCCGGCAAGAAGTTCCGCTTCTCCGGCATCCCGACGTTCGAGCCCGAGCACTTCATGCTCGTCTCACCCAAGGACACGATGAAGCGCAAGCAGTTTGTCAAGGGCGTGGAGCAGATCGCGCAGGAGGGCGCCATCCAGATCTTCAAAATCCCCGACAGCGGCTTTGAGGACGTGGTCGTCGGCGTGGTCGGCACGCTGCAATTCGACGTGTTCGAGTACCGTATGAAAAACGAGTACGGCGTCGACCTGCGCATGAGCGGCCTTCCCTACGAGCACCTGCGCCTGATCCGCGAGTGCCCGTGCGACGTGAAGGACCTGATGCTCTGCTCGGGCTCCCGCGTGCTCGAGGACTTCAAGGGCCACAAGCTCATCGCCTTCGGCGGCGAGTGGAGCGTGGGCTTTCTCACCAAGCACAACGAAGGTCTTATCCTCGACGACTGGCTCAGCGTGTAACAGATAACACCTATAATATAAGGAGAGACGCGGCTTTCGCCGCGTCTCTTTCGTTATAAAAGCATCGCAGACTTTGCCGCCCGCAGGCGGCAAATGATCTGGATCGTTTTTTCTGGCGACACGCGCGTCAGAAAAAACACTCTGCGCGGAGCGTGTGTCGAGCCCGCGAGGCACAAAGCGAAGCGAAACTTTCTCAAAAAAGTGGTAACACCACTTTTTTGAATGATCTTACGCGTTGTAGACGTCCTCGTTCAGCGCGCCCTCGGACTTGGCGACATAGATGCTCGTGGCGGAATCGCCGACAACATTGAGCGCGGTGACGAGCATCTCGATGGGGCGGTTGATGGCGAGGATCAGGCTGTAGGCCAGCATTGCCGCATCATTCACATAGCCGAGGCCGGAGAGGATGGTGAAAAGGATGATCGCGCCGGAGCCGGGGGCCGCGGGCGTACCGGCGGAGGCGATGAGTGCGAGCAGCGCGATGACGACGAGCTGGGTGAAGCTGATGCTGTAGCCCGCGCAGCCGGCGATGAAGAGCGTTGCGATGACCTGCATGATGGCCGTTCCGTTCATGTTGATGGTCATGCCGAGCGGCAGGACGAAGGAGGCGATCTTCTCATCCACGCCGAGCTCCTCGACCGTGGTCTTGACATTGAGCGGGAGCGTGGCCGCGCTCGAGGAGGTGGAGAAGCCGAAGACCGCGACGCGCGTGATCTTTTTGGCAAACTTGAAGGGATTCAGGTGCGCGAAGACCGCGATAAAGGCAGGGTAGCCGACGATGAGGAAGATGAGCAGCAGCACAACCGTGAGGATGACATAGGCGACGGCGGGCTTGAGGTGCTCGACACCGTAGGAGGCAAAGGTGCGCGTGAGCAGCATGAAGATGGCAACGGGGCCGAACTTGCTGACCACGAAGTTGAGGAAGACGATGACCACGTCGTTGAGTTCCTGAATGAGCTTGCGAAGCGTGGCAGTCTTCTCCTCGCCGAGCGTCTTCATGCAAAGGCCCAGCGCGATGGCGAGGAAGACGACGGCGAGCACTGCCGTGTTGCTCGAAAACGTCGAGGCAATGTTCGAGGGGATGACGTTCAGCACAACGAGCAGCGGATTGGAGCCCGTCGAACCGGAAACGCTCTCCAGCCCGTCGACGGCGATGTGGAACACGCCCATGTTATAGAAGACGATGCCGCACACGCAGGCGAGCAGGAGCGCAAAAAAAGAACAGATCAGGAAACCCTTGATACACTTGAAGGAAATTCTGCCAAGTGTACTGGTATCAGAGATCTGTCCTATTGCCAATGTAATGGAAGTAAACACCATCGGCACGATGACGAGCTGGAGGGAACGAATGAACATCTGACCGGCCAAATAGAAAAGGCCAAGCGCGCTGCTCGCTCCGGCAGCGGTGATATCCTGGAATAAAAGATTATTGATGGTCGCCCACACCGCTTCCTGTCCGGAGGCATTCAAATGCTCGCGGAGGAACAAAAACAGGAGACCGGCCGTCAGTCCCGCAACCAGGGAGATGGCCATTTTCGTTGCCAGTGTTTTCTCTTTCCTTACTTTCATGTGTCGTATTCTTTCTTTTCCCGCGCCTGCCTGCCCCATTTTGAGGCCCGCGTTTGCGATTTTTACGAGCATACTACGCGGCGCCGCAATTGGCAAGTGGCGTTTCCGCTAAATATGAACGAATTTTGAACGCGTTCCGCGTTGGTATTGACAAAATTCCAATTTTTTCGAAAAAATAAAGAAACCGCTAAATTATCTGTTGACAAATGTCGAACGGAGGCATATGATACGCACGTAAAAAAAGAGTAGGTGCAGCCGCTTCGACCGCATCTCAAACGATAATAGCAAACCCGGTGAAAACCGGCGACGCAAAGCTATAGGGCCTTACCCCTGGGAACAGGGCTGGCAGCCAGTTACCGAAAGGAGATCGCCGTATGAAACGGCTGTTTCGTCATGCCTGCGCTATGCTCGCAGTGCTTATTGTCATGTCCATGTTCACGGTTGTGAACGCCAGCGCTGCCAATGGCACCACCATTGACACCACGAATGCCAAGTATGGTTTCGTCACCGTCAACTATACCTCCAATGCCAAATTGAAGGTCGGCATCCAGTACGGCAGCGAAAAGACGTCCTACAAGAATTGCCCGAGCGGCAAGGACGCCGTCTTCTCCCTCGAGCAGGGCGATGGCACCTACACCATCTCCCTCTGCGAGAACATCTCCGGCACGACCTACCGCGTCGTGACCAGCAAGCGCGTCAACGCCAAGATCGAAAACGCCTACGCCCCTTACCTCATCGCCACGACCGACGTGCAGTTCACCTCCGGTGACGATGTGTGCAAGAAGGCCGCTGAGCTCTGCAAGGACGCCAAGACCGACATGGACAAGGTCACCGCGATCTACAACTACATCGCCGGTCACTACACCTACGACACCAAGCTCGCGAGCGACATCACCTCCGGCAAGGTCAGCAAGTACATCCCCGACACCGCCGCCACCCTGAACAGCAACAAGGGCATCTGCTACGACCTCGCCTCCCTCTTCGCCGCCATGTGCCGCAGCCAGAACATCCCCTGCACCCTCACCAAGGGCTACGCCGGCAGCAGCTACCACGCCTGGAACAAGGTCAACGTCAGCGGCAACTGGTACCAGATCGACATGACCTACGCCGTCACCAAGCGCGTCATCAACGAGACCACCTTTGCCGGCTGCGTCTCCCCCCTGACCTACTCCCAGCAGAGCGACACGCTCGCCGTGTCCGCGGTGGCGTAAGACCTCACAATTCGTCGAAAGACGGCGGCAGGTATTTCTTGCCGCCGTCTTTTTCTGCACATTATTAGTTCTGTTAATATCTTATATATTTTTTGAAAATCGCCTTGCATTTTTGGGCAAATCTGGTATACTGTGAACATAAAATATTGGCAAACACAAATATCTGTGCGGCTCGCAGAAGAGCAACTGTACAGAAAAAGGCACAGCAGGCGAAAGCCTGTGTCGCAAAGCCACGGACCTAAACGGCGCTCGCGCCGCACGGCAGCCGGTTGCCAAATGCAGATCACCTCCCCCCTTCTTCGCGCCGTACAGGCAGAAGAAGGAGGATTTTTTTATGTCTGAGAAGAAAGTTGGCAAGCGCCTTCTCACCTGGGTCCTGGTCCTCGTGATGACCCTGTCGCTATTGCCGCTGAACGTGCTGGCGGATGAGACAGCGCCGAGTGGCAACGTGAAATACGGTACGATTGGCGAGGATGGCAAGTGGACTGAAACTCCGAATGATACCGGCACAAATAATAACACCGGTATTACGGGTGTGAAGTCCGTCAGTAAGACAGCTAAACCCACAACAGATAAGAACGGTAATATTATCTCGAACCAGTACGATGTCACACTCAAAGTCGAGCTGGAACAGACAACATCGACCACGCCGCCCGGCGCCGCCGCGACTGCATTGGTGCTCGACTGCTCGGGATCGATGAAATATTGCATGCAGGATGCGCACACTCATGACAGTACTTGTTACGAGCAAATTAAGACAGAATGCACAAAGGAAAATAATCAAAAACATTGGAAAAAGAATTTGATTAGCGGTCAATATTCACATAGGGATCGCTTTCCATGCGTGAACGAAGGTGGCACGTATTATTTTTATAAGCAGGGTGCCCTGATTTGCACTAAAACCGAAGGTCATGTGCATAACGACAGTTGTGGCGCAAATGGAAATAGCAGAATGGATGCTGCAAAGAAGGCTTCCATTGATTTTCTTAAAGTATACAGCGGCTTTGCTGCAACGGACTTCAACGAAAATGGTTCATTGAAGTCCTCGGCGGCGGACAAGAGCCTAAGTCGCTATGTTGCTGTCATTAGATTTAGCGATGCTCTTGATAACGATCCATCTTGGGTTGATGTTTCTACGGTAAACGGATATACTCAGGCATTTGAAGCGATTGTTAATGCACGCGCAGAAGGTGGCACGAATTTAGACGCCGGTTTGCGCAAGGCAAGCGATTTGATGGAAGTATCTCCAATCGCAGGTATCAGTGCTAAAAATGTGATTGCTTTGACTGATGGTGAACCTACATTCTATCAGTACTATTATGACGGTATTTGGTACGATAAAGGTTGGTATACAGGCGGACAGGGAAACTACTGTGACACAGATACCTACAACACGACGAAGCAAAGTGCAACAACGTTAAAAAGCAAGTCGGTTGAGCTTTACACTGTCTGCTTCAGCGCAGTGGGCGAAAAAATGAAAAATGGTTGGACTTACCGGAATGGTTGGACTTACTGGAACACTACGGTTGACCGGTACCTTGCAACAGAAATCGCAACTGATGCCAACCACGCTAAAACAGCAAAAACAGCCGATGAGTTGAATACTGTTTTTGCGGCCATCACCGACACCATCGTCAGCGGCCTGAACAGCGGTACTGTGACCGACAGGCTCCCTGCCGGTGTGACATTTAAGAACGGCATCCCCGATGGTTTCACTTCTGAAAACGGTGCATATAAGTGGGAACTCTCTGGTGCAAAAGGAACGGGAGAAAACGGCAAGACCGTTTACACCTATACGACGACCTACACCGTCACCATCGATCCCGAGACCGCTGTGGCTGATAAGGACGGCTACGTGCCCCTGAACGGCAAGACCACACTGACGGTCGAGGGCGCTTCGGTTGACTTCCCCATCCCCGCAGGCAAGGTCACGTCCAATACGATGACACTTACCGCTACGAGCTATACCGGCAAGTATGACGGCGGCGCGCACGGCGGCGAAATAACGAATCCCGACGGCGCAACGCTGACCTACCAGACCAAGGATAAGGACGGTGACTGGACAGCTGCAACGTCTACAGCACCGACCCTCACAGATGTTGGCAAGATTGATGTCAAGGTCACGGCTGAGAAGAAAGGCTATGAGACAAAATCTGCCGAGTACACCATTGAGGTCACCAAGCGCGATGTGACCCTGACCTCCGCCAGCGACGAGAAGGTTTACGACGGCGATCCCCTGACCAAGCATGAGGTCACCGTTACCGGCGACGGTTTTGTTGAGGGCGAGGGCGCGACGTATAGCGTCACCGGCACGGCGACGAATGTCAGCGACACGCAGGCCAGTAACAATACGTTTACCTATACGCCGAACGGCAATACGCAGGCTGACAACTACAACATCACTACGGAAAATGGTACGCTGACGATCACGCCTAAACAGGTGACGATCAAGGTCAACGATGCGGAAAAGGTCTTTGGTGAGGACGATCCCACGTTCACCGGCACGGTTCCTCCGGATTTGATTAACGCTGGCGACCTTGGCGAGATCACTTATGTCCGCACGAACACGGATGTTGAAGCTGTTGGCACCTATAGTAACGTGCTGAATGCCCAGTACACTGATAATCCCAATTACAAGGTTATCGTAGAGAAAGGCAGCTTTGAGATCAAGACCGCGACCAGCGGCGCTTCTCTGACCGCTCAGGGCGGCGAGTGGACGTATGACGGTAAATCTCATACCGTTAGCGTAAGCGGTGCTGACGGCTACACCATTTACTACAAGGTCGGCGATGCTGATTGGACTACTGATGCTCCCAGCGTAACTGATGTTACTGAAGGTCTTGTGACTGTAAGCGTCAAGGCAACTAAAGTCGGTTATACCGATCTGACTTGCGATAATGTTACACTTAAGATCAACCCGAAAGCTGTGACCATCACTGTCGCTGACAAATCGAAGATAGTAGGCGAAAATGATCCTGAGTTTACCGGCACGGTGGCTGGATTGGTCGATGAAAACGACCTTGGCACGATCACTTACGTTCGCACGAACACGGGTGTTGAAACTGCCGGCATCTATAGCAACGTGCTGGATGCCCAGTATACCGAGAATAGCAACTACACTGTTAAAGTAATGAAGGGCGACTTTACCATCACTGAAAAGCAGCCCACCACCAAGTATGCGGACGTTGAAGTTCGGTACTATAAGGATTCTGTGACAGATGTGGACGACGGAAACTTCCTGACTAAGATTGTCATGAGGGATCAGGTTGTTGGCAATCAAATTGACCTTGGTTTCCCGCTGATTGATGCAAACCAGCCTTACGGCTACAAGCCAGGCGTCCAAGTGGATGGCACCCACACAGTCATTGAGGGTGAGAACGTCATCAACATCCTCTACACCAAGCTCGGCACGATCCAGCTCGGCGATTTCATCTTCAAGAACTTTGAGAGCAGATACGGCGCGAGCACCGAAGAGACCTTCTATGCCTACGCAACGGTGACGCCTATCTCCGCCTATGAGCTTGAACAGCCCACTGAGCAGCCCATCGAGCCCGAGCAGTCTGACGAGCCTGAGCAGCCCGCCGCGCCCGAGCAGCCCGCTGCACCTGAGCAGCCCGCTGCGCCCGAGCAGCCCGCTGCACCTGAGCAGCCCGCTGCGCCTGAGCAGCCCGCTGCGCCTGAGCAGTCCGCTGCGCCTGAGCAGCCCGCTGCGCCTGAGCAGCAGCCTGTCATTGAGGTCATCGATAGCTTAACTCTGGACGCTGGTCTGGTTCAATGCGAAGGTTCTGTCACTCTGAAGGCTGGTTACTCGAACTCGAAACAGTTCACGTTTGAGGAAATTTCCCTGCGCGCAGGCAAGTACTACGTTGAAGTGTACGAGCGCGACGACGGGAACGATAATGTCGTTTACGACGATACGACATATTCCTTTACCTTGACTGTGAACGAAGACGGCACTTACAGCGCAAGTAATTTTGCATTCTGTGCGGAAGGTAATGGTAAATTTGTTCCGATGGAGAATGCAACGAAGGTTGAGTTTACCAACGAGTACACCTATCGCCGTCCGCATCATCCCCGTCCCAAGCCCACTGTGGAGATCGAAGACGATGACGCGCTCGGTCTGAACACGACCGACCACTTCGCCTATATCGTCGGTTACGGCAACGGCGAGGTCCGCCCGCAGAACAACATCACCCGCGCCGAGGTCGCGACCATCTTCTTCCGCCTGCTGACCGACGACGTCCGCGACGAGAACCTGACCAAGACCAACCGCTACTCCGACGTGGCCGCCACCTCTTGGTACAACACTGCGGTCTCGACCCTCAGCTCCATGGGCATCATCACGGGTTATCCCGACGGCACGTTCCGCCCGAACGCCGCCATCACCCGCGCTGAGTTTGCCGCCATCGCCGCCCGCTTCGACTCGAACGGCGACAAGACGACCGCGAAGTTCAGCGACATCGCGACCCACTGGGCCAAGGACGAGATCAGCATCGCCTACAACAACGGCTGGATCAACGGTTATCCCAACGGCACCTTCGGCCCCCAGCGCGACATCACCCGTGCCGAGACCATGACGCTCGTCAACCGCGTGCTGAACCGCCAGCCCGAGACCGAGAACGACCTGCTCCCCAATATGGTCACTTGGACGGACAACGCGAACCCGAACGCCTGGTACTACCTCGCCGTTCAGGAAGCGACGAACAGCCACTACTACAAGTTCAAGACGAACTCCAAGTATGAGAAGTGGACCGAGCTGCGCGAGACCCGCGACTGGACGCTGCTCGAAAAGTAAGCGAAAATCCCTCCATCCCCTATTGTAAAAGGAAGAACCGCTCGCAAGAGCGGTTCTTCCTTTTTGCCCCGCGCAGAGCGCAAAATCCATTGACAAAGCGGGCGTTCCTGTGTATCATATCAACATACTTATAAGATAGGATTTATCTCAATGACCACTATTTACGCGGACAACGCCGCGACGACCCAGATGAGCCACGCCGCGATCGACGCCATGCTCCCCTATCTGGAGACGATCTACGGTAACCCCTCAAGCCTGCATTCCGTCGGCCAGCAGGCGGCCGGGGCGCTGCTCAGCGCGCGCGACCGCATCGCAAAATGCCTGAACGCCTCCCCGCGCGAAATTTACTTCACCTCCGGCGGCAGCGAGGCCGACAATCAGGCCATCCTCTCCGCCGCGCGCCTCGGCGAGCGCAAGGGCAAAAAGCACATCATTTCGACCGCATTCGAGCACCACGCCGTGCTGCACACGCTCCAAAAGCTCGAAAAAGAGGGCTTCGAGGTCGAGCTTCTCCCCGTCGGCCCCATCGGCACCGTGACGGCGCAGCAGGTGAAAGACGCCATCCGCGAGGACACGTGCCTGGTTTCCGTCATGTACGCCAACAACGAGATCGGCTCCATCCTGCCGGTCGGTACGATCGGCACAGTCTGCCGCGAGGCGGGCGTGCTGTTCCACACCGACGCCGTGCAGGCCGCGGGGCATCTGCCCATTGACGTCAAGGCGCAGAACATCGACCTGCTGTCGCTCTCCGCGCACAAGTTCCACGGTCCAAAGGGCACCGGCGTGCTGTACGCCCGCCAGGGCATCGCCCTGACAAGCCTCATCGAGGGCGGCGCGCAGGAGCGCGGCAAGCGCGCCGGCACGGAGAATATTCCCGCCATCATGGGTATGGCCGCAGCCTTCGAAGACGCCTGCGCACACATTGACGAGAATGCAAAAAAGGTCAGCGCCCTGCGCGACCGCCTGATCGACGGCCTGTCCAAGATCCCGCACAGCGCGCTCAACGGCGATCCCGTGAATCGTCTCCCCGGCAACGTGAGCTTCTGCTTCGAGGGCGTCGAGGGCGAGAGCCTGCTGCTTCTGCTCGACGCAAAGGGCATCTGCGCGTCGTCCGGCAGCGCGTGCACATCCAGCTCGCTCGACCCAAGCCACGTACTGCTGGCCATCGGCCGCCTGCATGACATGGCGCACGGCTCGCTGCGCCTGAGCCTGTGCGAGTGGAACACCGACGAGGAAATCGACCGCATCCTCGAAGCCGTGCCCGAGGTCGTGGAATACCTGCGCGGTATGTCACCGCTGTGAAACGACCTCGTCAGCGGCAAAAAGCCGTTCACTTTATAAGCACGCGGCAAAATAAGGCAAAACGATAAACGCGGCATCGCTTCCGTCATAGAAAATCTCTGCGCGGAAACGTGCCGCATGATGTGAGGAAATATGGATAAGGTACTCATTGCGATGAGCGGCGGTGTGGACTCAAGCGTCGCCGCATTTTTGATGAAGGAGCAGGGCTGCGAGTGCATCGGTGCGACGATGAAGCTCTTCCACAACGAGGACATCGGCGTCAGCCGCACCAAAACCTGCTGCTCGCTCGAGGACGTCGAGGACGCACGGCTTGTCGCGCTGCGCCTCGGCATCCCCTACTATGTCTTCAACTTTTCAGACGACTTCAAAGGGCAGGTCATCGACCGCTTCATCTCGTCCTACGAGCGCGGCGCGACGCCGAACCCCTGCATCGACTGCAACCGCTACCTGAAGTTTGAGCGGCTCTATGAGCGCGCCCGCATTTTAGGCTGCGACGCCATTGTGACCGGCCACTATGCGCGCATCGAGCAGGAAAACGGGCGGTGGCTGCTCAAAAAATCGCTCGATGAGAGCAAGGACCAGAGCTACGTGCTCTACTCGCTCACGCAGGATCAGCTGGCGCACACGCGCCTGCCGCTCGGCGCGATGTACAAGAGCGAGACGCGCCGCATCGCGGAGAAACAGGGCTTCTACAACGCCGACAAGCCGGACAGTCAGGACATCTGCTTCGTGCCGGACAGCGACTACGCTGGCTTTATCGCGCACTACACAGGCCGCGACTGCCCCGCGGGCGACTTTGTCGATGAAAGCGGCCGTGTGCTCGGACAGCACAAGGGCATCGTGCACTACACTGTCGGCCAGCGCAAGGGCCTCGGCATCGCCGCGGACGCGCCGCTCTACGTCAAGCGCATCGATGCGCAGGAAAACCGCGTGGTGCTGAGCGGCAACGACGCGCTTTTTTCTCGTGAGCTGACGGCAAATGACTTCAACTGGATCGCCTACGATGTCCCGCCGCGCGAGCTGCGCGCGACCGCGCGCGTGCGCTACCACCAGCGCGAGCAGGCGGCGACAGTCATGGTGCTCGAGGACGGGTACGTGCACCTCGTCTTCGACGAGCCGCAGCGCGCTATCACGCCGGGTCAGGCCGTCGTGCTGTACGATGGCGACACCGTGCTCGGTGGCGGCACGATTCTCTGATGATATTCTCCTCTTTCTCTCTTCCGCTCATCCCCTGAGCGAGCGCGGGGCGCTAATGCGCCCCGCGTTTTTATTCCCGCCCGGTGCTGGGACATCTCTCTTGTTGAAATGATATCTCTTCTATATTATTAATATTTTTATCGACACTATTATCCGACTTATCGTATTATAATAGCAGGGCACTCATTTATTGAAAGGTTGGTGGATTGTTTGAATTTGCCGGTAAAATCCGTCTCAGACTATATTAGCGAAATTGAAAAAAAGCTCAAGCAGACTAAGGTAGATCATACTATCACCGTTTTTCGCGGAGAATCAAAAGTTTATGACACTCCGTGCCAACCCAATATTTTCAGGACCCCACTTTCACAGTCCGATCGGTTCTTTGAAAAAAATCTCTTTGACGAGATGTCCGCCAACCATCTGACAGATGGAAAGACCTATCTTGAAATTGCCATCGACGCACAGCATGGCGGTTTTCCCAGCAGATTACTGGATGTTACCTACAACTGTATAGTTGCCCTGTACTTTGCCATCACCCCGTATTACACTGAAAGTGAGACCAGTCACGACAATGAAGATGGTATCGTATATATTTTCTTTTTAGAAGATATATACTGTCCGACCGGCAATAACATCAATCAGGCCTATAACGCGTGCATTGATCATAACTCCGACTGGTTCTCCGATCAGGAACTATTCCAAAAAAATCACAAGCTGATCGATCACATCAAGAAGAATCCCCGTATTATCGCGCAGCAAGGTGCTTTCATCCTGTTTCAAGGCGAACATTTGAGCTCATTCCCCCGTTACCGCTATGAAACGGTCAGAATCGACAAATCTGCTAAAGCACAGCTCCGGAACGATTTACGTCTCTACTTCGGGATACACACGGGATCCATCTACCCAGAAGAGTTTAACCTTGTCCACGAAATGATACGAAAAAGTAAGAACGTTTCCTCCGGTTCCTTCTCCCTCGAAAATGAACTGAAACTGATCTTTCACAATATTGAAAAGCTGTCAGAGTATTATCTGGATGAACTCGAAGTAGCCTCCAAAGACGAATATCAGCAAATCATCAAGACCGCAGAGGCCGAATTGTTCGATTACCATTTACGGCTGAAAAGCTTTTTAGATCATCTCGAATGTCATTCTAATGTCAACAAGGACTACAAGGACTACAAGGACTACAAAGTTGATTGTCAACGTTGGAAAGAAACATTTAACAGCTTAATCAACAATTTTGCGGATACTGCTGAGGCGCTCATGCAGGAATATCCAGATTCTGCAATACAAATCTGCCGCCGAGAGCTACTACTGTAGTCCAGATAGAAAAGTTTCCAGATAGAGAAAGGTGAAACAAATGGAACAGCTGAAAAGCAAAGAATATACATCCATCGCCAAGCTGATGCGTGGATTCCTTGAGGAAATTGAACTAGTTCCCTACAGCGAGCTTCCTTCTCCGCAAGAAATCGTTAAAGAATTAAAGCGCCGACGCTATCTCGAAAACGGAATCACTGCACAGCAACTTGGCTGTGCAGAAGACGGTGATCAGGTCGTTTTCGTTCACTACTCCCCAAAGAAGCCTCCGGAAGAGGTGTTCAAAATCCTACAATCTCCCCTTCTTGAAGACGGCGACCCTGTGACCTGCCATATTGTCGTTCTTACAAACACGATCGCAGAAAACGCACAAGTCGAGGCCCAAAAAGCGCGGATTACTAAACTGGCCAAAGCAAGCCTTTCCAATCGCTTCAAGGACAAAAAAAGGTCAAAAATTTGCTTCTGCACGCTGCACACTCCAGCAAAAACTGAGCAGGTTTTTTCCATCGCAATTCAAAGCAGGATTCGCTCGCCCCACTATGATTCTGCCATGGAATTTAATGCTGATTCTTCAAAGGCAGGCACTTTAGAAAGCTATCATATTTCTTCAGATGTATATATTGCAAAGCTGTTCGACATTGTGAGCCTATACAATCACATCGGTGCTGAACTGTTTGCACGCAATGTCCGGTATCATATTCGAGATGCGTTGAATGTCGAGTCCCAAATCCAGAACACTTTAACCAAATGCCCGTCAAGCTTTTATAATTGCAATAACGGAATCGCCATGCAGATTAAAAGTCAAAAGAACCTGGATCGGCGAGCCGAAAGTGATATCCGTCTGACCTACTCCGAAATAGAGGACCTCTCGATCATCAACGGTGCGCAAACAATTTCGGCAGCTGCTAATTTTTTCTTTCAGCAAACGGATGATGCCTCACAAATTGAAAACATCCAGTGTGCAAAGAAAAAAGCATGGGTTCTGCTACGCGTTTTTTATCCGGATGACAAACCGCAAAAGAACTGTTCACAGGCCTTTGATCAAATCAGTATTTCGCTCAATCGTCAAAAGCCCATTACTCCCATGGACGTTGCATATACCTGTCCGCAGATCACGCTCATCAACTCTTTTTATGAAAACGGCACCTACCCCCTTTATTGCTTTAAGCTTCTGAAACGGGGGCAAAATGAGCCTGGCCGCTTCCATTATCAGCTTTCTGATTTTGGCCGCATCGTAACTGCCTACTATTACAACGCTCCCGGTGAAGCACGTTCCAGCCCCACACAGGTCATCGTTCGGTATAGTGATACCTCCAGCGAATATGACACAGTCGAATTTTCCGAGAGCGATCCTTCCAAACCGATATATGCTCCGTTCGATCTGTACGATGACAAGGCTGCTTTATTTCTATCCTGGTACAAGCCTGTCAACTTTGCCGTGAGCATCTCCGAAGTATACCGTTTGGTAGAAAAGCAGTATCGGAATGCGGCAACCCCCGATGCCAACACTCTGGCCGTTCTGGCAAATGGGCGGTACTTTTTTGTAGCATATGTTGTAAATGCATTAAACCACGCAGGCAAGCCTTTAACAGCAGAGCGTTCGTTTGCCAATTTCGATTACAGCGCCGACCATGTAAAGTGCGCCAAAGAATACATCATCGAATTGATCTTACAATATTCCACACTTGTGGCGCAATTTGCAGAAACATATCTTAAAAACGCCGGCTCCGGCAGAAACACACTGAACTCCAACGACTTTAAAATTCCAGCATTTTATCAGGCCTGGTGTGATAATACTCAAGGAAACGATCAAATCTCCAATTGGTTGAACTCGCTTATGGCCGCACTTGGCGGCACCGATGAAAAAGTTTCTGAGCCAGCGTAATAATATAGCAGGGCGATATTGTTCTGTCGGTTTATCTCCTTAATACCATAAGCGGGGCGCTAATGCGCCCCGCGTTTTTTATTCCCGTTCACCGAGGGCTTCCTCTAGCTTTTGCAGTGCGCGCTTTTCGATGCGGGAGACGTAGCTGCGCGAGATCCCAAGCTTTTTTGCGACCTCGCGCTGTGTGCGGGGCATCCGGCCGCCGAGACCGTAGCGCGAAGTGATGACCTCTTCCTCCCGCTCGGTCAGGCACTCATGCACGAGCTTTCGCACGCGCAGGCAGTCGTCGCGGTCCTGAATGTCCAAGTACATCGTGTCCTCAACGCCAACGACGTCCATGAGGTAGAGCGACTCGCCGTCGGCGTCGGAATCGAGCGAATCGTTGAGCGACACCTCGCCCTGTAACTTCTTCCGGCTGCGAAAGTACATCAAAATTTCATTCTCCACGCATTTAGCGGCGTAGGTCGCGAGCCTCGTACCCTTTTCCGGGCGGTAGCTCGAAACGCCCTTGATGAGACCGATGGTGCCGATGGAGATGAGATCGTCCTGCTCATCGGACTGGGTATAGTATTTTTTGGCGATGTGCGCCACGAGGCGCAGATTGTGCTCAACGAGCACGTTGCGCGCCTCAATGTCGCCCGCAAGCATGCGCTCGACGTATTTCTTTTCCTCCTGTGCCGAGAGCGGGCGCGGGAACGAGCCGCCCGACAGGTGGAGCGAGAGCAGCATGGCGTGCGTAAGCAAATAAAGTGCAATCGACAGCATAAAAACGCCTCCTCTTTTTCTCCATCCTATGGCCGCACGGGAAGTCCCTATGCAGTGCTTCTTTCCATGACATGAAGGAACCATTAGGATTCATTATGTCTTTTTAACAATGTCGAAAAGTGGGTATTTCCGTTTTTTGTGTACTCGTCCAATCTTGCATAATCAGCCGCTTTTCCCCCTTGCAGGGCGAAAAAATGTGTGTTAAGATGCGTTCATCTTCAGGAAAGGAGAAACGTCTGATGACTCAGTTCTTTGCCAATGCAGCTGCATCTCACTTCGCACAGGCCGCCTGTGCCGCTTTCTCCTGTTCTGATATGGACAGCATGATTATTCTGGACGCCAGCCTTATTCTGCTGGCGTCCTTTATTATTCTGCCTCTGGCAGTACTGGTAAGAAACAAAACTGAACAGCCCGTCCGAATCACGACGCAACTTCGACTTCTCTCCCGATTCTCCGCACGAGATAGAGACTGATATCACGAAAGAGGCTCCGTCGATTCGACGGAGCCTCTTCCTCTTAGCTTTTTCACTTTTTCTCGTTCGGCCGGCGAAAAAAGCGGAAATAGATCCCCCCATTCCACATTTTTCAGAAAGAGAGATCCCTCCAATGGACTTTTTAAACTTCCTCATGGCGCTCAGCCCAATTGTCGTCGTGCTTGTCGGCATCCTGGGCTTCAAAAAATCCGCAAAAACCGTCTCGCCCATCGCCCTTGCCTGGACGCTTATCCTTGCCTTTACCTATTTCAACCTTGACGGCCTCACGTTTGCTGAAAACGTCAAGGTGCTCGACCCCCTGGTCTGGAAGGGCATCAAGGAAGGCCTCAAGATCGTGCTGATGGTCTTCGGCGCATTTACTATTTTGAATCTGCTGCGTGAGACCGGCGCCATCGAGGATGTGAAAGCCACCATTGCGCAGATCAGCGACGACCGCCGCGTGCAGGTCGTCATCATTGGCATGATGCTGCCGATCTTCCTTGAGGGTGCAGCGGGCGCGGGCGCTCCCGCCGCCATCGCCGCCCCGTTCCTCGTGGCCCTCGGCTTTAACCCCACCACCTCCATCGCCATCGCGCTGCTCGGCGACGCGACGCCCGCCTCGTTCGGCGGCGCGGGCCTGACGACCATCAACGGCGGTGCGGCCCTCGTTGACGCGGGCCTTGCCACCGTCGCGCAGAACGCCGCGATGGTCGGCCGCTTCCACATGTTCGGCGTGCTCGTCATCCCGTTCGTCATGGTCGGCATGGCGTTCGGCAAAAAGGGCTACAAGGGCATCCTCCCTTACCTCACCTTCGCGGGCGTGAGCACGTGCCTCACGATGTTCGTTCTTTCCAACTTTGTCGGCGCAGAGGTCACCTCCATGGGCACCGGCCTCATCTCCATCCTTCTCTCCGTTGCGTATGTCAAGCTCGTCGGCGTGAAGACTCCGAACGAATTCCGCAATGAAAGCGCCAACCATCAGCGTAAGTACAGCTCGTTCAAGGCCATGTCGCCTTACGTCTACATGCTCGTGCTGCTCCCGCTCATCCGCTACGGCTTCCCCGCCGTCGTTGAAAACGGCTTTGCCATCATGTGCACATTCGGCTACATCTTCTGGGTCGACCTTGTCATCCTCGTGTGCGGCATCCTCGGCGCACTCACGCTGGGCGTGGACTTCAAGACCTACAAAGAGGTCTGCAAGCGCACCGCGAGCGGCGTGCTGCCGGTCCTCATCACGATGGGCAGCCTCCTTATTGTCGCCTACATCATGCAGTCCTCCTCCACGGGCATGATGAACCTCCTCGCCTCTGACATCGCCGCCGTCGTCGGCCGCTTCTATCCCGCGGCAGCCGTCCTCATCGGTTCGAGCGGTGCGTTCATCACCGGCACGGGCCTTGGCTCCAACATCATGTTCGCCCAGATGCACATCGACGCCGCGGCATCGCTCGGCATGAACCCCATCACGATCTTCGCCGGTCAGAACGCGGGCGCTTCGCTCGGCAACCTGATCTGCCCGAACAACACGGTCGCCGCCTGCGCGACGGTCGACCAGGTGGGCAACGAAAGCGACGTCATGAAGAAGACCTTCAAGGCCTTCGCCATCATCCTTGTTTTGTACATGGTTCTCGCCATGCTTTATACCTGCGTGCTCTTCCCCAACTTCGGCATGTAAGGGCCGCACAAACGATCAGTTAACTACACGGGCACACCGTTTTTGAGAAAGGAAGTATTCTTATGGCAAAGAAAAGAGTTCTCGGCGTGGTCGGCATGGGTCATGTCGGCGCACATGTGGCTTACGCCCTGGCGATCCAGGGCATCGCAGACGAGCTTGTACTCGTCGACCAGAACGAGCATAAGCTCGCAAGCGAAGTGCAGGATCTGCGCGACGCAGTCGCATACATGCCCCACCGCGTGACGGTGCGCGGCGGCGACTTCTCCGACCTTGGCGTGTGCGACGTCATCGTCAACAGCGTCGGCAAGATCGACCTGCTGCGCGGCACGCACGACCGCGTGACCGAGATGGACTTCACCATCCCCGCTGTGCGCGGCTACGCGGAAAAGATCAAGGCCAGCGGCTTTGACGGCGTGCTCATCAACATCACCAACCCCTGCGACATCGTCACGCGCGAGCTGGCACTGCACCTGGGCCTGCCCCGCGGCCGCGTGTTCGGCACCGGCACGGGCCTCGACACCTCCCGTCTTCTGAGCGCGCTGGCGCGCCAGACCGGCCTTGACCACAAGTCCATCACCTGCTACATGATGGGCGAGCACGGCAACCAGCAGTTCGCGCCCTGGTCCTGCGTCAGCTTCCGCGGCGTGCCGCTGGATGAGTGGGCCAAGACCGACGAGCGCTTCCGCTTCGACCGCGACGCGCTGCAGAAGGAGTCCATCGAGGGCGGCTGGGTCACGTTCTCCGGCAAGTTCTGCACCGAGTACGGCATCGCTACCACCGCCGCGCGCATGGCCTACGCCGTGCTGCACGACGAGAAGGTCATCCTGCCCGCCAGCATGGAGCTGTGCGGCGAGTACGGCGAAGAGGGCCTGTTCGCGGGTGTTCCCTGCGTCATCGGTGAAAACGGCGTCGAGCAGGTCGTCGAGCTGCCGCTGACCGCCGACGAGAAGGCCACCTTCCACGCCTGCTGCGAGGGCATCCGCCACAACATGGAGCATCTCAAGGAAATCTAACGAGCAAACAAATTTCGACAGGAGGTCATCCTTATGAATATCACGATCACTAAGACTACCCATCCCGGCACGCTGCCCCCGTCCGACCAGCTCGGCTTCGGCACCGTGTTCACCGATCATATGTTTCTGATGGACTACAGCGCCGACAAGGGCTGGCATGACGCGCGCGTCGTGCCCTACGGCCCCATCACGATGTCCCCGGCCGCGAGCGTCCTGCACTACGGCACCGAGGTCTTCGAGGGCATGAAGGCTTACCGCCGTCCCGACGGCGGCGTGCAGCTCTTCCGCCCCTGGGAGAACGTCGCCCGTCTGAACCGCTCCTGCGAGCGTCTGGGCCTGCCCCAGCTTGATCCCGACGATGCGCTGCAGGCCATCAAGACCGTCGTCAAGGTCGACGAGAACTGGGTCCCGAGCGATCCCGGCACGTCCCTCTACATCCGTCCGTTCCTGTACGGCACTGACCCGACGCTTGCCCTGCACGGCGTGCATGAGGCCACGTTTGCTATCATCCTCTCCCCCTCCGGCAGCTACTTCAAAAACGGCTTACAGCCCGTTCCCATCATGGTCGAGACCGAGGACGTCCGCGCGGTACGCGGCGGCACGGGCGAGGCCAAGTGCGGCGGCAACTACGGCGCGGCCAACCGCGCGGGCGACCGCGCCATCGAAAAGGGCTTCTCTCAAGTCCTGTGGCTCGACGGCGTGGAGCGCAAGTACGTCGAAGAAGGCGGCGGCATGAACGTCATGTTCAAGATCAATGGCACCGTCGTCACCCCCGCGCTGACTGGCTCCATCCTGCGCGGCGTGACGCGCAAGTCCGCCATCGAGCTCTTAAAGAGCTGGGGCGTGCCCGTCGAGGAGCGTCTGCTGAGCGTGGACGAGCTCTTTGACGCCGCGGCGTCCGGCGCGCTGGAGGAGGCGTGGTGCATCGGCACCGCCGCCGTCATCTCCCCGATCGGCGAGCTGAGCTGGGGCGACAGAGACTACAAGGTCAACGACAACAAGATCGGTGCGCTGTCTCAGAAGCTCTACGACGAGCTGACTGGCATCCAGTGGGGCACGAAGCCCGACCCGTTCGGCTGGGTCTGCCCGATCGACTAATTTTGCTATTCTCTCATCTCTCGATCTCTCTCATATAGGGAAAAGGCGGTGCGCTTGCACCGTCTTTTCCCTATTTTATCGTTTTGTTATCGTTTAAATTCATGCAAATTGCAAAATAGTGCTCCGCTTATTTTGATAGATTTTAAGATTTTGTCTCGCTTTCTATGTCTGACTATTGATTTTTTAAAATTAAATGATATACTAACATTATCAATCAAAAGGAAAAGGAGGAGTTTTCCATGCCTACGCAAAAAAGCACCGCACGGCTGTCGAAAAAGCCGCCGCTGTCGCCCGAGGAGCTCAAACAGATCGACGCTTACTGGCGCGCAGCAAACTATCTGACCGCCTGCCAGCTCTATCTTCTCGATAATCCGCTGCTCGAGCGCCCGCTGCGCGAGAGCGATTTAAAGCAGACCATCGTCGGCCATTGGGGCACCTGCCCGGGCCAGAACTTCATCTACACGCACTTAGACCGCGTCATCAAGCGCGATGACCTCGATATGATCTACCTTTCCGGCCCCGGTCACGGCGGCAACGCCATGGTCGCGCAGGACTGGCTGGACGGCAGCTATACGGAGGTCTACCCCAACATCACGCGCGATAAGGAGGGCATGCAGAAGCTCTTCAAGCGCTTCTCCTTCCCCGGCGGCATCCCGAGCCATGTCGCGCCCGAAACGCCGGGCTCTATCCACGAGGGCGGCGAGCTGGGCTATTCCCTCTCCCACGCCTTCGGCGCGGTGGCGGATAACCCCGACCTGATCGCGGCCTGCGTCGTCGGCGACGGCGAGGCCGAGACCGGCCCGCTCGCAACGTCCTGGCACGGCAACAAGTTCATGAACCCGATCACCGACGGCGCAGTCCTGCCGATCCTGCACTTAAACGGCTTCAAGATCGCAAATCCGACCATCTTCTCCCGCATGAGCCACGAGGAGGTCGAGTGCTTCTTCCGCGGCTGCGGCTGGGAGCCGCGCTTTGTCGAGGGTGACGAGCCCGAGACGATGCACCAGCAGATGGCCGCCGCAGTCGACTGGGCCATCCGCGAGATCAAGCGCATCCAGCGCACCGCGCGAGAGAGCGGCAAGGCGAGCCGCCCCCGCTGGCCGATGCTTGTGCTGCGCACTCCGAAGGGCTGGACCGGTCCGAAGGAGGTCGACGGCAACACGATCGAAGGCAGCTGGCGTGCCCATCAGGTGCCCATCTCCATGGGCGCGGATGAAAGCAAGCACCTGCCGCTGCTCGAACAATGGCTGCGCTCCTACAAGCCCGAAGAGCTCTTCAACGAGGACGGTACGCCGGTCGAGCTGATCGCGTCCTTCCCGCCCAAGGGCGAGCACCGCATGGGCGCAAACCCGCACGCCAACGGCGGTCTTCTCCTGCGCGACCTGCGCACGCCCGACTTCCGCGACTACGCGGTCGATATCCCCGCCCCCGGCGAGGTCGAGGCGCAGGACATGTACGTCCTTGGCACCTATGTCCGCGATGTGATGAAGCTCAACATGGAGTCGCGCAACTTCCGCATCTTCGCACCCGACGAGACGGCGTCCAACCGTCTGCAGGCCGTGTTTGACGTCACGGGCCGCCGCTTCCTCGACGAGCAGGTCGAGGGCATCGACGAGCACCTTGACCCCGACGGCCGCGTGATGGACTCCATGCTCTCCGAGCACTTCTGCGAGGGCTTCCTCGAAGGTTACCTGTTGACGGGCCGCCACGGCTTCTTTGACAGCTACGAGGCCTTCATCCGCATTGTCGACTCGATGTTTTCCCAGCACGCCAAGTGGCTCAAGATGTGCAATGAGCTCCCCTGGCGCCACGATATCGCCTCTCTCAACTATATCCTCGCCTCCAACGTCTGGCAGCAGGACCACAACGGCTTCACGCATCAGGACCCCGGCTTCCTCGACCACGTCGCCAACAAGAAGGCCGACGTCGTGCGCATGTATCTGCCGCCCGATGCCAACTGCCTGCTCTCCTGCTTCGACCACTGCATCAAGAGCCGTAACTATGTGAACGTCATCGTCGCGAGCAAACACCCGCGCCAGCAATGGCTGACGATGGAGCAGGCCGTCAAGCACTGCACGCAGGGCATCGGCATCTGGGAGTGGGCCTCGAACGATCAGGGCCAGGAGCCCGACGTCGTCATGGCCTGCTGCGGCGACACGCCGACGCTTGAGACTCTCGCCGCTGTGACGATCCTGCGCCGCGAGCTGCCGGAGCTCAAGATCCGCGTCGTGAACGTCGTCGACCTGATGAAGCTCCAGCCGCACACCGAGCATCCCCACGGCCTGACCGACGCAGAGTACGACACGCTCTTTACCAAGGACAAGCCCATCATCTTTGCCTACCACGGCTATCCCACGCTGATCCACGAGCTGACCTACCGCCGCCACAACCGCAACCTGCACGTGCGCGGATATAAGGAGGAAGGCACGATCACGACCCCGTTCGACATGCGCGTGCTCAACGATATCGACCGCTTCGATCTCGTCATCGACACGGTGCAGCGCCTTCCACAGCTCGGCAACCGCGGTGCTTACCTCATCCAGAAGATGAACGACAAGCTCGTTGAGCACCGCCAGTATATCAAGGACAACGGCGTGGATCTGCCCGAGGTCCGCGCGTGGAAGTGGAACGACGGCAAGGGCGTTGAGGTGTAAAAGGAGGAAAGCAATGCGTATTGCGATCCCTGTTGTGAGTGGGGAGGTTTTCTCCCCGCTCGCCAATGCCGAAGCCTTCCATTTTTATGAGGACGACCACGGAAAGATTGTGCGCGAGTTCCTCGAGCCGATGGAAGAAAACGGCACCGACGCTGCCGTCGGCCTTTTGGAGCGTTACGGCATCGACGCGCTGCTCTGCGGCACGATCGACGACACCGAGCGCACCGCTGTCGGCATGGCGGGCATCATGCTCTTCCCCGGCTATTCCGGCAAGGCAGACGACGCCGCGCTGCGCTTTCTGAGCGGCAGCGTCGTGTCCGACCCGAACAACCACTGCAACGCCTGCGGCTTCAAAGGAGCGTGCTCCCTGAAGGATAAAGGCGGCTGCGGCGGCAACTGAACAGCAAAAAGGAGCAAGCCAAATGGCTTGCTCCTTTTTTGCTTGATATTGTTACGATGCTGGGCGCGTGGTGGAGAGGAAGTCCGAGTTGATCCAGCCAAACTTACCGTCCACGCTGACGAACGTCCACCCATCCTGCTTGGCCGCAGCCTGTACCTCGCTGCCGAGCGACACGGTCGTGACCTTGTCATAGCTCGTGCCCGGGCCGCTGCGCAGATTCACGCCGCCGGTGGTGTAGTAGATGTAATACTTGTCGTACACAGAGCTCGGCCTGACGGAGATCTCGTCATGGCCCGTGAGGTCGAGCCAGTCGATCGTGTCGCTGCCCGTCTGATTATCGCCGGTCGGGTTATCGCCCTGCGTGGGGCCGCTCACATTGTTCTCGCCGTTGAGCGAGCCGTCTTCGCCGTTCGTGATCTGGCCGTCCTCGCCGGTCTGCTGACCGCCGCGCAGCTGCTCGATCTTCGTCTGCGCCGCAGCAAGATCGCTGCGTGCGCTCTTGAGCTTGAAGCCCAGCACGACCACCGTAATCAGGAGCACCAGCGAAAGCGCCAGCAGTCCCATAAAAAGCACATAAAGCGGATTGCGCCGCGGTTTGCGGCGGCTGACCCGACGTCCTTCCATAATGATTCCCCCTTATCGGTTTGTTCGCCTTTATTGTACATAATTTTCACAAGTTATGTCAAGTGCCTTTCCTCTTTAGACGCGCAAATTCACAAAAAGTTCCCACCCGGTGCAAAAAAAGGAGATGACCAAGGCCATCTCCTTTCAGCGGATTTACTTTTTGTTTGCGCGCTCCTTGCGGCGCTCGAGAAGTTCCTTGGGCTCGGCCTCGGCGAGCTTGCGCTCGCGGCGCTCGAGGACTTCCCTGGGCTTTTCGGTGATCGCGCCGGCGGCCTTGAGAGATTCCTTTGTCGCCAGCGGGCCGACCAGCTCGTAGATCAGCACGGAGAAGAGGATGATGTTGCGGATCAGCTCGCCATCCGCGCCGAGCGCCTGCGCGCTCACGCACATACCGAGCGCCACACCCTCCTGCGGCAGCAGCATGATGCCGAGGTACTTCTGCACCGTGTGGTCACAGCCCACCGCCTTGGCCGACCAGCGCGCACCGCAATACTTACCGGCCGAGCGCGCGATGATGTACACAACGCCGATGAGCACGAGCACACCCTGAGAAAAGACGCTCAGGCGCAGGTTCGCGCCGCTGATGACAAAGAATACCGCGAGCATCGGCGTGCTCCACTTGTCTGCGCGATCCATGAGATCGTCGGACAGGGGGCAGATGTTGCAGAACACCGTGCCGAGCATCATGCACACGAGCAGCGGAGAAAAGCCGCAATCCGTCCCTGCGACGGTGAACTCCACCGCCGAAAGGCCGACCATCAAGAAAATGAACGCGATGCTCAGCGACAGACGGTTGGAGTTCGAGCGGAACATCGTCTCAAGCTTCGTGAGTACGAAGCCCGCGATCGCACCGAGCAGCAGCGAGCCGACGATCTCAATGAGCGGGGAGAGCAGAATGCTTGCGAGGCTGAACTGTGCGCTGTCCATCGCGCGGGCAATACCGAAGGATACGGCAAATGCGATGAGACCCACCGCGTCGTCGAGCGCGACGATCGGCAGCAGCAGATCCGTGAGCTCACCCTTGGCCTTGTACTGGCGCACGACCATCAGCGTCGTCGCAGGTGCGGTGGCCGTGGCGATCGCGCCGAGCGTGATGGCCGCAGGGACGGACAGCACGTCGGGGCGCAGGAAGTGGAAGATCACGAGCGCAATATCGACAAAGGCCAGCGCGGCCAGCGCCTGCAAGACGCCGATGACCATCGCCTGCTTGCCAGTCTTTTTGAGCTGGCTCAGGCGGAATTCATTGCCGATGGAAAAGGCGATAAAGCCCATCGCCACATCGGAGATCATGCTCAGCGCCTCGACCTGGTCGTAGCTTGCAAATCCGAGGCCCGGAATGCCGAGCCGGCCCAGCACGAACGGCCCGATCAGAACGCCCGTCACAAGAAACGCCGTGACATCGGGCAGGTGCCAGCGGCTGAAAATACGCGTCATCAAAAGCCCTGCGAGCAGCGCGACGGCCAGATTCAAAATCGCAGTCATGGTAATACCCTCACAACAGAAAAAGTACGGGCGAACAGAGCCGCCCGAGTTTCATATTGTAGTCTGTTTGTTCGCAAAAAGCAAGCACTATTTTGCAAGTTTCCTGTCAAAGTAAGAAAAAATGGCAGCTTTTTGGGCAAAAGCTGCCATTTTGTTTCGTTTCACACAATTCAGTCTGTGTTCGCGCGCACACCGGCGAAGTAGCTGTTGCCAAAGCCGTCGGTGTAGACGCCGCGCAGCGTGTCGCGCAGCATGTGCGCCGTGCCGTCAAAATACACGGGCGAGAGCGCCGTCTCACCGAGCAGCATCGTCTCCGCATCGTGCAGGAACGCTGTGCGCGCCACAGGATTTTCCGACGCTCTGGCGACGCCCATCAGCACGTCGTAGGTGCCGTTTTCATAGCCGATCAAGTTCTGCTCATCCTCGCTGCACCAGCGGTCGAGGAAGCCCATCGCGTCGTCGTAGAGCGCGGTGACCTTTTGCAGCGCGAGCTCGTAGTTCCCCGCTTCCATGCGCGCGTTGTACTCCGACTGCGTCACGCCGCGCAGCATCACGTTCACGCCGAGCGTCGTGCTCCACATGCTTTGCAGCGCGCTCGCCACGGCGTCATTCTCCGTGCCGGTCACGTACAGAAGCTCGACCGGCGGGAACATGCTCGTGCTGTAATAGCCCGCGTAGCTCAGCTCTTCTTTCGCCTCCGCCTGGCGCGCGCTCATGCCCTCTTCATCGATGGCGCAGAGCTCGCCGCCCGTCGTGCGGAAATCGTCCTCCGTCTCGCCGGAATCCGGAATACCGTAGGGGACAAGGCCCGTTGCGGGGCTGTTTTCCGCGCCGCCCGCCGCCGTGGCGGCCGCGCGGTCGATGGCAAGGTCAAAGGCCTTGCGGATGTGCTCGTTCGAAAATGTGTCGCTCTCGTTGTTGTAAAGGACGCTCGTCGTCGCGTACACCGCCGTCGGCTTCCAGCTCTCGTCCTGTGAGAGCTCGGCGATCACGCTGTTGGGCAGGTGGGCGATGTAGTCGATCTCACCCGCTTCGTAGAGCTGCCACGCCTCGTCCGCGTTGGCGGTGAAGATAAAGTTCAGCTCGTCGGGCCCGACGAGACGTGCCTCGTAATACTCGTCGCTGCGCGCCGCCGTCAGCTCACTGCTCTTCGTCCACGCGCTCACATGGTACGCGCCGTTGCTCACAAGATCCGGCGTGTCAAAGCCTCCGCCGTTCTCTGTCAGATCGCGGCGCAGCGGCATCGTGGCAACCGCTGTGCAGATGCCCTCGATAAAATAGGCGCACGGCGCGCTCAGCGTGACGACGAACGTGGATTCATCCTTGGCCGAGACCTGGAGCTTCGTCTTGTCGCCCGTCTCGCACACCTCGTCATAGCCCGCCACCACGCTCATCAGCGCGTGGTTCGGCGAATCCGTCGCGGGGTCGGCAAGTCTCTGCCAGGCATAGACGAAGTCATCCGCCGTCACCTTTTCCCCGTCCGACCAGCGCGCAGTGGAGCGCAGCGTGAAGCGGTAGGTCACGCTGCCGTCGTAGTTTGTCTCCTCGGCGTACTCCTTGGCCATGCCGTTCGTCAGCGTCACCTCGCCGCTGCCGTCATCGCTCTCGCGCATCAGGTTTTCATAGAGTGCGTAGAAAACGCTGTCTGCATCCGTGTCGGTGTTCATCGCGGGGTCGAGCGAGTCGATCACGTTGCAGACACTCGCGTTCAGGACAAATTTCTCGTCCCCCTGCTTCTTCTCCCCGCAGCCGGAGAGAAGGCCCAACAGCATCAGCGCACAGAGCGCCAGAGCTGTGATCCTCTTTATTGCTTTCATCATGCCTCCCATTGGCAAAACGCAGCGAAGGCTGCTTGGTTTTTTGTAATACGGAGATATTATAGCGAAAATCATTCGCCTTGTAAAGGTGAGGGGGCATAAAAGTTACAGTTTGTTACCAAATTGCAGTTGCTTTTCCGCACAGGTGCGGAGGGTATGCGGCATGCACGCCGCAGCACCACACCCCCCATTTTCTTTCCCGAGAAAGAAAACGGGCGGTGTGGCCGTCCAAAAGAAAGGCGTTTGATTGGCAGTCTCGGGCTCGAACGACCTTTATGCCTCCGGAATGAAGATGATTGCGCGCGGCGTCGCCGCGTTAGCGTTGCTAGACGATTTGGCCTACTTCTATTATCCGCTGCCGCTCTGCCCAGCTTGTAGAAGTGCGGACTAATTTCCGTCCACCGTCAGCCTCCATATTACAGCGAGTGCCAGCAAGGCCGCCTCGGCAGACAAAAACAAAACAGTGAAAATCTGTAGTAGACGGAAATTGCGTAAGGGTAACGAATCGCAGGCAAAGCGACAGCGAAGATAGAAGAAAGTCAAATCGTATAGCAACAAAAATAGCAGGCACTCGATTCGGCAAGCGCCGCAGCTCTTCAAGCTGCTCGCTTACAATGCAGACCTTTCTCTTGGGGGTTCAAAAGGGGGATATTCTCTTTCGTGAAAGAGAATATCCCCCTTTTATTCGCTCCCCTGCACGGTGCAGGGGCATAAAGCTCTGTTAGTCTTCGACTAACTTCCCCTCCGCATCCAGATGTGCCTTCTTGACCTCATTGCCGGTGAACTTGGCGATTCCATCCAACCTCATACCGGAGGGATAATCCGACACCAGCGTGTACGCCACGCCGCGGCGTCTAGCGCGGCCCGTGCGGCCGATGCGGTGGACGTAATACTCGTTTTCAAGCGGCACGTCGTAGTTGAACACCGCGTCCACGTCGTCGACGTCGATGCCGCGGGCGGCCACGTCGGTCGCGACAAAAATCGGCAGCTCGCCGCGGCGGAAGCGCGCCATGACGGCCTCGCGCTTTTTCTGCGGGATATCGCCGTGGATGCAGTCGGCCTCGAGGCCTTCCATCATCAAAAACGCCTTGAGCCGCTCTGTCATGCCCTTCGTGTTGCAGAACGCCATCACACGCTCGTGGCCCTCGGCGCGGATGATCTGCGCCATGACATGCGCCTTGTCGTTCTGGCCCACGTCGATGCGGTACTGCGCGATGTCGGGCTTATTCTCCTCCTTGGCCTGCACGGTGATCTCCTCAGGGTCACGCTGGTACATCCAGCTGATGTCCATGACCTCGCGCGAGATCGTCGCGGAGAACATACCGAGATTGCGGCGGGAAGCCAGCTTGTCCAGAATGCGCGTCACATCGTGGATAAAGCCCATGTCGAGCATGCGGTCGGCCTCGTCGAGCACGACGGTCTTGACGTTGTCGAGCTTGACGGTGCGGCGCTTCATGTGGTCGCTCAGGCGGCCGGGCGTCGCGACGACGATCTGCGGGTGCTTTTTGAGCGCGTCGATCTGCTTGCCGATGGGCGCGCCGCCGTACAGGCACACGATGCGCACGCCCGGAAGATAGACGCAAAGGTCGCGCAGCTCCGCCGTGATCTGCATGGCGAGCTCGCGCGTGGGCGCTAAGATGACAGCCTCGGTCTCCTCGCTGCCGGGCTCGATATGCTCGATGATGGGGATGCCGAAGGCAAAGGTCTTGCCCGTGCCGGTGGGCGCCTTGGCGATGACGTCCTTCCACTCGCGCATCGGCGGGATGCAGCCCGCCTGCACGGGGGTACTCTCTTCAATATTTTTCTTTTTCAGTGCGCGCTGGACCTCTTCAGTCAGTCCGAGAGAGTCAAAGCGCACGCCCTGTGTGAATTCCATAGCGTTTTCCTCTGTTTTCTCATATTTTCAGTCGTGTATGATTATATCATGGCTGTCAATACGGCAAATTTCGGGTGCACTTTTTCTCTCAATGCGCAGGCTGCGGCAATTTTTGACCGCCGGTCGCTTGCCGGTTGGGGTAAGCTATGGTACAATCATCGTACTAATTCCATGGATGGAGGATAGCAATATGAAAATCGTCATCGTCACCGGCAGCGCGCACAGGCATGGCACGGCCGCTACGCTGACCGATTAGTTCCAGCGCGGCGCGGAAAGCGCGGGACACGAGGTCTTCCGCTTCGACGCGGCGTTCAAGGACGTGCACCCCTGCATCGGCTGCGACAAGTGCGTCCGCACCGGTGAGTGCACATTCGAGGCTGACGACATGAAGGATCTCAATCGCACCTTCTCGAGGCCGACGCGGTCGTCTTCGTCTCGCCGATCTATTATTTTGACATCAACGCCCAGCTCAAGGCGGTCATCGACCGCTTTTACGCCAACAATGAAGCGCTGATGGGCAAAAAGAAGGCCGTTTTCCTCACCGCGATGGCCGATGAGGATCAAAAGACTGCCTCCGGCGCGAACGCTTCGTTTGACCTCACGGCCGACTATCTCGGCTGGGAGATCGTAGGCAGGCTGAATGTCGGCGGCTGCTCCACGGCAGACGACCTTCGCAAAAAGGACCTGACCGCCGCTTACGAGCTCGGCAAGAATCTGTAAACAGTTGATCGTATAAAAAAGAGGACTTGCTTTGCAAGCCCTCTTTTTTATTGTCGAAACATTCTGCTGTTGTACACGGCCAACGCCGCGATGAGCGACACAACAGTAGAAAAGATCAGCTTCACCGGCGCGAGTGCTTGCAGGCTGGCGAGAAAATACGTCCAGCCGTCGGCTTCCAGCTTGATGCGAAAGGCCGGAATGCAATAGCCCATCGCGACATACGCCGCGGCAAAGATCACGGCAAACGCTATGATCGCCCAGCGTCTCTTTTTCATCTCCCACGCTCCTTTCTTATCACTGCACCGCGCAGCCGCCCCATTCGACGACCGTGAAGCCCGTGCGCTCGGGCGCGGAAAGCCCCTGCGCGGGAAGGTCGACAAATTTTTCCGATGGCTGCCACGCCATGAAGACGCGCAGCAGCGTGTCAGGCGCGGGATCGACCGTGAGCTTGGCAGAATCCGTATAAACGTCCTGCTGGAACGAAATCAGATTGTAGGCGTTGTCCTGCATCTGCGGCAGCCAGTAGATGATAAACTCGTTCGCCTCCTCGCGATTAAGTCCCAGCCGCGCGAGCGCATCCTCGAGGAACGCCGCGGTGTCCTCCCCCGAAACGCAGAAGCCAGTGGAAAAATCGTAGCTTGCCTCCGACGTGCCCTCCCAGTAGAGGTAGCGGTAGGTCTGGCCGTCCTCATCCGTCAGCGTGCCATCCGGCGCGGCGCGGACGCTCCAGCCGTCACCGTAGGCGGGATAGGCGCACGTCAGCTCGCCCGCAAGATCAAGCGCCACACGCACATCTGTCTCCTGCTCGGGATATAGATAAATCACAGGCTTTTCGTCACTCACCTCTTTCTTCGGTTCCCGCCCGCAGGCTGAGAGCGAAAAGAGCAGCAAACACGCAAGGGCAAGGGAGAGCAGCTTCTTCATGGCAGAGTCCTCCTTTTGTTGTTATATTGATAATAGACGTAAAACTCCACGAAAAAGTTCCAATTTTCGCGTCCGCAGATGCGAAATGATCTTGATTGTTATTTCTGACGACAAAAGGTGAATTGCCGCAGCGCGGCAAGAGAAGTCGCCCTGAGGCGTGCGCGTCAGAAATAACACCTTGCACGGAGCGAGTGTCGAGGGAACCGAGGCACAGAGCGCAGTGCATCCTAAATCAAACGCGGAGCGGCTATGCCGCTCCGCGTTTGATTTATTCATTTGTGCGATACCTGCCAGATCGTATCTGCGTACTGCGCGACGGCGCGGTCGGCGGCGAAGATGCCGCTGCGGGCGATGTTGATGAGCGACATGTGGTTCCATTCCTCGCTTCTTGCGTAGGTGTCTGCCATGCGCTGCTCGGCGGCGCAGTAGGACGCGAAGTCCTGCAAGAGCATGTATTCATCGTTCATCAGCAGCCGCGAGGCGAGATCGTCGTAGGAAACGCCGTCTGAGAAGCCCGCCTTGAGCTTGTCGATCACCGCGCGCAGGTTCTCGTCGCGCGCGTAGAGCTTCTGCGGGGCGTAGCCCTCGCGCTTGAGGCGCACGACCTCGTCGGCGTGCAGGCCGAAGAGGAACATGTTCTCGTCGCCGAGCCTCTCGTGCATCTCGACGTTCGCGCCGTCGAGCGTGCCGACGGTCAGCGCGCCGTTCATCATGAACTTCATGTTGCCCGTGCCGCTGGCCTCCTTGCCTGCGGTGGAGATCTGCTGGCTCACCTCGCTCGCGGGCATCAGATGCTCGGCGAGCGACACGCGGTAGTTCTCAAGGAACACCACCTGCAGCCTGTCGCGGCAGATGGGGTCGGCGTTGATCTCAGCGGCAAGGGAGTTGATGAGGCGGATGATGCGCTTGGCGACCGCGTAGCCCGGCGCGGCCTTTGCGCCGAACAGGAACACGCGCGGCTGCATGGCGCGGTTCGGGTCGCTTTGCAGCTGTTGATAGAGGTAGATAATATGCATCGCGTTCAAAAGCTGACGCTTATACTCGTGCAGGCGCTTGACCTGCACGTCGAAGATCGCGTCGGTGTTGAGCACGATGCCCTGCGTCTTTTTGACGTAGGCGGCAAAATCGAGCTTATTCGCGCGCTTGATCTCGCCGAGGCGGTTCAGCACCGCGGTGTCGTCTGCATAGGCCTCGAGCTTTTTAAGCGCTTCGGGGTGCAGGAGGTATTCATCCCCGCCCGCGAGCGCGCGCACGAGCTCGTCGAGCCGCGGGTTGATCTGCGCGAGCCAGCGGCGGTGGTCGATGCCGTTGGTCACATTTTTGAACTTCTCTGGCTCCATCGCGCACTGGTATTTAAAAACGTCGTTTCGCAGGATGTCGGAGTGCAGGGCGCTCACGCCGTTCACGGCCATGCCGCCCGCGATGCACAGGTTTGCCATGCGGACCTGGCCGTCCCAGATGATAGCCAATTCACGCGTTTTGGCCTCGTCGTGGTAGTAGTTTTCGATTTTCTCCTGATAGCGGCGCGCGATCTCGGTGATGATCGTCCACACGCGCGGCAGAAGCGACTGCATCAACTCCTGCGGCCAGCGCTCCAGTGCCTCGGAAAGCACCGTGTGGTTCGTGTAAGCGACGGAGTGCGTCGTGATGTTCCACGCCGTGTCCCAGTCGAGGCCCGCGTCGTCCATCAGGATGCGCATGAGCTCGGGGATGACGAGCGCGGGGTGCGTGTCGTTGATCTGGATGACATTCTTTTCGTGGAAATTCGTGGCCGTGCCGTAGACCTCGATGTGCTTGCGCACGATGGACTGCACGGTCGCGGAGACGAAGAAATACTGCTGCTTTAAGCGAAGGCTCTTCCCCTCGGGATGGTTGTCCTCGGGATAGAGAACCTTTGCGATGGTCTCGGCCATCGCGTGCTGCTCCTGTGCGCGCAGATATTCGCCCTGTGAAAAGAGCGACATGTCGAGCGGCACGGGGGACTTCGCGTCCCAAAGGCGCAGCGTGTTGACATGCTTCGTGCCGTAGCCCGCGATCTCCATGTCGCAGGGGATGGCCAGCACCTCGGTCGCGCCCTCGGGCACAACGTGCAGCCGCCCGTCGTCCCAGAACTGGCGGACCGTGCCGCCGAAGCGGACGGTCTCGGTCTCCTGCGGCTTGGGCAGCAGCCACGCGCCGCCGAGGTCCTTCCAGTTGTCCGGCAGCTCGACCTGCTGGCCGTCGACGATGCGCTGGCGGAAAATGCCGAGCTCATAGCAGATGGAATAGCCCGCGGCGGGGATGTCGAGCGTCGTCATCGAGTCGAGATAGCACGCGGCCAGGCGGCCGAGGCCGCCGTTGCCGAGACCCGCGTCGGGCTCGCTTTCAAAGATGTCCGCTGCGCGGAAGCCCAGCTCGTCGAGCGCTTCGGTCAGAATTTCGCCGACGCCCAAATTGAACGCGTTTTTCATCAGGCTGCGGCCCATCAGAAATTCCATCGACAGGTAGTGCACCTGACGGCGGTGTTCCTCGCGGGTCTCGCGCATGGTGTCCACGCTGCGCTCGGCCATCACGTCGCGCAGGACAAGGGCGCTCGCGCGCATCATCTGCGCATCGTTCGCCTCCTCCACGGTGCTGCCGAAGCTGACTTTCAGCTTTTCGCACAGCGCGTCTTTCATTTTCTTCACAGAGTCAATGGTCATAGATCGTTTTCCTTTTCTTTATCGGCAGATGGATTCGTAAATGTTGCGGTATTCCTGCGCCGAGCGCGTCCAGCTGAAATCCGCGGTCATGCCGCGCTGCTGGAGCATCGCGTAGGCGCCCTTGTTGTCATGGTAAAGGTCAATGGCCTCGCAGATCACGTGGCACATGTCGCCAGCGTTGTAGTTGGCAAAGGTGAAGCCGTTGCCCTGTCCGTTCCAGGCTTCATACGCGTGGACAGTGTCCTTTAATCCGCCGGTCTCGCGCACGATGGGCACCGCGCCGTAGCGCATCGCGATCATCTGCGAAAGTCCGCACGGCTCGCTCTTCGACGGCATCAGGAAGAGGTCTGCGCCCGCGTAGATCTGCATGGCGAGCTGCTCGGAATAGCCGAGGTAGACGGCCATGCGTCCGCCGTAGCGCTGCTTGGCGTACTCAAAGAACGTCTCGTACTTCGCGTCGCCCTTACCGAGCACGACGAACTGTACGTCCTTGCCCATAAATGCGTCGAGCGTTTCGCACACAAGGTCGAGCCCCTTGTGGGAGACAAGGCGCGTGACCATCGCAAGGATGGGCGTATCGGGCCGTTCCTGCAGCCCCAGCACGCGCTGGAGCGCTGCCTTGTCCTTCTTCTTTCCGGCAAGGTCATCGGGCGAATACACCGCCGCGAGGCTCTTGTCGTGCGACGGGTCATAGCGCTGCATGTCGATGCCGTTGAGCACGCCGTGGAGCTTGCGCGCGTTCATGCTCATCACGTTTTCCAGCCCGTGGGCAAAGTACGCGTACTTGAGCTCCTGCGCGTAGGTCGGGCTCACGGCGGTCACGGCGTCTGCCGTGACGATCGCGCCCTTTAAAAGGTTCACATCGCCGCCGAATTCGATCGTGCCGCCGTCGAACCAGCCATGGTCCAGGCCGAACAGGTCTTCGACCGTGCGGCTGCCGTAGCGGCCCTGATATTCGATATTATGCACCGTAATGACGGTTCGGATTCCCTTATAAAAGTCGTCGCGCACGGCTTCATCCCTGATGTAGATGGGCACAAGCGCGCTCTGCCAGTCGTTGCAGTGGACAACGTCGGGCTTTTGCGGCAGGGACTTGAGCAGTTCCGTCACCGCGCGGGAGAAAAAGCCAAAGCGCTCGCCGTCGTCATAGTAGCCGTAGAGCTCGCTGCGGCGGAAATACGTCTCATTGTCGACAAAGTACCACGTGACGCCGTCGCGCTCGAGCGAAAAGAGCCCGCAGTAGACGCTGCGCCACGCAAGGCGCACGAACGTCCACTTTTCAAAGTGGAGCTGCTCGCCCCACTTGTCCTTCACGCGCTCGTAAAGCGGCAGGACGACGCTCACGCGGTCTCCGTTTGCCGCGAGCGCCTGCGGAAGGCTGCCGGCCACGTCGGCAAGGCCGCCCGTCTTGCAAAAGGGGACCGCCTCGCTCGTCACATACAAAATGTTCATCTGCAAGCTCCTTTCTTCTGTTTGCTGCTTTTATACAATGCTGCCCTTGCTCACGGCGAGCGGGTAGCTCTCGTGTCCGATGAGTGTGCCGCCGCGGCGGATGCGGACATCCTTGTCGGCGATGACGCAGCCGAGCGTCACACCCTCCTCCACCACGGTGCTTTTAAAGAGGATGCAGTTTTTGACGGTGCTGCCCTTGCCGACCTTGACGCCCGGGAAGAGGATGCTCCCCTCCACGCTGCCCTCGATCTGACAGCCGTCGGCGATGAGCGAGCCCACACAGCGCGAATCCGGCGCGATGTAGGACGCCGCCTCGTCATCCTCCTTGGCGAGGATGGGCCGCTCGGCACAGAAGAGCTCTGCGCGAATGTCAGGGGCTAACAGCTGCATACTGCGCTCATAATATTCGCGCACCGTGCGCAGCTGCGCGGCAAAGCCGTCCCACAGGAAGGCGCGCAGGTCGAGCTGATCGCCCATACCGCCGAGAACGTCGCTGCGGAAGCTGTATTTGTCCTGCGCGGCGCACTCGTCCACAAGGGAGATAAGAAGGTCGCGGCTCAGAAGATAAATTTCCAAGCTGCGGCAGCCGCTCGCCTTGTGCGGCGCGCAGCGCGTCTCGGTGATGCGGCCCGCTTCGTTGACGGTGAAATACGTGGCGTTTTCCACAAACTGGCCGCTCTCGGTGCAGACGCAGGTGATGTCCGCGCCGCTTTCGATGTGCGCGTCCAGCACCTTCTGCAGCGGCAGATTGATGATAAGGTCGCTGTCGGACAGGACGACGTACTTCTGCCGGATCTCGTGCAGGTACGACCGCACGCCCGAGAGCGCCTCCATCTTGCCGCGGAATTCCTCCACGCCGAACTTGCGCGCGTCGGCAAAGGGCGGCAGCAGCTTGAGACCGCCGTTCTTGCGCGCCATGTCCCACGTCTTGCCGCTGCCGATGTGGTCGAGCAGGCTTTGATAGTTGCCGTGCAGCACAACGCCGACGTCTGTGATGCCCGCGCCCGCCATATTGGAGAGCATGAAGTCGACCACGCGGTAGCGCCCGCCAAACGGCACAGAGCCGGGCATGCGCGCTTCGGTCAGCTCGCGAAGGCCGGGAGCCTTTTCATAGGCAAAGATGATGCCGTGCAGTCCGTTCATCGTACCGTCTCCTTTCCGTCCACGCTGCGCATGCGGTTGGCAGGCAGCACATAGTCATCCGCGACCGCCGCGCCGGGGCCGAGCACCGTGATGCCCCACTGCTCCGGCGGCACCGCCTCGGGCGGCGCGCCGACAAAGGCGTGCTCGCCGACGACGCCGTTCTCGCCGATGATGGCGTAGGAGACGCGCGCGTCCTTTTTGACGACCGCGCCGGGCATCAGGATGGAGTACTGGACGCTTGCGCCCTCCTCCACCGTGCAGCGCTCAGAGAGGACGGAGTTCTCCGCCTCGCCCTCGACCGTGCAGCCGCGCGCGACGACGCTGTGCTCCACATGCGCGTTCTGCCCCAGATACGCCGGCGGCGCAGAGACGGAGCGGCCGTAGATCGGCCAGTCCTTTTCGAGTAAGTCAAGTCCGCTGCCGGTCGCGAGCATATCCATGTTCGCGTCCCACAGGGAATCGAGCGTGCCGACGTCCTTCCAGTAGCCGGAGAAGCGGTACGCCGCCATCTTTTCCCCGTTTTGCAGCATCTTGGGGATGATGTTTTTGCCGAAGTCGTTGCTGCTCGCCTCGTCGCTCTCGTCCTCGATGAGGTACTCACGCAGCTTTTTCCACGTGAAGACGTAAATGCCCATCGACGCGAGGTTGCTCCTGGGATGCGCGGGCTTTTCCTCGAATTCCGTGATCGTGTCGTTTTCGTCCACGTTCATGATACCAAAGCGCGGCGCATCCTCCCAGGGCACCTCCATAACGGAGATGGTACAGTCCGCGCCCGCTTTTTTGTGGTGAGCGAGCATTTTAGCGTAATTCATCTTGTAGATGTGGTCGCCCGAGAGGATGAGCACATACTCGGGGTCGTACATGTCGACAAAGCCGATGTTCTGGAAGATGGCGTTGGCCGTGCCCTTATACCACGACGCACCGCCCGCGCTCTGATACGGCGGCAGGATGTGCACGCCGCCGTCCGCGCGGTCGAGATCCCACGGTTGGCCCGAGCCGATGTAGCGGTTGAGCTCCAGCGGGCGGTACTGCGTCAGAACGCCGACGGTGTCGATGCCAGCGTTGGCGCAGTTTGAGAGCGGAAAGTCAATGATGCGGAACTTGCCGCCAAACGGCACGGCGGGCTTCGCCATATTCTCCGTGAGCACGTAGAGCCGGCTGCCCTGCCCGCCGGCAAGCAGCATAGCGATACATTCTTTCTTCACGCTTGTTCTCTCCTCCTTGTTTCTTCTCGTCCGGTCACAGCTCGGACGGCTCACTTGTCGGTTTTTTCTCCTCCTGCCATTCACCCTCGCCCGCGAAGAACACCGCGCCGAGCGGCGGGATGGTCACGCACAGCGAGCAGGGCTTGCCGTGCGAGGGGATGGACTCGGTCAAAAGCTCTCCTTCGTTGCACCAGTCACCCGTGCCGCCGTATGCGGGAAGGTCGGTGGTAAACACCTCGCGGTATATCTTTTTCGGCGGGACGCCGAAGCGGTAGTCCGCGCGTCCGACGGGCGAGAAGTTGACCGCCGCGATGAGCTCGCGACCTTTCCGGTCGCGCCGGACGAAGACGACGACGTTGTTGTGGTTGTCGTCGGCGACGAGCCACTCAAAGCCCTCCCACGAAAAGTCAATGTCCCAAAGCGGGCTCTGCGATAAGTAAAAGTGGTTGATGTCCTTGAAAAACCGCTGAGTCTGCTGATTTTCTTTGTTTTCGAGCAAATACCAGTCGAGCTGCGAGGCAAAATCCCACTCGTGCCACTGGCCGAGCTCCGCGCCCATGAATGTGAGCTTCTTGCCCGGATGGGCGAGCAGGTACGCCGTGAACGCGCGCACGCCCGCGAGCTGCTGCCAGTCATCCCCCGGCATCTTGCCGCGAAGCGACCCCTTCATGTGCACGACCTCGTCGTGCGAGATCGGCAGGACGAAATTCTCCGAAAAGGCGTACATCAGCGAGAACGTGATGTCCTTGTGGTGGAACTGGCGGAACCAGGGGTCAAGCTTCAAATAGTGGCACATGTCGTTCATCCAGCCCATGTTCCACTTGAGGTTGAAGCCGAGACCGCCATCCTTGGCGGGCCGCGTAACGAGCGGCCACGCGGTCGACTCCTCGGCGACCATCAGCGCGTTCGGGTCGACGGAAAACGCAGTCTCGTTGAGCGCGCGCAGAAAGTCAATGGCCTCTAAATTCTCGTGCCCGCCGTTGATGTTTGGCGTCCAACGGCCGTTTTCACGGCCGTAGTCGAGGTACAGCATCGACGCGACCGCGTCCACGCGCAGGCCGTCCACATGGAACTCGCGCAGCCAGAACGCAGCAGAGGAAAGGAGAAAGCTCTTCACCTCGCCGCGGCCATAGTCGAACACACGCGTTCCCCAGCCCTCGTGCTCGCGCTTATTGGGGTCGGCGTATTCGTAGCAGGGCGTGCCGTCAAAGTCGATGAGGCCGTGCGCGTCCTTGCAGAAGTGCGACGGCACCCAGTCTAAAATGACGGAAATGCCCTTTTGGTGCAGATGGTCGACAAAGTACATAAAATCCCTGGGCGTGCCGTAGCGCGACGTTGCGGCAAAATAGCCGGTGCACTGATAGCCCCAGGAATCGTCAAGCGGATACTCGGTGACGGGCATGAGCTCGACGCAGTTGTAGCCAAGGTCCAGAACGTGATCCGCCAGCTCGCGCGCGAGCGTGCGGTAATCGTAAAAATCGCCGTTTTCGTGCCGCCGCCATGAGCCGAGGTGGACCTCGTAAATGTTGAGCGGTGAGCGGTCGAGGGGTGCCTTTGCGCGGCTCGCGCGCCATTCGTCATCCCCCCAGCGGTAGCCGCCGAGGTCATAGAGCTTGCTGGCCGTACCGGGGCGGGTCTCGGCGTGGAAAGCGTAGGGGTCGGCCTTGAGGACCGTTTCGCCCGATTGTGCCGTCACGGCGAACTTGTAGGTATCGTAGCGCTTGAGGGACGGCACAAAACACTCCCAGAAGCCGTCCGCGTTCTTTTCCATCGGGTAGGCGTAGCCGTTCCACTCGCAGAAATCGCCCACGACGGACACATGCGCGGCGTTCGGCGCCCAGGTGCGGAAGACGTAGCCGTCTTTCCCCGACCGCCGCGTGCGGTGCGCGCCGAGATAGCGGTAGGCCTCGCTGTTCGTGCCGCCGTAAAAGGCTGCGGCGTCAAATCGTCTGCCGGTTTGTTTCATGCCTCTTGTCCTTTCTCCTCATAGAGCGTATGAGAGCGGCGCAGCACCTTATTCCTCATCCGGTGCGCGCTGCACTGCCGCGCCGCCGAGGCCGAAATCGTCCTCCACGCTCGCCGTGTCGCGGCGGAGCATATTTTCCATCACGCGGATATCGCTGTCGATGTCCATCGCCTCGTTGCGGTACAAATCGTCGAGCTGCTTGTCAAAGCCCTTGATGAGGGCATCCATCGTCTCTTCGATGCGCTCCTGCGCGCGGGAGAGATTCTCGCCCTCGATGCCCGCCTCTTCAAACTTGGCGTAGCTGTCAAGCAGCTTGAGCGTCGTGGGCAGGTAGTAATTGAGGAACGTCGCGGCCTGCTGCTGCTTTTCCGGGTGCTGCTCCACCTCGCGGAAGATCTTACCTGCGACAGTCTCAAGATGGTCGATCTTCTCGCTCAGCACGGCGTCGGCGATGCGGTCGTTCGCCGAGCGGATGGCGCGCAGCGCGCCCGCATAGCCCTCGTTGGCCTCCTTGGGCGTGACGTTTTCCTTTTTCGCGGTCGCATTCGCGTAGTCGGCAAAGGCGTCGGCGCTGCGGAAGAAAATGCCGCGGCCGCTGTCTAAGTACGCGCCCGTGCCGAGCAGACCCTTTTCGACCATGTAGTCAAGGTCACTCTCGATCTTTTTGCGGCTCTTGCCCGTTACGGTGCAGAGCTCCTCCACGCTGATGTAGCCGCGCTCGCCCATCACGGCGAGATAGCGCGCAACACGTGCGCTGCGGCGCTTCATCCGCTGCCCGGCGACGAGCATGGCAACGCCGCCGGCAAAGAAGCCGCACATGGGAAAAAGCTCTTCCATCATGTAGGAATACCAGCCGTAGGCGATGACCTCGCCCAGCATGGTCACAAGACTGATGCCGAAGATCGCAGTGATGGCTGCGCCGACGATCACCAGAATGCGCGCGGTCTTGTCCGAAGCCTTCGGCGCGCGGTTCATCTTTTTCGCTGTCTGCACAACGGTCTTTTCTACCTTGTTCGTACTGCGCGCCGTAACGTTCGCGTTCGGACTGGTGCTCGTGCGCATGCCGCCGCGCGAGGAACTCACCTTCTTCGGCTTGTCCGAGAGCTTGGAGATGAGCGCGATGAGGCCGATGGGCCACAGGCCGAAGGCAAACAGCGCCGCGATCAAAATCCAGCCTCCGACATCGACATCGTTCTTTTTCTTCGTCTTCCCGTCCCCCTCGTCAAAGCGGAACGAACCGGTCTCGGGATCGTATTCAAAATCCTTGCTCATTTACCTGTTCTCCTTTTTCTTGCCCGCTCTCGCGGCGCGCTCGCGCTCAAAGTCGACGATCTTCGTCTTTTTACCTGTCTTTTCGTCCAGCACATAGAGCGTATTGAGCTGGGATTTTAGGTTTGCCTTCACCGAGTCGATGTAGTCGCGGCGCAGCTGCGCCTGCTCCTCCTTCTCCTCGTCGGTCAAGCCTTCGGCTTTGGCCTTGTGCGCCAGCGCGTTGATGCGCGCGATCTTTTCATCCATCGTCATTGTTTACTTCTCCTTACAGGTATCGGCGCAGAAGCAGCGCCGTTCTTCCTTTTTTACTCAGGCCGCCGACCTCGGCGACCTCAAACTTGCCGAGGCCGCGGGCGGAGATCACATCCCCCTGCGCGACGGGGGCGTCGCTCTTGAGCGTTTCGCGGTAGTTGAGCTGCACGCGGCCCGAGGAAATGAGCTCCTGCGCCTTGCCGCGGCTCATCGAGAAGCCGCTCGCCGCCACGGCGTCGAGCCGCAGTGTCGAGACCGTGTCGCGAATTTCCTTGACCTTGAGCGCGGGGACATTGAGCTCAGAAAGCTCGATCTCGCTGACCGAGAGCTTCACCCGCCCCGCGCTCGTCACGTTTTGCAGCAGATACGGCGCGATATCGCGCGAGACGATCAAATCGCACGAGCCCTCCGACACCAAAATGTCGCCGAGCTTTTCGCGCGTGACGCCCTGCGCCATCAGCGAACCCAGAAAGTCGCGGTGCGTCAGCGTATCTTCCTTGCGATACGTGCAGCGGAGCGCCGTCATGTACTCGCTCTCGTCGGCTTCCTCCTGCCAGTCGGGCAGAAAGAGGAGCATCCGCCGCTCCGCGCGTGCAAATCCGCCGCAGAAGGCGTAGCCGTCGTGGATGGCCGCGGCGTGCAGTAGGTCCTGCGCGCTGCGCTGCTCAGCGGGACTCAGAAAGTCCGTCGCCGACGGGATGTTGCGGTTCCTGCACTGCTCACATTTATCGAGAATGTGCGCCAACAGCACGCGCTCGTCACCGTTCTGCGCGGCGCGGTCCAAAAGCTGCCGTCTGTCCATCAGGCCATCCCGTTCTGCGTGCGCCAGAGGGACGCATACTCGCCGTTTTGCGAGAGCAGCGCCTCGTGGCTGCCCTGCTCGGCGATGCGGCCATTCTCGACGACGAGGATGCGGTCCGCCGAGCGGATGGTCGAGAGGCGGTGCGCGATCACAAGCGTCGTGCGCCCACGCGCGAGCTCGTCGAAAGCGTGCTGAATTTTGACCTCCGTCACGCTGTCGAGCGCGCTCGTCGCCTCGTCCAGAATGAGGATGGGCGGGTTTTTGAGGAAGATGCGCGCGATGGACACGCGCTGCTTCTGTCCGCCGGAGAGCATCGTGCCGCGCTCGCCGACATAGGTGTCGAAGCCGTGCGGCATAGCCATGATATCGTCGTAAATTTCCGCGCGCTTCGCCGCTTCGACGATTTCCTCGTCCGTCGCGTCGGGGCGGCCATAGCGGATATTCTCGCGCACCGTGTCGGCAAAGAGGAACACATCCTGCTGCACGATGCCGATGGCGCGGTGAAGGGACGACTGCGTAAGAGAGCGCACATCTTCCCCGTCGATGCGGATCGCGCCCTCGCTCACCTCGTAAAAGCGCGGGATGAGCTGGCAGAGCGTCGACTTGCCTCCGCCGGAGGGGCCGACGATGGCGAGCATCTCGCCAGGCCTTATATGCACGCTCACGTCGTGGAGCACGCCTTCATTCTCCTCGCCCTCGTAAGAAAAGCTCACATGGTCGACGTCGATCTCGCCGCGGCAGTGTTCGAGCTCCTTCGCGTCCGGTGCGTCCTTGAGCGCGGGCTCGACGCGCATGAGCGCCGTGAAGCGCTCGAGGCCGGCAAAGCCACGAGCAAAAATCTCAGAGAAATTCGCGAGCTTTCGCACGGGGTTGATGAACGTTGCGATGTAAAGGGAAAACGTGATGAGGTCAATGTAGTTCATCTCGCCGCGCATGATGAGATAGCCGCCCACCGTGATGACGGCGGCAGAGAGCAGCGTCATAAAAAATTCCATCGTCGCGTTGAACACACCCATCTCGTGGTGGAATTTGCGTTTGGAGACCTTGAATTCCTCGTTCGCCGCGTTGAATTTGTCGATCTCCTCTTCCTCGTTGGCAAAGGCGCGCGCCGTGCGGATGCCGGAAAGCGACGACTCGATGCCGACGTTGATGGCGGCAGTCTTCTGCTTCTCGCCGCGTGAGGCGGCGGTCATCTTGCTGCGGCGCGACATGATGACCGCGATGAACACCGGCAGGATGCACGCCACGACCAGCGCGAGCCGCCACTCGATGGAAAACAGGATGGCGAGCGCGCCGACGATCGTCAGCGTCGAAATGAGAAGATCCTCTGGGCCGTGGTGGGCAAGCTCCGTGATCTCGAAGAGATCGCTCGTCAGCCTGCTCATGAGCTGGCCTGTGCGGTTGTGGTCAAAGAAGCTGACGTCAAGCTCCTGCACGTGCGTGAAAAGGTCGCGGCGGATGTCCGCCTCCACCAGAATGCCGAATGTGTGTCCCCAGTAGGAAATGACATAGTATAAAAGCGCGCGCACAATGAACGCCGCCATCATCACGCCCATCACGATAAAAAACGTGCGGTACTGCTGATTCGGCAAAAGGTCGTACATCGACTTGCGCGTCACGAGCGGGAAGGCGAGATCGATGAGCGCAACGACCGTCGCGCAGACAAGGTCCAGGATGAACAGGCCGCGGTGCGGCTTGAAGTAGGTGAAGAGAATGGAAAGCGGCTTTTTCTGCTGAAATTCACGGGTCGTCATATGGTCGATAGCTCCTGCAAATACTTTTTCAAGGTAATTGTAGCACAGGCGGGCAGTGCTTGCAAGGAAAGCCGCCCCTTTTTGCGTAAAAAAAGAACGGCCCCCGGCCGTTCTTTTTCTCTTTACTTGATGCGCACCGTGATGGTCAGCACCGCGCCGCCAACGGTGGCCGTCACGGTCGTGGTACCCACCTTGACAGGCGTGATCAAGCCGTCCGCCGAGATGGACAGGACGCTCGCGTCCGCCACCGCCCAGGTCGCGGCCGCGTCCGTGCCGGAAACGCTCAGGCGGATGGTCTCGCTCGACTTGATCGTGCAGTCAAAGTTGCCGTTTCCGTCCTTGGGCAGCGTCGTGCCGACGTTCGTCTTGATGCTCAGGGCCGAGGCATCCACCGTCGGGGTGGACGGGGTTGTCGTGGTGCCGGGATTGGTGGCAGTTGTGTCGCTGCCGTTTGCGGGATCATTTGCGTTCGGCTCATCACCGGTGTTCGGGTCAGTGGTGCCGCCGTTGTTCGCGTTCGGATCGTCCGTGTTCGTATTGCTGTCGTCGGGCGTATTGACATCGTCCTGCACGCCGGGGGTATTGCCGTCGTCGGCGGGCGTGATCTTTGCGACGATCTTGTCACCAAAGAGCGACCAGCTCAGAAGCAGCAGCACGACGACGAGCACCGCCGCAATCGCGCCGCGGACGGACTGCGTCTGCTTTTTATCCGAAACGCGCCGGCCGCCGCTCTGTTTGCTGGAGTTGTACTTGATCTTGCGGGGATGGTCTCCCTCCTCGCAGAACGGGCATCTGCGATAGCTGGGGGAATATTCTTCGCCGCAGCGCGGGCACTTGAGAAGATCCATGCCGACGCTCCTTTCTTTTGTCAAAATAGAGTCTCTGCGCGCGGGCACATCAGCTGCGCCGTGTTCCTTTACATAATACTTGCTTTTTTGCTTCGCGTCAACCGCCCACGCACAAATTTTTGCCGCATTCCGCCGCGCGGCCTTGCTTTTTCGCCAAAGTCTTCCTATAATCGACTTAACGACAACGATTCATGGAGGGTCTGGCGATGAACACCATCTTCATTGGCATTGCAGGTGGCACCGGTTCGGGCAAAACGACGCTCACCGAGCATCTGAAGCAGCACTTCGGCGACGATATCAGCGTCGTGCACCACGACAGCTATTATAAATATCAGGACAGGCCCTTTGAAGAGCGCTGCAAGCAGAACTACGACCACCCCGACGCTTTCGAGACCGATTTGATGGTCGAGCAGCTTAAGGATCTCAAGGCGGGCAAGGCCATCCGCTGCCCCGTCTACTCCTACGCCGACCACCAGCGCACGAATGAGACCGAGCTCATCCGGCCGAGCAAGGTCGTCATCGTCGAGGGCATCCTCATTTTCCAGGACCCGCGGCTGCGCGAAATGCTTGACATCAAAATTTTTGTCGAGACCGACGCCGATGTTCGCATCCTGCGCTGCGCGACGTGCGCGACCGCGGCCGCACGCTCGAGAGCGTCATCACGCAGTACTTGACGACCGTCAAGCCCATGCACGAGCAGTTCGTCGAGCCGAGCCGCAAGTACGCCGACATCATCGTCCTCGAAGGCGGCCACAACTTAGTCGCCCTCGACATGATCATGCAGCGCATCGCCAGCCATATCGCCTCAACCGACTAACGCAGACACGAAAAAGCGTCGCAGACTTTGTGCCGCGCACGGCACGAAAGAATTTTAATCATAAATCGCCGCGGCAGAAGGTGAATTGCCGCAAGGCGCCAAGAGAAGCCTCCCTGGAGCGTGCGCGCCAAAAACACTTCTCGCTCCGCACGTGTCGCAGCCGCCTTTCGGGCGGCAAGGCACAAAGCGGAACGCATCTTTCTCAAAAAAGAGGGACGCAGCTTTCAGCTGCGTCCCTCTTTTTTGAATATCTTTTACACTCCCGCAAAGTGGAACACGACGCCGATCACCGCGGAGACTCCGATAAAGACGATTGGGTGCAGGTCCTTGGTCTTTTTGATGTAGCGCGTGAAGACGAGCAGCACCAGCGCAAGGATGATGCCGCGCCAGCTGATCGCGCCGTCCCACGAGAATTTCATCAGGATGGAATCCTCCTGCGACGCGCTCGTGATCCCGGCGATCACCTGAAGCATCACGCCCGCGCAGGCCGCGCCGATCAGGCCGGTGGAGGCGGGACGAAGGCCGTAGAACGCGTTGGCGACATACTGGCTGTCGCGGAATTTGGCGAGCATCGCCGCAACGATCAAAATGACGATGATCGACGGCGTCACCTCGCCGATGGTGGCGACGATCGCGCCCGGCACGCCGCCGACCGTATAGCCGACATAGGTCGCCATGTTGATGCCGACAGGACCCGGCGTCGATTCCGACACAGCCAGCATGTTCATCAAGTCCGTCTGCGAAAACCAGCCCGTGGTCGCCCCGATATCCTTAAGGAACGGCAGCGTCGCCATGCCGCCGCCGATGGCAAACAGGCCCGTTTTGAAAAATTCCCAGTATAAGCGAAGATACAAGGTCATTTTGCCGCCCTCCCCTCAAGATTTTTCAGCACGATGCCGGACAGTGCCGAGAGCAGCACGAACCACACCGGCGAAACGCTCAGCAGCATATTCCCCAGCAGCACGATAACAAAGATGACCGCCGTGCGCTTATCAACGACCGACTTTTTCAGCAGCTTGAGCACAGCGTTCAGGATGAGCACGCATACACACACCTGAATGCCTGCAAAGGCGTTCTGCACCCAGGCAAGGTGGGCAAAGTTCGTAATGAGTCCCGCCAGGATCGTGATAATGACGAGCGAGGGGAATACCACGCCAAGCGTCGCGGTGATGCCGCCCATCGCGCCTTTTCTCTTCTGCCCGACAAATGTCGCCGTGTTGACGGCGATGATGCCCGGTGTGCACTGACCGATGGCAAAATAGTCCACCAGTTCTTCTTCCGTTGCCCAGTGCTTATTCTGCACCACCTCGCGCTCGAGGATCGGCAGCATCGCCATACCTCCGCCAAAGGTCATCACGCCGATCTTGGCAAAGGTGAGAAACAGTTCCAAAAGTTCCTTCAAAATACTTTCTCCTTACTCCACATATCCGTAAAGGCCGCGCACGGACACCTCACCCGTGCGGACGGTCTCGACCGTTCCGTTTTCGCGGCGCACGATGAGGCCGAACTCCTCGTCCACGTCAAGCGCCGTGACTTTCTCCTTCGTATCCTGCCACAAAAGCTGCACCTCGCGCCCGATGGTCACGCAGCGGCGGCGGTATTCGTCGAGATACCCGCTCGTCTCTCCGGATCTGAGCGCCGTATAAAGCGCATCGAGCTCCTCGATCATCGCCGCGGACAGCTCCGCGCGCGAAATGAGCCTGCCCGTCTCGCGCAGGATGGACGTTGCGATCTTCGAGACCTCGCCGACGAAGTCCTCCTCGCGCTGGCTGACGTTGAAGCCGATGCCCGCCACGACGTACTGGAGCTCGCCAGTCTCACCCTCGACGCTCAGCTCGGTCAAAATGCCGCAGAGCTTTCTGCCGTTCAGGATGAGATCGTTTGTCCACTTGATCTGCGAGTGCGTCCCCGCCACGCGGTCGACCGCGCGGCTCATCGCAACGGCGATGAGCCCCGTGAGCGGCATCAGCTGCGACGGCGCAAGCTTCGGACGCAGCAAGATCGACAGGTAAACGCCCTTGCCCGCCGCGCTCTGAAAGCTGCGGCCGCGGCGACCGCGGCCGCTCGTCTGCTCCGCCGCGACGGCGACGGTACCGTCCGGCGCGCCGTCGAGCGCGATGCGCTTTAAGTAGGCGTTGGTCGAGTCGATGGAATCAAAGCAGTCGATGCGCTTGCCGACGGTTTCGACAGGTCCCAAGTAGCTGCGCACGGTCTGCTCGGTCAGCGTGTCGGGCAGCGACTTGAGGCAGTAGCCGCGTCCCGTGACGGCGTCGATCTCGTACCCCTGCGCGCGCAGGGCGGAAATGCTCTTCCAGATGGCCGCGCGCGTGATGCCGAGCTCGGCGCTGACGGCCTCACCGGAGACGAAGTGTCCCTTTTCCCGCAGCAGCAGCGCCAAAACAGTCTCTTTTCCCATAGCGTCCTCCGTTACAAAATGTAACCGAAATTGTTACCCTTTTGAGGTTGACAGTCGGCGGCTTATCGCTTACGATTGACATAAAATATCAAACGCTGCGTTTTTCGCAGCCGCCGTCTTAGGATTGTAGCACGCTTGCCGCCGCATGTAAACCAAAATCTCATGTTTTGGCTTACCCGGCGGTTTCTTGACGAATTCCTGATTTTTCCATTGCCGCGCTCCGCCCCAGCGTGTACAATAAGACGTTGACAAATTATGACAGGAGTTTCCCCGTGAGCTTTTCCGACCTTACGTTTCTTTTTTATTTTCTGCCGCTGTTTTTCGCGGTCTATTACATTCTGCCCTTTCGCTTCAAAAATGCTGCGCTCGTGCTGGGCAGCTTTGCCTTCTACTTCATCGGCGCGGGTGCGCGCGACACACTGCTGCTGTCCGGCGTGCTGCTTCTGCACTACGCCCTCGCCCGCGCAATGGCGGGGAAAGAAGTCCGCACGCGAAAAGCACTGCTGATCATCGCGCTGGCGGCGGACCTCTTTTGCCTCGTGTATTTCAAGTACGCCGCATTTATTCTGGAAAATCTGGGCAAACTGACGGGGACGGCGTTCTCCCTCGTTGAGCTTGCGCTGCCGCTCGGCGTCAGCTTTTATCTCTTCCAGAGCGCGGGGTATCTCATCGACGTGTACCGCGGCGAGGAGGCGGAGAAAAACCTCATCAACTACGCCGCTTTCACGATCGCGTTCCCCCAGCTCACGATGGGGCCGATCTTACGCTACCGCGAATGGCGCGGCGCACTGAAGGAACGCACGATCACGCGCGAGGACGTATTCTCCGGCTTTGAGCTCTTTGTTGTCGGCCTGTGCTTCAAGGTGCTGCTCGCCGACCAGCTCGCGCCGCTGTGGGCATCGCTCGAGCGCATCGGTTACGAATATTTGTCGACGCCGCTCGCATGGCTTGGCGCGGTGAGCTACAGTTTGCAGCTCTATTTCGACTTTTCCGGCTATTCGCTCATGGCGATGGGCCTCGGGCAGATGCTCGCGCTGCCTGTGCCGCGCAACTTTGACCTGCCCTACACCGCGCGCTCGGTGAGCGAGTTCTACCGCCGCTGGCACATCACGCTCGGCACATGGTTTCGCGACTATGTCTACATCCCGCTCGGCGGCAGCCGCAACGGCAATGCCCGCGCGGTGCTCTCGCTCACGGTCGTGTGGTTTTTCACCGGCCTGTGGCACGGGGCGAGCTGGAATTTTGTTCTCTGGGGCGTGGTGCTGCTCGGATTCATCCTGCTCGAAAAGTTCTGCATCGGCAATTTTCTCAAGGAGCATAAAGTGCTCTCGCACGTCTATCTTCTCTTCGTCATCCCGCAGACGTGGGTCATTTTCCGCATCACGCGCTTAAAGGACGTCGGCGCGTATTTTTCCCGCCTGTTCCCGCTGTTCGGCGCACACAGCGCCATCTCCGCGCAGGATGCGCTCAAGCTGCTCTCGTCCTACTGGTGGCTGCTGCTTCTCGCCGTCTTCTTCTGCCTGCCGCAGCCGCGCCGCTTTTATGAAAAGCACCGCGGCAGCCTGCTCGTCCAGCTCCCGCTGTTTCTGCTCTTCTGGGTGTGCGTGTACTTCATCGCCACCTCGTCGGGCAACGCCTTCCTCTATTCCCGTTTCTAAGGAGACCTTTCATGTCCTCTCGTCCCTTTTTCCTGCTGCCGCTGTGCTTTGTCAGCGCGCTGGCGCTCAACGCCTACGCCGCGCTCGACCCCACCGGCGTATATCAGGACTATCTTGAAAAACTGGATGCCGCGACGCCGCCCGTCGCGGCAATGGCCACAGCGGCCGCAGACGGGGTCTACCCGTGGAGCGAGCCCAAAGCGCCCGAACCACCTCCCGTCCCAGACCCCGCTCCGCTTCCGGACCCGGAACCGGAGCCCGAACCGGAAGCGCCCGACTCCCCCTTCACCACGGTGGACGCGAGCTACTTTGACGACGCGCTGTTCATCGGCGACTCGCACACCGACGGCTTCAAGGACTACGCGGGCCTGCCAAATGCCGACTACCTTTGCCACAACGGTCTGACGGTCTGGTCGGCGGTCGAAAAGGCGGAGTTCCCCGGCAAGCAGACGCTTGCACAGGCGCTCTCCGGCAAGCACTACGGCAAAATTTACCTGATGCTCGGCATCAACGAGCTCGGCACCGGCACGGCGGAGAGCTGGGCCGCACAGTACAAGGTCCTGCTCGACGAAGTGCGCGAGCTCCAGCCTGACGCCATCATCTTTTTGCAGGCCATTTTCCACACGACGCAGGAAAAGTCCGACGCGACGTTCTTTAAGAATTCGACCATCGACGCACGCAACGCCGAGCTCCAAAAGCTCGCCGACAACGAAACGGTCTTCTATATCGACTGCAATCCCGTCTTCGACGACTCTACCGGCGCGCTGACGCCGGAATACTCCGGCGACGGCGTCCACGTCAAGGCCGCGTACTATCCGATGTGGAGAGACTATCTCTTCCAGTTTGGCGTGGTGAAGTAACTTCAAAAAAGCGGCAAAGCCACTTTTTTGAGAAAGTCTCGCTGCGCCATGCGCGGCGCAAATTTTACGAGACTTGATACGTTAAAAAAGGAACCGCTCTTCAAGCGGTTCCTTTTTTGCGTTGCTTCGTTTTATTCGTGCTTGACCTTGTAGCCGCGGTTCAATCTCATTTCGAGCGCGTCGAGCTCTTCGTAGAGCTCAGGCGGCACCTTGCCGATCTTCTCGTAATATTCGCGCGCGTCCTCGCACTCCTGGAGCCAGAGGTCGCGGTCAACAGAGAGCAGGCGGCGCATGTCGTACATCGACATTTCAAGCCCCTCCATGTCGATATCGTGGGTGTTGGGTTCGTAGCCGAGCGCGGTCTCCGCCGCGCCGATCTCATCGTCGGCGCGCGAGATGATCCACTGTAAAACACGCATATTGTCGCCAAAGCCGGGCCATGCGAAGTTGCCATCCTCGTCGGTGCGGAACCAGTTGACGTTGAAGATCTTCGGCGGCTTGGGGATCTTCTTGCCCATGTCGAGCCAGTGCTGCCAGTAGTCGCCCATATGGTAGCCACAGAACGGCAGCATCGCCATCGGGTCGCGGCGCACGACGCCGACGCGGCCCGTCGCCGCGGCGGTGGTCTCCGACGCCATGATCGAGCCGATGAACACGCCGTGCTGCCAGTTGAAGGACTGGTAAACGAGCGGCGCGGTCTTCGCGCGGCGGCCGCCAAAGACGATGGCGCTGATGGGTACACCCTCGGGATTGTCGAACTCGGGGCTCAGGCACGGGCAGTTGCGCGCGGGCGCGGTGAAGCGGCTGTTGGGGTGCGCGGCCTTTTCGGGACTCTGCGGCGTCCAGGGACGGCCGCGCCAGTCGATGGCGCGCGCGGGCGGCGTCTTGTTGAGTCCCTCCCACCAGACGGTGTTGTCGCTGAGGTCAAGCGCGACGTTCGTGAAGATCGTGTCCTTATGCGTAGAGATGAGCGCGTTGGGGTTCGACTTCATGGATGTGCCGGGCGCGACGCCGAAAAAGCCGTTTTCGGGGTTCACGGCCCAGAGTCTGCCGTCCTTGCCGACGCGCAGCCACGCAATATCGTCGCCCACGCACCACACGCGCCAGCCCCACCGCTGCAGGCCCTCGGGCGGGATGAGCATGGCGAGGTTCGTCTTGCCGCAGGCGGAAGGGAAGGCGGCGGAGATGTACTTGATCTCGCCGCGCGGGTTCTGGATGCCGAGGATCAGCATGTGCTCGGCCATCCAGCCCTCCTGACGGCCAAGGTTCGAGGCGATGCGCAGCGCGAAGCACTTCTTGCCCTGAAGCACGTTTCCGCCATAGTTCGAGTTCATCGAGATGATCGTATTGTCCTGCGGGAAGTGGACGATGTACTTGTTGTCCTTGTCGAGGTTGCACTGGCAGTGCAGGCCCTTGATAAAGCCCTCATCGTCGCCGAGCGCGTCGCACACGGCCTTGCCGATGCGGGTCATGATGTGCATGTTGAGCACGACGTAAATGGAGTCGGTCAGTTCAAAGCCGTATTTGGCGAACGGAGAGCCGATGATGGACATGGAGTACGGGATGATGTACATGGTGCGGCCCTTATAGGCGCCGTCGGCCAGAGCGTACATTCTTTCGTACATTTCCTTGGGCTCTACCCAGTGGTTCGTGGGGCCTGCGTCCTCTTCCTTTTCACAGCAGATGAACGTGCGGTCCTCCACGCGCGCCACGTCGTCGGGGTCGGTGCGGTGCAGGTAGCATCCCGGGAGCTTGTCCGGGTTGAGCTTGATGAGGATGCCCTCCTTGACGGCCTGCTCGCGCAGCGCGTCGAGCTGTTCCTCTTCCCCCGTGATCCAGACAATCTTGTCCGGCTTGGTGATGGCGGTCATTTCGTCGATCCACGACAAAACGGCCTTGTTGTTCGTCAAATTCGTCATTTGTTCTTTCCCTCGTAGCATGTTCACGGTGTAATGAAAAAGAAAAATTTTGCACCGCGTCTTGTGTGGTGTGCTGTGCCGTTTTGGGGCGGCAGGGAGCTAACCGATGCACAGGAAAAATGGCTGCTATTGAGTTTGACTCCTTTCTGCCGAAAATTGTAGCAGAATGTCTTATCAATAGCAACCATATGGTTTATCAATTTTTTGAATAGATGCTTCTGTGCTGTCACAGTAATGCGGCGATCTCGGCGGACAGCGCGGCGAATTCACTGAGCCCCAGCCGCTCGCCGCGGATGTTGGCCTCTAAGCCGCAGGACGTGACCGCCTGCGTGACCTGCTCTTTTGTGAGCTGGCTGCCGAACGCCGTCATCAGGCTGTTGACGAGCGTCTTGCGCCGCAGGGCAAACGCGGCGTACACCACGCGGAAGAAGAACTTCTCGTCCTCGACCTCGACCGGCGGCTCCCTGCGCACGACGGCGCGCAGCACGGCGGACGTGACCTTCGGCTGCGGCTCGAAGCACTCGCGCGGCACAGCGAACAACAGCTCCGGCTCGGTGTAATACTGCATGAAGACGGAGAACGCGCCGTAGGCGCTCGTGCCCGGCGCGGCGCAGAAGCGCTCGGCGACCTCCTTCTGCACGAGCACCGTGATGCTCTCGAAGCACTTCGACTCGATGAGCGCGGTGATGGCGGGCGTCGTGATGTTGTATGGCAGGTTTGCGCACACGATGGGCGTGAGGCCCGCGAATTCCTCTTTCACCAGCGCGGGGATGTCAGTCTTCAGAATGTCGGCGGACACGACCTCGAAATTGTCGAAGCGAGCCATGGTCTCTTCCAGGATCGGCAGCAGCGTCTTGTCAAGCTCCACGGCCACCACCTTGCCCGCGCGCTCGCAGAGCTCGTGGCTCAGTGCACCGATGCCGGGGCCGATCTCGAGCACGCCGTTCTGCTCGTTTGCGCGCGAGCTCTCGGCGATCTCATAGGGGATGGCGGGGTCGATCAAAAAATTCTGCCCCATGGACTTGGAAAAATGAAAACCGTGGCGCTTTAAGAGCGCCTCGATGGCAGCTTTGTCATTGCGTTCCATAGCGTGGTTCCTTTCTGCGCGCTGGGCGTAAAAAATTGTAAAATGATTCTACCATATTTTGCGCAAAAGAGTAGTAAAAATTTTTCCCGTGTGATAAAATGCAGAAATCTCAGGAAAAGAGGGATGTTCTCATGGAGCTCACACCGCAGATCTTGATCGTTGTTCTGCCGCTCATCTTTCTTGGCGGCTTTGTCGACTCCGTCGCCGGCGGCGGCGGACTTATCACGCTTCCCGCCTATCTGATGGCCGGTATCCCCGCGCATCTTGCGATGGGGACGAACAAGGTCGTAAACGGTACCGGCACGGCGCTCGCCTCGTTCAAATACTTTCGTGGCGGCAAGGTCCTGCTCCGTCCCGCCATCATCTCGGGGATCGGTGCGCTGCTCGGCGCGGCCATCGGCACAAAGATCGCTCTGCTCATCAACGAGGACATTCTGAAGATCATGATGCTCGTCGCGCTGCCCTGCGCGGCGATCCTGCTGATGTTCAAAAAGGACTTCGGCAAGGAAAATGACGCACCCGCGCGCGAGTACACGCCGCAGCAGGAGATGACGCGCGCCGCGCTCATCGGTTTGGGTCTTGGCTGCTATGACGGACTCATCGGCCCGGGCACGGGCACGTTCATGATCATGGCGTTTACGATGGCACTTTCGATGGACCTCCTCACGGCGTCGGGCTGCGCGAAGATCGCAAACCTCTGCTCCAACGTCGCCTCGGCGGTGCTGTTCATCTTCAGCGGCAAGGTCTGGTGGCTGCTGGCACTCCCCGCGGCGGCCTGCAATATGCTGGGCGCCTACTGCGGCGCGCGCTACGCCATGAAGGGCGGCAGCAAGCGTGTGCGCGGCATGATCTTCGTCGTGCTGGGGCTGCTCTTCATCAAGATGGGCTACGAGCTGCTGTTCTGAAAAGACGAATTCTATATAAAAAAGCGGACAGTCAAGGCTGTCCGCTTTTTTCAGTTCTTCAGGCTGTGCAGCGGCGCGGGAATTCTGCCGCCGCGCGCAATGAACTCCGCGCTCGAATAAGGGTGGACCGCCTGCACCGATGCCGAGCCGAGAAGTCCGCCGAACTCCACCGTGTCGCCCACCTTACAGCCAGGCGCAGGGATGACGCGCACCGCAGTCGTCTTCGTGTTGATCATGCCGATGGCCGCCTCATCGGCGATGATGGCAGCAATGGTCTCTGCGCTCGTGTCGCCCGGAAGCGCGATCATGTCAAGTCCTACGGAGCACACGCAGGTCATCGCCTCCAGCTTGTCGAGCGTCAGCGCGCCGGACGACGCCGCGGCGATCATGCCCTCGTCCTCGCTGACGGGGATAAATGCGCCGGATAAGCCGCCCACCGAGGAGGACGCCATCACGCCGCCTTTTTTCACCGCGTCGTTGAGCAGGGCGAGCGCGGCGGTCGTACCGTGCGTGCCGCAGACCTCAAGCCCCATTTCCTCCAGAATGCGGGCCACGCTGTCGCCGACGGCGGGCGTGGGCGCAAGGGAAAGATCGACAATGCCAAACGACGTATCGAGCCTGCGGCTCGCCTCCTGCGCGACGAGCTGACCCATGCGCGTGATGCGGAACGCTGTTTTCTTCACGGTCTCCGCCACCACGTCGAACGGCTGGCCCTTGACGCTTTGCAGCGCGTGATACACAACGCCCGGCCCGGAAACGCCGACGTTGATCACTTTCTCCGGCTCGCCCACGCCGTGGAACGCGCCCGCCATAAAGGAGTTATCCTCCACCGCGTTGCAGAAGATCACAAGCTTGGCGCAGCCGAAGCCGCCCTGCTTTTCCGTGAGCGCTGCCGTCTTTTTTACCGTCTGCCCCATCAGGGCGACGGCGTCCATATTGATCCCTGCCTTGGACGAGCCGACATTGACCGACGAGCACACAAGGTCCGTACAGGCCAGCGCCTCGGGGATCGCAGCGATCAGCTTCCGGTCGGCGTCCGTCATGCCCTTTTGCACAAGCGCCGAAAAACCGCCAATAAAGTTAACCCCGACATTTTTGGCCGCGCGGTCAAGCGCCTTGGCAAACGGGACATAGTCTTCCGTCTCCGACGCGGCGGCGACCAGCGCGATGGGTGTGACGGAAACCCGCTTATTGACGATGGGAATGCCAAATTCCCGCTCGATCTCTTCTCCCGTTGCGACCAGGCGCTCTGCATAGCGGCTGATCTTGTCGTAGATCTTTTCACACGCACGCTCCGCACTGCTGTCCGCGCAGGAGAGGAGCGAGATGCCCATCGTGATCGTGCGGATATCCAGATGCTGCTGGTCGATCATACGGATCGTTTCCAGAATATCATTGCGGCTTAGCATGATTCTTTCCCTCCCCGCTCAGATCTTGTGCATCGCGTTGAAGATGTCCTCCCGCTGCATGCGGATCGCAATGTCCATCTCCGCGCCGAGGGCGCTCAGCTTTTCCGTCAGTTCCGCAAAAGAGAGCGAACAATTTTCGAGATCCGCCAGCATGACCATGGTGAAATTTTCCTGCAAAATCGTCTGGCTGATATCCAGAACGTTCACGTTCCACCTTGCCAGCAGCGAGCTGACGCCCGCGATAATACCGACCTGATCTTTTCCCAGTACCGTAATAATGGCTTTCATCCTGTGTTCTCCTTTCGGTTTCTTCCGGTAATTGTATCATGTCACTGCAATAAAGTAAATGTTCCGGATGCGCAACATACGCATCCGGAACATGCATTTATCGTATTATTCGACAAACCGCACCGCTCAGTCGAGGAAGTAGACCGTGGAGTTTTTCTGGCGGCCGAACTGCTTGCACTCCTGATAGGAGTTCATATAGAGGTCAATCGCCGCGCCGCGCACGCCGGTGTCCTCAGCCACAGCGTTGCCGTAGGTATAGCCCGACGAGCCGACGATGAACATCTCTGTGCCCAGCGGAATGACCTTCTTATCCACCGCGACAGTGCCGACGTGGACCGTCGTGCCCGTGGCCGTTCTGGTGCCCACGCCGCCGTAGCCCGCGGTATAGGCCGTGCAGGTGACCTTCATCGAGCCGGAGAAGTGGACGGAATCGCCGGACTTCATCAGAAGATAGCCGCTGCCGTCGCTCTCGGTGACAACGGACTTGACCGTGTCGCCGCTCTGCGCCTTGTCGACGAGCGTGCCGGTGTAGGTGATCTCCGCGACGGAGGTGTCGTTCTTCTCCTCCACCGCCTGGCGGGAGACGAACTGGCCGTCGGCATACACGACCTCATAAACGACGTCGCGCGTGCCGTCGATGCCCTGCTGGACGACCTGCGTCTCGCCCTTGGGGATGCGGTACGACGTGGAGGTCAGCGTGGTGTGGGGAGCCGCCTCGGTGGCGGTCTCATAGTAGGTGAAGTCAGAGGCAACGGTGATCTCGACCTCTTCCTCCGTGACGTCGACCAGCACCATCTCAAGCGGGCTGACCGAGATCTGCAAACGGCGCAGCAGCTCGCTGACGCGCTCGCCGTTTCTCGTGGTGGCGTATTCGATGTCGTCGCCGTGCGTCACCGTCACCTTTTCACCGGCAGGAAGTGTGACTTCCGCGTCGGCGCTCTGCGCGCCGGTGACAATGACGCGCTCCTGCGGGATGTCCGTCGTGCCGTCGAGCACGCTGACCGTATCGCCGTCGGCGATGAGGTACAGCGCGTCCGCGCGCAGCTCGGGCGAACTGTTCAGCAGCATCACAGCCGCGAAAAGCAGAAAGAACATCGCTCTGCGGCAGCGCTGGGCTGTGAACAAATTTTTCAAAAACTTCTGCATGGGATACTCCTTTTTTCGCGGCGTGAGCCGCCGCAGCTTCGCGCAGCTGAGGAAGTGCGCTGCGTCCGGAAAAGATTACAAAATGTAACTTTTCCAAAACTTGCTGGCAGTATACCGCCTGAAAAAGAATTTGTCAAGTTTCCGCCGTTTGTTCGCAAAATGTTCTGTATTTTATAAAATTTTCGATATTTTTCTTATTTTCATCTTCTAAAAGTTGCGATTCAAGTCATCGAATTCGTGATTTTTTCGATTTATGTAAACCATCGTCACCCCTCTCCCCCGCCTCGCCGCCATCTCGGCGTCGAAGAGGTGGCGCACCTGCCGACGCTCTTTGTCCCGTCCGAGCGGGCAAAAAACTCTTAGGAGCAGGCCGGGTGTGTCCCGCTCCCGCCCCGCAAGGCGACAAAAACGCGGAAAGCCCTGCAAACACTGGCTTTTTTGCTTCTCCGCCGCACGCTCTATCCCCTCGGACAGCAAAGGAACGCCCCCTGCGCCCTTTCCGGGCGCAGGGGACGAAAAGCCGCCTCAACAGCGTGTCGCGATGCCAAAATATGCAAGTTTGACTTTTTGAAAATTCATTTATTGAAATCCATTTATGTCAACCTGATTTTTTGATTTTTGTTGGCAAAGGTCACAAAAATTGCGCTTCTTTTTCGCTTTTCCCGTCAAATGGGCGATCGCAGAGGAAGTTACATTTCATCCTTTTTTCCGTCCGTTTCCCCGTGAAAATGAAGGTAAACGGACGCCGCGGCGTCTTTCGGCAGCACACGTTCGAGGGCGAAAATGTCCGCCTCCCGAATCGCCCTGACGCTCTTGAACGTCTTGAGCAGCGCCTGAGCGCGCACCTTGCCGACGCCCGGAATCCCGTCGAGCGCCGAGCGGGTCGAGGACCGCGAATGGCTCTCGTGGTGGAACGTGATGGCGAAGCGGTGCGTCTCCTCCTGGATCTGACCGATCAGGGCGAAGACGTTCGGCGCGGCGTGCAGGTCGATCTCGCGGCCCTGCGCGGTGACGAGCGCGCGCGTGCGGTGGCGGTCGTCCTTGACCATGCCGAAGATCGGCACGTGCACGTGCATCTGCGCGCACACGCGCTCGGCGACGCCCGCATGCGTGATGCCGCCGTCGATGAGCATGACGTCCGGCAGGGGGCTGAACTTCTCATCGCCGTCCAGATAGCGCTGGATGCGGCGCGTGAGCACCTCCTCCATGGACGCGTAGTCGTCCGGGTGGGCCGACAGGCTCTTGATCTTGAATCTCCGGTAGGCACTCTTCTTGGGCTTTGCGCCCTCGTAGACGACCATCGACGCGACGATATCGCTCGCGCCGGTGTTCGAGATATCGTAGGACTCCATGCGCCCGGGTGGCTCAGGGAGTGAGAGCATCCCCGCAAGCTGCGTCAGCGTGCGGTTCTCGCGCTCCTGCGCGGTCGTCACGCGCTCGACGTCCTCGCGCGCGTTGCGCTGCGCCATGGCAAGGAGCTCGGCCTTCTCGCCCCGCTGGGGGACGTGGAGCGTCACCTTGCGGCCCGCGCGCTCGGTCAAGATCTGTGCGAGCTCGTCCGCGCCCTCGATCTCGCAGGGCAGAAGAATTTCGCGCGGCAGCACGCTCTTATTGAGGTAATACTGCGGCAGCAGCGCAGACAGAATCATCTGCTCGCTCTCGTCCTGCGGCGCGGCGAAGAGGTTCAGGTCTCGACCCGTCACGCTGCCGTCCTCGATGTGCAGCACAGCGCTGCCGCATTTGAGCGCGCCGCGGTAAACGCCCCAGATATCAGTATCGGCGCAGATGCCGGCAATGACCTTCTGGCGCTTGCCCAGCACCTCGATGGCGCGGATGCGGTCGCGCAGTGCCGCCGCCTGCTCAAAGTGCAGATCTGCGGCCTCCTGCTCCATCTCCTCGCGCAGCGCGCGCGTTAAGCGGCGGTAGTGGCCGTTCAGCAGCTCTTCGGCCTGCCCGATGCGGCGCATGTACTCATCCTCATCCGGCGTGCCGCGGCAGAACGCGTCGCAGCGCCCCATGTGATGGTTGAGGCAGGGGCGCTCCTTTCCAATGTCGCGCGGGAATTTGCGGCTGCACGTCGGCAGGCGGAATGCCGCGCAGATCGCGTCGATGGCCGCGCGCGTCTCGTTTCGTCCGCCAAACGGGCCAAAGTAGAGCGCGTTGTCGTCCGCAGGCTTAGAGGCCATCGTAAAGCGCGGATAGTGCTCTGTGCCGAGGCGCACAAAGGGATAGCCCTTGTCATCCTTTAACAAGATATTGTAGCGCGGCATGTGCTGCTTGATGAGCGAGTTTTCAAGGATCAGCGCCTCGAACTCGGTTGAGACGAAGATCGTGTCAAAGTGGTCGACCTGTGAGACCATGCGGCGCGTTTTCTCATTGTGGGAGGAATTCTCCTGAAAATACTGGCTGACGCGGTTTTTGAGCTTTTTCGCCTTGCCGACGTAAATGACGCAGCCGGTCTTGTCCATCATCAGATAGACGCCAGGCGCGAGCGGCAGGTCGTTCGCCTTGTCCAAAAGCTCCTGCTTCGTCATGGGACATTCCCTTCTTTCTTTTCATCTCTACATTATAATATATAATAGTATATCCGGTCGAATGGTGCCGGTAAAATGGAAAAAGGCGGCTTCCTGTGGAAGCCGCCTTTCCTGGTTGTTTCTTATTCGCCGAAATTGTTGGAAACCAGCTCGCACAGAGCGGTCACGGCTTCCTTTTCGTCCGCGCCGTCGGCCAGCAGCGTGATGGTCGTGCCCTTGACGATCCCGAGGGACAGCACGCCCAGCAAGCTCTTGGCGTTCACGCGACGCTCATCCTTCTCCAGCCAGATGCCGCTCTTGAACTCGTTGGCCTTCTGAATGAAGAACGTGGCAGGACGAGCATGCAGGCCTACTTCATTGTTGATCGTAACATTCTGAGTATACATCGTTACTACTCCCTCTCCAAAAAAATCTTTCGGACTTTATCGTATCATATACCATCGGGGGCCGATTCGTCAATGCCATTTCGCGCGAAATGGCGCGGATTTGGCAATAAACACAGACAAAGTGCTTCCCCGGGCGGGCATTTATTTCAACTCGACCACAGTGACGCCCGACTCGCCCTCGCCATAGTTGCCAAGGCGGAAGCCCTTGACGGCTTTGTTGCGCCGGAGGCTCGCGTGCACCGCCTTGCGCAGCGCGCCCGTGCCCTTGCCGTGGATGATCGTCACGGTCTCGAGATGCGCCATGACGGCAGCGTCAATGTAGTTATCGAGCACGCTTTCGGCCTCCAGCGTCTCCATGCCGCGGATGTCGAGCTCGCGCGCAGCGGACGCCGTGCGCAGAATGCGCTGCGAGGGGGCAAACTGCGGCTGCTTTTTGGCCGTGGCCGCGCGCTCCGCCGCCTCGATGAGGCGGACCTCGTCGGCTTTGACCTTCATCTGCAAAACGCCCGCCTTGAGCGTCAGCGTGCCGTCCTTGACAGCTGTGACCTCGGCCTGACGGCGCGTACCGGGGATCTCGACCAGGTCTCCGACCTCAATGGGCCGCGAGGGCTTGGGGATAGGCTCCGCGCTCTCGTCGCGCACGCCCGCAGCGTCGCGCGCCTGCTTGATGTTGTGCATGATCTCGGCGCGCTGGGCGTTCATCTGCTGGGCGTCGAGCTTTTTCTGCTGCTTGCGCAGCGCATCCAACTCGCGGAACGTGTCGTCCGCGACGGACTTGGCCTCGGCCAAAAGGCGCTTGGCCTCGGCTTCGCCGCGACTTCTTGCGTTCTCCTTTGCGCGCTCCATCTGCGTGCGGAATTCGCGCGCCTTGCGCGCGTCCTCCTCGCGCTGGGCGTAAAGGCGGTCGACCTCGGCTTTTTCTTTCTCTAACTGCTGCCTCTTCTGCTCCAGCTGCGTCAGCACGTCTTCAAAGTGGATGCTCTCGCTGTCCATCTGCGCCTTGGCTTTTTCAATGACGGCCTCGGAAAGCCCCAGCCGCTTCGAGATCGCAAAGGCATTCGACTTGCCGGGGATGCCGACGAGCAGCTTATAGGTCGGGCAGAGCGTTTCCACATCGAACTCGCAGCTTGCGTTTTCCACGCCCGCAGTCGTCATGGCGAAGGTCTTGAGCTCGGCGTAGTGCGTCGTCGCAGCGATCTTCGCACCCTGTGAACGCGCCTGCTCGATGACGGCGATGGCCAGTGCCGCACCCTCAACGGGGTCGGTGCCCGCGCCCAGCTCATCGAAGAGGATCAGGCAGTGCTCGTCCGCCTCGTCCAAGATCTGCACGATGTTTTTCATATGCGCCGAGAAGGTCGACAAACTCTGCTCGATGCTCTGCTCGTCGCCGATGTCGGCCAACACCGAGGAAAAGATGCTCACGGCGCTGCGGTCGTCGCAGGGGATATGCAGGCCGCACTGCGTCATCAGGCAGAGGAGGCCGAGCGTCTTTAAGCTCACGGTCTTGCCGCCGGTGTTCGGGCCTGTAATGACAAGCGTATCGAAGCTGCGGCCGAGCTCAATGTCGATGGGCACGGCCTTCGCGGGGTCGAGCAGCGGGTGGCGCGCATGGCGCAGATACACGCTGCCGTCCTTTTTGAGCTCGGGGCGCATGGCATTCATGCGGTAGCTCAGCTCGCCGCGCGCAAAAATGAGGTCGAGGTGGACGAGAATGTCATAATCCCACAGAATGTCGCGGCTGAAGCTCGCCGCCTCGCCCGAGAGGGCGTAGAGGATGCGGTCGATCTCCTTCTCCTCTTTCGCTTCGAGCTCCTTGAGCTCGTTGTTGGCCTGCACCACGCCCATCGGCTCGACGAAGATCGTCGCGCCGCTCGAGGACGTGTCGTGCACAAGGCCCGGCAGCTCGCCGCGGCACTCGGCCTTCACCGGCACGACGAAGCGCCCGCCGCGCTGCGTGATCAGCGCATCCTGCAAAACGTTCCGGTAGCTCGGGGACGAAATGATGCGCTGCAGGATCTGGCGGCCCTTGGCCGCCGCCGCGCGCTTGTGGCGGCGAATTTCCGCGAGCTCGGGCGAGGCCGCGTCGGCGATCTCGTTTTCGTCGAGGATCGCAGTTGTGATCTTCTCCTCCAGAAAGCGGTTCGGGTGCAGGGAGAGGAAGAGCTTGTCGATGACCGTCCCCTCCTCGTCCTCCTTATAATAATCCTGCACGCGGCGCACATTCGTGAGAAGCCCCGCGATGTCGAGAAGCTCCCGCGTGTTGAGCATGCCGCCGCGCTCGGCGCGCGAGAGCGATTCGCCCACGTCGCGCACGCCGCCAAAGGCAGGGCTGCCGCGCAGCATGATCATTTTGCGCGCCGCGTCCGTCTCGTCGAGCAGACGGTTGACCTCACCGAAGTCATCCGATGGCGTCAGCCGTCGCGCCCGCGCCTTGGCCTCCGCGCTCACCGCGTGATGCTCGAGCATCTCCAATAGCCGCGGCAGTTCCAGCACGCGGATGGATTTTTCAAACAGTTCACTCATAGTTTTCTCCGAAATCTTGATTCCGATTCGTATTTCTTTCGACAGATATTTCGTTTAGTTGTCAATTTTCATGCTTTTATAGAAGTCCAGCGTCTTGAATCGCCGGTCAAGCTGCACCTGCGCAAACACCTCGCAAGCCGCGGCAAAGCGCTTTTCCGTCTCGCCCGAGAGGGAAAACGACAGCATCCGCTTCGGCTCGGAAAACAGCACGTGACGCATCGCCGCGAACGAGCCAGCGTCCAGCGGCAGAAGACCGCTTCCGCCGTGGTCCGCACATTCTTTGCACAGCAGCACGCCCTGCTGCGCGTCAAACACCGGCTCTTTCGGGTTGCGCGTGCCGCAGACGGCGCAGCCGTCAAGCAGCGGCTCGTAGCCCGAGAGCGCAAGCAGCTTGAGTTCAAACGCCGCCTTGACGATGCTCTGCGGCTTTTGCAGCGTGTCGAGCGCGTAGAGCGAATTGAGCAGCAGCGCTAAGATCTCCGGCACGGGCTCGTCCTCCGCCGTGACGCACTCGGTCATCTCGGCAAAATACGACGCGAGCGACAGCAGCTCAATGTCCTGCCGGATACCGTCGAACAGCGAGATCGTCGACGCCTCGTCGAGGTAGTACCAGTTCCCGCGCTGATAGAGCACGAGCTCGGAAAAGGCCAGAAGCTCGCTGCCCGCGGCGATGCGGCTTCCCTTGCGCCGCGCCCCGCGCGCCACGACCGCGATCCGCCCGAGCGAGTCGGTCAGAATATTCAATATGTAGTCGGCCTCCTTCGTCGCCGTCGCGCGAAGGACGATGCCTTTGGTCACGAGTTTTTCTGACATAAAGCTCCTCTAAATTGTTTTACACCAAGGGGTGTAAAGGGTAGTTGCCTTGCAGGCAGGATGGTTTTTCCGCGCACTGCGCGGAGGGGGAATGTAGCGCGTAGGCGCTGCTGCCGGTCAAAGGGGGTGTTCTCTTTCCAAAGAGAACACCCCCTTTGGAACCCCCAGAGAAAGGCAAGGGGGCTTCCCCCTTGACCCCGCACATTGGCAGTTTGTAGCTCGAAGAGCTGCGCAGCCTGCGGAATCGGGTGCGGTGTACATGGCTTCGCCATGAATCTTCTGCGATTCGCGACAACTCTCAACCGCGCCTTACTATCGTGAGGCGCGAGTGACGTTTGCTTGGCGGCAGACTGCGTGCCAAATGCGGCATTGCTTCGCTCGCCGCATTGTGGAGACTGGCAGTAGACGGAAATTAGGCTGTACTTCTACAAGATGGGCAGAGCGGCACCCGCAAGGGGTGTGCCGCATCTGTAAGGCGTCAGAGCCGCCAACGGCTGCGCAACAGCGGATAATAGAAGCAGAGGCAAGTCGTATAGCAATGCTAAACGTGGCTTCGCTGCGCGCAGGCAGTCGATTCGGCAAGCATTGCAGCTCTTCGAGCTGCTCGCTTGCAATGGGAAACGCCTTTCTTTTGGACGGGCGACGCCCGTTTTCTTTCTCGGGAAAGAAAATGGGGGGCGCATCACGCGGCACTTGTGCCGCATTGACATTCGCACCTGTGCGAAAAAGGAAGAATTCTCTTTCGAGAAAGAGAATATTCCCCTTTCCCGCATTCCCTGCACGGTGCGGGGAAAAATATCACCCCTCAAGGGGTGCGCTATTTATCGCCGCTAAATAAAAGATCGGCTCGCCGGTTTTCAAAAACAGCGCGAAATATCCGTTTCGCAAATCCCTCACCTCATGCATAGCATGAGGAAAATTCCCGCGAACTATGGCTGGGAAAATTTATTACTGCTCGTCGTAGCCGAACGAGCGGATATAGTTCATATTGTCGCGCCAGTTTTCCTTGACCTTGACCCAAGTCTCGAGGTAGACCTTTGTGCCCATGAAACGCTCGATATCGCGGCGGGCCTCGGTCGAGATCTTCTTGAGCATCGCGCCGTTTTTGCCGATGATGATACCCTTGTGGCTCGCCTTTTCGCAGTAGATGGTCGCGTCGACCTCGATGACCTCGTCGTCGCGTTCGATGAAGCGCGTGATCTCCACGGCCGTGCCGTGTGGGATCTCTTTATCGAGGTTGCGCAGCAGCTTTTCGCGCACGATCTCGCCCACGACCTGACGGTCGGGCTGGTCAGTCGTCATGCCGTCGGGGAAGAGCTGCGGGCCCTCAGAGGCGTACTTGCCGAGCTCGTTCATCAGATCGTCCAGCCCCTCGTGCGTGCGCGCGGAAATGGGGATAATGGCGTCAAACGCATACGCCTCGCTGTAGGCCGCGATGACGGCGAGCAGGTCGTCCTTTTTCTCGACAGTGTCGATCTTGTTGATGCACAAAATCGCCGGCAGGTGAGAAGCCTTGATCTTTTCGATGAGCTCGGCCTCAGGGATGCCGACGTGCGCCACTGGCTCAACGAGCAGCAGCACCGCGTCCACGTCCGCGATGGATTCGCGCGTGACCTTGACCATGTAGTCGCCCAGGCGGTTGCGCGCCTTGTGGAATCCAGGCGTGTCGAGCAGCACGTACTGCGTGTCGCCGCGGTTCACCACGCCGTAAATGCGGTTGCGCGTGGTCTGGGGCTTGTTCGACACGATGGCGATCTTCTCGCCCACAAGGGCGTTCGTCAGGCTGGATTTGCCGACGTTAGGCCGTCCGCAGACAGTGATCATAGCGGTTTTCGTTTTGTTCATGATAGGTGATCCTCAACTTTCTTTTGTTCGTTGAACGTTTTTTATTCATACAGCGTGAGCTGTATTTTCTTTTTTGCGCCCAAAGGGGGCGGTGTTCTGTCCCACTGCCGTGGGGACGCGGGACAAAGGGGGTATTCTCTTTCCAAAGAGAATACCCCCTTTGGAACCCCCAGAGAAAGGCGAGGGGTGTTCCCCTCGACCCCCGACATTGCCGGATTGGAGCTCGAAGAGCTGCACGCGCTGCGCAGTGTAAGTGCGGTGTACATGGCTTCGCCATGAATCTTCTGCGAGTCGTCACCACTCTCAACCGCGCCTTACTGTCGTGAGGCGCGAGTGACGTTTGCTTGGCGGCAGACTGCGTGCGGAATGCGGCATTGCTTCGCTCGCCGCATTGATGGGTGCCGCGGTAGACGGTAATTAGTCAGCACTTCTACAAGATCAGCAGAGCGGCAGCGGATAATAGAAGCAAACCAAATCGTATAGCAACTTCAACGCGGCAACACCGCGCGCAGACATTTCCATTCCGGAGGCATAAAGGCCGTTCAAGCCCGAGACTGCCAATCTAAACGCCTTTCTTTTGGACGGTCACACCGCCCGTTTTCTTTCTCGGGAAAGAAAATGGGGGTGTGCTCCTGCCGCCCGCAGGCGGCATTGCCCTCCGCACCTGTGCGGAATCTCACCGCTCGAGTTCGAGCAATTTCATAATTGCCTCTTCATGTTCCCGCATCTGCGCTTTCATCGGCCCTTCGTCCAGATGGTCGTAGCCCAGAAGGTGAAGCACCGAGTGCGTCACGAGGTACGCCAGCTCGCGGCGGTTGGAGTGGCCGTATTCCTTCGCCTGCGCGGCGACGTGCTCGAGCGAGATGACCATATCGCCGAGCGGGACGAGGCCCGTTCCGGGGTCGGCGTCCTCCTCACCCGGCAGCTCGCCGGGAGTAAGCTCGAACATCGGAAAACTCAGCACGTCCGTCGCGCGATCGACCTCGCGCATTTCGCGGTTGATCTCGTGGATGGTCTCATCGTCCGTCAGCCGCACGTCGATCTCACAGGGAAAGTCCACACCCTCGGCGGCGAGCGCCGTGCGGATGACCTTGCGGATGAAGGCGCATTTGCTGTCGCTCACGCCGGGCACGTCCGACGTGATGGGGATATAATGTCTCTTTGCCATCACTTTTTCCTCTTTTCGTTTCGCGCGGCCTCATAGTCCGCGTAGGCCTTGATGATGCGCTGGACCATCACGTGGCGCACCACGTCCTGGTCCGTGAGCTCGCAGATGCCGATGCCCTCCACGTCTTTGAGCACGCGCACGGCCTGCTTGAGGCCGCTCATCTTGTCCGCCGGCAGGTCGATCTGCGTCACGTCGCCGGTGATGACCATTTTTGAATTAAAGCCCATGCGCGTCAAAAACATTTTCATCTGCTCGCAGGACGTGTTCTGCGCCTCGTCCAAAATGATAAAGCTGTCGTCCAGCGTGCGGCCGCGCATATAGGCGAGCGGCGCGACCTCGATATTGCCGCGCTCTAAATATTTCTGGTACGTCTCCGCGCCGAGCATGTCGAAGAGCGCGTCGTAGAGCGGGCGCAGGTACGGGTCGACCTTGCTCTGCAGATCGCCCGGCAGGAAGCCGAGGCGCTCGCCCGCCTCGACCGCGGGGCGCGTCAGAATGATACGGTTCACCTTACGCTCGCGGAACGCCGCGACCGCCGCGGCGACGGCGAGGTACGTTTTGCCCGTACCTGCGGGGCCGACGCCGATGGTGATGGTGTTTTTCAAAACGGACTCGATGTATTTCTTCTGTCCGATGGTCTTGGGCTTGATGGGGCGGCCCTTGGAGCTGATGCAGATGACGTCCTGCGTCAGCTCGCTGATGCGGTCCTCCTGCCCCGCGCGCACGAGCGAGATCACGTAGCGCACGTTCTGCTCGGTGATGGGCTCGCCGCGGTTTGAGATCGTGAGCAGTGCATTGAGCGCCTTCACGGCAAGCATCGTGTCCTCGACCTCGCCGTTCACGCGCAGTTCGCCCTCGCGGTTCGAGATGGTGACCTTAAATTCCGATTCGATCAGCCGCACGTTCTCATCGAATGAGCCGAACAAATTGACCGCCTGCTCCATGCGTTCGATGCTGATGCGCTGTTCCATGCTGTGTTTCCTCCTGAAAAAATGTTGACGCCGGCCGGTCGCGGCTGACGGTGTTATCCTTCACTGACGGCAATGGGCACCTCTTTTCCGATCTGCTCCTCGCACTCGGCAGAGAGCGTGACGACGAGGGTATCGCCCTCCACAGCGGTCGAAAAGCGCCGCTGCGTCACGCTGCCAGTCTCCCCCAAAAGGGCGGCAAGATACGTTTCGAGCACGTCTTTTCCCTGCGCCTCCGCGTCGGCGCGGGAACGCGCCGCTATTTCTAATTCGTAGGGCAGCAGCGTTTCCGTCTCCCATGTGACGGGCAGGGCAAAAAGGCCAAAAAGCGTCCATTGTGTTTGATTCTTTATTTTATCACAATCAACATTGCAAATGCTACTCCCTTTTGCACCAATTTTCAACCGATTCTCGCCCCAAATCAAGGTATGGCTGCGCTTTTCTTTTCCGGTGTAAACCTTCTTTTCATACGTGAGCGGCACGCGGACGGTGAGGTCGTACCATGTCCGTGCCCAGACTTCGCCCTTACCGGCAAGAAAGCGCGTCGTCACGCTCGGTTTTTCCGTGCCGCCGGTATCCACCACGCCCGCGATCAAAAGCTGCCCTTGCTGCACGCTCGTGCCGGGCAGGACTCTTTTCTCCCCATCCAGCGCGCGGACCTTGGTGATAAGGCCCGGCTTTGCCGCGATGACGTTCGTCGGCTCGCTCTCGTTTACCCGCTCGGGTGCGCGCACGCGCTCGCGCACCTGCACATAGGCCTTGCAGCCGCGCACGTTGACCGCCACCCAGCAGAGGTCCTTGAGCTCCGGCAAAACGCGGTTGCAGATATCCTGCGAGCGGAACGAATAGATGAACGTTCCGCGGTGGACGCCGTGCTCGCGCAGGGCATGCAAAATCGTCTCAGTCGGGACGGTCTCGTTGCCCGTGACCTCAAAATCCCAGATGAAAAGCGAGTTGACGAGCAGCAGCGCCGCACACAGAATGCCGCCGGCGAACAGCGCGTGGCGTCGGCGCAGGCGCGCGAAGAAAAACGGCGTGCCCGCCGTGCGCTCGATAGATACCTCCGCCCCGCAGCCCTCGGCGGCGCGGCGCAGCGCGCGCAGGTCGCTGCGCGCCACGCAGAACGACAGCGCCGTATCGTCGATCCACCTGACGTCCCAGAATTCGATGCCCCGCGCGGAGCAGAGGTTCAGCATCCGCTCGGGGTACGCGCTCTTTGCGCGCACGCATACACTGCCGCGCAGCAGCTTGACGGCTTTTTTCAGCATAGCTCCCTCATCTCACATATTCCACGGCGTCGATCTTGCCGAAGATGCGCACCTCGCTGTCGGTCATGCTGCGCAGCGTCAAATTCTGCCCACGCACGCGCAGGATGAGCGAGCCCGCCCCCACGTCGATCTGCTCTGTTCCGTAGGACAAAATGCCGCTGTGGCCCTCCAGAAAGAGCTGCCGGTCGCCCAGCATCTCCACATGGCACAGCCCCGCCACGATGTCCGCCGGCAGGTCAAAGAGCTCTGCCATGCGCGCCAGCATGCGCTGCGGCCGTTCGTTTCGTTCCATCGTCCATCTCCCCTTTGGGCAAAGCCTATGCGCCCTTCCGCGCGGATTTGCCTGTCCCAGGTGGGCAAGTTCGGCTTGCCCCGCGCATAGACTCGTCTGGAAGGTCAGGTGATGGCATGAAAATAAGAGACCGTTTGCCGCTTCTGGCGGTGCTGTGCTGCTTTTCCGCACTGCTGCTGTTGCCGGAGGTCAGCGCACAGGCGGCGCGGGACGCGATGCTGCTCTGCGCGCAGACGCTTATCCCATCGCTGTTTCCGTTTTTCGTGCTCTCGTCGCTGCTCATCGCCTGCGGCGCGTCGGAGCTGCTCTCTGCGCTTTTGTCGCCGCTGATGCGGCCGCTGTTCGGTCTTTCGGGTGCGGGCGCGGCGGCGCTGGCGCTGGGCCTCTGCGGCGGATACCCTGTCGGCGCGCGGACAGCTGCCGAGCTTGTGGAAAACGGTGCGCTGTCGCGAGACGAGGGCGAGCGGCTGCTCGCCTTCTGCAACAACGCGGGACCGGGGTTCCTGCTCGGCGTGTGCGGCGCGGGCGTGTTTTCGTCCAGCCGCGCGGGCGCGGCGCTGTACCTCATCCACGTCGCCGCGGCGCTCTGCGCCGGGCTTCTCATCTGCCGCGCGCTGCCGCCGGCGCCGCATGGAACATATCCGCACAAAAGCGCGAAAGCGCAGCGCTTTTCCACAGCCTTCCCCACGGCGGTGCAGAACGCGCTGACGGGATGCCTCAATGTGAGCGCGTTCGTCGTGTTTTTCACGGTGCTTGCGCGGCTGTTGCTGCACTTTCTGCCGGAGGCCTTCGCCTCATCGCTCCCCTGCGCGCTGCTGCTCGGATTTTTAGAGCTCACGAGCGGCGTGCTGGCGCTTCCCTGCTCACGCGCGGGTTTTCTTTCCTGTGCGGCGCTGCTCGGCTGGGGCGGACTGAGCGTCCACTGCCAGACGCTCAGCGTGCTCGCGGCCACTCCCCTCTCCGCGCGGTATTATCTCAAGGGAAAGGTGCTGCAAGCGCTGCTGTCGCTGCTCCTTGCCCTGCCCGCGCTGCCGTTTCTGTTTCCCTGACGCTCACGGCTCCGCCCCTGTGATGGCGCTCGCCACCTGCGAGACGACGTCCCCCACCGCGTCATCGAAAAGGTGCATATACACCGCGCTCGTCACGGATGTTGAGCTGTGCCCGAGCGCTTTGGAGATGCTGAACATCGGCACATTCTGGCTGTTGGCGACGCTCGCAAAGCTGTGGCGCAGTCCGTGGAGCGAGATCGGCGGGAGACCCTGCACGGCGATGAACTGCGCGATGCGCTGGCACAGAACGTCCGGCTGATAGGGCTTTCCCGCTTCGTTCACGGCGACGTAGCCCTCGGGGTTATATTTAGGGTCCTGCTTCCGCCGCCTTTCCCAGTCGCGATACAGTCGTTTGAGCAGCGCTTCAAGGTCTTCGCTGCCGCCAAAGGCCAGCCGCCGCTCGGAGGCGTAGGACTTCGGCGCTTTTTCAAGCGCCCTGCCGCTCACGGCGGTGCGCACCTCGCAGACCGTCAGAACGCCGCGCTTTAGGTCGATATTGCGCCATTTAAGGCCGCAGATCTCGCTGCGCCGCAATCCGAGGCAGCCCGCGAGCTTGACGGCCACCTCGAGCGGCGTGCCCTCGCTTGCGCGAAAGAGCATGCGCAGCTGAGAGGAATCGTAAAAACGGTGCTGCGGCGCTTCGCGCGCGGGCGGCGTGACAAGGCAGGTCACATTCGCCCCCACGATGCCCTGTCTTACCGCCGCGCCGAGCGCCGCGTGCAGCAGCACGTGGTGCTTGCGGATCGTGTTGTTGGCAAGGCCCTTTTTCCGCAGCTCGCCGTAATACTGCTGCACGCGCACGGGCGTTAAGTCCTGCACGCAGAGTCTGCCGAGAGAGGGGATCATATGGGTATTTAAAATATTCTCGTAGCCGTGGCACGTCGTTTCCTCGCAGTTCGGCTTGATGAGCTCATCCATCCAGTAGCGCAGCCAGTCCTCCACAAAAACGTCTTTGGGCGTGCTCATGCCGCCGAGCAGCTGGGCGCGGCGGTACTCGGCGATGACCTGCTCGGCCTGCTCCATCGTGGGATAGGTGCGCGTGCGGCGCACGCGCCTGCCGTTTTCGCCGTCGTAGTAGAGCGAGACATAGTAAAGGTGGTTCCTGTCGTCATAGGACAGGTTCCGTTTGAGCGTTTTTCTCATGCATTTATTCCTCTTTCCGTCGTTTTGATCTTTTCCGCAAGTGCAGAAAATAAAAAAACACCGCTGCTCACGCAGCGGTGTTTTTTTAAGCGAATGAAAATCAGGCGTTCTTCGCGATCTCGACGAGCTTGGTGAAAGCGACGGGATCGTTGATGGCCATCTCGCTGAGCATCTTGCGGTTGATCTCGATGCCGGCGGTCTTCAGGCCGTGCATAAACGTGGAGTAGTTCATGCCGTTGAGCTTGCAGGCTGCGGAGATACGGGTGATCCACAGGGAGCGGAAATCTCTCTTCTTCAGGCGGCGGCCGACATAAGCGTAGGTCAGGGACTTCATGACCTGCTCATTGGCCATCTTGAAGTGGCGGGATTTGTTGCCCCAGTAGCCCTTGGCGAGCTTGAGGGTCTTGTTTCTTCTCTTGCGCGTCATCATCGCGCCTTTAACACGTGCCATATTGTATAAGCCTCCTTAAAGCGTATCGTTGTAAATTATTTGTAGGGGATCATCTTGCGGATCGTGCTGGCAGTGGTCTTGTCAGCATAGCCGCCCTGACGCAGACGACGCGTACGCTTGGTGGGCTTCTTGGTCAGGATGTGGCTCTTGAAAGCCTTGGCGACCTTGACCTTACCGGACTTGGTCAGATTGAATCTCTTTTTGGAACCGCTGTGGGTTTTCAGCTTGGGCATAGTAGTTTCTCCTTTTCGTATTTGTAGTGGCGCTCAAAGTTACTTTCCCGCCTTGGGGGAAAGGAAGATCGACATGCTGCGGCCTTCCATTTTCGGCTCTTTATCCAGGTTGGCGACCTCGGCGACGGACTCTGCAAAGCGCACAAGAAGATCGCGGCCGATGTCCGTGTGTGCCATCTCGCGGCCGCGGAAGCGGACAGAGACCTTGACACGATTGCCGTCGGCAATGAATTTCTGGGCGTTTTTGAGCTTGGTGTTAAAATCGCCCACGTCGATACCGGGGGACATGCGCACTTCCTTGATCTCGACGACATGCTGGTTCTTTCTGGCTTCCTTTTCGCGCTTGCCCTGTTCAAAGCGGAACTTGCCGTAGTCCATGAGCTTGCACACAGGCGGCTTGGCCTGCGGCGAGATCTTGACTAAGTCAAGCCCCTGCTCGTCGGCGATGTGCTGCGCCTGCGCGGCAGACATGATGCCGAGCTGCTCGCCGGTCGCACTGATGAGACGGATCTCGCTGTCCCGGATCTCTTCGTTGATCTGATGCACGTTGCTGCTAATACCGAAGCACCTCCGTTTTTCATAAAGAATTTGGCAAACAAAAAACGAGCACAGAACATTCTGCACCCGTACCATGACACAAAAAAGCCCGAAGGCTTTGTTTTCCATGATTGACCCCTTCGCTTTGCTGGGGGTGAGAACGAATGCACCGCTCTTCTTTGTTTTGCTTAAGTAGTATATGCTCTATTTTCCGGTTTGTCAACAACAATTTGCCCGAAAAAGTGAAAAATTCGCGGTATATTTTTACTTTTGCCCGTCAACACTATGCTTGCAAGCAAGAAAAGCGAAAGGAGGCGACACCATGAAGGAGCGCAATAACCAGAACAAGAACCAGAACCAGGAAAACACCAATCAGAACCAGAACGGCAGCCAGAATCAGAACAACCAGAATAAGAACAACCGCTGATCGTACTCAAGAGCGCAGGGCTCCGGGAACACCCGGGGTCCTGCACCTTTATAGAACCTTAATCCCGCGGCCCTTGCGCGGCGAAGCGTTTCGTGCTATCATTTTATCTAAAATGAGGTATTATTCCGCTTGCATTTCAGAAAGGCGCACCATGCTCGACTCTCTTTCTCTCTGGCTGCACGAAACCCCGCTCGGCGAAACGCTGCTCACCATGCTCATCTCAATGCTCCCCGTCGTGGAACTGCGCGGTGGCCTGCCTGCGGGCGTTGCGATGGGGCTGCCGATCCCCGTGGCGTTCATTGCGTCGCTCGTCGGCAACATGATCCCTGTGCCGTTTATCATTTTATTTGTCCGCCCGCTGTTCAAATGGGTGCGCATACATATTTCAAAGCTTGAGGGCTTCATCTCGCACCTCGAAGCGCGCGCCGAGGCGAAAAGCGCCGACGTCCTCCGCTACCAGACGTGGGGGCTTTTGATCTTCGTCGCCATCCCGCTGCCGGGCACCGGCGCGTGGACGGGCGCTCTGATCGCCGCCGTGCTCAACATGCGCCTAAAGCGCGCCGTGCCTGTCATCTTCCTCGGCGTTGTCATCGCGGGCTGCATCATCACGCTGCTGACGCACGGAGTCACTCTTTTGTTCTAAAATAAAAAGAGCGCGCAGGCGCTCTTTTTTGTTTCTTTTTGTCTCCAAACTGCAACCTTTTTGTAACGACTTTCGTCTAAAGTCATGTTACCATCCATATCGCCGCAGACCGTGCGGCAAGCATCAGAAAGGAGAATTCCCACATGAAAAAGCATCTTCAGCGTGCCCTCACTGCCGCGCTGACCCTCGCGCTGCTCCTGACCGCCTGCGGGCAGAAGGAGGCGGACGCAAACGACACCCCGCCTGACGCGCAGGCGGGCAGCCTGTATGAAGACTTCTTCACCGGCGACGGCACTGTGACGGCGAATCTCATCAACGCCGGTGTCGAGGCGACGGCCGCCTCGTTCCACGCGCCCGCCGTCTACGCCACCAAGGGCGTCGACGGCTCGGACATGGACTGGACGATCACCCGTTTCGCCCTGCTCGACCTGGACAGCGACGGCACAGACGAGCTGGTGCTGAACATCGACTACAGCGGCGACGAGGAATACGTCGTCCTCACCTGCTTTGACGGCGCGGTCTATGCCAATCAGGTGGTCCACCGCGGCTTTTTGACCCCCAAGGCAGACGGCACCGTTGCCTGGTCGAACGGCGCGTTCGACAACGGCTACGCCCGCTTCCGCTTTGAAAACGGCGTGCTGGTCTACGACGATTTTGCCGCCGTGAGCAGCGATGACAGCGGCAGCGTCACCTATACGCTGAACGGCGAGAGCGTCAGCGAGGAAGACTTCGACGCCTTCATCGCCGAGCAGAACGCAAAGGACGACCTTGCGTGGACGGACTTCACGGTGGTGGCGGTCAGCGCTGCGCTGGCGGGGTAAATATTTCCCTGCGCTGCGCAGGGGGGCGAATAAAGGGGGCCATTCTCTCACGTGAGAGAATGCCCCCCTTAGACCCCCAAGAGAACGCAAGGGGATCTGCCCCTTGACCCCGCCATTGCAAGCAAGCAGCTCGAAGAGATGCAGCGCTTGCCGATTGCTACTTCCTGCGCGCAGCGTTGCCACGTTGGGTGTTGCTATACGATTTGATTTGCTCCTACTATCCGCTGCCGCTCCGCTGATCTTGTAGGAGTGCAGACTAATTTCCGTCTACTGCAAGTCTCATCAATGCGGCGAGCGTCAGCAATGCCGCATTCGGTAGGCAGTCTGTCGCCAGACAAACGTCACTCGCGCCTCACGGTAGTAAGGCGCGGTTGCGACTGGTAACGAATCGCAGAAGATTCATGGCGAAGCCATGTACACCGCACCCACACTGCGCAGCGCGTGCAGTCATTCAAGCTGCAATCCCGCAATGTTGGGGGGCCGAGGGGGACTCCCCTCGTCCTTTCTCTTGGGGGTGTAAGGGGGATATTCTCTTTCGAGAAAGAGAATATCCCCCTTTCCCGCGTCCCCCACACGGTGTGGGGGATAATAGAGTGCGCCCTGCGGGCGCAAAAAAGAAGCACCCTTTCGGGTGCTCCTTTTTTATTCAACAGTGACAGATTTTGCCAGATTTCTCGGTTTATCAATATCACACCCGCGCTGGAGCGCGATATAATACGCCAACAGCTGCAGCGGCACAACGCCGAGCGACGGCAGCAGCATTTGCGCCGTATCGGGGATGGTGATGACGTTTTCGACAGTCTTTGCCATTTCGCCGCGGTGGCTCTCGGTCGCAAGCGCGAGAACGTCCGCGCCGCGGGCCTTGACCTCAACCACGTTGCTCATGGCCTTGTCGAAAAGCGGGGCGTAGGTGCCGAGCGCGATAACGAGCGTGCCGTCCTCGATGAGCGAGATCGTGCCGTGCTTGAGCTCGCCGGAGGCGTAGGCCTCGGAGTGGATGTAGCTGATCTCCTTGAGCTTGAGCGAGCCCTCGAGTCCGAGCGCATAGTCGAGGTTGCGGCCGATGAAGAAGACAGAATTGTGGTTGAAATACTGGGAAGCGTACTTGGGGATGGCCTCGCAGCTCTCGCTCGCGAGGAACTGCTCCATCTTCTCCGGCAGCTTCTGAAGCTCTGCGACCGCCTCGTTGTACTCCTCCTTTTTCACTGTGCCGAGCACCTCGCCAAACGCAAGACCGATCATGTCGAGCACTGCGAGCTGCGTGGAATAGGCCTTCGTCGTCGCGACGGCGATCTCGGGGCCCGCCCAGGTGTAGAGCACGTCGTCCGACTCGCGCGCGATAGACGAGCCGACCACGTTGACGATGGAGAGGATGTAGCCGCCGCGCTTTTTCGCCTCGCGCAGCGCGGCCATGGTATCGAGCGTTTCGCCCGACTGGGAGATGACAATGACGAGCGACTTATCGTCCACGATGGGGTCGCTGTAGCGAAACTCGGACGCGAGCACGACCTCGACATTGCGGCGCAGCAGATGCTCAAGATTGTACTTGCCGATCATGCCGACATGGTACGAAGAGCCGCAGGCCACAATGAAAATGCGGGTAAATTCGCGCATTTTCTCGACAGGGAGCTTGAGATCGTCGAAGACAACCCTGCCGTCCTTGATGCGCGGGGAGATCGCGCGGCGCAGCGCCTCGGGCTGCTCCATGATCTCCTTGAGCATGAAGTGCTGGTAGCCGCCCTTTTCCGCGGCGGAGACCTCCCAGTCGATGGTAAAGTGCTTCTTTTCGACCTTCTGCTCCAGCGCGTCGTAGACCTCGATGCCGTCGCGCGTCAGCACGGCGACCTCGCCGTCTTCCATGTAGGCGACGTCGCGCGTGTGCTTGATAATGGCCGTCACGTCGGAGGCGAGGAAGTTGCAGCCCTTGCCGTAGCCGAGCAGCAGCGGTGCGTCCTTGCGCGCGGCGATGATGCGGTCGGGGCAGTCGGCGCAGAGCATACCGAGGGCGTACGCGCCCTCGATGCGGCGCAGCACGCGGCCCACGGCCTCCAAAAAGTCATGGCACTCGTTGTAGTAGAATTCAAGCAGCTGCGCCACGACCTCGGTATCGGTCTCGGACTTGAACCGGATGCCCTGACCGATCAGAAATTCCTTGATCTCGACGTAGTTTTCGATGATGCCGTTGTGGATGACGGCGAACTTGCCGTTTTCGCTCACGTGGGGGTGAGAGTTGATGATGTTCGGCGCGCCGTGCGTCGCCCAGCGGGTGTGACCAAGGCCGATGCAGCCCTCGAGGTCCGCGCCGCCGTGGATCTGTTCGCTGAGGACCTTGAGCCGGCCCACTGCTTTTTCGACCTGCAGCTTTCCCTGCGCCGAGATGACGGCCACGCCCGCGGAGTCATACCCGCGGTATTCCAGATGCGCGAGCCCGTCCAGCAGGATGGGGGCCGCCTGTTCCTGACCAATGAATCCAACGATTCCGCACATATGATAACATTCTCCTTTTGATGATTTTTGAAAAATGGGCAAAAATACCCCTTTGCGGCGCAAAGCCGCTTCGTCAAAAGGACAAATGCGCAGTCATTTGTCGCTTTTTCCGTGGTCACAGCCTCTTTGTTCTGCGGTCGCCCGCATGTTTGTCGGCTGTGTGCGCGCCCACGGGCACGGGGAAGCATCCGCCGAAATTTCGATCCTCTTCCCACCTCGTCGTCCCGCCAAAGGCGGGCGCTGGCGCTTATGATGGAGAAACTCCATAGCTCCTTTCACTTCTGCGTTTTTTTAATATATTTCAAACCGGACTTCTCCGGACGAAAGCGGTTATTTCGCCCCTCCGCGGGGCAAACTCCCAAAAAGGGAGGATGACTATGGCTACTGCTTTTATCCGCACGATCGTGCTCTATTTTCTCATCATGGTCGGGCTGCGCCTTCTCGGCAAGCGGCAGATCGGCGAGCTCGAGCCCATCGAGCTCGTGCTCACGCTGCTCATTTCGGACCTTGCCGCCGTGCCGATGCAGGACTTCGGCATCCCGCTTTTAAACGGCGTCATCCCGATCGTGACGCTCTTGTCGCTCTCGATGCTGCTCTCGTGGGGGAGCGTGCGCTCCATCCGCCTGCGGCGGCTGATCTGCGGCAGCCCGACGGCGCTCATTTTAGACGGCAAGGTGCAGCAGGACGCAATGCGCCACAACCGCTTCACGCTCGACGAGCTCATCGAGGAACTCCGCTCTCAGGGCGTGACGGATCTCACAAGCGTCAAATACGCGGTGCTCGAAACCGACGGGCAGCTCTCTGTCCTCCTCTATCCCGACGAGCAGCCCGCAACGCCGAAGCAGCTCGGGAAGCCCGTCAAGGACGACACCTTCCTCCCGCATATCTTCATCAACGACGGGCGGGTACTGGGTGAAAACCTTTCGCTCGCGGGTCTGGACGCCGCATGGCTTGAGAAAACCGTGCGCGCGCAGGGCTACCACGCCCCGTCGGAGATTTTTCTGCTCTCGCTCGACGGCGCGGGCAAAATTCTGTGCATCGGAAAGGACAGTGCCAAATGAAGCGATTTTTCTGGATCCCGTTCTGCCTGTTGCTCGCGCTCTTTGGCGCGGCGCTCTTGAATGCCGCCGTCGCCGACGGTCTTGTCACAGACTGGTGCGCGGAGCTCGACAAATTGCAGGACACCGCGCAGGCGGAGAACTGGGACAGCGTGCGCGATGATCTCTCCGCGCTTCACGAAAGCTGGGATGCACACGCGACGTATTTCCACATCATTTTGCAGCACGACGAGCTCAACGAGGTCGAATCGCTGCTTGCCCGCGCGGACAGCTTCGCCTTCGAGCAGGACGAGGGCGAATTTCGCGCGTGTGTCGCGGAGCTTCAGTCCCAGCTTCGTGTGCTGTCTGAAATGCAGGAGATCTCTATCCCCAACATTCTATAGCGCTTTTACTTGCTTTCAAGCAGCTTGTTGAGCTCCTTCATAAATGTGTCGATGTCCTTGAACTGGCGGTAGACCGAGGCAAAGCGCACGTAGGCCACCTCGTCCACGGCGCGCAGCTTGTCCATGACGAGCTCGCCGATGTATTCGGTGCTGACCTCGCGCTCCAGAGAGTTCTGTAACGTCTGCTCGATCTCGTCCGCCTTCTGCTCGAGCACCTCAAAGGGCACGGGGCGCTTTTCGCACGCGCGGATCATGCCGTTCAAGACCTTGCGCTTGTCAAAGCTCTGGCGGCTGCCGTCCTTTTTGATGACGACCATCGGCAGGCTCTCCACCGTCTCATAGGTGGTGAAGCGCTTGGCACACGAGAGGCACTCGCGCCGGCGGCGGATGCTGCTGCCCTCTTCGGCAGGGCGGGAATCAATGACCTTGCTCTCTTTGTATCCGCAATAGGGGCATTTCATCGTGCAGAACCTCTTTTCTCATCTTAGTCAGAAAAATTATAGCATACTTTTTTTCGGGATGGTAGACATAATTTGCATTTTTTCACAGGATGGGAGAATTTTTTTCATCCACGCGGTAGACGACGCACTTTCTCCCGCCGACCGTCCCGATGCGGGCAAGGCAGAAGAGCTCCGGCAGCGGGAACGGTGCGCTCTCGCTATACGGCAGCGCCAACAGCTTTCCGCTTTCCTCCTCACGCACCATCGCGCCGGATAACAGTGAGAGCGCGCAGTCGAGCCGCGCCGAACGGAAAAACGAGCCGCGCGGCAATGCTTTCCAGTCCCCCACCGCTCTCCCCCTCCTGTCCGCACAAAATAAAGAGCCTGTGCCATCTTATGCACAAGCTCTTTTCTTTATGTAGGGATTTTACTGCACGCTGTAATTGCCGCGCACGAGCAGCTTTGTGCTGTTCGCGCCCGCCTGCACGCCGCGGCTGTCGACTGTTGCCATGTAAAGGTGGTTCTGCTGCAAGGCAAGGCCGCCTGCAAGCGCCGTGCCCGACGTCTCGTCGATGAGCCCCGGGGTGCTCGCCGCCACGCACACGCCGCTGCCCGTGCGCAGCATCGCCTCGCAGCCGACGCCCATGTACAGAATTTGCCCCTGATTCAGCGTGATGACCGTAAAGCTCATCGCCGTGCCACCGGAGGCATTTCCGCTCGACGCACCATACTTCTGCTCGAAGGCCTGCGTCTCGCTCTTCACCTGCTCGGTGAGCTTACTCGAGAGCGTCTGCTCGCGCGAGGTGGTCTTCTTGTCCACCTCGGAAAGGATCTGCGGCAGGAATTTTTCGTTTAAGTAGCTCAGCGTCACGAGCGGGTCGCTGCTCGTGCCCGCACCGCCGGTCGCGGCGACGGTCAGCGTTAGCACCGTTGCGCTCACCAAAAGCAGTCCCACCAGACGGGCAAAGGCGTTGTTTCTCTTTTTCATGCTGTATTCCTCATTTTCTCCCCGGCGCGCACTCTTTCCGTACGCGCCGGAGGGGTTAGACCAACTGTGTGTTTTGCAGGCCGAAGCTCACGGCGATGGCTGCGTCGATGCGCTCCATCAGCTCGCCGTCCACGCGCCCCATGCGCTCGCGCAGGCGCCGCTTGTCGAGCGTGCGGATCTGCTCGAGCAGCACCACGCTGTCGCGCGGCAGGCCGTAGTCCGGCGCGGAGAGCGCGATATGCGTCGGCAGCTTCGCCTTGTTCGTCTGCGAGGTGATGGCCGCCGCGATCACCGTGGGGCTGTAGCGGTTGCCGGTGTCGTTCTGCACGATGAGCACCGGACGCACGCCGCCCTGTTCGCTTCCGACCACGGGCGAGAGATCGGCGTAATAAATATCGCCGCGTTTCACATTGATATCCACTTAGCTATTCACACTCCGAGCGGAAGAAAGTACCCTTTCAGGGGCCACTGTCATTCTCCCACGCGGGGGCGGAATTTATACGGGGGCTCGCAACTTTCCCCGTCTTTCTGCCCCCAGTCCATCGTATGCTGAGGACAGATGCCGCGTGCTTTTCTTAAAGCGGCTGCAAATTCTTGTCGACGGGCACGCCGTTTAAGCGATAGACGCGCGGTACGCGCTTGCTGACCGCGCACATCAGCTCATAGGGGATGGTATCGCAGAGCGCAGCATCGTCCGCGCAGAGGATGTGCTCGCCGAAGATCTCGACCTCGTCGCCGGACTTCACCTGCGGGAGGTCGGTCACGTCGATCATGCACATATCCATGCAGATGCGCCCGACCTGCTTGGCGCGGCCATAGGGCGTGAGCACTTCGATCTGATTCGAGAGCGCGCGGTGCAGGCCGTCGGCGTAGCCGATGGGCAGGACCGCAATGCGGCTGGGCCGCTGCGTAAAGTATGTGCGCCCGTAGCTGATGGGCTCGCCCGCGGCGAAGTCCTTGATCGTCGCCACGCGCGTTTTGAGCGACATGACAGGCTGCATGCCCATCTTTTCAGCCAAGTCTCCCGAACCGTAGAGGATGATGCCGCAGCGCACCATGTCCCATGCCCACTCAGGATAGCTCGCAATGCCGCCGGCATTGCAGCAGTGGTGGAGCTTGAAGCGGAAGCCGCTTTGCGTTTCCACCTTTTCGATCATGCGCGCAAAGCGCTCATGCTGCAATTTCGTAAAGGCGACGCTCTCCTCCGTGTCCTCGTCCGACACGCTGAAGTGCGTGAACACTCCCTCGATGTCGAGTCCCGGCAGTTCGAGCACACGCAGAATGTCGCGCAGGCTCGCGTCAAAGTGCGCCTCGTCGCACGAAAAGCCGAGGCGGCCCATGCCGGTGTCGAGCTTGACGTGCACGGTCATCTTCCCGCCCAGCGCGATGGCGCGGTCGGAAAATTCCTTTGCGATGGCGTAGCTCTGCACCGCCTGCGTCATATGAAGCTGCAAAATGCGCGCCGTCTGATCCGCGGGCGTAAAGCCCAGCATTAAGATCGGCAGCGTCACACCGCTGTCGCGCAGCTCCTCGCATTCGTCGATGTTCGACACGGCGAGATAGCCCGCGCCGAGCTGCTCGAGCCGCTTGGCGATCTCCACCGCGCCGTGGCCGTAGCCGTCTGCCTTGACGACGCCGAGCAGCTTCACCTTATCGCCGACGTGGCGGCGGATGACCTTGAAATTATGGGTCAGATGGTCAAGGTCGATCTCCGCCCAGGTCCTCTTGAGCGTGCTTTCCATAGACGCTTCCACCCTTTTGCTTTCAGTTTCGACGCGCGCTATTGCGCTACGTCCGGCGATAGTATATCACCAAAAATAAAATTCGTAAACTCCGCCGCGGCAATAATTTTGTCATTTTCCGCGATCTCGGCGTACACCGGCGCGCCGGAGGCACCAAGCCAGAGTGAGCAGGCGAACGTTTCGCCGCTGAGCGTCAGCGAAAAATCGGCACGCAGCGCGTCGACGTCTCCGAGTGTTTCCGCACCCGAGCTGTCGAGATACACCTTCGGGAAGTTTTGCAGCACGAGCGGTACGCAGTTGAGCGCACTCACGCGCGGCGAAAGCGTACCCACGTCCAGCACCAGATCGTCGAACGTCAGCGTCAGCTTGTCGCCCTCAAGCACCGCGCCGACGCCCGCGAGCTCCTCCGGCTCGCTCACCGTCGCGCGCACGGCGTCGCCCTGCGCGCTCAGGTGCAGGGCATAGACAAGCGTCTCGTCCCCGCGCGGCACGCTGACGCGCACGTCCGTCTCGTAGGACGCCAAATTTTTGTACTGCTCCTGCACCTCTTCCGCGCGGTCAGTCTCCTTGCCGCAGGAGCACAAAAGGAGTAAGCAAAACACTGCGGGCCATATCTTTTTCATATCTTCATCCCCCTTCGTCCGTTATCTCTATGCGCGCGCATGCCGCAGCATTCCAGCTTTTCAGAGCACAGACAGTCAAAGGCATATCCTACTGGCAAGGTTGCACTTTTCACAGCTGCACATCTGCCGGTTTTGTGCCATCCCCCAAAAAGTGTTTTGCACATAGAGTTGCACACCACACTTCCCGCGGAACGCGAAAAAGAGGAAGCTGATTTCTCAGCTTCCTCTCGAAAATCGCTTGATTTGTAAGGGGTTTCGGCTTACTTGTAGTAACGCTCCAGCGCGTCCTCACAAGCTACATATCCTTCGCTTCGGCATAAATGCCAAAGCTCAGTTATTTCGCTACTCGTCCTTCTCCCATCAAACCCGCTTCGCTGGGCTTTGATGGGAACCCTGGTTTACTTGAAATATCTTTCAAGTAAACCCTTGAGGGCGCGGCCGTGACGAGCCTCGTCGCGTGCCATCGGTGCTCGCCGCACTGGCAGGCCGCTTCGCGTCCTATGGGGGGATTGTTCTATTTTCAATATCTTTCAAGCATTTCGCCTTAAGGTCCTATAAAAGTTGTCATTTAGAAAGTGCCACTATTTTATCCACTTTTGGAGGCACGATTATGGCAAAACCAAATGATACCGGTGTTTACCAACTCAAAAACGGGAATTGGGCGTTTCGCTACACGATAATGAAGGACGGGCGAAAGAAGGATATTCGCAAGGCAAAAGATGAGTTTGGAGCAACCATCTATTCGAAAAAAGACGCAATTGCTGCCCGTCAAGCAGCCATTCGCCAAGAGCAGAACAGCTTCAAGCCAACACCTCCCCGCAGACGCACGGTAAAAGAGGTCTATCAGGAATTTTGCGAAAACGGACGCAAAGACCGTGCTTACCGGACAAAGCAAAAGCAGGATAGCCTATGGAATAATCATCTCTGCCAGAAGTTCGGCAAGCGGTATGTCGATGAGATTAACTCGTCAGAAGTCAACGATTATCTCGTTGCTCTCTACTGCGAACAAGGATATTCCTATCAATACACCGAAAGTTTTTTGAAGATGTTTTATCTCATTTTCGGGCAGGCATATTCTCGCAACTACCTCCCCGTTGATCTCTACAACCGCCTTTGCGTCAACAAAGATACAAAAATAAAAATGCCGAAGATGAAAACAGAGGACGATACCGCCATTGTAGCGTTCAGTCGAAAAGAACTCGCACTTTTGGACGAATACTTCAAGGGGACAAATGCGGAAACGGCGTATTTGCTCGGTCGCTACTGCGGACTGCGTATCAATGAAACGTTCGGCCTGAAATGGTCGAATGTCGATCTCACGGCGGGAACAATTACCATTGACCGGCAGATGCAGTATCAGGACGGACTAATCAAACTCGTTTCGCCGAAAACGAGAAATTCCAAAAGAACAATTTATCTCTGCCCCACACTCAAAACACATTTGGAGGCAAAGGCACAACGGCGGGACGAAGATCAAAAACTATTTGCTTCTGTGCGGGAACAGAAGGTTCGTTATATTGATGATTTGGACGGCAAGAAAATCCCCTCAACGGATTTAGTGAATTGTCTGCCTGACGGCACAATTCAGACGGTCAATTCATTCAAATACCCCTCACGGGAGATCAAGCAAAGGCTCGGCATCAACTTCAAATACCATTACTTACGTCATACCTATGGAACACTAATGGCGGAAATGAATACGTCAACGCATTTACTGTGCTCTCAAATGGGACACGGACATATTCACATCACACAGCGGTATTACCTCGCAATTTCGCAATCAGGTGTCGAGACCTTACAGAACAACTTAAAACATCTGTAAGCATCTTCGAACATCTTTTAACATCCAAAAGCAACAATGAAGAAAAGGGAAGATGTTTTTACATCTTCCCTTCGTCTTTATACATTTCTGTTATTTTCTTCAAAAACTCGTCCATCTCCTGAACGACTGCGGGCGGGTGGAGAATCTTCATTCGTCTGCCGAAACTACATACCCAACCAAAGAACGGGTCGGTCGCCTGTATACGGACGGACACGGTAAAATGGTCGTTTCCATCAGGTATCAGCATCACATCTTTGCCGAAGCGGTCAATAATTACATCGGCAAGAGAATTGATACAACGCAGTTTTACCGTGTATTCCTTTTCCGGTTTTACGAACATATTGAAAACCGCACTTTGGTATTCGTTCAAGTCCACTTTGTCAAAAGCCTCTTTGCCCTCGCGTTTTTCAGGGAGCACTGCAATCTTTTCCATTCGGTCAACGCGAAATGTGCGAAAGTCCTTTTTCTCGCTCACATAGGCATAGAGGTAATAATTGCCGTCGTTCCATTGGAGGGCGTAGGGGCTGACAATATATCTTTCTCCGCTCTTGGAATATTGCCGTTCCTTGCTCGGCGTGTAGTGGAAATAGCGGAACGAAACCTTGCTGTTGGATGCTATCGCCTCGTGGAGTTTATCGGCCTCATCCACTACGCTGTCATTCATACTGCGGACTCGTCCCGCAACATACGATTGCCGGTTGAGGCTTGCGCGCGTGTGCCGGTCAGTCAGTTTCAGCACCTTGCCGGTAATTGCCCTTGCCCGCTCCTGTGTAATGAATTTAGAGGCTTGGATACTATCGACGATCAAACGTAATTCGTTCGGGGTAAGTCCCTCCCGCTCCATCCACCATCCCTTTGTCCTGCCGTCGTAGTGGAGCGTTATCCCGTCTATCTTTTCAAGGTCGTGTAAATCACGATAGACCGCTTTGATCTCATAGGGGTCTCCCTCGTTTTCATAGTGCTCCACAATATTGTCAGCATTAACCGTATGCCCCTTACAGGTGTTTTCCAAAAGGTAGCGATATAAGATAGCAATGCGGTATGCTTTCATATCGAGTCCTCCCTGAACTTATGTCCTCATAAAAAATTTCAAATACTATGCTCTCAGGTAATGGCTTTTGCGTTTTTGGCGTGATAGCATTTTAATATCAGGAAGGACTTTACTTGTATTTTTGTAGAGCCGTCTTTGTTGCTCGCACAATATCCTGAATGATTTTTAATTCCTGCGAAGAACAGTTGTCAAGTGAACCCGCAATCTCGTTCAAAGCATTACTCCGCGAGGCGTTTGCCTGCTCGAATAGGAGGTCATCGGTCTGAACTTCTAACACCGACGCAATGGAAACAAGCACAGGAAGGCTCAATTTTGTATTGCCCGTTTCGATGTGGCTCATATGTGTTGTAGATATTCCTATCTTTTCAGCCAGTTCTTCCTGTGATAGACCGTGTGCCTTTCTGATTTTCCTGATTCTTTGGCCGATCTCATAATAGTTCATTGCTATACTCCGCTTATATACTTAAATTCAGCTTGAATTATATAAGCAGATATGATAATGTTTAATAAACTATATAGGCTATTTATTGCCTATACAGAAAAAGTAAGTGGGTGATAAAATGGCAAAAGAAATGTATCTATACAACACAAACACTGACAAACTCCATATCAAAGGCTATTGTCAACACGCCAGCGAAAGATTACCTAACTATATTTCCTTTTGTAGCGAAAATGAAGCCCTCGCATACGGTGGTCGTTCTGTGAGTTTTTGTAAGTCGTGCCAAAAGAAAAGAGATAAAATGATGACAGGAAGAAAAGAGTGAGGAATTAAATTATGGCTAAAATGATAAAATGTGCCACTTGCGGGGCGGACATTGCCAGCAATGCCAAATCTTGCCCCAACTGCGGAGCAAAAAATAAAAAGCCGGTTTATCGGCGTCCCATTTTCATTATCTTATTAGTGATTGTAATATTATTCGGTGTTCGTTCTTTCAATGTGGCAAGACAACATAACTCATACGTCGAGAAAGGTTATGCCATCTTAAAATTCGACGATGGAACTGAAATGCGGTCGTGGGACTTGAATAAAATTGAAGACGAGAGTTCTGTTAAAGCAACTACTTATGTAGGAAAAGAAGTAAACACTACTATACAGATTACTAACATTAGCCCGCATTTTATCGAAGATGGTGTCGGCTGTATTCGCTTTAGCCATAGCGATTATTCGTTAACACAAAACGACTATGACACGCTCACTTCTTTACAGGACGGCGACGTAATTAAAGTAAAGGGAACAATTTGCGCTATTGGTGGTGGCAACTGGTTTATTGAATTAAACAATATTACATCTGTAAAAAAGGTAGGATAATCAAAAAAGAGGGAACGGTTTTCCGTTCCCTCTCAATGTTCTAAAAGATCAATGTATTTATAAGCCGTGGTTCTACTCAAATCGCATACCCTTGCCAACTCGCTCAAATTCAGTTGTTTACTGCGATACGCGGGATAATGTCGCAGGAAGATCGGCGGAATGTCGTCTGCGGTCAGCGTAGGTCTTCCGATCTTCGCGCCTTTGGCCTTGGCGTTTGCCATTCCCGACTTCACGCGCGCCCGAATGATACGCAATTCCAATTCCGCAAACACGCCCGA
>ENA-USUG01000122-USUG01000122.1-human-gut-metagenome-genome-assembly--contig:-NODE-122-length-107178-cov-17.638958_pt1 | contig 107178 bp, 99 predicted proteins | sample MGYA00250059_ERZ773394 | MGnify/ENA primary metagenome ERZ773394 (study PRJEB29103, sample SAMN06111957) | human gut metagenome | biome: human gut; feature: ankylosing spondylitis patient; material... | reverse complement strand
TTTATTTGGGATGTGTTCTGCGACTGGTATATTGAGATCGCCAAGATCCGTTTGCAGTCCGGCGAAGGCTCCGATACCGCCAAGGCCGTGCTGGTGTATGTGTTGACGGATATTCTGAAGCTGCTGCACCCCTTTATGCCCTTTATTACAGAAGAAATTTATCAGGCTATTCCGCACGATACGGAGTCCATTATGATCTCCAAGTGGCCGGAATATGACCCCACGCTGTCCTTTGCGGATGAGGAAGCCCAGATGGAGAAGATTATGGACGCCATTCGGGCCATCCGTAACCGCCGGGCGGAGATGAATATTCCCCCCAGCAAAAAGTCCAAGGTCTATGTGGAGACCGCCTTTGCCGATGTGTTCGCCGTAGGCAGTGAGTTTATCAAGCGGTTGGCCTATGCTTCCGATGTGGAGATCGCAGACGCCTTTGGCGACCTGGGCAACACGGTGACCATTGTTACCAACGACGCCAAGATTTATATTCCTCTGGGCGATCTGGTGGACTTTGAGGCGGAGGCCAAGCGCCTGCAAAAGGAACTGGCTGCTGCCGAGGAAAAGCTGGCCTTTATCAACAAGAAGCTGGACAACCCGGGCTTTGTGAATAAAGCACCGGAGAAAGTGGTCCAGCAGAACCGGGACGAGGCTGCCAAGCTGACGGAAAAGATCGCTAACTTGCGCTCCTCCCTGGAAAATTTGGGCAAGTAAAATGACCTACGAAGCAGCCATTCAATTGATCAAACAAAAGCAAAGCCTCGGCGTGCAGCCGGGGCTTTCCCGCATGTTGGCGGCTATGGAAAAGACCGGCAGTGTGCAAAACAAATTGCAGGTGATCCATGTGGCGGGCACCAACGGCAAGGGCACCGTCTGTGCTGCCGTGGCCGATGGTTTGCGCCATGCCGGGTACCGGGTGGGCGTGTTCAGCTCCCCTTGGGTCACGGACTTTCGCGAGCAGATCACCGTGGACGGCTGGATGATTCCCAAGCAGGACTTTGCGGACTGTGTAGAGGTCTTTGCGAAGGAACCGTTGACGGAGTTTGAACTGATCACCGCCGTGATGTATCTGTACTTTTACCGCAGCGGGGTGGATTACGCTGTGGTAGAGTGCGGTATGGGCGGTGCCGGGGATTGCACCAATGTGCTGGCTCATCCCACAGTGTGCGCCTTTGCCAAGGTGGCGCTGGACCATACGGCGTTTTTGGGCGATACGGTAGAAGCCATTGCCCGGGAAAAGAGCGGCATTATCAAGCCCGGCTGCCCGGTGGTGTTGTACCCCCATATTGCCGCCAAAGATGTATTTTTGGAGCAGTGTCGTGCGCTGAATTGCCCTGTGACGGAAGCTGCCGAGCAGGGCGACCCTATTGCGGATGACTTGGCGGTGGCCGGGGAAGTGCTGCGCCTGCTGGGAGTGGATACCACGCCGGGGCTGCCTATGTTGCCTGCCCGGCGGGAGCACTTTGGCGAAAATTTGATACTGGACGGCGCCCACAATCCGGACGGAGCTGCGGCGCTGCTGCTCCATTTGCCTACGGATCGTCCCATTGCTGCCGTACTGGCGATGATGGAGGATAAGGACATTGATGGTTATCTCTGTCAGGTGCTGCCCCGGTGTCGTCGAGTGATTGCCACTACCGTGCCCGGTATGGGGCGTGCATTGTCTGCGGAAGATTTGGCGGCGGCGGCGCGAAAGTATTGCCCCGATGTGACCGCAGAGCCGAATCCACACCGGGCGCTGGCGGCAGCCAAGGCGGACGGCGACTTTGTTTTGGTCTGCGGTTCTTTTTATTTAGCACGGGAGATCAGAAAAGATTTGATCTAAAACACAATACGGCAAATTCTGCAAAACCGGTCTGTTACAGTGTAAACAGACCGGTATTTTTTTTGGAGTGATGGTATGAATGTAACTTTAGAGAGCAGCGGCAATTTGCTCATTGCCTATCTGTTTGGCGAGATCGACCACCATACCGCCGTTGCGGTGCGCAGCCAGATCGACCGCGCCATACAGGACAAGCTGCCCGGCCACCTGATCTTGGATTTTAAGAATGTCACATTTATGGATTCCAGCGGCATTGGGCTGGTGATGGGTCGCTATCGGCTGGTGCACAGCTATCAAGGCACGGTGGAGATCAAGAATGTGACCGCCCGCACCAAAAAGATTATGGAGCTGGCGGGGCTGGGGAGCATTGCACTGATAAAGGAGAACGAAGATGAAAAAGACCAATGAATTTCGCTTGACTTTGGACGCTCGTAGTGTCAATGAGGGCTTTGCAAGAGTGGCGGTGTCTGCCTTTGCGGCACCGCTGGACCCCACCTTGGAGGAGCTGGCGGACTTGAAAACCGCCGTGTCAGAGGCGGTGACCAACTGCATTGTTCACGGCTATAAGGATTGCTGCGGCAAGATCTATATACATACGGTGCTGCTGGATCCGCCGGCGGTGCGGGTAACCGTGCGGGACAAGGGCTGTGGTATCGCCGATGTGCCGCAAGCCATGACCCCGCTTTATACTACCGGGGAGGGAGAGCGCGCCGGGCTGGGCTTTACGGTGATGGAGAGCTTTTGCGATAAGCTGCGAGTCACTTCTAAGCCGGGTAGAGGCACCACTGTGGTGCTGGAAAAACGCATTACCGGCAAGCAAAAATGGTAACTGCGGAGCGGGAGCGGCAAATCCGAGAGAACCTGGGGCTGGTGCATACCGTTGCCAATCGTTTTCGCGGGCGGGGCATTGAGTACGACGATCTGTACCAGTCCGGCTGTGTGGGGCTGATCAAGGCGGTGGATCGGTTTGACCCGACCCTGGGGTATGCGTTCTCGACCTATGCAGTGCCGGTGATCATCGGCGAGATCAAGCGCCTGTTTCGGGACGGCGGCGCCGTGAAGGTCAGCCGGGTGCTTAAGGAAAAGGCGCTCCACGCCGCGCGACTGCGGGAGGACTTTCTGCGCCGGGAGGGGCGGGAGCCGACCATTGGCGAACTGGCGGAACTGCTGTCTTGCGACCCGGCAGAGGCGGCGGAGATCGTGGGTGTTATGCAGCCTACGGTGTCCATCAACAGTGCCGGTGAGGACGGCGATACCACACTGGATATTCCGGTGGATGACAGCGAACAACTGTTTGATCGGCTGACCGTTTTGCAAGCCATGGACGGTCTGGAAAAAAGCGAGCAAATGCTGGTGGAGCTGCGCTATTATAAGGGTCTGACCCAGTGCAAAACGGCGGAGATTCTTGGTCTGTCCCAAGTGCAGGTCTCCCGTAAAGAAAAAGCCGTCCTGCAAAAAATGCGCCGTGTCATGGACGGATAAAGTACAAAAAGCGACAACCACTGCCCATAGTGGTTGCCGTTTTTTTCTATTTCTACGCATCGTGGACGGATTTCCACTATGCGGTCACTTGAACAAACCCTTGGCGTGTGGTATGTTAACGGTAGAAAGAATGTCCTGTCCATAATAACGGTTTGAATATAGCCGGAAAGGGAGAAAATGAAAAAGATAGTAGCCAAGGCGATTGTTCCCGTCCTGTTTGTGGTGTGCTTTGGATTGATGTTTTACTTTGCTTATGTGGATCATCAGAAAGAGGCGCGCATTCAGGCAGATCTATCCGGCGTGGATGTGTGCGGTGTTTATTTAGGCGAGGACGCGTCGTATGATGAAACGGTAAAAGCAGGGTATAAGGCGGTTTGCTATGTGCTCAGTGTGGAGAACCGTTCGCACCACAAAATGGATAATATGATCATGGAGCAGATCGGCGCATATCCAAATATCACCACCGGCGAATATGACACATATGGTGAAGGCGGATTTGAATTATCGCCGAAAGAGAGCGGCACTTCGGTAACCGTTGCCTGGCTGGTGCCTGAAAGTTTAACGGATGACGAAATTTTGAAGTCCTTGTCTGATAACGAATTGCATATCCAGTTCGATGTGGATAAACGAAACTGTACATTGCCTGTTGCTCGCTGGCGAAAGGGTACACAGCAGGAAATTAAGGACTACAAGGTGGATGGGTTGTTTGGCGGAGCGGCGAAAATGCCAGAAGATAAATAGCGCGTGAACCGACACGGTAAAACACAAAAAAGGCACAGCGTAATGCTGTGCCTTTTGGTGTATATCCATTAGTTTTTCAGGCTATGGAGCGGTGCGGGGATCTTGCCGCCGCGGTTGATGAACTTGGCAGGGGAGGCGGTGTTCACTTTCATTACAGGGCCGGCGCCCAGCAGGCCGCCGAACTCCAGTTCGTCGCCTACCTGCTTGCCGATGGCGGGAATCACGCGCACAGCGGTGGTCTTGCAGTTGACCATACCGATGGCGGCCTCGTCGGCGATAATGCCGCTGATCACCTCCGGCGTGGTGTCGCCGGGGATGACGATCATATCCAGACCCACGGAGCAAACAGCGGTCATGGCTTCCAGCTTCTCAATGGTCAGCGCGCCGCAACGGGCTGCGTCGATCATACCTGCGTCCTCAGATACCGGGATAAAGGCGCCGGACAGGCCGCCTACGCTGGAGGAGGCCATCACGCCGCCTTTCTTGACAGCATCGTTGAGCATAGCCAGGCAAGCTGTGGTGCCTGCGCCGCCGCACTTTTCCAGGCCAATCTCTTCCAAAATATGGGCCACGGAGTCACCCACCGCTGGGGTGGGGGCCAGGGACAGGTCCACAATGCCAAAGGGCACGCCCAGCCGCCGAGAGGCCTCTACGCCTACCAGCTGACCCATACGGGTGACTTTAAAGGCGGTCTTTTTAATCAGCTCTGCAATATCGTTAATGGAGTAGTCCGGGAACTTGGCAACAGCCGCGCGTACCACACCGGGGCCGGACACACCCACATTGATTACGCAGTCCGGCTCGGACACACCGTGAAAGGCACCGGCCATAAAGGGGTTATCCTCCGGGGCGTTGCAAAACACCACCAGCTTGCCGGCGCCGATGCAGTCGTTCTCTTTGGTCAGCTCTGCGGCTTCCTTGACCTTTTGGCCCATCAGCTTTACCGCGTCCATATTGATACCGGCTTTGGTGGAACCGATGTTTACGGAGGAGCAAATGTGCTCCGTCTCTGCCAGCGCGCGGGGGATGGAGTCGATCAGCTCCCGGTCGCCGGCGGCAAATCCCTTTTGTACCAGGGCACTGTAACCGCCGATAAAGTTCACCCCGATGGTGCGGGCTGCTTTTTCCAGCGCCAGGGCGTACTTTACCGGATCGCCGCCGCTGATGCCTGCCATAATGGCAATGGGGGTCACGCTGACTCGCTTGTTGATAATAGGAATACCGTATTCCCGCTCAATGTCCTCGCCGGTCTGGACCAGCTTCTCCGCCTTAGTGCAAATTTTGTCATACACCTTGGCGCAAGCCTTGTCAATATCCGTATCGGCACAGTCTAAAAGGGAAATGCCCATGGTGGTGGTACGAATGTCCAGGCACTCGTCCTGGATCATACGAATGGTTTCTAAAATATCGTAAGTATTGATCAATGGAGTGCCTCCTGTTAAATCTTGTGCATGGAGTTGAAAATATCCTCATGCATCACATGGATAGAAAGATTGCTTTCTTTGCCAAAGTTCTCCAATTCGCCGGATAGAGCGGAGAGGGAAGTGTTGCACCGGGTCAGGTCCGCCATCATGATCATGCAGAACATATCCTGCAAGATGGACTGGGTCACTTCTACAATATTCACCTGGTGTTCGGCACAGATGGCAGACACCTTGGCAAGAATGCCCACGGTATCTTTACCTACAACTGTGATGACTGCTCTCATTATCAAGACCTCCGTTTTGTCTTTTATTTTCTAATGATTATAACAAAGATGTAAAATTTTTTCAATAATAGCGCAAAATATATTTCCAACTTCCGCCGATTGTGGTAAAATACTGTGCAACAAGCGGATTGGAGATGAAATTGTGCATTACGAAAATTTGGTAGACCTGCACACCCACTCAGATCATTCCTTTGACGGCAAACAGTCCTGTATGCTGCTGTGCGAGACGGCGGTGGCCAAAGGCGCGTCCTGTATTGCCATTACCGATCACTGCGAGATTGACTCAAAGACCGAGGACTTTCGCGCGCTGTGTACCAATCAGTATGTAGAGACCTTTGAGTGCAAGCGGTACTTTGAGGGTCAACTGCTGGTGCTCCAGGGGATTGAGCTGGGCCAGGCCATTTATAATATCCCGCTGGCAAATCATATTCTGGATAAGTTTAATTATGATTTTGTGCTTGGCTCCATCCATAATCTGCCGGAGATGGAAGACTTCTTTTTTATGGATTATAAGGATAAAGATGTTTATGACCTGCTGAGCCGGTATTTTCAAAAAGAGCTGGAGTTGGCCAAATGGGACGGCTTTGACTCGCTGGCGCACCTGACCTACCCACTGCGGTATATGGTTGGGGAGCAGAAGATCCCGGTGGATATGACCCGGTTTGACGATGTGATCGGCGAGATCTTTGAAACGCTGATTAAGAACCATAAAGCCTTAGAAATCAACACCAGCGGCATTGCCATGCCTTTGGGCGACACCCTGCCCGGCGAGGCGTACATACAGCGCTTTCACGATATGGGCGGGCAGTATATTACCGTTGGGTCGGACGCCCATGTGCCGGAAAAGCTGTGCGGCAATGTGGACAAGGGTATGGCGCTGGCCAAGAAGTGCGGGTTTGACTATGTGACCATCTTCAACCGCCGGGAGCCTATGCTGGTGCCCATTGCGTAAACACAAGGAGAGAAAACGATATGATGGATGAACTGTTAAGTTTGATCAAAGAGAATCCTCGCCTGACCAATGCAGAGTTGGCGGCGGCGCTGGGTCGGGACGAAGCACAGGTGGCACAGCAGGTGCGCCAATATGAAGCGGACGGCGTGATCAAAGGCTATTGCGCCATTTTGGATAAGGAAAAAGCCGGGGACGAAACGGTGACTGCACTGATCGAAATCAAAGTACAGCCCAAGTTTGGTCACGGCTTTGACGATATTGCCCGGCGCATTGCGGCGCTGGAAGAAGTGGAGAGCATTTTCCTGATGAGCGGTGGGTATGACCTGTGCTGCCTGGTGACGGACAAGTCCTTCCAGGAGGTGTCCATGTTCGTTGCCAGCCGCCTGTCGCCCATGGAAGATGTGGTGTCTACCGCCACTCACTTTATCCTAAAGAAGTATAAAGAGCAGGGCATGCTCTTTGCACAGAAGAATACGGACGATCGGGGGAATATTTCTCTGTGATCCAATATGAAAATGATATGAATCCCGCTCTTTGCAATGTAAAGCCCAGCGGTATCCGCAAGTTCTTTTCCATTGCGGAAGAGATGGATAATGTGATTTCCCTTGGCGTGGGCGAGCCGGACTTTTTGACGCCCTGGCATATCCGCCGAGAGGGGATCGACTCCTTAGACCGGGGCGCCACCCGCTACACTGCCAACGCCGGGCTGCTGTCCCTGCGGCAGGAGATCTGTGCCTTCTATGCCCGCCGGTATCATTTGCAGTACAGGGCTGAAAATCAGGTGCTGGTGACAGTTGGCGGCTCCGAAGGCATTGATATGGCCATCCGCACATTGGTGTGCCCCGGTGATGAGGTGCTGGTGGTGGAGCCGTCCTTTGTGTGCTACAAACCGCTGGTAGAGGTTAGCGGCGGCGTGGCTGTGCCGCTGGTAACGAAGGAAGAAGACAACTTCCGTCTGACGGCTGCCGCGCTGGAAGCTGCTATTACGCCTAAGACCAAGCTGCTGGTGTTCCCATACCCCAACAATCCCACCGGTGCGGTGATGCGTCGGGAGGACTTGGAGCCGATTTGTCGGGTGCTGCAAAAGCACAATGTTTATGTGCTGTCCGATGAGATTTACAGCGAGCTGACCTACGGCGGTGCGGACCACACCTCCATTGCTGCCATGCCCGGCATGGCAGAGCGCACGGTGGTTATCAACGGTTTTTCCAAGACCTATTCCATGACCGGCTGGCGGCTGGGTTATGCGCTGGGGCCTGCGCCTATTATTCAGCAGATGACCAAGCTGCACCAGTTTGCCATTATGTCCGCCCCTACCACCAGTCAAACGGCTGCCATTGAGGCCTTGCGCCATGGGGACGGGGACATTGATAAAATGCGCCGGGATTATGATATGCGCCGCCGCTTTACCGTGCACGCATTTCGTGAGATCGGGCTGCCATGCTTTGAACCGGAGGGTGCGTTTTATTTGTTCCCTTGTATTAAATGCACAGGGCTTAGCTCTGAGGAGTTCTGCGAGCGGCTGATCTATTCCAAGCGGGTGGCTGTGGTGCCCGGCAACGCCTTTGGCGACTGCGGCGAGGGCTTTATCCGCGTGTCTTATTGCTATTCTATTGAGAACATTAAAGAGGCTGTCACCCGTATCGGTGAATTTGTGAAAGAATTAGAGGACGAGCATGACCGTTAAACGCGTAGAAGTGCTGGCGTATGCCAAGATCAACTTAATGCTGGATATTATCCGTCGTCGCACCGACGGCTACCATGATCTGTTTATGATCATGCAGAGCGTGGGCGTGGCCGATCGGGTGACCGTGGAGCGTGAGCCGGGGCGCAAGCTGCGGCTGACTGCCAGTATGGATGATATTCCGCTGGACGATAAAAATATTGCATGGAAAGCGGCCGCTTTGTTCTTTAAGACCACCGGGCTGCGCCGTCCGGGACTGCATATTCACTTGGAGAAGCACATTCCCCATGCAGCGGGTCTGGCCGGCGGCAGTGCAGACGGTGCGGCGGTGCTGGTAGCCCTGAACCGGCTGATGGGCACTGGTTTATCTACGGATCAGTTGTGCGATATGGGCGTGCAGATCGGTGCGGATGTGCCCTTCTGCATTGTAGGCGGCACTTGCCTTGCACAGGGGATTGGCGAGGTGCTCAGTCCCTTAAAGCCTATGCCGTCTTGTCATATTGTACTGGCAAAGCCGGACTTTGGTGTGAATACCGGCAAGGCTTACGGCTTGTTTGACACCAATGGCAAGACCCATAATGCGGACCAGCTGGGTATGCTCACTGCGGTGCAGAATCGGGATCTGCCTGCCATTTGCGGCAAACTGGAAAATGTGTTTGAGCAGTTTGTGGAGGTGCCCGGCCGTATTGAGATGAAAGAAGTGCTTCGTGCAGCCGGTGCAGCAGGAGTTTGTATGAGTGGCAGCGGGCCAACCCTTTTTGGCATTTTCACTGACAAAGCACAGGCGCTGGCAGCGGCACAAGATTTGGCACCTTTTGCCAAGGATATAGCCGTCACCAAGCCGGTGCGGCAAGGCTGCAAAATCGTAGAAGTGATATCAGACTACGGATAAAGCGGCTAAACCGCGCTGGCAAAAATGTGTAGAGATTATTTGTAGGGCTGGGGCTTGCTCCAGCCGAAAGCGCTTTTTATCTTTTGAAAATCAAAAAAGTGGCTTGAACATTGAGTTCAAGCCACTTTTGGCGCTTTTCGTCTTTTGTTCGGGGGAGTGAATTGCGCACAGCGCAAGAGACACGAGGCTCCAAATGCGTTAGCATTTGGGAGAAACAGTCCGGTGGACTGTTTCGTAGCGAGTGATATTAACGGCACCCGCTCACAAAATACGAAATTCATCTCGCTTTCTCGCAGTCTGCCAGCAAGTTTGATCCGTAATTGACCTTTGTGTCGCTTTTGTAGGGCTATTCTCTTGTTGGATTTAAGTGCAGCACGATGATCTCCGGGTGATTAAAGAGCCGCAGGGGGAACTCGGCGTTGCCGATTCCGCGGGAGACAATCAGTCGCGGCCGCGCTCCAAAGCTGCCCCGGGCGTACTGTGGGCGCAGACCCTGACCGGGGGAGAATACCGGCCCGATCCCCGGGAGGATCCATTGCCCGCCGTGGGCGTGGCCGGACAGTTGCAGGTCAAAGTCATACTGCCGGTAATTGTTTTCTGCCACGGCGGCGAAGTTCTCCGGATAATGGCACAGCACGATCTTATAACCCGGGTGCTCTGCCAGCCGGGCAAACAGGGCAGAGGAGTCCCGGTAGTGAAAAGTGCCTGCCTTGCGCTGGCGATAGGCCTCAAAGCTGGCCTGATTTTCGTCCAGCCCCAGGAAGGTAATGCCCTTGACCGTTTCGATCTTATCCGTCAGCACATGAAAGCCGATGGCGGACAGTTCATGCATCAAAGTATCAAAATCCGCCAGCCGTCGCTCGTGATTGCCGGGAATGTACAGCACCGGCGCCAGCTGCACCAGCTGTCGTCCGTAGTCCAGCATTTTTTGGCGATTTCGATTTTTGTCGTTGATATAATCGCCGGTAATGCAGATGATGTCCGGTTTTTGGGCGGCTGTTTCGTTTAAAATACGAGCGGAGGGCTTGGAGTGCAGATCTGACAGGTGCACCACCGTACAGGCTGGCGCACCGGGAGCCGACATATCGTATGCGGTTATATCCGGGCGGTTGTTCTGGTCGTATGCAAAAGTCAGAAACAGCACCACCGCGGCAAGGATTACGGGAATGATCCAATACATTTTTCATCACTCATTTCATCAACAGCATACCTTTTTTCTTAGCTTTCGTCAAGAAACAAATTGAATTTATAAAATAAAGGGATTTTTTCTCTTTTTGCGTATAAAATATAGACAATTGGATAGGAGTGGCGTTATGGACAGTGCAATTCGTTTGCGATCGGAAGAAAATGAAAGACGCATATTGTCGCCAAAAGCCTGCTTGGCGGCAGAGAGCCGCGGCCGTTTGCGGCCGGAGCCGGCGTGCGAGATCCGCACCTGTTTTCAGCGTGACCGGGACCGGATCATTCATTGCCGTTCCTTTCGGCGGCTCAAGCACAAGACCCAGGTGTTTCTGGCACCCAGCGGCGACCACTACCGCACTCGCCTGACCCACACCTTAGAGGTGGCGCAAATCGCCCGCACCATTGCACGGGCGTTGCAGCTGAATGAGGATCTCACCGAGGCCATTGCCCTGGGGCACGATCTGGGGCACACCCCCTTTGGTCACGCCGGGGAGCGGGCACTGAACAGCTTGTGCTCCTGCGGTTTTACCCACTATGCCCAGAGCGTGCGCACGGTGGAGAAGATCGAGAAAAACGGCGCCGGGCTGAATCTGACCGATGAAGTGAAAAACGGCATTCTCTGCCACACCAAGGGAGAGGAGGCCTACACTTTGGAGGGGCAGATCATTCGCATTGCGGATAAAATCGCCTACATCAATCATGATATTGACGACGCCTGCCGTGCCGGTGTTATGGCGGAGGAGGATATTCCGCTGGAATTGCGTATGGCATTGGGCATGACCAAATCCCAGCGCATCAACCACATGGTGCTTGATGTGATCGAGAACAGTACGGACAAGATTCGTATGAGCTCGGACACTTACGAGCTGTTTTGCGATCTGCACGACTTTATGTTTACCGCCGTATATACCAACCCGGTGTGCAAGGGCGAGGAGCGTAAAGCCGTGGATATGCTGACAAAAATTTATGGCTACTACATTGACCATGTGGAGGAAATGCCGGAGGAATATGTGCGCATTGCCGGTGAGGACGGCGACGAGCGTGCCGTGTGTGACTACATAGCCGGTATGAGCGATACTTATGCACTGAAAGTGTTTAACCACCTGTTTGTGCCTATGTTTTGGCATGAGTAAGGGTCATTATAGTATAGACAGAAAGAGGTGAGAGATCGTGGCTTTGAGCGATAGCTTTTTGCAGGAATTAAAAATGAAAACGGATATAGAAGATGTGATCTCCACTTATGTGACCTTAAAGCGGCGTGGCGCCACTCTGGTGGGTTTGTGCCCCTTTCATAATGAGAAAACGCCGTCCTTTACCGTGTACCCGGCTACGCAGTCCTTTTACTGCTTTGGCTGCGGTGCCGGTGGGGACGCCATCACCTTCTTAAAAAAGATTGAGAATTTAGACTATTTGGATGCAGTTAAGACCCTGGCCCAGCGGGCAGGGTTGCAAATGCCCCAGGAGGGCTTTGACGACTCCCTGTCCAAACGGCGTCGCCGGATCTTGGAGATGAACCGAGAGGCCGCTCGCTTTTACCATAGCGTGCTGCTGTCCCCGGAGGGCAAGGTGGGCTATGATTATTATATCGGTCGTGCACTAAGTGCCGCCACGATCAATCATTTTGGTTTGGGCTTTGCCCCCAATCAGTGGGACGCATTGCTCAAGCATATGCGCGCCAAGGGCTACCAACCGGCAGAACTGGTGGACGCCGGGCTGGCCCGAAAAGGGCAAAAAGGGTATTATGACAACTTCCGCAACCGGGTCATGACCCCCATTATTGATGTGCGGGGCAATGTGATCGCCTTTGGCGGCCGCGTGCTGGATGACAGCAAGCCCAAGTATATCAACACCGGCGACACGCTGGTGTACAAAAAGACCAACGAGCTGTTTGCCCTGAACTTTGCCAAAGACAGCAAAGAGGATGCGCTGATTTTGTGCGAGGGTTATATGGATGTGATTGCCATGCACCAGGCCGGGTTTACCAATGCGGTGGCCGGTTGCGGTACGGCGCTGACTACGGAGCAGGTGCGGCTGATCAGCCGCTATGCCAAGGAAGTGATCCTAACCTACGATGCAGACGAGGCGGGGCAAAAGGCACTGCAAAAGGCCATGACCCTGTTTGACCAAACAGATGTGAAAGTGCGCATTCCCGCACTGGTGGGCGGCAAGGATCCGGACGAAATTATTCGTACCTACGGTCGGGACAAGTTTAAGGGTATGCTGGAGGGCGCGTCTAACGAAACAGAGTTTCGCCTGCTGGCACTGCGCCGTCAATACAATTTGGCCACTACCCAGGGCAAGATCGACTTTATCGGCGGCGCACTGCAAATCCTGGCAACTTTGCCGCCGGTGGAGCAGGATTTGTATGTATCCCGCCTGTCGGAGGAACTGGGTGTGGAGCGGCAGAATATGAAGGTGCAGCTGCAAGACCTGGTTGCCCGTCAAGGCAACAGAAGAGAAAAACGGGAATTCAACCGTATTGTGCAGGAGAATATGCGAAAGACCGCTCGGGAAACGATGGCCACAGACGCCTCCCTGCGTAAGCTGCGGGCGGAGGATCGGTTGATCAGCTTGCTGCTGCGCTATCCGGATTGCAGCCGCCTGTGCAAGGACTTTAACCCTCAGTGGCTGACCCCCGGCTTTGCCCAACGGGTGTTTACGCTGATCTTGCAACGGCTGGAGAATGGCGACGGTACGGAGCTGATGGACCTGCGGGACCGGTTGACGGACGACGAGATGGGTCGCCTGTCCGGTATTATTGCCCGTGGCGGTGAGTCGGCGGACGCCAAGCAGGAATTTTCCGACTGCCTGCAAACCATTCGTGCTGAGCAGCAAAAAAAGCAGGAGAGCGCAGCAGAACTGGACGACCAGGCCTTTCGTGACCTGTTTCGCCATCATTCATAAACCATGGGTTTACATATAGAAATACGATGAAATGAGGATTCAGACTATGAGCAACAACGAATTGCATTTGCCTGCCCAGCAGCAGGTGAGCGAAGAAAAGAAAAACGCTGCCTTTAAGAAGCTGGTGGAGCGGGGCAAGCAGTCCGGCCACCTGTCCGCCCAAGAGATCGACAATGTAATTGTGGAGCTTGACCTGGATGTGGACGAGTTGGAAAAACTTAACGAGATGATTGACTCGGCCAACATCAGCATTGTAGACGACTTTTCTGCCGAGGCGCTGGACGGTATTCCGCTGGAAGTGGATCTGCCCAAGGAGACGGATGCTGCGGAGACGGTAGCCATTAACGATAACGCGGCCATGGACGATCCGGTCAAGGTGTATTTGAAAGAGATCGGCCGGGTGCCGCTGCTAACCCCGGAGGAGGAGATTGAACTGGCAATCCGCATTGCGGATAATGACGAAAAGGCCAAGAAGCGACTGGCAGAGGCCAATCTGCGATTGGTGGTGAGCATTGCCAAACGCTATGTGGGTCGCGGTATGCAGTTTTTGGATCTGATCCAGGAGGGCAACCTGGGCTTAATCAAAGCAGTGGACAAGTTTGACTACACCAAGGGCTTCAAGTTCTCCACCTATGCTACCTGGTGGATCCGCCAGGCGATTACCCGCGCGATTGCGGACCAGGCCCGTACTATTCGTATTCCCGTGCACATGGTGGAGACCATCAATAAGGTAAAGAAAGCCAACAGCCAACTGCTGCACCAAAACGGCCGTGAGCCTACGGCGGACGAGATTTCCGAGTATTTGGAGATGCCGGTAGATAAGGTGCGTGAGATTATGCGTGTGGCGCAGGAGCCGGTATCTTTGGAGACCCCCATCGGCGAAGAGGAGGATAGCCATTTGGGCGACTTTATCCCGGACGATGATGCGCTGGCCCCGGCAGACGCTGCCTCTATGAGCCTGCTCAAGGAACAACTGGCCGATGTGCTTAAGACCCTGACCCCCAGAGAGGAAAAGGTGCTGAGTCTGCGCTTTGGCTTGGAGGACGGAAACCCCAAGACCTTGGAGGAAGTGGGTAAGGAATTTAATGTGACCCGTGAGCGTATTCGCCAGATCGAGGCCAAGGCACTGCGCAAGCTGCGCCACCCCAGCAGAAGTAAGAAATTAAAGGACTTTTTGGACTGATGAAACCGGAAGAAATCGCGCGCATTAACGCGCTGGCCCGTAAGGCCAAAACGCCGGAGGGTCTGACCCCGGCGGAAAAGGAAGAACAGGGCGCTTTGCGCCGTCGCTACATTGACTCGTTTAAGCGTAGTTTGGTCAGCCAACTGGATAACACCTATGTGGTGGAGCCGAACGGTGAAAAGCGCAAGCTGCAACGCAACGAGAACAAAGGAGATTAACGCATTTATGCTTGATTTCAAGGAACCGAAAATTACGGACAAGCCCTGGGTGGATCAATGCCTGTCCCACGCCCACAGTATGAACTGCGAGTATACATTTGGCAACATTTTCGTTTGGCGCACGGCGTATGTGACCCGCATTTGCCATTACAAGGACTTTTTGCTGATCCGTTACGGCAGAGGGGCAGACATTGCGTATTCGCCCCCGGTGGGCACCGGCGATTTTGCCGATGCGGTGCGGGTGTTACAGCAGGACGCGACAGAAAATGGCGTCACTTTGCGCCTGCTGGGTGTGACCGCCAGCTATAAAGAACTGCTGGAGGCAGATTTCCCGGGAAAATTCAACTACACATATTCCGACGATTATAACGATTATATTTACAGTGTAGAGAAAATGGCTAATTTGTCCGGCAAGAAGTATCACGGCAAGCGGGGGCACATTACCTACTTTATGAAGGCGTACCCGGACTGGCAGTTTGAAGTGCTCACCCCGGAGAATGTGGGGGAGTGCATTGCCCTGCATACCAGCTGGATTGACGAGAAAGACCAAACGGAACAAAAAGAAGAGGACGCCGAGTTTTCCCTGGAGTTTGAAGCGGTGCTCTCCGCCTTTGACAATTACAAGGCGCTGGGCTTTGTAGGCGGACTGATCCGGGTGGGCGGCAAGGTGATCGCCTACACCATGGGTGAGCCCCACAGTAAGGACTGCTTTGTGACCCATTTTGAAAAGGCACCGGCAGATATGCGCGGGGCGTTCCCCATCATCAATCAGGTATTCACGCAGCAGTGCCTAAGTGGCTATACCTATGTGAATCGGGAAGAAGATTTAGGATTGGAGGGCTTGCGCAAGGCCAAGCAGTCCTATCACCCGGAGATATTCTTAGAGAAGTGCGTGGCCACCTATGTTGACGAAAATTGAATTTACGGAAGATGCCACACAGATCGTTGATCTTTGGCACCGGGTGTTTGGGGACGATGAAGCGTATATCCGCTTCTTTTTGGACAACTGCCGCTACAAACGCTGCGTAGGTGCCTTTGTGGGGGAGCGGCTGGTGTCTATGCTGTTTTTGCTGGACTGTACCTATAACGGACAGCAGGGGGCTTATGTGTATGCGGTAGCCACCCACCCGGATTACAGAAAACAGGGCTTTATGCAAAAATGTATTGACTATTCCCAGGCATTGGATTATGATTTTCTATGTTTGGTGCCGGCAGAGGCGTATCTTTTCGATGTGTATGCCAAATTCGGTTTTCAGTCCCTGCTTTTTGGTACCGCCATGCCGGCACAATTGGACGACAGCTGGCAACCGGCGGGGACACAGGTGTATTTTGACCGCCGCCGTGCCTGGACGCCGACGCCGGCGGTGGAACTGGTAGATAGCGACTACCTGTATCGTGAAAATGTGCTGCTGGATGGCAGCTTCTATTGTAAAGACGATGGGATCGCCGCGGTGCGGGACGGTCGGATTTGCGAATATATCCAAAAGAGTGGCAATGTGCTGACTGCCGAGCCGGTGGGTATGCTGTGGAGCCGCCGGGCGTTGCCCCCGGGCTACTTTGGCCTGTATATGGATTAACGGAGGTTACATAACTATGGTTTATGTCTTTTTAGCGGACGGATTTGAACTGATCGAGGCGTTGGCGCCGGTGGATATGCTACGCCGGGCCAAAATCGGCGTGATGACCGTTGGCATCGGCGGCAGCGTGATCACTGCGTCCTGCGGGGTCAGCGTTACCTGCGACATTAGCGACAAGGCCTTTCGCTTCAAGAATGTAGATGCCATTGTGCTGCCCGGCGGTATGCCCGGTACGAAGAATTTGGAAAAAAGCCCGGTGGTGCAGGACGCCATTGACAAGGCTGCAGAGCGCAACACGCTGATCTGTGCCATTTGCGCCGCACCGTCTATTTTGGGTCACAAGGGTCTGCTTAATGAGAAGGAAGCCATTTGCTTCCCCGGCTTTGAGGAGGAACTGACCGGCGCCACCATTTCTAAAAAGCATGTGGTGTGCGACGGCGACTTTATCACTGCAAAGGGCGCCGGTGTGGCTGTGGACTTTGGGCTGGAGATTGTGTGCCAGTTGGAGGGCCGTGAAATGGCAGCCAACGTGCGCAAGACCATTCAATGTCCGTAAAGGGTGATCTGCGCCGCGCATTTCGGCAGCGGCGACGGGATAAGATAAACAGAGCCGCGGCGGACGCCGCCATTGCCCGCCGGGTGCTGGACAGCAGCGCCTATGGGCAGGCAAGGGTGCTTTTAGGCTATGCCGCCTTGCCGGAGGAGATACAGACGGACGGCATTCTTCGCCGGGCGCTGGCAGAGGGCAAGGCACTTTATTTTCCCCGCTGTCTGGACGATGCCGGGCAAATGGCCTTTTATCGGGTGCAGGCGCTGGAAGATCTGGAAAGCGGCAGCTTCGGTGTACGGGAGCCGTCTTTAGCCGCGCCCCAATACAATATGGATTTAGACGGTCAGGCCCTGTGCTTGGTGCCGGGCCTTTGCTTTGATGGCAAAGGGTATCGGCTGGGCTACGGCAAGGGGTACTATGACCGGTTTTTGGCAAAATTCCGCGGGGCGACCTTGGGACTTTGCTATAATGATTTTTTGCAGGACTGCCTGCCGGTGGGAGACTATGATCTGCCGGTACAGCAGATTGCTACGGAGGACCGGGTGTTCGCCGTGGAGCAAGGAGCAGCGTATGAATGAAAACAGAGATTTGAATCAGCGAGAGAATGGTATTAATCCATCAGAGCTCAGCGGTAAAGGGGACTACTATTTTTCTAACGGTGTGCAGGAGCGCACCCCCCGCACCACGCCGGTGGGTACAAAACGCAAGCCGGCGAAAAAAGGCAATGGCGTAAAGTCTACTTATGTGTTCTTTATCGTGGTGATTGCGGTGTCCATGGCACTGTCCGTGTACGCCGTGTTCTGTATGAACGACATTTTGGCTATCACCAAGACCAAGTCCACCGTCACTGTGTCTATGCAGGAGGAGGTCAAGACCGCTTCGGATGCCATTGACCTGCTGGCGGATCAGGGGCTGATCAAGTGCAAGGGCTTTTGCAAGTTTTTTGCCACCCTGCACGATAAGGTGCTTAACGATCCCATCGGCGGACCGTACCCGGCAGGAGTGTATTACTTAAACGGAAAAATGGGTCTGGAGGGTATGCTCCAGACTTTGCAGGGCTCCTCTGCCACTTCGGAGACGGTGACCCTGATCTTTCCGGAGGGTATGACCGTGCCGGAGATCGTCAATAAACTGACAGAGAACGATGTGTGTGACAAAACGGCGCTGCTGTCCGTGATCGACTCCACAGAATTTACCTATTCTATGGTGGCGGACCTGAAGGCCAATGAGCATGTGCCTTACCGTCTGGAGGGCTTTATGTTCCCGGATACCTACGAGTTTTTTGTGGGGGAGAACGCCTCCAGCGTGGTGAAGAAATTTCTGTCTAACGGCGACAGCAAGATCTCCGAGAAAGATCGCGCCCAGGCCAAAAAGTTGGGCTATTCCATGTATGAGGTAATGACCATTGCCTCCATTATTCAAAAGGAAGCCGGCAGTGAGAAGCAGATGAAAACCATCTCCTCCGTCATTCATAATCGCCTGAGCGATAAAACCAACTTCCCGTCCCTGGGCTGTCAGTCCACCTCAGACTATATTACAAATTTTGTAAAGCCAAATTTGTCCTCAACCAGTGCCCACACGGCCGACTACTATATGGACTATTACAACACCCAGACCACCTCTACGGTGGTGGGGTTGCCTGCCGGTCCTATTTGCAACCCGGGTAAAGCGGCCATTCAGGCGGCGCTCCATCCGTCGGATACCGGCTATTATTACTTCTTCCACGACACCAAGGGCAATCTGTACACTGCCAAGACCTATGCCGAGTTTAAGCAGAAGATACAGACCTATGCCCCCTATCTGGCTGCCTGATGAAGAGGGTGGAATTGTTGTCCCCGGCAGGGGATATGGAACGGCTGGAATTGGCAGTCAAGTTCGGTGCAGATGCGGTGTATGTGGGCGGAACCCAATTCGGTATGCGCTCCAACCCATCCAATTTTGACCCGGCACAGCTGCAAGCGGCTTGCAAACTGGTGCACGCTGCCGGGAAAAAGCTGTATTTGACCTGCAACACCTTGCCCCGCAGCTATGAGCTGGATGCGCTGCCGGACTTTCTCCGCAGTGCCCGGGCGGCAGGGGTAGACGCCTTTATCATTGCGGATATGGGCGTGCTTGCTATTGCCAAGCAGGCGGCACCGGAGGTGGAAGTGCATATTTCCACCCAGGCGGGGATCGTCAATTATGCGGCGGCCAATGCCTTTTACCAAATGGGCGCCAAGCGGATCGTTACCGCAAGAGAGCTTTCATTGGACGAGATCAAGATGATCCGGGACCATACGCCTCCGGAACTGGAGATTGAGGCCTTTGTTCACGGTGCCATGTGTATGAGCTTTAGCGGTCGGTGCATTCTCTCGGATTATATGGTGGGGCGAGACGCCAACCGTGGTGACTGTGCCCAGCCCTGCCGCTGGAAGTATCACCTGATGGAGGAGACCCGCCCGGGTCAGTATTTCCCCATCAATCAAGAGGAGAACGGCACATATATTTTCAATTCCAAGGATTTGTGTATGATCGAGCATATCCCGGAGCTGGTGGCTGCAGGGGTGGACTCGTTTAAGATCGAGGGTCGCGCCAAAAGTGCCTATTATACCGCCGTTGTGACCCACGCTTATCGTCAGGCGCTGGACGCTTATTTTGCCCACCCGTTCCCGGACTTCCGTGTGCCGGACTGGGTGCTGGCGGAGATGGAAAAAATGAGCCATCGCGTTTATACCACCGGCTTTAACTTCGGTCCGCTGCAGAATGGGCAGGAGCTGAACACCGGCGGCTATGTGCGCAACTGGGATGTGTGCGCCCTGTACCGAGACCAGCAGGGGAACCGGCTGATCGTGGACCAGCGCAATCGCTTCTTTGAGGGCGATACCCTGGAGGTGCTGGAACCGGGGCAAAAGCCCTATACCCTGACCGTTCGAGACCTGGTTCGAGAGGCAGACGGCACGCGTACAGAGGCAGCCAATAAGGCAACGGAGGTGTATTCCTTTGCCGTGGATCGCCCGGTGTCCCCGGATGCTATTTTGCGCCGCAAGCGGGACGAGGACTAAACAGAATACGCATTATTTGCACCCCTGATGTACATACTACACCGGGGGTGTATTTTTATGGGCAGACGGCTTCACGCATTTTCACTGGTTATGTGCTTGCTATTTACCGTCGTTTGCGGGCGGGTGATGTATGTGGCGCGCAGCGGCGATTTTGCCGTAGGTCAAAGCTATAACAGCTACACCCTGCTCTTTGAACAGAACTACACGGAAATCACAGACCGACAGGGACGATCCATGGGCGGCACCCGCAAAGAGTGGGTGGCTGTGATCCGCCCCACGCAGGATTGCCTGCGAGAACTCCCGCGCCTGTTTGCGCCCGGAGATGTGCAGCGCATAGCAAAGAAACTGCAAAAAGGCTATCCGGTGCTGGAGCCGGTAGCCACCAAGGCGGATACAAACCACATTGTAATCATGGAGCGCACGGTGCGGGACAGCACCACCCTCCACGCCCGCCATCTGCTGGACCGTGCCAGCGGCGGACTGGGTCAATATACAGCCGTTGCCACGAAGAAAAAATTGAACTTCGCCACTGACGCCATGGGGCGGGTGCTCTCCGGCAATGCCATGACGGAACAAACAGATCGTACCGGCGCCCCTGCCACCATGCAAACCACGCTGGATCTGGAACTTCAAAAGACGGTGGAGCAGGCGGCCGAGTCGATCAAAACCGGCGCTGTGGTGGTGCTGGATGTGCCTACCGGAGAGGTGCGCGCCGTGTATAGTGCGCCTGCGGATTACTATAACCGAGCGTTGTCCGCTTATGCTGTTGGCTCTGTTTTTAAGCTGATTGTTGCCGCTGCGGCGTTGGAAGCAGACTTGCAGCCGATCTATACCTGTAAAGGTGAAATAAAGGTAGGAGATACAGTCTACCGATGCCAAAATGGTCGGGTGCATGGGCGGCAGACGATGGAGCAGGCGCTGGCCCATTCTTGCAACTGCTACTTTGTGCAGCTGGCGCAGAAGTTAGGCGCCGGGCGGCTGTACCAAATGGGGCTGGATTTTGGATTTGGTGCGCCGGTTGTGCTGTATAAGGATTTTCAAAGCGCCGCCGGGCGGCTGCCGTCTCTGTCGGTGCTAGCATCTCCCGGTCAGCTGGCACTGCTGGGCTTTGGGCAGGGGAAGCTGACGGACACACCACTGCACTTTGCCCGTTGCGTAGCGGCCATTGCCGCTGGCGGCGTGTATCGTTCGCCGGATTTGACCGGCAAGGCGGTTGAAAAACCATGCCGCGTGATGCAGGCAAGGCATGCAAAGACGCTGCTTGCCTATATGCGTACGGTGGTGGCAGAGGGTACCGGCAGCGGCGCCGATTATCGTGGCCGCTCCGCCGGTAAAACCGCCACCGCCCAGTCCGGCCGTTATGTGCAGGGCAGGGAAGTGCTCAATACCTATTTTGCAGGGGTGTATCCCTTTGATCATCCCCGCTATGCCATTGTGGTGATGCGGGAAAACGGCACCTCCGGCGCTGCCGATTGCTGCCCGGTGTTTCGCCGAATTGTATCAAGTTTGCTGTAGGCCTTGCATTACTGTCCCTTTTGTGGTACAATGCCCATACAATAGGGGGAGATTTTACTTGCAAACATCAAAGTTAAAAACACTGCGCATCTTACAGATGCTTCAGCAGTACAGCGATGAGGAAAATCCGCTGTCTGCTACGGATTTGATTGAGCGATTACAGACTGACTACGGTATTCAGTGTGAGCGCAAATCTATTTATGCGGACATTAAAGCGCTCCAGGAGGTGGGCTTTGATGTGTGCCGCACGGACTATCCCCGCCGGGGCTTTTACTTGGCCGGTCGTACTTTTGAGCTTGCAGAGGTGCGTATGTTGATGGACGCGGTGCAGTCCGCCGGGTTCATTACGCCGAAGAAGACGGAGAAGCTGGTGCAGAAGCTGGAGAGTCTGCTCTCTGCCGGCCAGGCGGAAAGCTTGGTGCGCCAGGTGTATTGCCAGAGCGAGAACAAATGTTCGAACGAAGAGATCTATTACATTATAGATAATTTGCACCAGGCGATTCGTGACGGCTGTAAGGTGAAGTTCGCCTACAAGCGCCGGGCAGTGGATCCCAAGAATAAAAAGACCTTTCGAGAGAAGATCTTTACCGTGTCGCCCTATGCGCTGATCTGGAAGGACGATCACTACTATTTGGTTTGTAATAACGAAAAATATGACAATCTGATGAACCTGCGCCTGGATCGTATGCGCCGTATTACTCCACTGAGCCAAAAGGCACGACCGGTGGAGGAGGTCAGCGCGTATAAGGGCCGTTTTGATACGGCAGACTATGCCGCCAAAATGTTCAATATGTTCTCCGGCGAGACCGCAACGGTGCGCTTGCTTTGCAAGCTGGATACCCTGGAGGAAATGGTGGACCGCTTCGGCACGGCCATTCCGATTCACGCAGTGGACGGCGATCACTTTGAGACCACCATTTCGGCGGCGGTCAGTGAGGGCATGGTCAGTTGGCTGATGCAGTACGGCGGTCGCGTGCAGGTGCTGGAGCCGCAGAGCCTGATCGACAGCGTGCGCGCCCGGGCGGAGACGGTGCTGTCCGCGTATACACAAGAATAGAATTTTGCGCAGCAGTGGAGTCCCTGCTGCTTTTTTTGCCTGCCTATACGCTATTTGTGTATGGTATTATTGTCGATTTGCACTTGCAGAAAATGGTTGATATTTGTGCATAATTAACAGACACTGCCCTAATAATTGTCGCGTTTCCATAAAAATCCAATTAGTTAACAAATAATTTACAAATTCTATTGACAAGGAATTCTCAAGCGTAGTATAATTACTCTGTAAATGAGTGTGGGTAAGTATACCCATACGCTGCCGGCAGGATTTGGCGCCTGTGCTGTGTCGTCAGTAAACAGTGCGCGCTTTTTATCCCGCTTGGTAAAGAAAGAGATTTATGGAGGTATATTCTATGGGAAAAAAAGTATCCAAACGGCTGTTGTCTTTGTTCCTGTCTGTGCTGATGCTGGCCACCAGCCTGCCTTTTGCAGGTCTGTCCGCTTCTGCCGCAGATGAGAGCAGCAATTTGCCCAAGAGCACCAGCGGTGCGTACTTGTTTGCGTATTTTAGAAATGACGCCAAGTCCACCAACGGTGAGAACATTTTTTACGCTGTATCTAAGGATGGCTATAATTACGAGTCCTTGAACGGCGGCGTGCCTGTGGCAAATGCTTCTCAGGGCACCGGCCACTCTCGCGATCCTTATATTATGAAGGCGCAGGATGGTGCAGAATACCAGTATTATATGGTGGCAACGGATGCCAACACCACCAACAACTATAATAATACCGGTCTGCACACCTGGGGGTCCAACGACCTGATCTCCTGGGACGAACTGGCCAATCCCCAGTTCGCCACGGACAAGGGCGGCGGTTCCAAGACCATTACCAACATGTGCTGGGCACCGGAGGCCATTTGGGATCCGGTAGCCGGCAAGTATATGGTTTACTTCTCTTCCAACGAGGCGGATTCTGCAGCCAACGAAAGCTCTAAGATTTGGTATTCCTATACATCTGATTTTAAGAACTTCGACGAGAAACAGCTGCTTTTTGACCCGGGCTACGGTGTGATCGATGCCGATATTACCCCGTACAAAAACGGCTATGTAATGATGTATAAGAAAGAGGCTTCCTCCGGCACCGCTGCCAAGAAAGTTTGGTACACCTTTAAGACCGGCAAGAGCCCCTCTAATTCCGACGGCGAATATGATACTGCCAATGCGAAGGTCTTCGAGTCTGCCACCAACACGGTTGCAGAAGGCCCGCAGGTGTTCCCCATCTCCGGCACAAGCAGCTACGGCGTGCTGGTAGACTATTTCTCCAGCGGCGGCTTCGGTTTCTCCTATACTTCTGATTTTGAGAGTTATTCTAAGATTTCTGCGGATAATTGCTCCATCAATCACCTGAACCCCAGCCACGGCTGCATTATTCCCATTTCCGATATGGAGTATTACAACCTGTCCCAGGCTTTCGGTAAGGCGACCTCTACCCAGACTGCTGTGAAGCCCGGCGATACCGCCAACAGCCACTTGATTGCCCGGTACTTTACCTCTAACAATGCGCGGGAGGATGTGTCCGGCAACGGCAACCATATTGGTGCGTATAACGGCTCCACCAAGCACAACGGTAATGTGAGCAGTGTTGATATGGTGGTGCAGGACGGCCGACTGGCGGCTCGCTTTGATAACAGTAAGAAGGCCAACGCCGGTTCTGCCGCAGATAAAACCATTGATAAAGAGGTAAAGGGCATTTCTACCGCTTGGATGAATGTGGACGGTATGTTCTCCGACACCAACATCAACCGCGGTATTACCATCTCCTTTGACTCCTATATGACGGACGCTACCGTTGATAATACCCATATCTTTGACTTTATTGATTCGCCCAAGTGGAACTATCTTTCCATTGGTGTAAACAATCCGGGCAACCCGAAGAACTTCAACTTGCTGTCCTACCAGGCAGACAACCGCTCCATCGGTATGAAGAAGGGCACGGAGGCCAAAACCAGCGGCAGCTTGGCAAAGAACCAGTGGCACTCCTATGTGTTCTCCATCTCCAAGAGTTGCTTTACCGTATTTGTTGACGGCAAGCTGGTTTCTTCTTCCACAACCGGCGAGAACTTCGGCACCGTATTGGACAGTGATTGGTTCAAGGCTGTATTCCAGAACGCCGGTGCCAATCCCTCTAAGCTGACCTTTGGCGTGAACCCCTATTGGTCCACCACCATCGGCGGCACATATTACCTGCTGGATGGTTACATCAGCGACTTCTGTATTTATGACCAGGCACTGTCTTTGGGCGATGTGGAGAATGCAAAGGCCGATCAGCTGAAGGCAACGCAGACCAACTATGACGCCAATACCACACAGGTGATCTATAAGGATCCGTGTACTGCTGCCGGCTATGCGACGGAGACGGACTCCGTGTACGGCACCTATCTGCCTTTGAATAAGTCAGGCGTGGCCACCCAGGTGGACCCGGTGAAGGATCTGACAGACACGGCTGCCGGTTATACCTATACCATGCTCTATAATCCGGGCGATACCATTGATAACGGCGCCGTATTCCATATGGGCGGCGAAAGTGATAACTACTTCCGCGTCAATGAGGACGGCACCATTGAGTACAAGAGCGGAGATTCGTCCTTTAAGTCTGATTCTACCTTCACTTTGCCTACGGATAAGTGGAGTCATGTAACCTTGCAGGTGGTACCGTACATTAGTTATGACCGTATTTATGTGTATATAGACGGCAAGCAGGTGTATATGTATGACGCCTACAAGGCCCGCGAATCTCAGTGCAAGACGTATGCGGATAACGGCTTAACCTTGCAGAGCCTGATCCACGGCACGGCCGGCGGTACCGGCGGCCAGGTGGTGTACGGCGAGGGCGCCACCGGTAAGCTCACCGATGTGAACATTTACCGTGGCTCCATCAACGCGTATGACCTGTTTATTAAGGACACCAGCGCGTACGCGGAGGCGCTGATCCGTGAGAACATGGATCTGTTTACGTCTACAATGAAGACTTTCTCCGCTACCAATATCCTCACCAATATGGCTCCTGCCTATGAACTGTATGACAAGGCGTCCCGTTATTTAGATGCGGTGAAGCTGGGCAAGACAGTGCCGGATTTGGAATATGTGGCTAAGCTGAATGCGGATTTGTATGCAGCCATTCAAAAAATGACCCCCTACAAGGCGGAATTCAGCACCGTAGGTGCCCAGGTGGCTACCGGTAACGGCGCAGGTGATACCTACGAGACAGTTAACGCCAAATATTCTCAAAATCTGTTGTATGCTGGTCCCACCAGTAGTGCAAATGCTTCTAACGATGTGAAGACGTTTGTGAACAACCGGTATGAGATTTACTATAATTCCGCTGTATTTCTGTATAACGGTTCGCAGAATGACACCACCAACATTATGTGCATGCCTGTTGTGATGTCTCAAATTCGTGATAGTGGGTGGAATTCAAACGCCTTAAACGGTTTGTTCCCTGCGGAATCAACGACATCGGGGAATGCAAACCCCTATTTCCGCTTAATTTCCGATTATCCCCAAAGTAGCGGAAAGCCGAATCTGCAAGCTGACGCAACCAATGAGAATTTGTTGACCACGGATCAAATGTGGAGAGGCTATTCCACCACAAACTGGGAGTTTGGCAAATACATTGGCACTAGTGACAGTTACAATATTGCCGGTGAAAGAGAGAACCACTGGAACCATACCACCGGTGAATTTGGTATGTCCAATCGCTCTACACATCTTTGGTATAATGTATTGCAGTTTATGCCCGATCGCTGTATGGCAAAAACCGGCAAGACTTCACCGGAAGGTGTCTATACCATACCGTGGGGTATTTATGGTGACACCAACGGGAAAAAGGATAATTACGACAAAGCAGCGAATAACTGCAAAGGCATTATCAATGATGCCACCAAGATTTACGTTGTTGATGTGAAATCTGCCAGCCCGTCCACGCTGTTGGATAAGGCAACGGAGAAGGTACAGGCAACGGAGAAATTTAACGGTGCCACCATGTACCAGCTGATTCAGAGCATCACCCGGTTCTCTGCGGATACGGCAATGGAAATCCTGTCCGGTATGGACGCTGCCACCTCTTGGAACCCGGCGACAGATCTGAACGCCACCGACGGCGGTGCGTTCTATGAGCAATTCGTGGATAAGCGCAACGAACTGACCACGAACTTTGACACTGCGGTAGGCAATGCCATTAACGATTCTAAGGGCTTGGATGAGCAGGGCTATACTAAGCTGGACGCGGATATGGACGCCTCCACTGCCATCGGCAAAACCTATCAGGACGCCTATGACGATGTAACGGACGGCGACAGCAGCACCGGTGCATATACGGATTCCAGTGCCGATGCGTTTATCAAGGCCTTTGATGCTGCCAAGCAGCACTATACGGACTTGAGCCCGGTGGCAACGGCAAACCGTACCGATAAGAATAACCCGTATGCGGATAACCAGGCAAAGACGGCCTCTAAGCTGCATGACGATCTGGTGCTGGCTTATGCTCAGCTGATGAAGCGTGCGGATTATTCGCAGCTTAATCTGTTGTACGGTGGCTCCGATCGCGTACAGATCTCCAATAACGGTTTGACCAAAAATGTGATCAACGAGAATAACGAGACGGTACGCCAGCAGAACTACACCCTGTCTACTTGGCTGACCTTTGATGACGCGGCCACGGCGGCTATGAAGCTGTCCGATAATAAGGACGCCAACGCAAACGCCACCTACACCAAGTCTGAAAAAACCAACCAGCCTATGTTTAAGACAGGCCAGGTACAAGTGGAAACCCTGCTGCAAGGCACGGTGAATGTACAGGGCACCACCACAGAGCTGTCCGAATATCAGACGGACATCAACACCAAGAAAGACGCTTTGGACGCAGCCATCAAGGGCATTGAAGTTCCGGCGGATTACACCGCGTATGACGCATTCGTGGTGGTACTGGGTACCCAGGATAAGAACGCCTTTACGGACGAATATCTGGCGCAGGCCGGCTATACGGACGGTCAGGTGAACAATGTGTTTAAAGCACAGGCCTACCAGGGCTCTCAGTCCGCAGCCGGTGCTTACAATACGGACGGTACGAATAATGACCGGGCGTATGTAGAGTACAACGGCAGTTGCTACCGCAACATCGGCCAGCTCGCTGCCGATACCGAGCAGCCCGGCCAGAAGGTACTGGACAGCACCACAAGCGCTTTGGTTACTGCGCTGAACGATGCCAACAATTCTGACACGCTGCGCCGTCAGTTCTCTGTTACATTTAAGTATGTGGTAGACGACGCCGCACCCATTACCGTGTCTAAGGATCAGACTTATTTCTACGGCACCGTAGGTACCTTTACTGTACCGGAGGGCGTAGTCTGCTCCGTTTACAAGTGGTCCGTAACGGCCGGCGGCAAGGAGAAGGATGTGCTGAACTACGGCACTACCTACACTCTGCGTATGCAAAATGAGAACGCAGCCGCGGACAGCATTTTGGTAACCGCTTATTTGACTACGGATACTGCGCCTGCCGAGAATCAGGTACAGCTGTCTATTCAGGATCAGTACAGATCCAATGTTTACCAGGGCACACTGCTGCAGGATACCAATGTAACCGTATCCCAGTTGGAGCAGGTGCAGCTGGGCGACAACGCCGTTGCACTGACCGGCTCTGCGTATTACAAGCTGGCCGGCTGGCAGGTGATGGAGGGCGACAAGGCCCACAACATCAACTACGGCACTTATACTTTGGCGGAGCTGGCCAAGATTGCCGGCGGCAACCAAGTGATCCTGCGCCCGGTTTATGTGTATAACGGTCAGGATGTATTCACTGTGTCTTTGGACGGTGAGCAGTTGTATGCCAAGGGCTACGATGTGCGTGTTTCCGTTTCTAAGGCTGCCGACGCGTATGCACTGGCAGTGAAGACTGGCAGCACTTATGCCATCGCCACCTACGGTAAAGCCTATGACTTCTATATTGACGGCTCCAACAAGGAATTCTTCACCGTCAATTATCTGCCTGCTGAGAAAGACGAGCGCGGTGATGTAATCCGTGCAGCCGGGTACTATGTGACGGACGGCGGCCAGCTGGTACGGCTGGATACCGATGCGAACATTCGTTACAGTCTGGAGCATAAGTTCCCCACCGCATTCAGTGTTGGACTGAAGTCCGCATCTGCGGCCACCACCTTCAGCACTTACAGTGCGGCAACCACCGGTCTGCCGGCGGATGTGAAAATCACAGAGATGGGCACCCTTTACACCCGCGACGCCGCTATGGCTACCGATGCTGCGTTTACCGTAGACAGCGTACAGGCCGGCAAGAATGTTAAGATGGTAAAGGCCAAGAGTCCTATTGACTTCAGTAATCAGTTTATTCTGAATTACAAGAATGCCAATGCGGCTGCAACTGCCACTTACACCAGAGCGTATGTGAAGTTCACTTACACTTATGAGACCCAGCTTATCACCGGCGCCACAAAGACCACAACGGTTCAGTGCATTGCCTATGGTAACATTTGCAACAACAGCGCTTTCTTAGGCGCTTAATCAAAGGAGGAATTTAACATGAAAAAGCGTTATAGTACTCCTGAGATGGAGGTAGAAGCGTTCAACATCTTCACTGTATTCACCGACTCCAGCACAGGCGGCGGTGGTATTGACCAAGGCGGTGAAGAAGTAGGCGACGATCCCGGCGCAAAGGGCACCGGCGGCTTTTATGCCAACGATCCCACCGGGTCTTATTAAATCAAAAAAGCAGGAGAGCAATCTCCTGCTTTTTCTTTTGCCCTGGGGTGGGGTAGATGCCGTGTAGAGACTGAAAAAACAAAATGGTTGAATCCTGTTTGTTTGCAAATCCCTCAGTCTGCTCGCAAGCCCGCATCCAGTTCCCTTTACAAGGGAGCCTAAGATTTTGATGCCGATCAGCCTCCCTTGTGTAAAGGGAGGTGGCAATGCCGCAGGCATTGACGGAGGGATTGCAGGGTGCGATGCCCACATCGCACCGTTTCTGTCACCCCTGTCCATTTATAATCACAAAATGTTAATATATTATGAATAATGTAAACATACTGTGAACAAAGTGTTGACCTATCCTGTGGGAACGACTATAATATTTGCAACAAAAGAACGCAGGGCGCTGTGGGCGCAAAATACCGTTCTTTGGGGGTAATATTATGATACGATCCATGACCGGGTTCGGTCGTGCGGTGCAGGAGATTGACGGCTATGTCATCACCGTGGAGCTGAAGTCTGTTAACCACCGTTATTTTGAGTTTTCCTCTCGGGTGCCGCGGCAGTATGGCTTTATTGAGGATAAGCTCAAGTCCTTTGTAAACAGTCGAGTGTCTCGCGGCAAGGTGGATTGCTTTGTGGGCATTGAGGCGCTGAATACAGAGGCCGCCCAGGTGGCAGTGAACCACACTTTAGCCGGTGCTTACAACACCGCTTTGCAGGAGATTGCAGACACCTATGGTGCTAAGCAGGACTGGGGCGCTGCCGCTATTGCCCGCTTTCCTGATGTATTGGTGGTGCGCAAGGCAGAGGAGGACGAGGATAAGATCTGGTCCTATGTGCAGACGGTGGCCGCCGCTGCGCTGGATAAGTTTGTTGCCATGCGCGAGGTAGAGGGCGCCAAGATGAAGGCCGATGTGGCCGGGCGTGCACAGACCATTTTGGATTGTGTGGCGTTCGTGGAAGAGCGCTCACCGCAGACCGTGCGGGAATATAATGAAAAGCTGGCTACTCGGGTGCACGAGCTGCTGGGCGATGTGACCTTGGACGAGGGTCGCTTGCTTCAGGAGACCGCCATCTTTGCGGACAAAGTGGCAGTGGCGGAAGAAACGGTGCGCCTACGCTCCCATATTGCGCAGCTGGGCAAATTTCTGGAGGCAGAGGAGCCCATCGGCAGAAAGATGGACTTCCTGGTGCAGGAAATCAACCGGGAGGCCAACACCATCGGGTCAAAGGCCAGCGATGTAGCCATCGCCGGTAAAGTGATCGACATTAAGGCTGAAGTAGAAAAAATTAGAGAGCAGATCCAGAACATCGAATAATGCAACTGGTGAATATCGGCTTTAACAATCTTGTGAATGCGGATCGGGTGATCGCCGTTGTCAGCCCGGAGTCTGCCCCGGTCAAGCGCATTGTGCAAGATGGCAAAGCAAAAGGAACACTCATTGACGCCACCCATGGCCGCAAGACCATGAGCGTTATTATTACGGACAGTGACAATGTGATCCTGTCTTATTTGGATCTGAACAAAATTGCTGAAAAATTTTCTGCGGAGGTGCGCGATGCATTGTGAGAACAAAAAAGGCTTATTAGTTGTTTTGTCCGCACCCAGCGGTTGCGGCAAGGACACGGTTTTTCGGGCCATTGAGGCACTGCGAGACGATGTGGTTGAGTCCGTTTCTGCCACCACCCGGGCGCCCCGACCCGGTGAAGTGGACGGCGTGAATTATTATTTCAAGACCCGCGCGGATTTTGAAAAGATGATCGCGGACGGTGGCTTCTTTGAATATGCCGAGTATTCCGGCAACTATTACGGCACCCCTATTGCCGGGGTGGAGCAGGCCATTGCCAGGGGCAAGGTTTGCTTTTTGATCATCGAGGTGCAGGGGGCAAAGAATGTAATGCGTATTTGCCCGGACTGTGTGTCTATCTTCCTGTATCCGCCGAATTTTGAGATTTTGGAGCAGCGCCTGCGCGGGCGTATGTCCGAAACGGACGAAGTGATCCGCAACCGGCTGGAAATTGCCAAAGTAGAGCTTCAGTCCCGGGACTGCTACAAATATCAGGTGCTCAATGACGATTTGGACACCGCTGTGCACGAAATCAATCACATCATCTGCGATGAGCTGGCAAAGCGCAACGCAGAATAACTGCTACTGGAGGTAGAATACTATGTTTAATCCCGATTTGAAAGAAATGCTCAAGAATGTAAACAGCCGATACAGCCTGGTGGTTGGCACGGCCAAGCGCGCCCGGGAAATTCAGGACGAGGCTATTGCCAATGAGGAGCATTTGGACACCAAGACCGTATCCTTGGCTATTGACGACATCAATTCCGGTAAGTATGTGATTGAGGAGCCGGACGAACTCAAGCAGAAATAAAGTGAGCGACAAAGCAGAGAACCGACCCATTGCCACTGTGGCTGTGGAGCGCACCTTCTTTAATCTGGACAGTGACTACGATTATGCGGTGCCCCCTGCACTGGCGGATCGGGTACATCCGGGTGTGGCGGTAGAGGTGCCCTTTGGCAGCGGCAACCGGCTGCGCCGGGGGATTGTGCTGCAAGTGTTTGTGGGGATCAACCCGGCGCTGAAAGACATTGCCCGTGTGTGCGATTACGGTACGGTGCTGGACGAGAGTCAAATTCGCCTGGCTCGGTGGATGAAAAACCGCTATTTTTGCACCACCTACGAGTGCCTGCTGCAAATGCTGCCCCGTGGGTTCGGTAAGATCGGCGTGGCTGGGGTGCGTATGGCGGAATTGACCGTCAGTCGCGGCGAAGAGCTGCCCCGCTTAACGCCAAAGCAGCAGTCTGTTGCCGACCTTCTGCTGGACATTGGCAGCGCCACCGTGGAGGAGATTAAGACCCTTTGCGGCGTAGGCGATGGCGTGCTGAAAAATATGGAAAAGTGCGGGGTGCTGCGCTTTTTCAAAAAAGAGAAGTACAGAAATCCGTACGCGGATCTGCCTGCTGCCCCCAAGGCGGCGGAGATCGAACTGTCTGCCGAACAGACAAAGGCGTACCACACGCTGTCCGCTATGCTGGATGGTGACGGCGGCAGTGCGCTGCTGTACGGCGTTACCGGCAGCGGCAAGACCCAGGTATATATGCGCTTGATTGACCGAGCGTTGCAGCAGGGGAAAGATACCATTGTGCTGGTGCCGGAGATCGGATTGACTCCGCAGGTGCTGGGGTTGTTCCATCAACGGTACGGCCGCCAGGTGGCGGTGCTGCACAGCGGCTTGTCCGTAGGCGAGCGCAACGATGAATACCGCCGTGCTGACCGGGGAGAGGCTAAGATCGTGCTGGGCACCCGCAGCGCCGTGTTTGCGCCGTTGCACGCCCTGGGATTGATCATTATGGACGAGGAGCAGGAGCTGACATACAAGAGTGAGCGCACCCCTCGTTACCATGCCCGAGACATTGCCCGCTATCGTGCAGGGGAGAGCGGCGCGCTGTTTGTGATGGCGTCTGCCACCCCCAGTATTGAAAGCTATGCGGCGGCTAAGGCGGGAAAATATACCCTTTGTTCCCTGGAGCACAGATTTGGCAACGCTGCGTTGCCGCAGGTGTGTACCGTGGATATGAAGGGGGAGCTGCACGCCGGGCACCGTTCACCTCTAAGCCGCACCCTGCAAAAGCAGATACAGTCCAATTTGGACGCGGGCAAGCAGACCATTCTTTTGATGAACCGGCGGGGATACAATACATTCATTGCCTGCAACGACTGCGGTCATGTGATCACCTGCCCCAACTGTTCTATTTCGCTGACTTATCACAGTTATTCCAACCGACTGATGTGCCACTATTGCGGCTATTCCAAGCCTCTGGACAATACATGCCCGGAATGCGGCAGCCACGCGGTGCGGTACAGCGGGTTTGGCACCCAGCGGATCGAGGATGAACTGCAAGCGCTGTTTCCCGCGGCACGAATTTTGCGTATGGATGCAGACACCACCGCAGGTAAATTCAGCCACCAAAAGCTATTTGACGCCTTTGCGGCCCACGAATATGATATTTTGGTGGGTACCCAGATGGTGGCTAAGGGGCTGGATTTTGACGATGTGACCCTGGTGGGTGTGGTGAATGCGGATAATGCGCTGTATGACGAAAATTACCTGAGTCACGAGCGTGCCTTTGACCTGATCACCCAGGTAGTTGGGCGCAGCGGTCGGCGAGACGCTACCGGCACGGCTGTGATTCAGACCATTGATCCCTGCAATCCGGTGATCGACTTGGCAGCACGGCAGGACTACCCGGCTTTTTTTGAGACGGAGTACGCTCTGCGGCGTATTTTGACCTATCCGCCGTTTTGCGATATTTACGGCGTGTTCTTTGTCAGCGAAGACGAGAACGCGGCGGCGCTGGCGGCCAAGGCCTTTTTTGACACGCTGGTGCTCGAGAATAAAGAACAGCAGCAAAAGCTGATCGTACTTGGTCCCTCACCGGCAAGAATATCAAAAATCAGCAATACCTATCGGTATCGGCTGGCAATTAAGTGTAAAAATTCAAAATCTGTTCGCAATTTGCTCATGCAGGTGTTAAAATCCACTGTTAAAATGAAAGAACTGCGAAAGGTGCAGATTTCCATAGATTTGAACCCCATTGACTTGGGTTAGGAGAAAAAATGGCATTACGGAATGTAGTAAAATACGGCGATCCGATCTTAAGAAAAAAGAGTCGCACGGTGGAAGTGTTTGACCGGCGTATCGCCACCTTGGTGGAGGATATGTTTGAGACCATGTATAAGGACAACGGCGTAGGTCTGGCTGCGGTGCAGGTGGGCATTCTCAAGCGTATTGTGGTCATCGATTGCGGCGACGGCCCGGTGGAACTGATTAACCCGGAAATCGTAAAGACCGAGGGTGAGCAGTGCGGTCAAGAGGGCTGCCTGTCCCTGCCCGGTCGGTACGAGACGGTGCGCCGCCCCCAAAAGGTGCAGGTGAAAGGCCAGGACCGAGAGGGCAAATGGCATGTGTATACCGGCGAGGACCTAAAGGCCCGGGCATTCTGCCATGAGATCGACCACCTGGACGGTGTGCTTTTTATCGACCGTATGGATAAAACAGTAAAGAAGGACTAAGATGCAAACGTTGCGTATCGTATTTATGGGCACGCCGGATTTTGCCGTGCCGTGCCTGCAAACCCTGCTGGACAGCCCCCACAGCGTGGTGGGCGTGTTTACCCAGCCGGATAAGCCACAGGGGCGCAAAATGGTGCTGACTCCGCCACCGGTGAAGGTGCTGGCTGCGGAGAACGGCGTGCCGGTTTTTCAGCCGGAGAAGATGAAAGATCCGGCCACTTTAGAGCAGTTAAAGATTTTGGCGCCGGATTTGATCGTGGTGGTGGCATACGGGCGCATTTTGCCCCGGGCGGTATTGGAATTGCCCAGATACGGCTGTATCAATGTGCACGCCTCGCTGCTGCCTAAATATCGAGGCGCGGCGCCCATTCAGTGGGCCATCTTAGACGGCGAAACAGAGACCGGCGTGACCATTATGCAAATGGACGCAGGACTGGACACCGGCGATATGCTGCTGGTCAAGAAAACACCCATTGACCCGGAGGAAACGGCGGAAATGCTGTTTGACCGGCTTTCGGCTTTAGGCGCACAGGCGCTGGCAGAGATTTTACCCAGGCTGGACGATCTGCACCCGGTGCCCCAACCGGCAGGGGATTTTGGTTATGCCAAAATGATCTCCAAGTCTATGAGCCCCTTGGATTGGAACCGCTCGGCAGCGCAGCTGCACGATCAGGTGCGGGGGCTGTATTCCTGGCCCTGCGCCACCACCACCATTGGCGGCAAGACGGTGAAGGTGCTGTCTGCTCGCCTAAGCGAACAAAAGGGGAGCACCCCCGGTGCGGTGATCGAGAGCAAGGGCAAATTGATTGTTGCCTGCGGCGACGGCGGCAGTTTGGAACTGCTGACCGTACAGCCCCAGGGGAAGAAAGCCATGGATGCCAAGGCCTTTTTGGCCGGGCACCCCGTGGCGGTAGGTACTGTTTTAGGAGCGTGATTTTATGAACGCCTATATGCTTTATTACGCAACCGGGGTCATTATGATCCCGGTCCTGCTGTTTTCTTTTTATTGTCAAATCAAGGTGAAGCGGGCTTTCCGTCGGTACAGCAGCGTGCACGCCATGTGCGGCATGACCGGCGCCCAGGCGGCGGCTCGACTGTTGCAACTAAACGGCATTACCGATGTGCAAATTCGCCAGATCGGCGGCACCCTCACCGATTATTACGACCCGAAGAATAAAGAAATTTGTCTGTCCGGCGATGTGTATAACGCCACCTCTGTGGCGGCCATCGGCGTTGCCTGTCATGAGGCGGGCCACGCCTGCCAGCACGCACAGGGCTATGCGCCGCTAAAGATTCGTAACGCTGCCATTCCTGCCACCCGCATCGGTTCCTCTTTGGGTATTCCGCTGGTGCTGCTGGGCATGGTATTTACCTGGCGGCCGCTGATCATGGTGGGTATTGTGTTGTATGCCTTAGTGGCGCTGTTCCAGCTGCTGACTTTGCCGGTGGAGTTTAACGCTTCTCGCCGGGCCTTGCAGACCATTGAAAGCAATCAATTTTTAACCGAACAGGAGTACCGGGGCGCGAAGAAAGTGCTGACGGCTGCTGCCCTTACCTATGTGGCGGCGCTGGCCTCTGCGCTGGCCACTTTGCTGCGGCTGCTGCTCCTGGCAGGACGAAGCAATGACCGTTAAATCTCCGCGCTTAGCCGCGTTTGAAGCCCTATATAAAATTCAACAGGAGAGCGCCTATTCCAATCTTTCTCTCGACCATTTACCTGTGGCCAACGGGCAGGAACGGGCTTTTGCCACTGCTTTGGTGCGGGGCGTATTGGAAAGGCAAATCACTTTGGACGCTTTGGTGGATAAATTCACCACCGGGCGATTGAAGCCCAAGGTGCGGGTGTTGTTGCGTATGGGCGCCTACCAGGCGCTGTATATGGACAAGGTGCCTGTGCCTGCTGCGGTAAATGAAACGGTGGAACTGGCAAAGACGGTGGGCCAAGGTTATTACGGCCGTATGATTAATGCGGTACTGCGGCAGATCGCAGCAGATCCGGATTTGCCGGACACGCCCATGCTCCGCTATTCTGTGCCGCAGCCCCTGCTGGCTATGTGGCAAAAGACCTATGGAGCGGATGTTACAGCGGCGTTCCTGCCTTATATCAACGGTCGTGCGCCATTATTTTTGGTGCCCAATCCCTTGTTTGTGACGCCCGGTCAATTGCAGGAGATGTTGGCAAATGAAGGCGTGCAAGCCCGTCTACTGCCGGAGAAAGTACTGACAGTGGACGACGGCTTTGATGTGGAACGCTCAGCCGCTTTTCAAAAAGGTTATTTCCATGTGCAGGATTTGTCCTGCTACCTGGCCTGTGCTGCCTTGCAGGTGCGCCCGGGTCAAACGGTGCTGGATGTGTGTGCCGCACCGGGTGGTAAATCCTTTACTTTGGCGGAACAGATGAACAATACCGGCCGCTTGATCGCCTGTGATCTGCACCCCCACCGGGTGGAGCTGATCCGCAGCGGTGCCCGGCGGTTACACCTGGACTGTATAGAATCCCGCGTGCAGGACGCTACGTTGCATAGCCGGGACATTCCGGCAGCAGACGCCATTCTTTGCGATGTGCCCTGCTCCGGTTTTGGCATTCTCCGCCGCAAGCCGGAAATCCGCTATAAAGATTTAGACAGTATTAAGGATCTGCCTGCCTTGCAGCTTTCCATTTTGCAGACGGCAGCTACTTACTTAAAACCCGGCGGGCGACTGGTGTATTCCACCTGCACCCTCCACAAAAAAGAGAACGAGAAGGTTGTGTCGGCATTTCTGGATCGGCACAGCGCCTTTTTCCTGGCGGCGGAATGTACCCGCTTTCCGTGTGAACAGGGCAGCGACGGCTTTTATTACGCCGCTTTGGAGAGACAGGCATGAAAGAGGACATCAAAAGTTTAACATATCCGGCACTTTGCCAGCGGTTTGGGGACCTTGGGCTGAAGCGCTTTCGTGCCGATCAGGTGTACGCTTGGCTACACAAGGTGGGTGTGCAGGACTTTGAGGAGATGACCAATCTGTCCAAGGATCTTCGGAGCAAACTGGACGAACAGTTTACCATTCCCGCCTGCCGAATCGAAGAAAAATATGTTTCTGCCGTGGACGATACGGTGAAATATCTGTTTCGTTTGAACGATGGCGAGTATGTGGAGTCCGTGGTGATGCACTACAACTACGGCTACACCATTTGCGTGTCCAGCCAGGTGGGGTGCAAAATGGGCTGCACCTTCTGTGCGTCCACTTTGGCCGGTTTTCAGCGGAATTTGCTGCCGGCGGAGATTGAGAGTCAGGTGCACGCTGCCCAGAAGGACCTGGGCTGCCGCATATCCCATATTGTGATGATGGGTATTGGCGAGCCGCTGGACAATTACGACAATACCATCGCTTTTTTACATACGGTCAACGACCATCGGGGGCTGAATATCAGCCTTCGGAATATCACCATATCTACTTGCGGGTTGGTGGACCGTATTTACGATTTGATGCAAGAGGATTTGCCGGTGACGCTGACGCTTTCCCTGCACGCGCCCAATGATGAAATCCGCTCCCGCACCATGCCGGTGAATGCCCGGTGGGGCGTGGATGCTACCTTGCGGGCTATGGCAGCTTATGCGGAGAAAACCTCGCGCCGGGTGTCTTTTGAATATACTTTGATCCACAATGTAAACGACCGACCGGCCCATGCCATGGAATTGGCGGCGCGGCTGCGGGGGATGCTTTGCCATGTGAACCTGATTCCGGTGAACGATGTGGCGGAGCGAGGCAATGTGCGATCCAGTCAAAAAGACATTCAAAACTTTCAAAGCATATTGAAAAAACAGGGAATAAATGCTACAATAAGAAGAACTTTAGGTCATGATATCAATGCCTCTTGCGGGCAGCTTCGCAGATTGAAGAAACGAGGTGATCAGATTGAACATGGTTGCTAAAACCGACCGGGGGCGGATCCGTGAGTCCAACCAGGACGCCTATTTTGTGGGCGAAATGCCGGATGGCACGGCCTTTGCCGTGGTGTGCGACGGTATGGGCGGCGCAGCCGGCGGCAACATTGCCAGCTCACTGGCGGTGCAGGTGATCAGCAGCAAGATCAATGCGTCTTACCACCCCAATATGCGGGACAGCTCCATTTGCAATATGCTGGAGTCGGCGCTGTCTGCCGCCAATGTGGAAGTGTATGATCTGGCACGGGAAAAGGCGGATCTTCGGGGTATGGGCACCACGGTGGTGTGTGCCGTCATTCGTGGCGGCCAGGCGTTTATCGCCCACGCCGGGGACAGCCGCGCGTATCTCTTTTCTGCCGATGGCTTGCAGCAGGTGACTACGGATCACAGTATGGTGCAGGATCTGCTGGAGAGCGGCAAGATCACCCCGGACGAGGCAAAGCACCACCCCAATAAGAATATCATCACCCGTGCCATCGGGGTAGACAGTGCCATTAAGATTGACTTTGATCAGATCGACTTTAGCGACGGCCAGGTGCTGCTACTGTGTACGGATGGTCTTTCCAACTATGTGGACAATGACGAGATGGTCAGCGCCATCAGTGACGGTCAGTATTATGCTTATGCGGATCGACTGGTGCAGCAGGCCAACAAAAACGGCGGCGGTGATAATATTACCGTTGTTGCCATCAGCAATTAAGCGGAGTGAACAAATATAATGGATAATTATGTAGGAAAACGCTTAGACGGCAGATATGAAGTGCAGGAGATCATCGGCGTAGGCGGTATGTCCGTTGTTTATAAAGCCTATGACAATGTGGATGACCGCATTGTGGCGGTGAAGATCCTAAAGGACGAGTTTTTGCAAAATGACGACTTTGTGCGCCGGTTCAAGAACGAGTCCAAGGCCATTGCCGTTATGTCCCACCCCAATATCGTAAAGGTGTACGACGTGAGCTTTGGTGAGAGGCTCCAGTACATTGTGATGGAGTATGTGGACGGCATTACCTTAAAGGAATATATACAAAAGCAGGGGGCCATCACCTGGAATGACGCCCTGTACTTTACCACGCAGATTTTGCGCGCGTTGCAGCACGCCCACGACAAGGGCATTGTGCACCGGGACATTAAGCCTCAAAATATTATGCTGCTGGCTGACGGTCATATTAAGGTGACAGACTTTGGTATTGCCCGCTTCTCCCGCAGCGAGACCAAAACTTTAACGGAAAATGCCATTGGCTCTGTGCATTATATCAGTCCGGAGCAGGCGAAGGGCGAGTTTACTGACGAACGGGCGGATATTTATTCTCTTGGCGTGGTGCTCTATGAGATGCTGGCCGGTCGTGTGCCTTTTGATGCAGACAGCGCCGTGTCTGTGGCCCTAATGCAGGTGCAGGCGGACGCCAAGCGGCTCATTGACATTAACCCGGATATTCCCCGGGGCGTGGAGCAGATCTGTGCCCACGCTATGGAGAAGAACCCGGCCAATCGCTACCAGTCCGCAACGGAAATGCTCTTTGATGTGGAGGAGGTCATCAAGAACCCGGCCACCACGTTTGACTATTCCTATTTTGTGGACGAGGAGCCCACTAAATATGTGATCAAGACGGTGGATCACCCGGAGAAGCCCCAGCCGGATCTGCGATCCGAGCCGGAACAGCCGGTGGTGGAGGAAGACCCCAAGCGCAAGGGCAAGATCGTCGGCGCTGTGATCGCCGGTATGCTGGTGCTTGCAGCAGCCATTGTACTGTTGGTGATGGGCCTTACCGGTTCGCTGAACACCAAGTCTATGAAGTTGGAGAACTTTGTGGGTCAGTCCTATGACACCATCGTCAGCTCCAACCAGTACGATTATGTTTTTGTACAGGAGAGCAAGGAGAGCGAGGATGCAGACCCGGGCACGGTGCTGGAGCAAAAACCGGCAGCCGGTGAACGGGTGATGAAGGGTAGCACAGTGACCCTTGTGGTGGCCCAGACGCCCGGTGGCATTCAGGTGCCTAACTGCTACGGCCTTGGTGAGGATATGGCCAAGAAAGAGTTAGCCTCCGAGGGACTGAACAACTACACCGTAACGACCATCTCCAGCGAGACGGTAAAAGAGGGTCAGTGCGTATATACCAGCCCCAAGGCAGGGGATTTGGTGGCTGCGGACCAAACGGTGACCATTTATATCAGCTCCGGCCCCAGCACGACCCAAAAGGTGCTGCTGACTGTGCCGGATGTGCGTGGACTGAACCAAAGCGATGCCCGCAACTTTATGGAGAAGAGCGGGTTTGAGAATGTGCAGATTTCTACCGAAGACAGCAATCTTCCCAAGGATACGGTGATCAGCCAGACCCCCGGTCAGGGTGAGGCGGCGGAGCCGTCGGCTACCATCAAGCTGGTGGTGTCCACCGGCGTAGTGTCTACCGACCCGGCGGAACAGACGGTGAAGTTGCAGGTAACGGTGCCGGATACCGGCAAGCACAGCACCCTGAACATCTATGTGGACGGGGAACTGCAATTTACAAAGAGCGAGAGCCTGGATGGCGGCCAGCGTACCTTTAACCTGCAAGTATCTTACGGTGCCCGGGTGGAGATCGAGGTGGAACTGGGCGAGGTGTCTCAGCGCCAGACTGTAAAGGCAGACAAGGCCAAAACGGTGCGTATGAACTTTAACGACAAGACGGACACCACAGTACCCGACGGGACGGACTGATATGGCAGTAACAGGCAGAATTCACAAAGGGATCGGCGGTTTCTATTATGTAGAAACCGCCGATGGATTATATGAGTGCAAGGCGCGGGGCGCCTTTCGCAAGCAGCGGATCACCCCGTTGGTTGGGGATCGGGTAGAGATTACCGTGAATGCGCAAGGGGAGAATACCATTGACACTATTTTGCCTCGCAAAAATGAATTGTGCCGGCCGCCGCTGGCGAATTTAGATCGGCTTTTTATTGTGTCGTCTTTGGTAGATCCGGAGATCCGTACCGTGCAGATCGACAAGCTGACGGTGCTGGCGGCGCAAAAGGGCATTGATTGTGTGATCGTGCTCACCAAGGCGGATTTGGCAGAGAATGGGCAGCAGTATGCCGACATTTACAAAACAGCCGGTTACCCTGTGGTGCTGTGTAATGCCCGCTCCGGCGCAGGGGCAGACGAATTGCCGGCGCTGATCTCCGGCAAGTTGTGCGCGTTTACCGGCAACAGTGGCGTGGGCAAGTCCACGCTGCTGAACCGTCTGTGCCCGGACTTGGCGTTGGAAACCGGCGAGACCAGCAAGAAGTTGGGGCGTGGTCGCCACACCACCCGGCACTGCGAGCTGTACCCGGTGGCCGGTGGCTGGGTAGCAGATACTCCCGGCTTTTCTGCACTGGAACTGGAGCGGGACGCGGAGATCGACAAGGACGAATTGCCCGGTTGCTTTCCGGATTTTCGCCCTTATTTGGGGGATTGCCGCTTTAATAGCTGCACGCATGTGGCAGATAAGGGTTGTGCCGTGTGCGCCGCCGTGGAGCGGGGCGAGATCAGCGAAAGCCGTCACAACAGTTATGTTGAATTTTATAATCAGGTAAAGGACATTAAAAAATGGGAACGGAAATAAAGCGCTGCCTGATTGTCAGCGGCGCCCCGGAGGCGGATATCGCCTACATAAAGCCGTTGTTGCCCGGCGCTTTTGTGGTGGCAGCGGACAGCGGGTATCAAAAGTGCCGTCGCTTGGGTGCAGAGCCGGATATTGTGGTTGGGGATTTTGATTCTTCACCGGTGCCGGAGCACACCAAGGAACTGATCGTGATGCCCGCGCATAAGGACGATACGGACACGCTGGCGGCCATAAAGATCGCCATGGAGCGCGGCTATACCCACCTGATTCTGGTGGGCGCCATCGGCAACCGCTTTGACCATTCTTTCTCCAATGTGGCGAATTTGGCCTATTGCCTGGATCGCGGTGTGCAGGCGGAGATTATTACCCCGAATGAAAAGCTTTTTATCTCTGACGGCCCTTTTTCCTTTAGTGGGGCGGGATACGGTTATTTCTCCCTGTTTGCCTTTGGCGGTGTGTGCCGGGGACTGACCATTCGGGGCGCCGAGTGGGAACTGACGGATTATGACCTGCACCCGGCCACCTCCATGTGCCAAAGTAATGAGGTGCGGGGCGGGGAATGTTCCATTTCCTTCCGAGAGGGCCGACTGCTGACGGTGCTCAGTAACGATCTGCAACTGCGCGCATAGTATAGTGTAAATACAGCATTTGCGGGGTGTTTGGCGTGAAAAAGATGTGCAGGCGTGATTTTTTGTGGATCGCATTCGGTGCAGGGTTGGTGATTGCCTGCTGCTGTCCCACCATTTGGGTCACCCGCATTTTGGCCATCGCCGTCATCGTCCTGGGCATTATCTGCTGTAAACGCTAAAAGGAGGGCCATTATGCAAGTGATCGTACTGGATCGCCCAAAGGTGCTGGCGCCGCTGCTGCGCGTCGTTTTTAAGATCAAAAAAGTAAAGCCGGAAACCTAAATCTAACATAGAAAAAAGACTTCGTTATCACAGGGTAACGAAGTCTTTTTCTATTGGGTAACATTTTTCTTTGGTGTGCATAGACGGGGGTGCGGGCGCATAGATATTACCAGTAACTGTAAGGAGATGTTGCAATGGAAACGGAAAAGACCTTTGCCGACAGCAAGCGCACGGTTTGTTTGGGCACGGGAGAAGCAAAGTTTGAAGTGGAATACCAGGAGAGTCTGCCCCAATACTGTGAAGATGTGGAGCGGGTGGTACGGTGCGTGTGTAGTCATGCGGTGACGGACTATGAATATGCCTCCGGCAGCTTAAGGGTGACAGGACGCAGCCGCATTTCATTGGTGTATATCTCCACTTCCGGGTGTTGTTTGTCCGCTGCGTTTGAGGAGCGATTCACTAAAAACATTGACGCACCGGTGACGGACGCCTTTGCCTTTGCCCAGGTGCACACTTGTACGGACTTTACCAACTATCGGCTGATCAATCAGCGCAAGTTAGAGGTGCGCTCCGGGCTGCAAGTCCACACAGAGGTCTTTGACTATATGGAACAGAGCCAGCTGACTGACTGTTGTGGTGCCATTTTGCGCCAAGCAGACGCCCAGTGCTTGGAGGTGCTGGACGCCGGACTGTTCTCCTGCGACTTTGACGAGAAGTTCGCCATCGGCCAGCACAACACCAATATCTCTGTGTTGATCCACACCGGTGCCTTTGCGGTGATTGACGAGGTACGCGCCATTGACGGCAAAATGCTGGTGAAGTGCCGGGCTGAGTTGTGCGTGGTATATGAAAACACAGAACATAACACGGAGAAATGCTGCTTTACCGTGCACAGCAGTAAAATCGTGGATGTGGCCGGTATGACCGAGGACAGCCATGCCTTTGCACAAGTGAAGATCGGTTCTCTGTTTGTAAAGCCGGTACCGGACGAAAATAACGACTTGCGCCGTTTGGAGATCGCCGGAGCCTTTTGTGTGTCCTACACGGCTGCCCTGGTCAGCGATACCCAATTGGTGACAGATGCCTATGCCATTGCCTATGACGCCCGGGTACAGACCGGCACGGTTCCGCTGCTGCGGGATCCACAATTCTTCTATGACAGCAAGACATTGTCCGCTGACCTGAGCTTTGAGGATACGGAGATTGCAGAAATTTTGGATTTATCCCTGGCTATGCAGGAGGCGCGGGTGCAAAAGGGCCTGCTGCTGGTGGAGGTGGGCTACGGTGTGGCCTACTACGATGTGAGCGGCAATCTATGTTGTAAGGATGGCGTAACCCGGCTGCAACTGGCGTTGACAGATGACAAGTGCGCCGGATTTGTTGGCGCCGGGCTGCAATCCTTTGATTATATCTTACAGTCGGCTAACCGTATTGAACTGCGGGTGAATATAGAGTACAGTGCTTGCCTGTACACCCAGGCGGAGATGCAGACGGTGACCGATGTGGAGCTGCAACCCTGCACTGCCGGTGAGTCACCGGTGCTGACACTGTACTTTGCCGCCAAGGATGAGAGCCTGTGGGACATTGCCAAAAAATTCCGTTCCCGCACCGAGCTGATTCAGCAGGAAAATCAACTGACAGAAGATGTACTTCGCCAACAAACCATTCTTTTGATTCCGGGAGTGTGAGCATATGAATCAACAGATTTACAGCGATATCGCTCTCCGAACGCAGGGTGATATTTATATCGGCGTGGTGGGGCCGGTACGCACAGGCAAATCCACTTTTATCAAGCGGTTTATGGACACCATGGTGATCCCCAATATTGACGGAGAGTACCAGCGGGAGCGGGCCACGGACGAATTACCCCAGTCCGCTGCCGGGCGTACCATTATGACCACGGAGCCAAAATTCGTGCCGGAGGAAGCGGTGACCCTGCATTTGACGGATCACACTTCCTTCCGTGTGCGACTTGTGGACTGCGTAGGCTACATTGTGCCCAGTGCCGTGGGCTATATTGAGGAGGAGCAGCCCCGGATGGTGCGCACGCCCTGGTATGAGGAAGAAATACCTTTTAACATGGCGGCGGAGATCGGCACGAAAAAAGTGATTACCGAGCACTCCACGATTGGTTTGGTGGTTACAACGGACGGCACCATTACTTCTATTCCCAGAGCGGAGTATGAAGAGGCAGAGGAGCGGGTGATCGAGGAGCTGAAATCCTACGGCAAGCCCTTTGTGGTGCTGCTCAATTCGGAGACGCCCACAGCCGCGGGAACGGTCGCTTTGGCAGCAGAACTAACGGAAAAATACGGCGTGCCGGTGTTGGCGGAGAACTGCATGGAAATGGACGCCGAGGCATTCCATGCAGTGCTGCAAAAGGTGCTGTATGAATTTCCCATCAGCTCCGTGCAACTGCTGATGCCCGGGTGGATCAAGTGCCTGGACGATCAGGATCCTTGGAAAACGGAGTTGTTCGCTGCGGTACAACAGGACTGCCACAGTTTGTCAACCATTGATAGTGTGCAACAGTTTACCGCAGCGTTGGCACAGGTTTCGCGGATTGAAAGCGTTCAGGTGCGGCGACTGGATCTGTCTACCGGCGATGTGCAGCTGGATGTGCAGGTGGACCACAGTTACTTTTATCAGGTATTGTCTGAGAAATGCGGCCTGACCATTGCCAACGAACGCCAGTTGATGGAGCAGATCTTGCAGCTGGTGACCGTCAAACAGCGGTTTGCACGGTTTGAGCAGGCGCTGGCGGATGTGGAGAATAGCGGATACGGTATTGTAATGCCTGCCATGGATGAGATGCATCTGGATGAGCCGGAAATTATGAAACAGGGTGGCCGCTACGGTGTAAAGCTCCGGGCACAGGCGCCTTCCATTCATATGATCCGCTGCAATACGTACACAGAAGTGGCACCCATTGTGGGCAGTGAAAGCCAGTCTCAGGAGTTGGTCATGTACCTGCTTAAAGAGTTTGAACAGGACCCGGCAGCTATTTGGAACACCAATTTGTTTGGCAAGCCGCTGTTGGATCTGGTGAACGAGGGGCTGAATAACAAGCTTTACCGTATGCCGGAGGACGCCCGCAACAAGTTCAGAGAGACCATCGAGCGGGTGATCAACGAGGGGTGCAGCGGGCTGATCTGTATTATTCTGTAAAGACACGAAAAAGCTACAAAACAAAAAACGGAGCCGTTTGGCTCCGTTTTTACCATCAATAAAAATAATATTTGGCTTCCAGCACCAAGGCCAGCGCTGCTTGCAGCAGAATGAATACCGGCAGGGTGATCATGAATTTTTTGTGCCGGGTCTTGTGGCGGATCAGGCGCATGGTAATGTACTCACCCACAGCGCCGCCTAAAAGCGCCACGAACAGCAGCGTATCCTCCGGTACGCGCCATTTGCCTTTTTTGGCGCGGAGCTTGTCGCTGACGGTCAGCACGATGGCCAGCAGGTTGGTGCCCACCAACCAAAGCAGGGCGAACTGGTACAGGCTCACGCTTGCTTTTCCGGCTTAAAGGGCTTTAAGTCCTTTAGGTCAAAGTTGCCGATGGACAGGGGAGAACCCTTTTTGAAATCATCGCCCTTTTGCTCGTCTACACCAAAGACGGCGGCGCAGTTGGGACACACCAAAAAGTACACCGTTTGGCATTCCAGGGGCAGCGGCAGCTTTACGGCAATGCGGCGCTCAAAGTTGGAAAAAACGCCAAAATGCCCTTTTTTGCCGCACTGAGGACAGGTGAGCTCCACCGTCTCGCCGCGGGCTTTAATGCGATTATCTGTACCTAATCTGTATTCCATAACATCACCTATGCTTATTTTACAATATTTTTAGAAAGTGTCAAGTATGAAGAAAGTATTCCTCTCTCTTTTCTGCCTGGTACTGCTGTGCGGATGCACGGTGAACAAACCGGCACAAATCGAGACCACAACGGCGCCGGACACGGCTGCAGCCGGAGAACTGACCGTGCGAAGCGTGTGGATCACTTACTACGAGCTCCAGGCCTTTACCGGCAAATACGATACCGGCGGCGACTTTTACAGCGCCGTATCAAAGGCATTTGCTCAGTTGCAAAGGCGGGGCTTTACGGCGGTCACCGTGCAGGTGCACCCCTGCGCAGACGCCTTTTATCAGTCCAAATACTTTCCGGTCAGCGTCTACTGCTTTGGCAAAGCGGGCGGGGAACTAAAATACGACCCATTGGAACTGCTGTGCAAGGCGGCACACGAAAATCAACTGAAAATCGAAGCCTGGTTCAACCCTTACCGAGTGAGCCAGCAGGATAAGATTGACAAACTCAGCGACGATCACATTGCTAAAAAGTGGTATAAGGAGAAAAACGGCAATGTGGTAATCGTGAATAAAAAAATCTACTTTAACCCGGCGTCCAAAGCGGTGCAAAAACGCATTGTGGCCGGCGTGCGGGAAATTGTGAAAAACTACCCGGTAGACGGCATCCATTTTGATGATTATTTTTACCCGGATACCGATAAGAAAATTGACGCTAAGCAGTATGCTGCCTACCGTGCAGAAGGCGGCAACTTGTCATTAGGCGACTGGCGGCGCAGCCGGGTGAATGACTTGATCCGCGCTGTTTATAAAGCTGTGAAAGAAGAAAATCAAAGCTGTACCTTTGGCATCAGCCCGGCGGCGGGCATTGCCAATGATCGGGACAGCTTGTACGCCGATGTGGAGACCTGGGCAACCCAAAAGGGTTACTGCGATTATCTGTGTCCCCAGGTGTACTTCGGCTTTCTTAACGATACCCTGCCGTTTATGAAAACGGTGAAAGACTGGCGGGATTTGGTTACCGCCTGTGATCTTTATATCGGCCTGCCACTGTATAAATGCGGCAAGGCAGACGCCTACGCCGGGCGGGGCAAAGGCGAGTTCCGGGAAAATAAGAATATGATCTTTCGCCAAATTCAGTTTATCCGCCAAATTCCGGCGGTAAAGGGCTTTTATGTGTTCTCCTACGGCTATCTATCCGACGACAGCGTAGGGGAGGAGGTCAGCGGCCTTTACTCTGCTATGCAGTGATCGGCGTTTTCTACTCCGGTAATGGTCACTTCCACCAGATCGCCGATGTGCAGATCCCGACGGTGGATGGTCACCGGTACATAATTGCGGGTGTAGCCGGTGTAGGTACCGTTCGGTTGTTGCTGCTCCACCAGCACCTGCGCTTTTTGACCCACCAGACCGTCAAAATAGGCCTCACGCAGCTTGTCTGTCTCTGCAATCAACTTTTTTGCGCGGCGTTCCTTCTCCTGCCGAGGTACGCTGTCGCCCCGTTTAGAGGCGGCTGTGCCCTCTCGTTGAGAGTAGGGAAATACATGTACCTTTTCAAACCCGATCTTCTTTGCAAAGGCCAGGCTCTCTTCAAAATCGGCTTCTGTTTCTTCATGAAAGCCGGTCATCATGTCCGTGGTCAAAGTGGCACCCGGGAATGCGGCACGCAGCTTGCGGCACAGGTCTGCATATTCATCCGCCGTGTAGTGGCGGTTCATAGATTTTAAGGTTTTGGTGCAGCCGCTTTGCAGGGAAATGTGGAACTGGGGACAGAATTTTTCTATCTTTGCCAGCCCGGCAATCATGCGATCGGTGATGTGGTCCGGCTCCAGAGAGCCCAGGCGCACACGAGCAATGCCGGGGGTGCGGTCGCAAATGGCAACAGCGTCCAGCAGGTCAAAGTCCTGCCCCTTGCCGTAGGCGGACAGGTTGATGCCCACCAGTACGATCTCTTTAATGCCGTGGGCAGCCAGGTCCTGCACTTCTTTTTCCAGGTCCGCCGGCGCCTTGGAGCGCACACGCCCCCTGGATTTGGGGATAATGCAGTAGGAGCAAAACCGGTCACAGCCGTCCTCAATTTTTACAAAGGCGCGCACGCGCTGCCCAAAGCCGCTGATGGCACAGGGGGCAAAGGGGTCGCCGGTTTGGTGGGCGTTAATGTCCACAATGCGGCTTTTTTCTGTATGATACCGGTTGATGATGGAAAAAATATCACCGTCGCTCTTGTTAGAGAACACAATGTCTGCGTCCAGCTGGGCCTTGGCCTCTTCCGGGAACGCCTGGGGCATACAGCCGGTGAGGATCACCGTTGCGCCCGGGTGACGGCGCTTAAAGCGGCGCACGCTTTGGCGGGTCTTTTGGTCCGCAGTGGCGGTTACCGTACAAGAGTTGACGATGTAGTAGTCCGCTTCCTGGTCCGGGGACACAATCTCAAAACCGGCGCTGCGCAGCAGCTCGGCCATATATTCACTTTCATACTGGTTGACCTTGCAGCCAAGGGTGTAAAAAGCAGCTTTCATATCTATTACGCTCCAATCCACGACATTATAGCATAAAGCCGGTGGGGGAGCAAGATTTTTAGCGCAAACAATGAGGTGGTTTGATGAAAAGAATCGGAACATTTTTGCTGGCTTTGATGCTGGCGTTGGCGGTGCCTGCGCCCTGCTTTGCCGCTGTGGATGAAAAGACGGTAGAGGCACCCAGCGCCGTGCTGGTGAGCGCAGATACAGGGGCTGTGCTCTTTGAGAAGAATGCCCACGACAGGCGCTCCCCGGCGTCGGTCACGAAGCTGATGACCATGCTGCTGGTGGCGGAAGCTTTGGACACCGGCAAGATTAAACTGACGGATACAGTCACCGGCAGTGCCAACGCAGCCTCCAAGGGCGGTTCCCAAATCTGGCTGGAAGTGGGGGAGCAGATGACCGTGGAGGAACTGCTGAAGGCGGTGGTGATCGCTTCCGCCAATGACGCCTGTACGGCGCTGGCAGAGTTCGTAGCCGGGTCGGACGGCGCCTTTGTGCAGTGTATGAATGCCCGTGCCAAGGAATTGGGGCTGCAAGATACCCATTTTGAGAACTGCACAGGGCTGGATGATACGGCCAAAAATCATTTTTCTTCTGCTTACGACCTGGCAGTGATTGCCCGGGAAGTGCTGCGCCACAACTGGATCACCAAGTATACTACCGTGTGGCTCGACAGTCTGCGGGACGGCAAAACGGAACTGAATAATACCAATAAATTGGTTAACACTTATGACGGCATTACCGGGCTGAAAACCGGCACCACAGAGAAGGCGGGCTTTTGCCTGTGCGCTACTGCCAGGCGGGACGGTATGCAGATGATCGCCGTGGTGCTGGGTGCCAAGACCAGCGAGCAGCGCTTTTCCGCTGCTACGGCTCTGCTGGACAGCGGCTTTGCGGATTATCGTCTGGTGACCCTGTCGGCAGACCCGAAGAAAATTATCCAAATTACCGTGAAAAACGGCGTCCAAAAGATCCTGAACCCTGCCGTGCCTGCCAAGCAGCAGTTGCTTTGTGCCAAAGGCAGCGGTGATCCCACTTATGAATATAAGTTAAAAAGGACGGTGGATGCGCCTGTGCGCAAGAACACCAGAGTGGGCACCGTGAAAGTCAAACTGGACGGAAAAACGGTTGCGGAACTGCCGGTGTTTGCCGGGGTAAATATCGACAAAACCGCTTTTTGGTCGGTTTTTGTCCGTTTTTTAAGGACATTTTGAAAATAAGTGTTGAAAAATCAGCCTTGTTGTTGTAAAATGAGGATTTGAAATTCCAAGTAGAATGGAGATAAAATGATGGCAGTTAAATTTAACAGTAATTTTGCTGAAACTTTTGTCAGCAAGGCGGATATTCAGGCGCTGGAGCCCCAGGCTGCGGCTGCGCAAAAGACCTTGATGGACGGTACCGGTGCCGGTAACGACTTTTTGGGTTGGGTACATCTGCCCACCGATTATGACAAAGAGGAGTTTGCTCGCATTAAAAAGGCGGCTTCTTACATTCAGAAGAATGCGGATGTGCTGATCGTGATCGGTATCGGCGGTTCTTATCTTGGCGCCCGTGCCGTGATTGAGGCACTGAAGTCCCCCAATTACAACCTGCTGGCTAAAAATACCCCGCAGATCTTCTTTATCGGCAACTCCATCAGCCCGGAGATGCTTAATGAGACCGTGGCTCTTTGTGAGGGCAAGGATATTTGCGTGAATGTGATTAGCAAGAGCGGCACCACTACGGAGCCGGCTATCGCTTTTCGTGTGTTCCGGGAGATGGTCAACAAGAAGTACAGCGCAGAGGAGGCGGCAAAGCGCATTTTCTGCACCACCGACCAGTCTAAGGGTACCTTAAAGGCGTTGGCAGATGCAGAGGGCTATGAGACCTTTGTGGTGCCGGATAATGTGGGTGGCCGTTACAGCGTGCTCACCGCTGTGGGTCTGTTGCCCATCGCTGTGGCCGGTATTGATATTGATGCTCTGATGACCGGGGCCAAGACCGCAGAGGATACTCTGTGCGGCCAAACGGTAGACACAAACGATGTGCTGAAATATGCCGCCGCCAGAAATTGCTTCTACAACAAGGGCAAGAGTCTGGAGTGCTTTGTGTCTTATGAGCCGGCAATGACACTGTTCAACGAGTGGCTCAAGCAGCTGTTTGCAGAGAGTGAGGGCAAGGACGGCAAGGGCCTGTTCCCGGTGTCCTGCGTGTTTTCTACCGACCTGCACTCCGTAGGTCAGTATATCCAGGAAAGCGGCAGCAAGCTGATGTTTGAGACCGTGATGCAGTTTGCCCGCCCCCAGAGCGATTATGTGATCGGTGAGGAAGAGGGCAATATTGACGGCTTGAACTTCCTGGCCGGTAAGGAAATGAGTTATGTGAATGAAAAGGCTCGCCAGGGCACTCTGCTGGCCCACACCGCCGGCGGCGTTGGCAACTTTGTTTTGGAAATCGACGCCCTGGACGCAGAAAACATGGGCTATATGATCTATTTCTTTGAGAAAGTATGCGCCGTTTCCGGCTATATGCTGGGGGTCAATCCCTTTAATCAGCCCGGCGTAGAGAGCTACAAAAAGAATATGTTTGCACTCCTTGGCAAACCCGGTTATGAAAGTGAAAAAGAAAACCTTGAAAAACAGTTGGGGTTATGCTAAAATAGAGTTGCAAATAAATCCTATTGGAGGAATAATAAATGATTAAGCTCATTATCGGCAACAAAGGCTCAGGCAAAACCAAAAAACTCATTGACCTGGTGAACACCTGCGTAGAGAAGTCTGACGGCAATGTGGTGTGCATTGAAAAGGAGCCCAAGCTCACTTACGATGTGTCCTCTAAGGCTCGCCTGCTGGAGACCGATACATACCGTGTCAGCGGTTGTAAGGCGTTTTACGGCTTTTTGGCCGGTATCTGCGCCGGCAACTACGATGTGACGGATATTTTGATCGACGCCACCTTTAAGATCGTTGGCAGAGAGTATCAGAAGCTGGTACAGTTCTTTGATATGCTGTCCGAGTTGAGCGAGGCACAGGATGTGGATTTCTACTTCACCATCAGCTGTGACAAAGAGGATCTGCCGGTGGAAGTGTTTGACTACTGCGAAGAGCTGTAAGCAAAAATGCACAAATAAAGAGCCTTTTTCAGGCTCTTTATTTTTTCCGCCGCAAAAATAACTATTGACAAAGCGGCGTCTTGTATATATAATACTTAAAGTGCGATCGTGAGGTGGTTTTGTGAAGTTAGACCTGAAGGCACTTTTCGGCGGCGATACACAGCGTATTGCCATTGAGGAGCAGCTGGACTTCCACGATTTGCAATACGGTTCGTATTGCCCGCTGCGCCAGCCGGTGCGCGTGACCGGACAGGCGTATGCAAAGGCGGATGTATGTTATTTAGATCTGGATCTGTCCTTTGTGTTTGACGGCGTGTGCGACCGCTGCGCCGAGCCCATTCAAAAGCCCATGTCGTTGTCCTTACACAAGATCTTGGTAGAGGATCTCCAAAACCGGGAGGATGCGGACGATGAATATGTTTTGGTACAGGACAGCGCGCTGGATCTCAGCGACCTTTTGCGGGAAGAGCTATTATTGTTCTTTCCCACCAAAATGCTGTGCAAGCCGGACTGTAAGGGCCTTTGCTGCAAGTGCGGCAAGAATTTGAATGACGGACCCTGCGACTGCCAAAAGGATGTGGATCCCAGATTGGAAGCCCTTTTGCAGCTGCTGGATTAAGTGATTATTTTGCATCAAGGATTATAAAGGAGGCAATTCAAATGGCAGTACCTAAGAGAAAAACTTCAAAGGCAAGAAAGAACAAAAGACGTTCCAGCGTTTGGAAGCTGAATGCGCCTACTCTCGTTAAGTGCCCCAACTGCGCCGGCTACACCGTGCCGCACAAAGTGTGCGCCAACTGCGGTTACTACAACGGCAAGGCAGTTGTCAGCAAGGACGAGGCGTAAGCCAAAAACTTCAACACAAAGGCGGACTTGGTCACAGCCGAACAGGCTGCGGGGCTTATGTCCGCCTTTCTTGCTATTTGCTTGAAAGGAGAGTCTGCTATGGCGAGACCTGTTGTTGCCATTGTGGGCCGCCCCAACGTGGGCAAATCCACACTTTTTAATAAATTGGTAGGCGCCCGTTTGTCCATTGTGGACGACAAGCCCGGCGTGACCCGGGACCGCATTTACGGCGACTGTGAGTGGTTGGGTCACCGCTTTCTGCTGGTGGATACCGGCGGTATTGAGCCACGGGCGGATGATGTGATCCTCTCTCAAATGCGCGCCCAGGCCAACATTGCCATTGCCACGGCGGATGTGATCGTGCTGGTGACGGATTTGCGCAGCGGCGTGGTGGCTACCGATCAGGATGTGGCCAATATGCTGCAAAAAAGCGGTAAGCCGGTGATTCTGTGCGTCAATAAGTGCGACAGTGTCGGTGCCCCGGATCCGGAGTTCTACGAATTTTATAATTTGGGTATGGGTGACCCGATTGCCGTATCTGCCGTGCACGGTCACGGCACCGGCGATCTGCTGGATGCGGTGATCGCTTACTTTCCCCCGGAGAGTGAGGAGGAAGAGGAGGACGATACCATCAAGGTGGCGGTCATCGGGAAGCCCAATGTGGGCAAGTCCTCATTGATCAACCGGATCAGCGGCCAAGAGCGAGCCATCGTGTCCGATATTGCAGGCACCACTCGGGACGCTACGGACACCCGCATTGAAAATCAATACGGCAAGTTCACCTTTATTGACACCGCCGGCATTCGGCGCAAGAGCAAGGTGACAGACGCCATTGAAAAATATAGCATTATCCGCGCCCGTACCGCTGTGGAGCGCGCCAATGTGTGCGTGATTATGATTGATGCTACCGAAGGCTTCACGGAGCAGGACTCCAAGGTGGCCGGTATAGCGCTGGACCAAGGCAAGGGCTGTATTGTGGTGGTTAACAAGTGGGACGCTGTGGAAAAAGACGGCAATACGATGCGGGAGTATAAAGAGAAGCTGGCAGTAGACTTTGCCTTTATGAAGTTTGCGCCCTTTGTGTTTATCTCTGCCAAGACCGGCCAGCGTGTGGATCGCCTGTTTGAGCAGATCGCTTATGTGTATGCCCAGAGCACCATGCGCATTTCCACCGGCAAATTGAACGAAATTCTCGGCGCTGCCACCGCCCGGGTGCAGCCGCCTACGGATAAGGGCAAGCGGCTGAAGATCTATTATATGACCCAGGCGTCCGTGTGCCCGCCAACCTTTGTGTTTTTTGTGAACAACGCCCAACTGTTTCATTTCTCTTACCAGCGGTATCTGGAGAACCAAATCCGTGAGGTGTTTGGTCTGGAGGGTACGCCGGTGCGCTTTATTATTCGCGAGAGGGGAGAGGGCAAAAAATGATTTTTCGTCTGATCCTGGGTGCGGTTCTGTCTTATTTGCTGGGAAGTCTGAATTTTGGTATCATTCTTTCTCGCAAGTTCCAAAAGGAAGATGTGCGCACCCACGGCAGCGGTAACGCCGGTTCCACCAATATGCTGCGAAATTACGGCAAACTGCCGGCAGTTGCAACGATTTTAGGCGATATGGCTAAGGTGGCTGTGGCAATTTTGTTGGTGCGTCTGCTGGTGGGGAATGAACTATATGCGCAGCAGCCGATTTTCATCAAGTCCTTTGCCGGGCTGTTCTGTGTGCTGGGTCATATCTTTCCTTGCTTTTTCCGGTTTAAGGGCGGCAAGGGTGTGGCTACCTGCGGCGGTATGGTGTTTATGATCGACTGGCGGATCGCCCTGATCCTGCTGGCGGTGTTTGTTGTGGCCGTCCTAATTACCAAATGGGTATCGCTGGGTTCCATCTTAATGGCAATCCTGTACCCGGTGCTGATGGGTCTGTTTTATAAGTCCGTTCCTATTACGCTGATCTCCGTGGTGTTTGCGGCCATTGTGCTGGTTGCCCACCGAGAGAACATCAAGCGGATATTAAACGGTACGGAAAGCAAGATTACCGTTGGCGGTAAAAATAAAAAAGAATAAGTAAAAGAAAAAGCGCAGCTGACACAATTGTGTGTCAGCTGCGCTTTTGTAGCAGAGTAAAAAAGAAACCGCTGAACAGTGCAGCGGTTTTATCTCATTACGCTCTTTCGACCTTACCGGAACGAAGACATCTGGTGCAAACATAAACTCTTTTCGGAGAGCCGTTTACAATAGCCTTAACCTTCTTAATGTTGGGTTTCCAGGTTCTGTTGGACCGTCTGTGTGAATGAGAAACCTTGATGCCAAAGGACATTTCTTTCCCGCAGTATTCACATTTTGCCATGTGCGAACACCTCCTTACTAAATTACAACGCCGCTATAATAGCACATATCCCTGCAAAATGCAAGCACTTTTTGCCTAAATTTTCAAAAAAGGCCGATTTTACGGTCAGCAAAAACTAAATGTTGATTTTATTTTTTATATATAATATAATAAGAGAGATGATTTTGACGGAGGAATATATATGGCTGCGGATAAAAAAAGTAAGAAACTGGACAAACCCGACAAAGCAACAGACAAGCAGACGGCGCTGGAAAATGCGCTCAAGCAAATTGAAAAGCAGTACGGCGCAGGTGCCATTATGCGCCTGGGCGAGAACAAGCACCTGAATGTGGACGCTATCTCCACCGGCTCTCTGTCCTTGGACATTGCTACCGGTATTAACGGCCTGCCCAAGGGCCGTATCGTAGAGATTTACGGCCCGGAGTCCAGCGGTAAGACCACCCTGGCGCTCCACTGTGTGGCAGAGGCGCAAAAGGCCGGCGGCCAAGCTGCGTTTATTGATGCGGAGCATGCGCTGGATCCTATTTATGCCGCCAATCTGGGCGTGGATGTGGACTCTCTTTTGGTAGCCCAGCCGGACTACGGTGAGCAAGCGCTGGAGATTGCCGAGCAGTTGGCGCGCTCCGGTGCCATTGACATTATTGTTGTGGACTCTGTGGCGGCACTGGTGCCCAGAACGGAAATTGATGACGATATGGGCGACTCCCATGTGGGTCTGCACGCCCGCTTGATGAGCCAGGCGATGCGTAAATTAGCCGGTGCAATCAACAAATCCAACACCCTGATCATTTTTATCAACCAGCTGCGTGAAAAGGTGGGTGTGGTGTACGGCAACCCGGAGGTGACCACCGGCGGTCGTGCGCTGAAGTTCTACGCCTCTATGCGTATTGATGTGCGTAAGGGCGAGCAACTGAAGAATTCCGACAATCAGTTCATTGGTTCTCGCACGAAAGTGAAGATCGTAAAGAACAAGGTGGCTCCGCCGTTCCGTTCTGCGGAGTTTGATATTATGTACGGCACCGGCATCAGCAAAGAGGGCGAGATCCTGGATCTGGGCGTAGAGTACGGCGTAATCAAGAAAGGCGGCTCCTGGTTCTCTTATGGTGATCGCCGACTTGGACAGGGTCGTGACAATGTAAAGCAGCTTATCAAGGACGAGCCGGCGTTTGCGGCCCAGCTGGAGCAGGAGATTAAAGAAAAGATCGCCGAGGTGCAGGCTGCTTCTGATAAAAAATATCAGCCGAAAGCAGCGCCTAAGGCGGATACGGACGCGGCGCCGACTGAGGAGAACACTGCCCGCCAGACCCGTGCGGCAGCCCGCGCCAAGTTGGACATTGCCGTAGAGGATGACGACGAGTAATGCGCCTGACCCATCAACTGGGGCGTGGCACCAAGGTGCACCTGCTGATGGATGATGAATATCAAATCACCACCAGCACCACCTTTTGGGCAGAGCATTACGTGCCGGATGGTACGGAGATCAGTGAGGACGATTGGCAGCGCTTGGTGCAGCAGATCAACGAGCGCAAGGCGCTGAACAAAGCAGTGGAGCTGCTGTCTCACCGGGATCATTCCGTTAAGGAACTGCGGGACAAACTATTGCGCACAGCAGACTCGGATGCTGCGGACAAAGCGGTGGCACAGATGCTGGATGCCGGTTATCTGGACGACGAGAAATATGCCCGACGACTGGTGCGCCACCTGATTGAAGATAAAAAATGCTCGGCATACCACGCACGGCAGGAGTGCCAAAAGCGGGGGATTGACCGTGAGATTATTGACCGTGCCCTTGCAGAGCAGGCGCCGGACAATGTGCAAACTGCAAAGGACTTGATCCTGCGCAAATACAGCAGAAAATTACAGCAAGAAGACGGACGGCAAAAGGTGATGGCTGCGCTGGCGCGGCGCGGGTTCGGCTATCACGATATTCAGGCCGCCTTGGAACAACTGGAAGATGAAGAATACTTATAAAGTCGGCATGATCTCATTGGGCTGCCCAAAGAACCAGGTCGACGGCGAATTGTTATTAGAGAAATTAAGTGAAAACGGATTTCAAATCGTGCAGCGCATTGAAGACAGCGACTTGATGATCATTAACACCTGTGGCTTTATTGAGGACGCTAAGCGAGAAGCCATTGAGACCATCTTGGAGGTGGCCCAGTATAAGGCTGCCGGCGTGATCTCTGCCATTGTGGTCACAGGCTGCCTGGCTGAGCGCTACCAGGACCAGGTGATGGAGGAGATTCCGGAGGTGGACGCCGTCATTGGTATCGGTGCCAATGCGGACATTGTTAAGGTGTGCCAAAAGGCGCTGTGTGGCGTTCAGACTAACTTTTTTCCTTGCAAAGAGTTGCTGCCCTTGGAGGGCGAAAGAATGCTTTCCACGCCCGCTCACTGGGCATATTTGAAGATTAGTGACGGCTGCTCGAACTGCTGTTCCTATTGCGCCATTCCCGGTATTCGCGGACCGTTCCGCTCCCGTCCCATGGAAAGCGTGGTGGCGGAGGCGGTGAGCCTGGCCGGGCGTGGGATCAAGGAACTGATCTTAATTGCCCAGGATACCACCCTGTATGGCAAGGATCTGTACGGCAAGTATTGCCTGGCAGAACTGCTGCGTCGGCTGGTACAGATCGACGGGATCCGCTGGATCCGGCTATACTATTGCTACCCGGATCGGATCACCGATGAACTGATCGATGTAATCGCCAATGAGGACAAAATTTGTCCCTATATTGATATTCCCTTGCAGCACTGCAACGGCGATGTGCTGCGCGCCATGAACCGCTACGGTAATTATGACTCCTTGCGGGAGCTGATTTCCAACATGCGCCGGCGTATTCCCGGGTTGGCGCTGCGTACCACCTTTATGGTAGGCTTCCCCGGCGAGACCCAGGCACAGTTTGAAGAGCTGTGTCGGTTTGTAAAGGAAATGGAATTTGACAAAATGGGCTGTTTTGCGTACAGCCCTGAGGAGGACACCCCCGCCGCCGAATTCCCAAACCAAGTGCCGGAGGCGGAAAAGACCGCCCGGGCGGACGCGCTGATGGATGTGCAGTTTGATGTGACCGCTGCAGTGAACCAGCGCCGGGTAGGGGAGACCTACACCGCCGTGATCGACGGCCCGGACAGCAAGGAGAACACCTACGCCGGACGGTGCTATTTTGACTCGCCGGAGATCGACAGCAACATTTGGATCCATTCCGCTGTGCCGCTGGAGACCGGCAGCTTTGTGCAGGTGCGTGTAACCGGCACGGAAGAATATGACCTGTTAGGAGAGTATGTAGATGAACCTGCCCAATAAAATCACTGTATTTCGCTTTGCCTGCATTCCGTTTTTGCTGGCGGCGTCTTTGATCCAATTCCCGTATCACTGGAGCGTGGCGCTGGTGATCTACTTTATTGCCTGTATGAGCGACAAGGCAGACGGTATCATTGCCCGCAAGCAGGGACTGGTTACGGACTTCGGGAAACTGATGGATCCGCTGTCCGATAAGTCGTTAGTGCTGGCTGCTTACCTTGTATTTGTGAATCTGGGCTGGCATACAGAGCTGGTGATTATGCTGATGATGGCCCGGGAGTTCTTGGTAGCCGGTATTCGGATGGCTGCCGCTGCGGAGGGCGAGGTGATCGCCGCCAATAAGTTTGGTAAGGCAAAGACCTTCTTGCAAATGTCCACTACCGGTCTGACCTACCTGTTGCTTGCCATTGGTGAGGGCGCGGCGGATATTACCACCTCTACACCCTGGCTGAATGTGTACTGCACCATTGCCTTTTGGGTAGTGGCTGTGGTAACGGTGCTGTCCGGTATTGTCTATGCCAAAGACGGCTGGCACCTGATCCGCACAAAATAAGTGTTGCAAAATTGCATTTTTTTGCTATAATGATAATAACCTACATGTAAATGCGCAGAATGGGAGAAGTACCTGCACCCCTGGCAGAAAGAGAGCGCGCCGAATGCTGAAAGGCGCGTATGCTAAGCGGCAGCGAAATGCACCCGGGAGCAGTGCGGCGGAAATGAGTATGCCGCAACGGTTTGCCCCGTTACCGGCCAAAGCGTTAGCTTGAGTATAAACAAGAGTGGAACCGCAGTATCGTTTTATTGCCTCTGTCAGATAGACAGGGGCATATTTTTTTGGAGGTTTCTATGTTTGAACGATATAAAGAGGATATTCAGTGCTTTATGGAGCACGACCCGGCAGCCCGCTCTCCTATTGAGATCGTGTTGCTGTACCCGGGTTTTAAGGCCCTGCGCAGTCACCGCAAGGCGCAGTGGTTCTTAAATCACAAAATGCCGTTTATCGCCCGTTATATCAGCCAGCGCACGGCGCATAAGACCGGGATTGAGATTCATCCGGGCGCCAAGATCGGTCGGCGGGTGTGTATTGACCACGGCAATGGGATTGTGATCGGCGAGACCACGGAGGTGGGCGACGATGTGATGATCTACCAGGGGGTGACCCTGGGTGGCACCGGCAAGGACCTGGGCAAGCGCCACCCTACCATTGAGAACGGCGTGATGATCGGCTCCGGTGCTAAGGTGTTGGGTCCCATTACCATTGGCCGCAATGCTAAGGTGGCCGCAGGCGCAGTGGTGGTCAAGGATGTGGAACCCAATTGTACCGTGGTTGGCGTGCCCGGCGAGGTGGTGCGCATTGACGGCGAGCGGGTAGACGATCTGGACCAGATCAATCTGCCGGATCCGGTGATGAATGCCATTCAACAAAATGAAGCCAAAATCAATGCCTTGCAGGCAGAGATTGAAAAATTAAAGGAGCAGCTCAAATGAAGATTTTTAACACACTGACCAGACAAAAAGAGGCGTTCAAACCCATGGATCCTCAGGAAGTGAAAATTTATGCCTGCGGGCCTACGGTGTATAATTTTATTCATATCGGCAACGCTCGGCCGCTGTGCGTGTTTGATGTGCTGCGCCGCTACCTGGAGTATCGGGGCTACGGCGTTAAGTTTGTGCAGAATTTTACGGACATTGACGACAAGATCATCAAGCGTGCCAACGAGGAGGGCAAGACCTATCAGGAGATCTCCGAGACTTATATTAAGGAGTTTTGGACGGACGCCAAGGGCCTCAATGTGCGGGAGGCTTCCGTGCACCCCAGAGCCACGGAAAACATTGACGAGATCATTGATATTATCCGCACCTTAGAGGAGAAAGGCTACGCCTACGCAGTCAACGGTGATGTGTATTTCCGTACCCGCAAGGACCAGGGTTACGGCAAGCTGTCTCACCAGCCCATTGAAGACCTGGAGAGCGGCGCTCGTATTGCCGTAGGCGAGCAAAAAGAGGATCCGCTGGACTTTGCGCTGTGGAAAGCAGCCAAGCCGGGCGAGCCGTACTGGGAGTCTCCCTGGGGGCAGGGCAGACCTGGCTGGCATATTGAGTGCTCAGCGATGAACCGCCGGTATTTGGGCCCCACCATCGACCTGCACTGCGGCGGTCAGGACCTGATCTTTCCCCACCATGAAAATGAGATTGCCCAGAGCGAGTGCGCCAATGGTTGCACCTTTGCCAACTACTGGATGCACAACGGCTATATCAATGTGGACAATGTGAAGATGAGCAAGTCCCTGGGCAACTTTAAGACTGTGCGGGAGATTGCCGATGCCTACGGTTATGAGGTTATCCGCTACTTTTTGATCTCTGCCCACTACCGCACGCCCATTAACTACAATTTGGAGATCATTGAGCAGTGCAAGTCTGCTTTGGAGCGGCTGTACACTTGCCGGGACAGTCTGGACTTTGCCCTGAAAAATGCTTCTGTCGATACCCCGGACGATCCGCAGCTGTTGGCGGATATTGCCGCTCATCGAGATGCGTTTATTACCGCCATGGATGATGATTTGAATACTGCAGACGGTATTTCCGCTGTGTTTGAGCTGGTGTATGACATAAATACCCGTATTTTGGACAAGACCGTTTCTCCCACCGTGTGCCAAGCAGCAGCCGATCTTTTTGACGAGCTGTGCGGCGTGTTGGGTATTCTCTATAATCGTAAGTCCAACGATGTGGACGCGGAGATCGAGTCGCTGATCGCCCAGCGGCAGGAAGCCCGGAAGAATAAGGACTTTGCTACCGCGGACCGTATTCGGGACGAACTGAAAGAGCGGGGCATTCTCTTAAAAGACACACCTCAGGGCGTTACCTGGACCAAGGCGTAAAATCGCATAAAAGAGAGCCTATCCGTAATGGATAGGCTCTTGTCAGTTCTGTTCGGTTTTATTTGATAAACAGCTTTTGGTCCAGCTTTCGCTTGACGATCACCACATACAGCAGCGTGCCCAGCACCAGCATGACCCCTAACTCACCCAAGGCTACTAAGCCCCCTTGGGTCAAAAAGCTGATCCAGTTGAACTTGCCGTCAATGAAGAATACCTCAATCTCCCAGCCGACAATCACGCCGTTCCACAGAGCCGGCATCAGCAGGGACAGGAGGGGATAATCTTTGATTTTTACCTGCCGCAGGGCGTACATACAACTGGTGGCGCCCAGTGTAGCCAGGGAACCGAAGATCATATCCAGCGGCAGCCCGGCGCCGATATTCACCAGGTTGGACAGCACGCAGCCCAGGGTCAGCCCCGGAATGGCGGCAGGAGTGAACAGCGCCAACACATTCAGTGCTTCCGACACACGGAATTGCACCGCCGCGGAGGTGGTGCCCGGCAGCAGCAGGTTTTGGGCGTAGGTCAGCGCCGCGTACATGGCGGCAATGCCTGCGGTTTGGGCAATGAACAGTACTTTTTTGTTCTTCATTCGATTTTGCTCCTTAGTTTTGTTTTTAGAAGACGACGGCCGGTTGCCGTCGCCTGGTCAGGATTTTGCGAACTGACGGTGGTATTATAGCGCAAGGACAGTTAAATTGCAAGGCGTATTCGTAGAAATTGCTTTTTGCACCGTCTTTCCGGCGAAAAGAATTTGCGTTGTACGGCAAAAAAGTATTGACTATTGTTGCTTTGAGTGGTATTATATGTAAGTCATCTTGATTGGTTACGGGCCATTAGCTCAGTTGGTCAGAGCCACCGGCTCATAACCGGTTGGTCCGGGGTTCGAGTCCCTGATGGCCCACCATGGATATAGGGGTATAGCTCAGTTGGTAGAGCAGCGGTCTCCAAAACCGCGTGCCGAGGGTTCAAGTCCTTCTGCCCCTGCCAAAACAAAAAGACACCTGCGGGTGTCTTTTTGTTTTATTGTTAAAGCAGAAGGACTTGAACCACGAAATTCAAAAGTGCTTGCACTTTTGACAGTAAACAGTCCGGTGGACTGTTTACGCATTGAGTTGATTATAAAGCCCCTGCCAAATAAATATCAGATGGTTCAGCAATTTGACCATTTCTGCCCCATGTGGTCTATTGTCATCTTTTAAGCAGAATGTTATAATACGATTATAAGTATGTAGGTACAAGAGTCGCCATGATTGAAAGGCTTTTTGAGGTGGTCGATTTGGAACGCAATACATTTAAGTTGATACATAGCGAACTCATACAGCAAGTTCAGTGTGTGGAATTTAATCTGAAAAGGATTTACGCAGCGATGTGTCAGGGAGATTTTGACGATAATTTCCATTCTTTAGATAATGCTAATTTGGGAAAAATCGTTCGGGAATTAAAGCGACTGGATCATAGTGATGGCTGCCCAGAATTGACGGACATGAATTATAAAACCATTGATGAGATCAGAATGATCAGGAATTATTGGTGCCATCAATGTTATTTGGATTTTGCATATATTCAAAACGACTCTGAGCGAGAACGCGCGTTTCAAAGAATTGCTGAGCGTTTGCACTATGATGAATTCAGAACTTATGAACTGATGCAAAAAACACAGGCGATTTATACCTATATTATGGACAAATATAGGCGATGAGTTTTTGGCAATGCGTATGGTTGAACGCTGGCGAGACTGATTTGTTTGAAGAATATGAAACTTGATGAAGATTTAATTTACGAGATTTTGTCCGCGGTGGGCGAGATACCTTATGGGCGGGTGGCTACATATGGCCAGATCGCGCGGCTGATCGGGCGGGATAAAAACGCGCGCTTGGTGGGCCGCGTGCTGAGCAGGGCCGAATACTATGGCGACTACCCATGCCACCGAGTGGTCAATCATCAGGGCCGCACCGCACCCGGCTGGCCGGAGCAAAGAGCGCTGCTGTATATGCGCCTGGCAGATGGTGAAAGCAAATGAAAAAATCTGATTTTGATAAAATAGAAAAGTATATGCTGGCATATTGCGGTGAGTCGGTGCATGATCAGCAGCACATATATCGAGTGCTTTTCCACGCACTGGAGATCAACCGGCAAGAGGGCGGTGACCGAGATGTGGTCATTGCTGCCTGTTTGCTGCACGATATTGCCCGAGAGGACCAGCGAATGAATGGCACCATAGACCATGCGCAGCTGGGTGCAGAGCGGGCGCTGGCGTGGCTACATGAGAATGGCTTTGACACGGATTTTGCGAAAAGGGTGGCGGATTGTATTCGTTGCCATCGGTACAGAGGGGACAATGTGCCCCGTACCACGGAAGCCAAGATCCTTTATGACGCGGACAAGATCGATGCTGCCGGGCTGATCGGCATTGCCCGCACGCTGGAATATAAGGGCCTGCTGGGTCAGCCGATCTATACGGTGCAAGACGGCAAGGTGGCGGACGGCACTGGCGGAGCGGCCAGTTTCTTTACAGAATACCGCTATAAGCTGCAAAAAGTCTATGACAAAATGCTCACCGATACCGGGCGCGCCATTGCCGTGCGGTATCGTGCGGAGGCGGAAGATTTTTATGATCGGCTGCTGGGTGATTTGCGGACGCTGTACGCAGACGGAGAACGGCGATTGAACGATAGCTTAACGGAGTGAATAATAAGGAGAAAAGGGTGCCATTTGCAGGGCTGATTGCAAATGGTGCTTTCTTTTTTGCGCGGTTTTTGTTGTTGCTTTTGTGTGACGGGCTTTGTATAATGTAGATACAATGTGCTGCTGTCACCGCAAAAATGCTGGTGATTGTGCACAACATGAAGGGGAAAAAGAAAATGAACATACAGTGGGGTACACTATATTTGATGAACTGTGTAGATATTACTTTGCTGTGCGTTTTCAAAGAATCTTTGAGTAATATCTATGTAACCTTTTTCTTCAAGTGACTTGAGCGTGTTTCTGCAAGTGGTCGGACACATATTGCACTTCTTTGCCATCTTCGGAACAGACCAAAAACTTACACCTTTGCTGTCGCCAACCGAAACAAGAAAACAATAAATCATAAATTCGTACGGCGAAAAGTTTTCATCAAAGATTTTGTTCGGCATATAGTAAACCTTGCCGTCGGTTTTGTAATTTTTGTTTGCGTACATAATTTTTATCCTTTCTTAATTTCTTTTTGAATCCACAACATGAATTCATCTTTCGGTACAACAATTCTTGTGCCGATTTTTATTTTTGGAAAACCTTTTTCATTGACAAGCTCGTATGACCTTGTGCGAGATATTCCAAGCACCTTTGCAACCTGCGACACCGATAACATCATCGGCAGCTCATCAAAACTTTTGTAGCTTTCTTTCATTGTGCTGCCTCCTTTCGTATTATTCGAGAGATACTTTTTCAAAAATAAAAAAGCATAAGTAAATTTGAAAACAAAAATTCACCCATAAAAAAGTCCCTCTACTATACGGAGAAAAATTTCCATTTTGTTCGGGTGTTTTTCAAAATTCTTTACACCTTGTTTACATTTAATTTCACCACAGCAAAAAATACCCCTCTATAATACGGAGAAAAATTTGAGTTTTGTTGATGTGTTTTGAAATAAAATTTACAAATTATTTTATAAAAACAAAAATCCTCACCGTGTTAAGTAAGAATTTGTTCACAATTTGGATTTTATTGAATGTTATTATCAAATATGATATAATAAAATAAATTTTTATATCACAAACGCAACTCTCACTCTCGACGAAAATATTGCACTTCACGAAAAAAAGCTAAACTTGAAAAAGAAATTGCAAAACTTGAAAAGCTGGCAAGGGCAGAAAAACAACCAAAAAAGAAGTTTGAATTAGTGCAAGAAATAAAAAATATAATGCAGAATTGGAGGTAATTGTTAATGAACAAAAAAGCGGTTGAAACAATTTCTGTAAATGCTGTTAGAGATAGTATTGTGTGTTCTGATTTTCTTGATCAGTATATTCCAGATAATGACAAAGAGCCTTCCTGGGATGGCTCAGTTTATATATATACAGATAAAAGCAAGACGAAAGACAAACTTAAAGGAAGAATTCCAGTTCAGGTCAAAGGTACTGAAAAAGATGATTTTAGTAAAGAAGAAATATCCTTTCCCGTTTCAACTGTGGATTTAAAAAACTATTTGAATGATGGCGGTGCGGTATTTTTTGTTGTTTATATCGGGCAGAAAGGATTAAGAAAACAGATATATTATTCTGAATTACCGCCAATTAAACTGAAAATGTATCTTGCAGAAGCCAAAGGACAAAAGACAAAAAGTATCAAATTGAAAAAGTTTCCATCAGATTCTAATGAAAAAGCGACAATATTTTTCCAATGCTTTGAAAATTGTCAAAAGCAAGCGAGTTTTTCAAATGTACAATTATTGTCTCTTGAAGAACTTGAGAAACAAGGTGTGTTGAAAGGTATAAATATTCCAGTTTCTGCAGTTGGTGGAATCGACCCTTTAACGGCTTTGTTGAAGAATGAAGTGTATGTTTATGCTGAATTAAAAGGCAGTTCAATACCACAACCTTTGGAAATTATTCCGACAAATATGTGCACACAAGAAAAAGAACCAGCAAATATTTCTATTGGTGACAAGAAATTTTATCATTCGTTAAATAGAATAAGAAGTGCAAAGCAAACAAAATGTATTTTTGGGGAAAGTTTTTCTATAACGTTAAACAAAAATGATACAACGTGTAAAATCAATTACAAAAATTCAGATAATATTAGAGTATTAGCAAAGGATTTGGATTTCATAATTACCTATATTGAAGAAGGGTACTTTTCACTCAATGGACATCAAATGAAATTTGATTATGATAATGCTAATATATCTAATTTTAATATTGATGAACAGAAAAAGCATTTGCAAAGTGCAAAAGAAATTGTTCAATTATTGGATATACTTGGTTGCGATAAAGACATCGATATAAACGACTTATCAAATAGTGATTGGCTAAATTTGGACAGATTGGTTAGAGGTTTGATACATAAGAAGCCAATTAAAATAAAATTAGAAAATTTTTCGCCTGTTCAAATTTTTAATGTAGGGAAATTGAGATTTGCTATTTGTTTAACGTTGAATGATAAAGAAAAAGGCACTTATTATCTTTCTGACTTCTTTAAGACAGAGTTACCAACTTGCATTAAATTAGAATCCGGAGAAATCATTTCAGTATCTCAGTATCTTATCTTGAAAAAGAATGACTTGAATAATTTGGATAATATAAGATATGAAGTGTTGTTGCCATCGTTCCAAAAGTCCCAACGACATTGCGAGTCGATAAGTCGTGCAAACTGGTTTTTCTTGGAGTTGCTTTCAGCTTATGACGAAAGTGGAAATCAACACCTTATTGAAACTGCAAAAGAGTTTTCACTTTGGCTTTGCGATTTCTCGGAAGAAGAATTACCATATGCTATAAAGGAACTAAATAAATTTCAGGTGATTAAACGAATGAGAGATTTTACTATTGAAGAGGTTAGAGAAATTTATTCTATAATCGAAGATGGTACATCGACTGATGATATTCGTGCTGGTGGATATTTGTTAATAGACCAGCAACCTATGGCTGAAATTTGTTTTGAACGTTTAGACGATACTATAAAAGAGGAATTTAAAAAATATCCAATATATCATTTTTGGAAAACGGAGGAAAAAGATAATGAATAAACTGAGAATGCAGACGGTGAATAAGGCTGATGAAAATTTTAAGAAGTTAGCGGAGATGTTTCCTAATGCTGTTACTGAAACTATTACCGGTTATGATGAAAACGGCAAGGCTATTATAGAGCGAGCAATAGACAAGGATGTGCTTATGCAGGAAATTTCTTGCAAGGTTGTTGACGGCAATGAGGAACGCTATCAGTTTACTTGGCCTGACAAGAAGAAGTCTGTTCTTCTTGCCAATGCACCGATAAATAAAACCCTCCGTCCATGCAGAGAAGAAAGCGTTGATTTTGATAATACAGAAAATTTTTATATCGAGGGCGACAACCTTGAAGTGTTGAAACTGTTGCAGAAAACTTATCTTGGAAAAATCAAGATGATTTACATAGATATAAAAACACCGAGATTGATACAATTTAATTATTTCTCCGCCGATTTTGCCGCTTGAGGGGTAAGTTGGCATTTGAGGGGTAAGTTGTGGAAGTCGGGGTGTTCCGGCTGTTTTTATCGGTAGAAATGTTCATACATCGCCGGTATAATAGACGGCGAAAAAATTGAGTTTTTCGGAGGACATGTGTATGCGAGCACCTTTTCAAATATTAGCCATTCCGTATAGAGTGACGCCGGAATTGCAGTTTTGTGTGTTTCACCGTGCTGATATAGACCAGTACCAGTTTGTCGCTGGTGGTGGCGAAAATGATGAAAAACCTGTTGATACAGCAATTCGTGAGATTTGTGAAGAGACGTCAATCAACACAGATAGCGTAATACAACTCACGTCGATGGCTTATGTTCCCGCAAATGTGATAGCCCAAAGACATCGAAAACTCTGGCCAGAAGACACTTTTGTGATCCCGGAATATGCATTCTCTTTTGAGTGCAAAAAGGATGTTGTGCTTTCAGATGAGCATTCAGGAATTGAATGGTTGAGCTATGATGATGCGATGCAACGGCTGACATGGGATTCAAATAAAACGGCTCTGTATGAACTGAACTGCCGCCTTCAATCTATTGACCAAAATGCGAGGTAACCGCCATGAAGCAAATCACAAACAAGGAATACGAAGAGTGGCAGAAATACAAAGCGGAGAAAGCGAAGGACCACATCCTGCTGCCGGATGCCGTCCGGTTCATCTGCGAGGCCAACGGCTATGACGCAGAAAAGATCGGTCAGCACTTTCTTGAAATACTCCCGAAGATCTGCCCGAAAGAGGAATGAGGAGTTCGCATGGTAATTGATACTACATCTCGGAAGGGAATGGAAAGCTCACTTGCTCATTTGATGGGTGTTTCTGTACCAGAACTTTATCAATACATCGAAGCGGCAGCGGATTCAGCCGTAGAAGGTCAATGGTGTTTTAATCAGGACCTTTTTGATAAAGCTATGGAAGACTTTTATTCTGATATGATTGAGCAAAAGTTACCAGACGAAATACTGTTTTTCCATCTATCGCGGAGGCTTAAAGGCTCTGAAAACGAAATCAGCTATAATTTACAAGAACTGCTCACGTCAAATAATAGTTTTTCAGAGTTCCTGAACGCACATCAGATCACCTTTAGAAAAGGGGCTGGAAACAGAATAATTCTTTGCTATAGAGATAGACAGATTAGTTTGGAAAACACAATGAGTACGGATGTGTGTTATCTGCGTAGCAGGTTGGGCTATAACTCAGGTCGAGAAGATTTTTGCTTTAACGGTTTTGCTTTTCGTGATTTGCTGATGAAGAATCAATACACTCGCCAGTTACAAGACTGTCCAGAAATACTTGAACGCCTTGAAAGCTATTTACGAATAAAGGGGCTCGCAAAAGAATATGCGGAAAAGAGCGAATACTACTGCTTCATGTATAGATTCCCTATAGGGTGTGTGATTTTTGATGGAAAAGATGACTTGACCGTTGAGGAAAAACAACTTCATTTATTAAATCAAGTTGCATATCGTCTCTACCAGTACAGCGGAGATTCACGTTATCTTTACGATCACGATAATCCGATACTTCGACTTAAGGACGATGATAATGCTTCTGTAGACTGTTTAGTGTCTACTGAAATAATCACTTCCGATATGATCGAATAACGAAAAACGCCTCCGAGCCGATGTGGTTCAGAGGCGTTGCTGCATCTATGGGATTATGCCTTGATTTCGGTGCCATCCTTTAAGGTCACCCGGATGTCGTTCTTGCCATCTTCGGAACAGACCAATAACTTACTCCTTTGCTGTCGCCAACCGAAACAAGAAAACAATAAATCATAAATTCATACGGTGAAAAGTTCTCGTCAAAGATTTTGTTTGGCATATAGTAAACCTTGCCGTCGGTTTTATAATTTTTGTTTGCGTACATAATTTTTATCCTTTCTTAATTTGTTTTTGAATCCACAACTTGAATTCATCTTTCGGTACAACAATTCTTGTACCGATTTTTATTTTTGGAAAACCTTTTTTATTGACAAGTTCATACGACCTTGTGCGAGAAATTCCAAGCACCTTTGCAACCTGCGACACCGATATCATCATCGGCAGCTCATCAAAACTTTTATAGCTTTCTTTCATTGCGCTGCCTCCTTTCGTATTATTCGAGAGATACTTTTTCAAAAAGAAAAAAGTATAAGTAAATTTGAAAACAAAAATTCACCCATAAAAAAGTCCCTCTACTATACGGAGAAAAATTTCAATTTTGTTCGTGTGTTTTTCAAAATTCTTTACACCTTGTTTACATTTAATTTCACGATAGCAAAAAATACCCCTCTATAATACGGAGAAAAATTCAAGTTTTGTTGATGTGTTTTGAAAGAAAATTTACAAATTATTTTATAAAAACAAAAATCCTCACCGTTTTTATAGATGAGGATTCATTACCTGTACCATTATTTGTACAATTAACAAAAAAGTTTGTATTTGATGTCTAAATATGATATATTTAGTTTATATTAATATACAATCAGGAGAATGAAAATGGACACTAAAAAGGAACAAGAGCGTGACGAGCTTCACCGTGCTATATGGGCAATCGCAGATGACTTGCGTGGTTCTGTTGACGGCTGGGATTTCAAGTCTTATGTGTTGGGATTTATGTTCTATCGATATATAAGTGAAAATCTTACGAACTATATCAATAAAGGCGAGCATGCTGCAGGCAATGCCGATTTTGATTATATCGCTTTGTCGGACGAAGAAGCCGAGTTTGCAAGGGAAGACCTTGTAAATGAAAAAGGCTTTTTCATCAAACCGTCGGAGCTTTTTTGTAATATCAGAAAGAAAGCACCTAATGATGATAACCTTAACGAAACGCTTGAAAAGGTGTTCCGCCATATCGAGGAATCTGCGCAGGGTGCTGACAGTGAAGATGATTTTGCAGGCTTGTTTGATGATATTGATGTGAATAGCAATAAACTCGGCGGTACGGTTATCAAGCGTAATGAAAGGCTTGTTAAAATCATTAACGGTGTCGGCGATTTGCAACTTGGCGATTATCAAGATAATACCATTGACGCATTTGGTGATGCTTATGAATTCCTTATGGGTATGTACGCATCTAATGCCGGTAAAAGCGGTGGCGAATACTTTACTCCTCAAGAGGTCAGCGAACTTCTTACCCGTATTGCAGTTGCAGGCAAAACCGAGGTCAATAAGGTTTATGACCCTGCTTGCGGTTCAGGTTCTCTTTTGCTTAAGGCGGCTAAAGTCCTTGGCAAAGACGCTGTTCGTCAAGGTTTTTACGGTCAGGAAATCAATATAACTACATATAACCTTTGCCGTATCAATATGTTTTTGCACGATATTGATTACGATAAATTTAATATTGCTAACGAAGATACGCTTATTAATCCACAACATTGGGATGATGAGCCTTTTGAAGCTATCGTGTCTAATCCGCCTTATTCCATTAAGTGGGAGGGTGATGATAACCCTGTGCTTATCAATGACCCTCGTTTTTCTCCTGCCGGTGTGCTTGCACCAAAGTCAAAGGCTGACCTTGCTTTTGTTATGCACTCTCTTTCTTGGCTTGCAACTAACGGTACTGCCGCTATTGTTTGTTTTCCCGGCATTATGTATCGTGGCGGTGCAGAAAAGAAAATCAGAAAATACCTTGTTGATAACAACTTTATTGATGCAATTATTCAACTTCCCGATAATCTTTTTTACGGCACTTCAATAGCAACCTGCATTATGGTGCTTAAAAAGTCAAAGAATGAAAACAGCACTCTTTTTATCGACGCATCAAAAGAGTTTGTTAAGGTGACAAATAACAATAAGCTAACCAACGAAAATATTGAAAAAATCGTTTCAACCTGCTATGAAAGAACCGAAACCGAATACTTTTCAAAACTTGTCCCTAATGACGCTATCGCCGAGGAAGATTATAACCTTTCCGTTTCAACCTATGTTGAGCAAGAGGACACTTCCGAAAAGATAGATATTGCCGAACTCAATGCTCAAATTGCCGAGATTGTAGCAAAAGAAAATACACTCCGTGCAGAAATTGATAAAATCATTAAGGAGATTGAGGGATAACATTGTCAAACAAAGAAGAGTTATATGACCTGATTCAAAAATATATCATTGCGATAAAGAGCAATAAGATCGAGGATGTTATCCAAGCAAAATGTGATTTGATACTGTATGACGCAAATTTTATTTCAGTTATATCAAATTATATTGCTCTTTATGAAAATGGGATTGACCTTAAATATGGTTCTTATATTATTGATAAGGGAACGCAATTATACCGAATACGGTATTTTGATGACAATACTGATTTTTCTGATGTTACTCAATGGAATCCAAATCCTAAAAGAACCGAAAATCGTGCTAATATTCAAGGTGAAGAAGCCTTGTATTTATCAAATGATGAATTTTTGTGCAGATTAGAGACACATTTAAAGCCAAATCAAAAGTATGTTGTTGGAACATATGAATGTACTGAAGATATTGAGCTAGGAAGTTTTATTGCCCCTTTAAGCGATAATGAAATGTATAGATTGATAGGAATGGTTCTTAACGCCTTTCTGATTGCTCCGTCAAGAAGTGATAAAAACCAAGACCTGTTTCATTATCTTGATAATAAATATGGTCAGCTTGATTTGGATGACTTTTCTATATATGATATATCGACTATGGATTTGCAATTCAAATATGGCGTGTTAAATGAAAATGATATGTATTATAAAATGACAAATATGATTTGTAATACCATAAAAAAGAATTATCCTGATGGAATAAGATATAGTTCATGTTACATGCCTATTGATACAGTTGGTGTTAAATCCTCTATATACAATGTGGTTTTATACTCTACAGGAATTAAAAAAATACAATTTAGAAAACACGAAGTTAAATCAAATGATTTTAATTATAATGAAACAGATGTAGTTAGAACATTATTAGAGAGTGATAAAAATGACTAAACTTGAAGAACTTATAAATGAACTTTGCCCTGATGGTGTGGAGTATGTAAAAATAAAAGATTATTTCATAAGGCTCAAAGGAACACCTATAACTGCTGCAAAAATGAAAGAAATAGCTTCAAACGATGGCGAAATTAAAGTTTTTGCTGGTGGTAAAACGGTAATAAATGCTTACGAAAAAGATATACCCAAAGCAAATATAACTCGTGTGCCGGCCGTATTGGTTCAATCACGAGGAGTTATAGATGTAGTATATTATGATAACCCATTTACATTTAAAAATGAAATGTGGGCATATACCCATAACGAGCAAACAACGGTAAAATACTTATATTATTTTTTATCAACGCAAGTAAACAAAATGAGAGAATCAGCTTCAGGAATGGGGTCGCTTCCGCAGATTTCGCTAAAGGTTACAGAAGAAATGCAAATTCCGTTGCCACCTCTCTCTATACAAAGTGAAATAGTCCATATTTTGGACTCTTTCACTTTGCTTACAGCAGAGCTTACGACAGAGCTTACAGCAAGGCAAAAACAATATGCCTTTTATAGAGATTATCTTTTAGATTTCAGCAACGAAGATGTAACAAAGAAAATCCCTGATATTGATTGTTCAAATGTTGAGTATATAAAGTTAAAAGATGTTTGTAAAATTGGAGATGGATTGCATTCTACCCCTATTTATGATAATAATGGAAGCTATTATTTCATTAATGGAAATAACTTAGAAAATGGACGAATTACATTTACAGAAAACACTAAAAGAATTAATATTAGCCAATATGAAAGGTACAAAATAGAATTAGATGATGCTACTATTCTTATGTCTATCAACGGTACCATTGGTAAAATTGCATTGTACAATAGAGAACCAATTATTTTAGGTAAATCGGTAGCGTATTTTAATGTAAATGAAAGAATACTCAAAAAATATTTGTACTATCTATTACAGACAAATCGTTCAAACGCTTATTATGAAAAAAATTTAACAGGTTCGACTATTAAAAATTTAGGATTAAAAGCGTTGAGAGAATATCAAATACCACTGCCTCCCATTGATGTGCAAAAAAACATAATTAAAATTCTTGACCGATTTGATAAGTTAAATAACGATATGTCAGAGGGTTTGCCTGCCGAGATCGAGGCACGCAAAAAACAATATGAATATTATCGTGATACTTTATTGTCTTTTGACGATAAGGCTTGTTCACAAATTGTTAAAGTAGAGAGAGAGAGAGCTAACACGCAGTAAAGCGATAAAGTGGCTTGAACTGCAAGATGTCCTCAAAATTAAGAACGGAAAAGATTATAAATCATTTAACACCGGTAATTATCCTGTTTTCGGTTCGGGTGGCATAATGGCTTATGTTGATACATTTGCTTATGATAAGCCGTCTGTTTTAATACCACGAAAAGGCTCAATAGACAAACTTTATTATGTAGATGTTCCGTTTTGGAATGTTGATACAATATTTTATACAGATATAAATAACGAAATAGTACTAACTAAATATGTCTATTACTGGTTGCAAAAAGAACACCTTGAGAAACTAAATACTGCCGGAGGTGTTCCAAGTTTAACTCAAACTGTATTAAACAAGGTAAAGATTGCTGTTCCTCCACTCGAAGAACAAGAACGCATTGTGTCTATACTCGACAGATTTGACAAACTTTGCAACGATATAAGCGAGGGACTTCCTGCCGAAATTGAAGCAAGACAAAAGCAGTATGAATATTATCGTGATAAGCTGCTGACATTTAAAATGCGTAATTAGGAATTCGTAATTCTTAATTGCTTTTTATCCTTTAATTACGCATTACGAATTAGTAAGGGGTTAATTGTTATGAATTATAATATGATAATGAGTACTGCCGAAAGTACGGTTGTAACCGAATATGAGCCACAGCAAACCCGTTCGGATGCATATCAAAGCGAGGCTGCACTTGAAAACGCTTTTATAAAAATGCTTACACAACAAGGCTATCAATATTTGAAGATTGACAGTCCGTCTGCTCTTATTGATAATTTGCGTCATCAACTTGAAAAACTCAATAACTATAGTTTCAGTGACAGGGAATGGAAGCAGTTTTTTGAAAACAAGATTGCTAATTCTAACGAAGGTATTGTTGAAAAAACAAGAAAAATTCAAGAGGATCATATTCAAGTTTTACGCCGTGATGACGGTTCTTCCAAAAACATTTATTTGATTGATAAGGCGAATATTCACAACAACAGCTTGCAGGTTATCAACCAATATGTTGAAGAAGGCGGAGCACACGATACTCGCTATGATGTTACAATCCTTGTAAATGGATTGCCTTTGGTACATATTGAACTTAAAAGGCGAGGCGTTCCGATTAAGGAAGCGTTTAACCAAATCGAAAGATACCAAAGGGACAGCTTTTGGGCAGGTTGCGGACTGTATGAGTATGTTCAGGTGTTTGTTATTTCTAACGGTACAAACACAAAATATTATTCTAACACTACCCGTAACGCTCATATCAAAGAGCAAAATGGCAAACGCTCAAAGGGTAAAAAGACAAGCAACAGCTTTGAATTCACCTCTTTTTGGGCAGACGGCAACAACAGAGTTATAGCCGACCTTGTTGACTTTACAAAAACATTTTTTGCAAAGCATACGATACTTAACATTCTTACTAAATATTGCATATTCACAAGTGAACAGTTATTACTTGTTATGCGACCTTATCAGATTGTAGCGACTGAAAGAATACTGAATCGCATTGAAGTTTCAACCAATTACAAGCAAACAGGCACAATCAAAGCAGGCGGATATATTTGGCATACCACAGGTTCGGGCAAGACCTTAACCTCTTTTAAAACTGCGCTTCTTGCGTCAAAATTGCCGTACATTGATAAGGTGCTTTTTGTAGTTGACCGTAAAGACCTTGACTACCAAACAATCAAGGAATATGACCGATTTGAAAAAGGTGCCGCAAACAGCAATAAAAATACCGCAATTCTTCAAAAACAACTTGAGGACGATACTTCAAGCATTATTGTAACTACTATTCAAAAGCTTGATGTGTTTATTCAAAAGAACAAGGGCCACGAAGTTTATGACAAGCATATTGTGCTTATCTTTGATGAATGCCACCGCTCACAGTTTGGCGATATGCACACAAGAATAGTAAAATATTTTAAGAATTATCACATTTTCGGCTTTACCGGTACACCTATTTTTGCACTTAATGCAGGCACAGGCTCACACCCTGATTTGCGTACTACCGAGCAGGCTTTTGGTGATAAGTTGCACACATATACTATTGTTGACGCTATCAATGACGGCAATGTTCTGCCGTTTAGAATTGATTATATCAACACCGTTAAGAAAAAAGATGGTATGACCGACAAGCAGGTTGCCGCTATCAATACCGAAGAAGTGCTTGAAGGCCACGAAAGAGTTGCCAATATTGTAAGCTACATTATTGATAACTTTGATACTAAAACAATGCGTAATGCTTATTACAGCCTAAAAGGTCAAAGAGTAAACGGCTTTAATTCAATGTTTGCTGTCAGCTCAATTCCTATGGCTAAAAAGTATTATCTTGAATTCAAAAAGCAACTTGAAGAGAAAAATAAAGATTTAACCATTGCTACAATTTACTCTTATGCTGCGAATGAAGAAAGTTATGAGGACGGTATTCTTGCCGATGAAAGTTTTGATACCGAAGCACTTGATAAGTCCTCCCGTGATTTTCTTGACAGTGCCATTGATGATTATAACAAGATATTCAAAACCAATTTTGACACTTCGTCAAAGGGCTTTCAAGATTATTACAAAGACCTTTCCGACCGTGTAAAGAACAGAGAAGTTGACCTTTTAATTGTTGTAAATATGTTCCTTACCGGCTTTGATGCAACAACACTCAACACCCTTTGGGTTGATAAAAACTTAAAGCAACACGGTTTGATTCAGGCGTATTCAAGAACAAACAGAATACTCAATTCTGTTAAGGCATACGGCAACATTGTTTGCTTTAGAGATTTGCAACAGGAAACAAATGATGCTATTGCTCTTTTTGGAGATAAAGAGGCAAATGGTATTGTCCTTTTGAAATCGTACAATGATTATTATTACGGCTACGAAGACGATAAGGGCAAAAGACAAAAAGGTTATGAAGAGCGTATTGCCGAACTTTTGCAAAAATATCCTCTCGGTGAGCAAATTATTGGCGAAACAGCAAAAAAAGATTTTATCATTTTGTTTGGTAATATTCTTCGACTTCGTAATATTCTTTCGTCTTTTGACGATTTCAAAGGTAATGAAATCTTGAAGCCGATTGATTTTCAGGATTATACGGGTACATACAACGACTTGTACCAAGAATTTAAAAAGCCTCAAGGTGATAAAGACAGTATCAAGGATGATATTGTTTTTGAAATGGAACTTGTAAAGCAAGTTGAAGTGAATATTGATTACATTCTTATGCTTGTTGCAAAGTATCATCAATCTAATTGCAAAGATAAAGAGATACTTGCATCTATTGATAAGGCGATCAGTGCATCGCTTCAACTTCGTTCAAAGAAAGAGCTTATTGATGGCTTTATCAGTACAATCAATGTTGAAACAAATGTTACCGATGATTGGGGCAAATTTGTTCAGGAGCAGAAAAAGCAGGATATTGATGCAATCATCACAGAACAGAGGTTAAAGCCTGAAGAAACAATCAAGTTTATTGATAACTCTTTCCGTGATGGCGTACTCAAAACAACAGGAACGGATATTGACAAGATTATGCCGCCTGTGTCACGCTTTGGTAGTGCTGGTAAAAATCGCTCCGAACTCAAGCAAAAAATTATAGATATACTTCAAAGGTTTTTTGAAAAGTATAGGGGCTTGGTTTAATTTCTTGAGGTAAAGTTGTATGGACGATAATGAAATTAAAAGGCGGCTTGCCGGTCGTGCAGCCGAATATATGATGTTCAATGACGATGAAGAAGATACCGAAGTTCCGGCAGAAATTTCATCATCCGATAGTGTTATCGACTTTTTAGATCTTGAAGAGTCAAAAGACAAAATTCAAAGTGACATTCAAAGTGACAAATAATATGTCATTTTGGGGAGCTAAAATAAAAATGCTTTTAGGTTTGCCCTAAATTTTGGGGTAAGCCTATTTTCTTTTTCTCTAATCTATTGGTTATGTTATTAAATTATGCGTTTTAAAATTTTTTGAGTAAACGTACAATAGCTGTACGCAACCACAATATGATAATGATTATCAATTTTATATTGACAATTTGATTTTGCTAAATTATAATAAAAATAAAAAGAGTTAAAATTATGAGCGAGAGAAAAAATTATTCCACAAAACACAATAATGAATTATTGAAATATTTGGAAGAACACAAAAATGAGCATTTAACAGTGTCGCAAATCTATAATGATTTGACTGCAAAAGGTATTTCAATAGGATATGCTACTGTCTATAGGCAACTGGAAAAACTTGTTAAGAATTCCAGTGTTGTAAAATATACAATCGACAATACCAGCAGTGCATGCTTTGAATATGTGGGAGAGGATAATCACTCCAAGCAGTCTACATATCACTTAAAATGTGAGCATTGCGGTAAAATCATTCATTTAAGTTGTAATGAAATAGAAGTATTTGAAAATCATATTTCATCGCATCATAATTTTAAGGTCGACCCTTCAAAAACCGTTTTTTACGGCTTATGCGAAAATTGTGCAAAGTAATACTAAGAAAGGAAATCACTGATGAAGCAGGAAGCTATAAGCAAGAAAAAAAGAATAGTTACAATGCTTATAGCATTTTTGTTTGTTATAGCGACTGTATTTTCAACTGCTTTTGTTATCAAAGAAGCGAATCATAAGTGCAATCATACTGATTGTCAAATTTGCCAAACAATGCAGCTTTGCATAAAAAACTTAACGGATTTAGGTTCAAAATCGGATGATAATGTAGGTGTAACCGTATTATTTTATTTTGCGTTATTTATCATTCCTTTTGTTATTTATACATTCTCAAAGGAAACGCTTATTGATTTAAAAACTAAATTATCCAATTAAATATAATTATCGACAAGGGACAGGTCTGCATTTTTGGACTTGCATATGTTAAAAATAGGTCTGTTTAGCAGGCTTTGTTTTGCTATGCAAAAGTTCCTTGTATTTTTATGCCCATTTTTAAGATTATATTTGATTGGAGATACTTTTATGAAAAAATTTTTAGGCGTAATTGCCGCTGTTTTAAGTGTTGCAATTATTTTTGTTGCTTGCTCTAATGGAAGAAGCAACAATGAAAACACAATAAAAAATAATGAGAATAATACAAAGCTCAGCATTGTAACAACAATTTTTCCCGAATACGATTGGGTTAGGCAAATACTTGGTGAAAATCAAGCCAATGTAGATTTGACGATGCTTCTTGATAAGGGCGTTGATTTGCACAGCTATCAGCCGAGTGCCGATGATATGGTAAAGGTTTCTAAATGTGACTTGTTCATTTATGTGGGCGGTGAATCGGACACATGGGTTGATGATGCATTGAAGTCTGCTCAAAACAAAAATATGAAGGTTATCAATCTTCTTGATGTTCTTGGAAATTCTGTAAAGGAAGAAGAACAAGTTGAAGGTATGCAAGCTGAAGAAGAGGAAGAAGAGGAAGGTCCTGAATATGATGAACATGTATGGCTTTCTCTTAAAAATGCCAAAACTCTTTGTTCTTCCATTGCTGATGCACTTTGCGAGATTGACTCAAAAAATGCAAATGTATATAAAAAGAATTTAAATGAATACACCAAAAATTTGGACGCACTGGATAAGGAGTATCAGCAAGCAGTAAACGGTGCAAAATATGACACCTTGGTTTTCGGTGATCGTTTTCCGTTTAGATATATGGTTGATGATTATTCTTTGAAATATTATGCCGCATTTGTGGGTTGTTCTGCCGAAACAGAGGCAAGTTTTGAAACAATTAAATTCCTTGCAAACAAGGTTGACGAACTCGGTGTAACAACAGTGCTTACTATCGAAGATCCAAAACACAAAATTGCTCAAACGGTAGTTGAAAATACAAAAGAAAAAAATCAAAAAATCCTTGCACTCAATTCTATGCAATCGGTTACAAACGATGATGTTAAGAATGGCGAAACATATTTGAATGTAATGCAATGCAATCTTGATGTGCTTAAACAAGCTTTAAATTAAGGAGGACGCTATGGCACAGATTGTATGCAAGAATTTAGCTGTCGGCTACGGCAACACAGTTGTAAAAAACAATATAAATTTTAATGTTGAAAAGGGTGATTACCTTTGCATAATCGGCGAAAACGGTTGCGGAAAAAGTACGCTTATGAAAACGGTTTTAGGCTTGGAAAACACAATTGACGGAGAAATCGTTTTTTCGGATGATGTAAAGAAAAACGAAATCGGATATCTGCCTCAACAAACACAGTTGCAACGGGATTTTCCGGCGTCTGTAAGTGAAGTAGTTATGTCAGGCTTTCTTAACAGAAACGGAATGAGGCCTTTTTACACAAAAAAGCAAAAAGCCGAGTTTAAGAAGGTTATGAAAAATCTTAATATACAAGAGCTTGAAAAAAGATGTTATCGTGAGCTTTCCGGAGGTCAACAGCAAAAAGTATTACTTGCACGAGCACTCTGTGCCACAGATAAAATTCTTTTACTTGACGAGCCGGTTGCGGCTCTTGACCCAAAGGCAAGCGAGGACTTTTATAATTTGCTTGCTCAAATAAATGCAAACGGCACAACCGTAATTATGATTTCGCACGATGTTAATGAGGCTGTGAAATATGCAACAAAGATATTGTGTCTTAACTCGTCTTGCTTTTTCGGCAGTCAAAAAGAATATTTTGAATTTATCAAGGGAGGTGAGCAAAATGCTTGAAAAACTTATGGTTTATTTTGAATATCCGTTTGTAAGATATGCACTTATCGCCGCAGTTCTTATTGCTCTTTGCTCATCTCTTTTAGGTGTTACGCTCGTGCTTAAAAGATTTTCATTTATCGGAGACGGACTTTCCCATGTGGCTTTCGGTGCAATGGCAGTTGCAACGGTATTAAAGCTAACAAACAATATGCTTTTAATAATGCCGGTTACAATTATTGCGGCAATTATTCTTTTAATCGGTGGTAAGAAAAAAATTAAAGGTGATGCTGCAATAGCTGTTATTTCCGTAGGAGCACTTGCAATAGGCTATTTGGTTATGAATTTGTTTTCAACCTCTGGCAATGTTTCGGGTGATGTTTGTTCAACGCTTTTCGGTTCAACATCAATATTGACCCTTACAATAAAGGATGTTTACCTATGTGTTGCACTGTCGATAGCCGTAATAATTATTTTCTGCGTGTTTTATAACAAGATTTTTGCCGTTACTTTTGATGAAAGCTTTGCAAAAGCAACGGGAATAAAAGTGGGGGCATATAACTTCTTGATAGCAGTTACCATTGCGGTTATCATTGTGCTTGCAATGAACCTTGTAGGTTCACTTCTTATTTCTGCATTGATTATTTTTCCTGCACTTTCGGCAATGCGACTTTTCAATAGCTTTAAATCTGTAATTATCTTTTCTGCAGCCTTTTCCGTTGTATGTACGGTTGTGGGACTTCTTGCCTCAATTCTTGCAGGAACGCCGGTAGGCTCAACCATTGTTGCAAGCGATATAGCCGGATTTATAATTTGCTTGGCTTTATCAAGCGTTAAGAGAGGTGTAAGAGTATGAAAAAAATAATTGCAATTATATTAGCTTTAGTGTTGGCTTTGAGTTTTGTCGCTTGTTCAAAAAACAGTGATAAAAACGAGAATTCTAACTCAAAGGCCACAACAAAAGCAACTGAAACAACAACCGAGGCGAAGTCCGTTGATTTGGACTTGACGGAACTAAGCAGCACGGTAGTCTACTCTGAAGTTTATAATATGCTTATTACGCCTGATGATTATAAAGGCAAGATCATAAAAATGAAAGGTCAATTTAATCAATATACGGATGAAGAAACAGGCAAAATATACAATGCCGTGATTATTCCTGATGCAACTGCTTGTTGTCAACAAGGATTAGAATTTGAACTTTCAGATAAAACTAATCCTAACTTTGAACAAAATACGGAAATAACGGTTGTCGGCACATTCGATACTTATTCAGATGGCAAGTTTTTATATTGCCATTTAAAAAATGCAAAAATAATTAATGAATAGTGGATTGAATAATTGAAATTCATTAACGAAAAGGGTTTTACTATTATTTGTCACTGCCCCTTATAGTGGGGTGCATTAAATTTGAGTTATGATATTTTTCGATTTTCAAGAGCATCAAAAAAGCATCAATTTTCAACAAAAACTATAATTACAAAAACGAACAGCACTTTCAAATCCTGAAAGTGCTGTTTTTATGCGGAATTTTAGGGGGACTGTATTTTAACACGCGGCTTAACTGAAAGCGTGCTTTATTTCGCTCCAAAACCGCGTGCCGAGGGTTCAAGTCTTTCTGCCCCTGCCAAAATAAAAAGACACCTGCGGGTGTCTTTTTGTTTTGTTGTTAATGCAGAAGGACTTGAACCACGAAATTCAAAAGTGCCTGCACTTTTGACAGTAAACAGTCCGGTGGACTGTTTACGCATTGAGTTGATTATAAAGCCCCTGCCAAAAAAAGCACCGATTTTTCGGTGCTTTTTTCCTTTATTTGCGCTGTTTTACGGCGATTTTACTTGCTTTTCTCTTATAGATAAAAGTACGGCGCACGGTTTTTTCCGTACGCCGCAGAACAGGGGACGGTTCTTTGTAAAGTAAAGATGTTTTTGTTTGCCTTACAATTTAGAGCGCACCTGTTTTGATGAAATAAGAATTTTAAGCCAAAGTATCCTTAGGCCAGGATTTTCTTAGTGCCACATAAGAAATGACAAAGTTTGCAAGCCAGCCTGCCGGTACAGCAAGCCAGACAAAGGCAATACCAAAACGCGGTGCACAAATCAATGCTACGGACAAGCGAATGGCAAGGTTAACCATATTTGCAAGTAAAAACGGGGGCATATTCCCAAGTCCGCGAAGAACACCGTCTGTTGCCATTTTGATACCCATAAATATGAAAAAGTAGCCGATCCAGCGCATATAATCGCCGGATACCTGATACGCGAAAGCCGTTCCGTCTTTGCCTAAGAAAAGCGAAGAAATTTGCGTATGCATGGTTTCGATAATGATAAATGCAAATACGGCAAAGCATACATCTAATAGTAAAGCGGCACGGTAACCTTTTTTAATACGGTCAATTTTGCCCGCGCCGAAATTTTGGGCAACGAAAGATGACACTGCATTCCCGATAGATACAAATATCAGCGAAAAAACATTCTCTACTCTCATCGTTGCCGCATAGCCGGCGAGGGCTTGCGTGCCGAATGGATTTACAACGGCTTGCACAATCATCATACCGATGGACACGGTGGATTGCTGAAGAATAGAGGGAATGGCGAGTTTTAACATGGAACGCAGTTCGCTTTTGTCAAACCAACGAAAGGGATTTGCGTATTTTCGCATACGATAAAGGAATAGCAAAAGGGAAAGTACGGCTGAAATGCCCTGCGCAATGAGTGTGGCCAGAGCTGCGCCAAACACGCCCAGTTTAAGACCGCCCACCATCCAAAGGTCCATGATGATGTTCAAAACCGACGAGAATATTAAAAGCCATAACGGAATTTTTGATTCGCCGATGGAAGTAAACATGGTAGACAGAATGTTATACATAAATAAAAACGGGAAGCCGGCAAAATAGATGCGCAAATACAGCACGGCATCCTCCATGATATCAGCAGGTGTTTGCAGTATGCGCATCATCCAGTGCGCACTGCAAACACCGAAAATACCGAGAAATATGCTTAAAAGCAAAAAACTGATTAACGAAGTAGAAACGATTGTTTTCATCTTGCCGTAATTTTGGGCGCCAAAATAACGGCTGACCAGTACACCTGCCCCTACGCCTGCACCGAGTGCTATGCAAATAAAAACATTTGTCAGCGCGGCACAGGCGCCGACAGCCGCAAGCGCGGAAGAACCGACAAATTGACCTACGATGATTGAATCGGCCATATTGTACACTTGCTGAAAGAAACTGCCTAAAATCATAGGCATTGCAAAAAGAGTCAACGCTTTTAGGGGTGGGTCTGTTATTAAATATTCGTCCTTTGTCATTTTTATATTCTCCTGCAATTTACTTGCTTTAGAACAGGTGACGGTTTCTTGTCACAGAACAGGTAAACACATTGTTTTCAGAAAAAAAGACTTTGCATTTCTGCAAAGTCAAATGGTGAAGACGAGTGGACTTGAACCACCGACCCCTTGCATGTCAAGCAAGTACTCTAACCAACTGAGCTACGCCTTCATTTCCTATCGGTGCAATTATTATAACCGTTTTGCCCGTGTTTGTAAAGAGTCTTTTTGTCTTTTTATCTTATCTTGCAACGGTATGCGCCTTGTGTTATACTGAAATCAGTGCATGCGGGTCTTGTCTGCATAGAAGGGCAGGAGAGAAGAAAATGAAAAAATACAAATTCAAAGCGCCGAATCGTACCTTTCAGCTTTTATTGCCGTTTCTTTGTGCGGCAGATAATTTCGCCATTGTTTTTCTGCTGTGTCGATTAGGCCTGGGTTTATTGGGCCGCATTGGCCTGGCGGATTTCCTGTTACAGGATCCTGTTTTAGATTACATAACAAAAGCTGTTTTGATTTTGTCGGTTGTTTATTCGCTTTTGCCGCTGGTCATGCCCAAGGGCTGCTTTTTGTACGACGACCAAGTGGTGCTTGCCCGCTATACCATTACCGCTTTGAACTGGAAGAACAAGATCGCTGTACCGTACTATATGATCGAAAACGCCTATGTGCAGTACAGCAGTATCTATTGGACTAAGGATATGTTTTCTGAATTGGTGCCCTATGGCGACTTTAACTATAATGTGGTGCTGCAACTGCGCGATGGCAAGAAATACATTTTTTCAGTCCAAGACGCAGAGGATTGTTGTGCGGAAATTATGGCAAAGGTGGAGCAGTATGCAAACAAGTGATAGAACAGGGGACCGTCCCTTGTTTTAATGGTCATTTGTGGGGGTATGATGAGAAAAAAAGCTAAATTCTTTCTTTTTTCAGAGGAATCAAAATTTCAAAAGATTGCCGATAAGCGTGTTGGATTCGGTTATGCCATTTTTGGCTTTATAGTATATATTGTTCTCGTTTTTTCAGTGTTGCCGCGATTACATGTGCCGACGACAATGCCGGTAAAACTCATTTTCGGTATCATTGTTGCCGTGGCTGTGATCATTGCAACCTATCGCTATTATGAATTACCGAAAGGGGTTACGCTGTATAACGACTATATGCAGTTTGATGTTCACGGCGTTCCGGATTCTTGGCATAGAGAAAAATCAAATCCCAAGGTGCCGTATGCCTGTATTCAGAAAGTGCAGATCTGCAAGGGAAAGCGGCCGCCAAAATCCTTTTTCAATTCAAAAGACGATGGATGGTTTCTTATAGGCGGTTCCGGAGAGCGCTATATACGGATCACAGCAGAGATTTATGAGGAAGAAATATTCGTATTCTATGTGGACGATCCCGAGGCATTTGTAGAGGCTCTGCGCGATTATATGGTCAACGCCGGTGCAGGCGAAATTTGGGGGCAATAAGTAATCACACGCATAGAACAGGGGACGGTTCCTTGTATCGCAAAAGTAAACTAAATTTAGAAATATGACGAATACAAAGTCATAGAACAGGGAACCGTCCCCTGTCCTACGTAAACATGGTTATGTGACACAATAGCGTGGAGGAAGGATCATGACCACAAAAATCTATCCGTTTGTATACAGCAGTCAAATTCGAAAAATCATTACGAATTTGATACGGATGCTGTTAAATGCGAGCTTTTCATTACCGGTTTCTGTCTTGCTGGTTCCTATATGGATAAAACTTTGTGATTCTGTTTTTGCTGTTAAGTCGGGTGAAGAAGGTAGCATTGTGTTTAAAATTGTACTTGTTGCAGGCGTATTAGCCATTTTTGTTGTCAATTTGCTGTGGATAACTCTGCCGTTGCGAAAACAATATACAGCACTCTATGACCACTCTTTAGTGATTTATCGGAATATGTGGTTTCATACGCAGTTAAGACGAGGCTTTAAGGATAGCATTTTGTATCGTGAAATTAAAAAGGTTGACACCATATCCCACATCAGTGAACTGAAAGATGAGCCACTGCCGGCTGTGGTTAGCAATCCGGAATTTGTCGTACGCATTTGGACAAAACATTCCGCTGACCCATACTATGTAATCACAGATCGCAGAGACGAATTTATCTCACAATTAGAATTACGGATCGATATAAATAATGATTCTTAGAACAGAAAACGGTTCCTAAGAACAAGGGACGGTTCCTTGTTTTGTCATGCTGTGTAGCATGACGAATATTAAATATACAGAGCAGATCATATGATCTGCTCTGTTTTTATAAAAAAAGAGGGGAGTACATAAAAAATGAGCCTTTTGCATTTGCAAAAGGCTCATGGTGCGGATGACGGGACTTGAACCCACATGAACTTGCATTCACTAGAACCTGAATCTAGCGCGTCTGCCAATTCCGCCACATCCGCATATTCAATTTGCTCTAAATTTTTACACGCCAAGAGCGGGCGAGGCAGAGCCGAAAGGCTTGATCTGCGGCGCTGTCCGAAACAGCATTGACATAATACCACGAGGGGAGTAAAATGTCAATAAGAAATTTTGATTTTTTTGAGGTTTTTATGAAAAAAATTTGGATTTCGCTGATTTCCGCGTTATACTGTGGTTTTACGGTTGGGTATATGCACTTTGCGGATCCGCGCACCAACGCCGGGGCGCTCTCCACCATCGGACTGGACCACCCGGTGCTGTTTGCCCTGTGGGGTGCGGGCACTTACGGGGTGCTTTACCTTTTGCTCTATACCATGTATAATAGGCAAAAGCGCAGAGGGCTGTGCCACGGTCTGCTGCTGCCTGCCGGCGTGGGGATGGCGCTGACGGTGTGCTGTCCTTTTGACTTTGAGCGGCACGCCCTGTGGCTGCTGCACTGCATTGGATCGCTGGCTTTTTCCGTGCTCAGCGGGGTAGCGATCTTTCTGTGCTTTTTGTTTTCATTCAAAAAAGGGCGATTTTGGCAGTGCACCACGGTATTTTGGGCGGCGCTGATGATCGGCGATCTGATTTTGCTGCTGATCTATAAAGAGACCGGCTTGATCGAGGCGATGCCTGTGCTCACCGGTGTGGTGCTGCTGAACATTGCGATTTATCAAAAAGAAAAGGTGACAGCTTATGCGGCTTGATCGAGCGCTGGCGCACTTAGAGCGCTATCCGTTCCATATGCCCGGACACAAGCGCAACCCGGATTTTGGTTTGCCGGGTGCGGAAATTGATATTACGGAAATAGACGGCTACGATGACCTGCACGCCCCCACCGGGGTGTTAGCCCGGCTGCAAGCGGATTTGGCAGCGCTGTATGGTGCGAGGGCATCTTTTCTCTCTGTTAACGGTTCTACCTGCTGCATTTTGGCGACCATATCCGCCCTGTGCAAGCCTGGGGACGAAATTCTCATTGCCCGCAACTGCCACAAGGCGGTGTATAACGCCTGCTTTTTGAACCGGCTGCAGGTGCACTATGTAGAGGCTGAATTTGACCCGACCACCGGCTTTTATACTCGTGTGACCCAGGCGGCGCTGGATGAGGCATTGGCTGCCCACCCGGAGGTGGCAGCGGTGGTGGTGACCTCGCCTACATACGAGGGCTATATTTCTCGTCTGCACTGCTCGGTGCCGCTGGTGGTAGACGCGGCCCACGGCGCCCACCTTGGACTGGCCCCTTGGCTGCCCGGCCGTATGGAGGGAGACGCGGTGATCTGCTCTTATCACAAGACCCTGCCGGCGTTGACTCAAACCGCCGGTGTGCAGGTATATGACTCGTCTTTGGCGCCGAAGATCAAGCAGTATATGGATATGTACGAGACCAGCTCGCCCAGTTATGTGCTGATGAACAGCGTGGCAAAAATGGCCGAGTTGGTGGCGGATCCGGCTGTATTTGAGACGCTGCAAGCGGGACTGCAAATGCTATATAAACTGCCTTTGGAGCACCTGCGATTGATCCAGGCGGACGATCCTACCAAGATCAATATTTCCACCCTGCATTGCAATATAGACGGCAACGCTTTGGCGGACCGGCTGCGGGCGCATGGGATCGAGCCGGAGATGAGCGATCGTATCCATGTGATTTGTATGGCAACAGTGGGGGACACCGCCGCCGGATTTCATTTGTTGGCCCGTACCCTAACGGAGATTGACCGTACCCTGTCGCCGGGCGACTGGCCGGTGGCGCCGCTGCCCTTGCCGCCCCGGCACCTGCAAAGCTGGCAGGTACCTGCCGGGGAGCCGCTGCCGATCGAGCAGGCAGTGGGGCGTATCGCCTGCGAGACGGTGTTTGCCTATCCGCCCGGGGTGCCGATGATCGTGCCCGGTGAGGAGATCACTGCGGCGTTTGTACAGGCAATTCAGGCGGCGAAAAACAGTGACACGGTGCTCCATGGAACTGCCGGGGGCGGGGCAGAGCGCATTTGCTGCTGCGTATTGACAAAGGACTGAAAGTATTGTAAAATAGAGCCAACAAATTGAAATGAGGTGCTTTTTATGAAAAGAATTAAAACTTTAAGTTCCAGAAATCTTTGTGCTTCCGCTCAAAAGGGCGGCTGCGGCGAGTGCCAGACTTCTTGTCAGTCTGCCAGCAAGACCTCTTGCTCCGTTGCCAACCAGAAGTGCGAGCAGCTGAAGAAATAAGAATTTTGCAATTAGGGCGGGATGGGCGATTGCCCGGGTCCCGCCTTTTTTGTTTGGAGTAGACTATGATACACGCATACAAACTAAACGGATACAATATTATCCTGGATCAAAACAGTGGCTGCGTCCATTCTGTGGACCCGGTGGCCTACGATATGATCACTATGTACCAGGATCATGATAAAGAGGAGATCCGCCGCTTTATTTTAGAAAAATACAAGGATCAGCCGGATGTAACGAACGCGGATGTTGATCTTTGTTTCAAAGACATTGAGGCGCTGATCGCTGACGGACGCCTGTTTGCCGAGGATACCTTTGAGGCGGTTGCCGACCAGTTCAAACGCCGCCAGGGGGTACTGAAGGCCATTTGCCTGCATGTTGCCCACGATTGCAACCTGGCGTGCAAATACTGCTTTGCCGGCAAGGGAGAGTACGACGGCCAGCGTGAGATCATGTCCTATGAAGTGGGCAAGCAGGCGCTGGATTATCTCATTGCCAACAGTCCCGGCCGCCGGAATTTGGAAGTGGACTTCTTTGGCGGTGAGCCGCTGCTGAACTGGGATGTGTGCAAGCGGCTGGTAGCCTATGGTCGGGAGCAGGAGAAGCTCCATAATAAGAACTTTCGCTTTACCCTTACCACCAACGGCCTGCTTATCAACGATGATGTGATCGACTTTTCCAACCGGGAGATGGGCAATGTGGTGCTGTCTTTAGACGGGCGCAAGGTTACCCATGACCGGCTGCGGGTGGGCCGCAACGGCAAGGGCAGTTATGATCTGATCTTGGATAAATTCAAGCGGTTTGCAGACTCCAGAGGGCAAAAGGACTACTATATGCGGGGCACCTATACCCACTTCAATACGGACTTTGCCGCCGATGTGCTGCACATGGCGGATCTGGGATTTAAGGAGCTGTCTATTGAGCCGGTGGTGTGCGATCCTAAGGAGGACTATGCCTTGCAGGAGAGCGACCTGCCTGTGCTTTTGGAGCAATACGAGATATTGGCCAAGGAAATGCTGCACCGTTATCGCAAGGGCGACGGCTTTACTTTTTATCACTATATGATTGACCTGGACGGCGGCCCCTGTATTGTCAAGCGGGTCAGCGGCTGCGGCGTGGGCACGGAGTATATGGCCGTGACCCCCACCGGCGATTTGTACCCCTGTCATCAGTTTGTGGGAGACACGGACTTCTTACTTGGCAATGTGTACGATGGCGTGACCCGACCCCAGGTGCTGGATCAGTTTGAGCACTGCAATGTGTACAGTCACAAGGAATGCAAGGACTGCTTTGCAAAGCTCTATTGCAGCGGCGGGTGTGCAGCCAATGCGTACCATACCACCGGCAGTGTGAACGGTGTGTATGACTTTGGCTGCCAGCTGCACCGCAAGCGCATTGAGTGCGCCATTATGCTCAAGGTAGCTGAAGCCGAAGAGGGCTTAAAAGTAGAGTATTAAAAAATCAGCGCATAAAGATAAAACCGCCGGTCGTTATGACCGACGGTTTTTTTATGTGCTTCGTTTTAGTCCAGGTGTACCGCTACCGGCTGGCCGCCGTGGGTGCGACTTTCGTCTGCCAGATACACACACAGGTGACCGGCAACAGAGTCGAAAATAGAGGTGCATGCCAGGCTGGGCTTTTCGCCGCGGACGAACTGCACAAAGTCCGCCGCCAGTCGCTCATCGCCGCCGCCGTGGCCGCCGTAAGCGCCAACCATATCGCCCTTCACATTCAGATCCACTTCCTCAATTTGGCACTCGCCGTTGTGGGCGTCCGGGGAGGGATCGATTTTGGATACATAGAACTTGGACTCCTCAAAGTTGCCGTAGATCTCGCCCTTGGTGCCGATGATGTGAATACGGCGCAGGGGGGCGGAGGAACCGCCCACCATATTGTGGGTGCCGGTGGCGCCGCTGGCGAACTGTACCATCACGCTCTGGTGGTCCACTACATCGTTGTCGCACTTGTAAATGCAGCGACCGTAAGGGGAGTCACCCTTGAGCAGATGGATCTTGTCTTCAATGGTGGGGTTCTCAATGCCCTCCAGCTTGTCCCACACATAGAAGGACCAGCGGTCCGGGTGGTCAATGTACAGCCGTTTGCAAGAGTAGCGGCAGGTATCTACCAGCGGGCAGTCTACCATACACCGCGTGCCGGCGTCTGCCGGGGCGTTCTCCGGCTTAAACTGGAACTTGCCGCCAAAGGAGCTAACCGCGGTGGGCTTGGTCTCTGCCATCATCCACATCATAATGTCCAGATCGTGGCAGCACTTGGCCAGCAGCATACTGGTGTGGCACTTCTGGCTATTGGCCCACTTGCCCCGCACATAAGAGGTGCTTAGGTGGTGGTAAGACACATGTTCCAGGGTTTGAATATTGATAATATCACCGATTTCACCGGCGGCAATGCGCTCTTTAATGCCATAGTAGAACGGTGTGTACCGCAGTACATGGCAGATCATCACTTTGCTGTGGTTCTGCCGCGCGCAGTCCACCAGGGTGCGCATTTCTTCTTCGTTCACGGCAAACGGCTTTTCCAGCAGCATATCATACCCGGCGTTCAGCAGGGGCACAGAGGTCTCTATATGTACCTCGTCCATGGTGCCGTTAATGACGGTGTCGGCCAGTCTGCCCTTGGCAGCCAACGCATCTGCATTTTCAAAACACATATCCTCGCCGAATCCGTAAAGCTCGCGGCATTTTTTGCGCCGAATGGGGTCCGGATCTGCCACGCCGACGATCTTCAGCAGCTCCGGGTTGGTCAGCGCCAGTTTGCTGTACACCATAGAGCGGTGCCCGGCGCCTACGATAATGGCCGTTACCGGCTTGTTTTCCATTAAGATCACCTCGCATTTTTTATAATCATAGCACCTTGAACGCATTTGTCAAGTTTTATTGACAGAAAGGCAAATAATATCTATAATAAGTACCAACTTGTTAAAGATATGCGCTGCCCGGGTGGGCAGACGGGAGGGTGAGAACACTGAAAGACTTGTTGATCTATTTGAAGCATTACAAGAAAGAGTCTTTCTTTGCGCCGCTGTTTAAGCTGCTGGAAGCGACTTTTGAACTGATCGTGCCGCTGGTGGTGGCGCGGATCATTGATAGCGGTATTCGGCCGGGCAACAAGACCGTGATCTACCAAAACTGCGCCTTGTTGGTAGGCTTTGCCGTGGTGGGGATGGTAATGGCGATCACTGCCCAGTTTTTTGCTGCTCGGGCGGCTACCGGCTTTGGCAAGGAGCTGCGCAGCAGCCTGTTTGGGAAGATCCAAAGTTTAAGTTTTTCGGAGCTGGATACCTTAGGTCGCTCCTCGTTGATCACCCGAATGACCAACGATGTGACCCAAGCGCAAAACGGCGTGAACCTGGTGCTGCGTCTGTTTTTGCGTTCGCCCTTTATTGTACTGGGAGCTACGGTGATGGCGTTTACCATTGATGTGCGCTGTGCGTTGATCTTCGTTGTGGTGATTGCCGCGCTGTCTTTGGTGGTATTTGGCATTATGGGACTGACCATGCCCGGGTATAAAAATGTGCAGCGCCAGCTGGACGGCGTGACCCTGACAACCAGAGAGAACTATGCCGGTGCCCGTGTGATCCGCGCCTTTGCGGCGGAAGACGCGGAACAGGCCGGATTTAATAAGCGCAATGAGATGCTTTCTCATTTGCAGCGCAGCGTGGGGCGCCTTTCCGCGCTGTTAAACCCGCTGACTTATATCCTTATTAACATTGGGATTGTGGTGCTGATTCATACCGGCGCCATGCGGGTGAGTTTGGGTGACCTGACGCAGGGTCAAGTTGTGGCGCTTTATAACTATATGAGCCAGATTTTGGTTGAACTGGTGAAGCTGGCCAATATGATCATTACCATTACCAAGGCGCTGGCCTGTGCCTCTCGTATTCAAGGTGTGTTACAGCTGAAGCCTACCTTAAAGCATGCTCGGGACGACCGGGCAGGGGACAGCGACGTGGCTGTCGCCTTTGACGATGTGACCTTGCAGTACAAGAACGCCGGCGAGCCGTCCTTGGAGCACATTTCCTTTACCGTGCCTCGGGGTAGCGTCGTGGGTATTATCGGCGGCACCGGTAGCGGCAAAAGCAGCCTGGTGTCCCTGATCCCGCATTTTTATGATGTTAAGGATGGGCGGGTGTCTGTCTTTGGCAAGAATGTTTGCGCTTACGATGACGAGGATCTGCGCCACCGGATCGGCTACGTGCAGCAAAAGGCGGTGCTGTTCCAAGGCACGGTACGCAGCAATTTGCTGTGGGGCGACGACAGCGCTTCTGATGATGATTTGCGCACTGCTCTAAGCACGGCGCAGGTCCTGGACATTGTGGCGGATAAAGGCGGTCTGGACGCGCCTGTGGAGCAAAACGGTGCCAACTTCTCCGGCGGGCAAAAGCAGCGGCTGTCTGTGGCGCGTGCGCTGGTTCGCAAACCGCAAATTTTGGTGCTGGACGACTCGTCCTCTGCACTGGATTATGCAACAGAGGCCGCCATGCGAAAGGCCATTTTGGCGCTGCCTTATCAGCCTACACTGTTTATCGTCTCCCAGCGGGCCAGCTCCGTGATGTGTGCCGATCGGATTTTGGTGTTGGAGGATGGGCGCCTGGTAGGTGAGGGGACCCACAAGGAACTTTTGGCGAATTGCCCGGCATATAGTGAAATCTACCATTCTCAATTCAGCGAGGAGGTGACCGACGCGTGAAAAAGAACACCTCTACCTTAAAGAAAATTTTTGGCTATATCGGTCACTATAAGTACCTGCTGTTTTTGTCCGTGCTGCTGGCCGGCGGGTCGGTGGTGCTGACCCTGTATGTGCCCATTCGTATCGGCTACGCCATTGATGCCATCATCGGTCCGGGGCAGGTAGACTTTACCGTCGTTGCCCGCCATCTGATCGCTGTGGTGGTGATGCTGCTATGCGTTGGCCTCATGCAGTGGGTGATGAATATGCTCAACAATAAGATCACCTATAATGTGGTGCGAGATATGCGCGCCCGGGCGTTTGATAAATTGCTGGTGTTGCCGTTCTCTTATCTTGACAGCCACTCCCAGGGGGATGTGGTCTCTCGGGTCATCAGCGATGCGGACCAGTTTGCCGACGGACTGCTGATGGGCTTTTCCCAGCTGTTTACCGGTGTAGTGACGATTATCGGCACCCTGGCTTTTATGCTGTCTATCAATGTGTGGATCACCCTGGTGGTGGTTGTTGTCACACCCCTGTCCTTCTTTATTGCTCGGTTTATTGCGAAGAAGACATACGCTATGTTTCAAAAGCAAAGTGCCGTTCGCGGCGAGCAGACGGGCTTTATTGACGAGATGATCACCAACCAAAAAGTGGTGACCGCTTATTCAAAAGAGGCAGACAATCAAAAGCAGTTTGATGAGATCAATGATCGCTTGGCGAAGTATTCTATGCGCGCCACCTTCTTTTCTTCTATAACGAACCCGGCCACCCGCTTTGTAAACAGCATTGTGTATGCGGCGGTGGCGCTGTTTGGCGCCATGATCGCCATTCAGGGCAATATATCTGTGGGTATGCTGTCCTGCTTTCTATCTTACGCTAATCAATATACTAAGCCTTTTAATGACATTAGCTCTGTGGTTACAGAGTTCCAAAACGCACTGGCCTGTGCTGCGCGAATTATGGAATTTATCGAGGAGGACCCGGTGCCGCCGGATCCGGAGGGTGCATTGCAACCTTCGCATTTGGACGGCAAAGTGGAATTGCAGCATATTCGCTTCTCTTATCTGCCGGATCGCAAGTTGATTGAGGATCTGTCTGTGGATGTTAAGCCGGGTATGCGTGTAGCCATCGTTGGTCCTACCGGCTGCGGCAAGACCACGCTGATCAACCTGCTTATGCGCTTTTACGATGTGCAGGGCGGTCAAATTACCATAGACGGCACCCCGGTGCAGCAGATTGGCCGCAAGGCGCTGCGCAAGACTTTTGGTATGGTGCTGCAAGATACTTGGCTCAAGTGCGGCTCTATTTTGGAGAATATCCGCATGGGCAATCCCGGCGCTTCTTATGATGAAGTCGTGGCGGCAGCCAAAAAAGCACACGCCCACAGCTTTATTCAGCGTCTGCCGGAGGGGTATTATACCAAAATCGGCGAGGACGGCGGCAGCCTGTCTCAAGGGCAAAAGCAGCTGCTTTGTATTGCCCGCATTATGCTGTGCAATCCGTCTGTGCTGATCCTGGATGAGGCGACTTCCTCTATTGATACCACCACGGAGATGAGAATTCAGCAGGCATTCCTGACCCTGATGGAGGGGCGCACTTCCTTTATTGTTGCGCACCGATTGTCCACCATTAAGGGCGCCGATTTGATTTTGGTGATGAAGGATGGCACCATTATTGAGCAGGGCACCCACGCCTCATTGCTGTCAGATAAAGGCTTTTATTATCATTTGTACAATTCCCAGTTCCCGGAGACGGATCAGCTGGCATAAAATCGGATATAAAACCAAAGCCGCCGGAGCACACCGACGGCTTTTTCTTATCCACACATAAAACAAGCGCTCCGATGGCTCGGAGCGCTGTTTTTGGTTATGTAGGCTTAGTGCTTGATGTCGTCCCACTTCACGCCGTTCACCTGGAACAGGTCGTCGAAGTTGTACACATTGCACTCGTCCTTGGTGTGGTTGGGATACCAAACCTGGGCAAAGAAAGGATTGGTCTTTGCAATGTTGTCGTAATCCCACTTCTTCTGGGGGATGAAGCACTCGGGGCACCAGTGACCGCCCAGCAGGATCAGTGCGGGGCTGGCCTCAAACTCGGCACCGCAGTAGCCGCATTTCCACTTCAGCTTGGTGGCCATGTCACCCTTCTTCATAGAAGTGCTCAGGCACTCACCGCCGCGGAACTTAGCAGCCTGCTTCATATCTTCAATATCCAGCTCGGACTCGGGCTTGCTTTCGTCATAGCCGTGATCCAGCTTGTAGTTGTCTGCGTCGCTGGAGTCCTTGTTGAACTTGATGATCTCAAGGTCTTCCCACTTGGTGGGGATCTTGGCCCAATCCTCGTAAGTGCCGTAGTAAGCGGACAGACGGGTCTGGTTCTTGGTTGCTACCCAGTCCAAAGTACCGAAATCCTTGGTGGAAGCGATCTTCTTCATGAAGGGCTTAGCGCAAGCGGCAACCAGGTTCTTTGGCAGGTAGCGCGGAATCTTGAAGTAGAACTCTACATGATCGGCCAGGCGGTTGAAGTAATCCTGGATGGGCAGGTTCTCACGGAAGTGCAGGTACTCTTCCAGCTTGTCGCCGTCAGCATAGAACTGACCGTGGAAGTTCTTGAGAATGAACCAGTTGGGGTCAAACAGCTTCTCCGGGCCGGCAAGACCCAGGGTGCCCAGCAGCAGGTGCTCAAACTCATAGTTGGAGATACGGTACTCCTTACCGGAACCGATGTTGTAGAAGTGGTTCCAGAAGTCGGCGCCCAAATGACCGGCAGCGTCTTCAGTCACCAGGTTGCACATCAGACGACCGCTGTCCTCCACGGTGCACCACTCCAGCACGCCGTTGATCGGTACGTGGAACATAATGGGATCCATATTCTTCAAAATGTTGGGATAGAGAATACCGCTCTGGCGCATAACAACCCAATTCTTAACGCCGCTCTCAACAAAGACGCGCTCAGCCACTGCCTTAGATACGGCATAGTGGTCATAGATGGAGATCTTCAGCGGATCGCCGCAACGGCCCCAGTGGATGGGATAGTTACGGTCGCCGGTCTCAGCAACGGTGCCGATATAGCAAACTTTAATATCGTCTGCATTGGGCTGTGCCAGCACGGCCTTGCAGATGTTCTGCGCAGCGCCGATATTGGTTTTCTGCGTTCTGTAAGGCTTCCAGTCAGCGGTGGGAGATACCATACCGCCGATGTGCAGCACATAGTCTGCGCCGGTTACGCCTTCCAGGATAGCGTCATAATCACAAAGATCGCCCCAAACCACTTTTACATTGGGTTTAGCCATCAGGCCTTTGAGCTTCTCCTCGTTCTTCGGGCTTTTACGAGCCAGCATTTTGATGTTGATCTCGCTGGGCTTCTTGAGCATTTCCTGCACAGCAGCCCAACCCATGTTACCGGTACCGCCGGTAATAAAGACTGTCTTTTTTGCCATTTGTTTAACCTCCTTAACACATGGACAATTACGACTAATATTATAAACAAAATATAAACAAAAAGCAACGCCCAAACACCACAACCTTTTCTTTCAATGCCAAAAAATAGCGTGCTTTTTTGTGCAATATGACCATATATGCCTTATTCTAAAATTTGATAAAAAGCGACTGCCGGGTATTGACTTTTTCAGGGGAATGGAGTATAGTATCTCTAAACTCAATATACTTTATCGAGAGTGGTCGAGGGAACAGGCCCGTGGACACCACAGCAACCTGCTTTGGTAAGGTGCTAAAACCTGCGGTTCAAATCCGAGTGATGAGGAGCATGTCGCATACACTCGGTGTATGCCTTTTTATTTTCCTAAGGAGGAAAGAGAAATGTCAAAACACTTATTTACCAGTGAGTCCGTGACGAAGGGTCACCCGGACAAAATCTGCGACCAGATCTCAGACGGTATTCTGGACGCCATGCTGGAGCAGGATCCCATGAGCCGTGTGGCCTGCGAGACCACTTGTACCACCGGTCAGGTTCTGATCATGGGCGAGATCACCACCAATGCACAGGTGGACATTCCCGCCATTGCCCGCAAGATCATTTGCGACATCGGTTATGATGACGACAAGAAAGGCTTTAACGGCAACACCTGCGCCATTCTGACTGCGCTGGATAAGCAGAGTCCGGATATTGCTATGGGCGTGGACAAATCCTTTGAGTTAAAGAACGATGAGGAGGATGCCTATAATCTGAACGGCGCCGGTGACCAGGGTATGATGTTCGGCTATGCCTGCAACGAGACCCCGGAGCTGATGCCTCTGCCCATCAGTTTGGCCAATAAACTGGCTGTGAAGCTGACCCAGGTGCGGGAGGACGGCACCCTGCCGTATCTGTACGCAGACGGCAAGACCCAGGTGACCGTGGAGTATGACGACGGCAAGCCTGTAAAGGTGACCGCCGTGGTTGTATCCAGCCAGCACAGCGCCGATGTGGAATTGGAGACTCTGCGGCAGGATATTATTGACAAAGTGATCAAGACCACCGTTCCTGCGGAATTGATGGACGAAGACACTGTATTTTATGTGAACCCCACCGGGCGTTTTGTTGTGGGCGGTCCTCACGGCGACAGCGGCCTGACCGGGCGCAAGATCATTGTGGATACATACGGCGGCTATGCCCGCCACGGCGGCGGTGCCTTCAGCGGTAAGGACCCGACAAAGGTAGATCGCAGCGCGGCTTATGCTGCCCGCTGGGTGGCCAAAAACCTGGTGGCTGCCGGTTTGGCAGACAAGTGTGAGGTTGAACTGGCTTACGCCATCGGCGTGGCCAAGCCTGTGTCCGTGATGGTGGATACCCAGGGCACCGGTAAGGTCAGCGATGATGTAATCTGCGATGTTATCAACAAGGTGTTTGACCTGCGTCCCTCCGCGATCATTGAGCGGCTGAATCTGCGTCGCCCCATTTACCGTCAGGTGGCTGCCTATGGCCACATGGGCCGCGAGGAGCTGAATGTGCCTTGGGAGCAGCTGGATATGGTGGACAAAATCAAAGCCTGCCTGTAAACAAAAGAACAGCGATAATGAAAGCCGTCGGATCTCCGACGGCTTCTCTTTGTACAGAAATGCCCGGTGCATCAAAGCACCGGGCGTTTTTTTATAACTTGCTGTCTTTTTCCACCGCAGCGTCTACGGCGTTTTGCACGGCGGTTTCCAGCCCGTCTGCCTTTAGGGACAGCACACCCTCAATGGTAGTGCCGCCGGGGGAACACACCCGGTCTACCAACTCCCAGGGGTGTTCGCTACTCTCGGCGATCATCTTGGCGCTGCCCAGCACGCTTTGGGTGGCAATTTGCAGCGCCTGGTCCTTGCGCATACCGTGCTTCACCCCGGCTCTGGCAAGGGCGTCAATAAACATATAAACAAAGGCAGGGGAGCAGCCGCCCAGCACACCGAACAAGGGAAACATAGCCTCGTCTAACTCCAGTACCTTACCGGTGCAGGCCATCAGGTCGCAAACGGTTTTTGCCTGATCTGCCGTGGCGTTTTTGCCGGCACAGACGGCACTGACGGCTTCACCAACAAGGGCATTGATGTTCGGCATGACCCGTACCACCGGGCAGGGGACTGCCAACTGATCCTCCAGATAGGCTGTGCTTTTGCCTGCCGCAATGGAGATCAGAAGGGGCAGAGCCGTGCGCTCTGCCAAAACCGGACCGATCTCTGCCAAAACAGCAGACAACACATTGGGCTTGACCGCCAAAAAAACAGCGTCACAAAGCGCCGCCACTTCCGTATTACTCCGGCAGATCTGCACGCCGGTATGACCCAGCCTTTGCCGCAGTGTCTCCAAATTGTGGTCCGCAACATAAATATCGGCAGCCGGTGTGCCGCCTTGTAAAATCCCTTGCAGAATGGCGCCGCCCATATTGCCGCAGCCGATAAATCCGATCTTCATTGCAAGTGTACCTCCGTGCGTTTTTCTTTTATAGTACCACTTGCGTGGGATTTTTTCAATCCTTTTTCAACTGCTGGTATTTTTTTCGCGTGGCATTACCGCCGCGAATGTGGCGCTCTGCCTTGTTTTCGTCCAGTACAGCTTTAACGGCAGCGTGTAGCTCCGGGTCAATGTGTTCCAGACGCCGGGTCACATCCATATGTACGGTGGATTTGCTCACCCCAAACACCTTGGCGGTGCTGCGAACGGTGGACTTGGTGTCAACAATATACCGGGCCAGTCGTTGGCAACGGGCAGACTGCTTTGCATACATAGCTTGTCATCTCCTTGCTAATGCCTATGCAGAGGAGTTGCTATGTATGCAAACGGATAAAGAAAAGCACTTGCAAATTGCAAGTGCTTTTTGTGTTAAAATGGATCTTTACTGCTGGTCGGCAGAGGATTCACTCTGTTTTTCCGCCTGCTTTTCTTTGGCGTCATTGATCATATCGTTCAGGCTCTTCATGTGCAACTCATCAACCTGATCAAATTTGGTGACCTGCTGCTCTTCTGCTTCCTTGCCGTCCTCCTCCAGGAGAGTAAGGGTCAGTACCTTGCCCACAATGGAAAAACGATAAACCAATTTCTTTTTTGTATTCGTGTCCTCAATGGTCAGCTTGTTTCCCTTGACAGTGTACTCGCAGTCAAAGTTCCAGGTGGATATATAGCGGTCGCAGGTGCCATCAGAGTAAAACACAAAGGCCAGCACACCGGGCTTATCCTGGCTGTCCCAGCTGGCACAAATGGCCTGATCACGGGGCGTAAAGAGACCAACGACGGCTTCCTTGGGATTTTGATCCGTTACGCCGCAGTAAATGCCGCCGCCGATGAGCAATAGGCCCAGCAGGGCACAAACAATGCCGATGATCAGCTTCTTTTGCACAGCGGTCAGCTTGGAACTCTTTTCTTTTTTCTCGCTCATATTATTTCTCTTCCTTTAAGCCCTTTTTGATGAGGATTTTCTCGATCTTGTCGGAGCAGTCCAACAAAGAGGATACGGACATATCGTGGTTCAAGGTGTCCAGAAAATACGCGGTATATTTGGACAGATCCACGCTCTCGTACCAGTCGCGGCTCAGCAGCTCCGGGGTCTGATACACACCGTTGGTGGTGAATACACGATAGAAAGTACCGTTCTTATATGCCTCGTCAAACACTTCCAGACCGTTGCAGAACAGACCGAAGGTGGTGCAAACGAAAATGCGGCCAGCCTTCAAGCCCTTCAGCTTGGAGCAAACTTCCAGCATAGACTCACCGGAGGAAATCATATCGTCTACGATAATAATGTCTTTGCCCTCTACGGAGTCGCCCAGGTACTGGTGCTCCACAATGGGGTTGCGACCATTGACCACGCGGGTGTAGTCCCGGCGCTTATAGAACATGCCCAGATTTACACCCAACTGGGTTGCAAAATAAATGCAGCGGTGCAGGGCGCCCTCATCCGGAGAAATGACCATCAGGTGATCCTTGTCCACATGCAAATCCTCTACGCTGTTCACCAAAGACTTGATCATCTGATAAGTGGGCATTATGTTCTCAAAGGAGCCGTTGGGAATGGCGTTTTGTACACGCTTATCGTGGGCGTCAAAGGTCATAATGTTGTCCACGCCCAGATTGACCAGCTCTTGCAGTGCCAGCGCGCAGTCTAAGGACTCACGGCTGCTTCTCTTATGCTGGCGACCCTCATACAGCATGGGCATCAAAATGGTGATGCGCTTTGCCTTGCCGGAGATGGCGGAGATGACGCGCTTTAAGTCTGCATAGTGATCGTCAGGGGACATGGGTACTTCCATCCCGTACATATTATATGTGCAGCTGTAATTGAATACATCTGTAATGATATACAGATCAAAGCCACGCACACTCTCATTCACTACGCCCTTGGCTTCACCGGAGCCAAAGCGGGGTAATGACACATTCACTTTGTAGGTGTCGCGCTGGTAGCCATAGAACGCAATGTTCTGCTGATGCTCGCTGGCCTGGTTTGCGCGCCATTTGACCAGGTATTTGTCGATCTTGTCGCACAGGGCTTCGCAGCCGGGCATGGGGATGATTCCAAGGGGGCCTACGGGGATTGTTTCTACATTTTCAGCGGTTTTTCTGGGCATATTAACAGCTCCTCCTAAATTTTTACGCCATTATAATACAACAACCATCGGCGAAAGTAAACCGGAAAATGAAAAATTTCAGAGAATTGACAGAATTAACCGGCGCTTTGCTGTTTTTTGCGGCGAATATGAACAAGAATCAGGTAGCCGGCCACGCCTGCAACACAGGTGCCGCTGACGGCCGCACCGATTGCCAACCCCTTGGGGGTATAGCGCAGCTCCACCGTATGCTTACCGGGCTTGACGGTGGTCGTCAGCAGGGCTTCACCCAGCTTAAAGGTTTCCGCTTTTTCGCCGTCAATGTATACGCTCCACCCGGTGTCATAGGGAATGGAGGTGCACAGGTAGCTGTTCTCGCGAACGGTGATGGTGCCGGTAATGTGGGTCTCGCCCCAGTCGGTGACTTGCAGAGCGCTGTCTGCTAACAGGCGATAGCCTTTGGCAAATACGGTCTCGTCCACGCTGTATGCGTAAATAGAAGCGTAGCTCTCCGTGGAGCTCATACTCCCGGCGTCCAGGGATACTTTAATTTCCTCGCCCTTTTTGTGGTAGCCCAGATCCATAATGTACGGCTCTTCAATATTTTGGGACAGGGTGTTCTTTATGCCGTCACCACTGAATTCTGCCGTCTTGATTTCCGGCGAGGTCAGGTAGATATATACATTGCCGTCTCGTAGGGGACTGATGGTTACTTCCACCGTGCCGTATTGCTCGTCGCTGCTTGACTTGTTGAACCAAAATGTGCCGTTCTCCGAGCATGTGTCACCGGAGAGATTGTCGTAGCTGCAGTCCGTATAGCCGCAGGGTACAAATACCCCGTCCAGCCCTGTAGCCAAGCGGAAGTAGTCGCCCTGCGCCTTAAAGGGATCGCCCTCATCCGCTGCCCAATCCTTCAAATGGGTTTTGGCTGCATAGGCAATGGGCAGGAAGCAGTCATTCTCATACACGGCGGCGGTTTTGTCCTTGTTGCGGTACACTTCCGTAAAATACCGATCGGTGGGGGTAGGTTTGGTAGGGGTGGCGATCAGGTATTTGATATTGAACATCATATTGTACACCGGGGTCTGTGGATTGTAGGTGTAGCTGTTGATCCGATTGCCGAACATACCCAGGTTGTATTGCAGTTGGGAGTAGTCCTCATACGCCATAGAGGAAAAGGTGGAAATGCCATTGTAGCCGTAATAGCTGGGGTCCATGCGCCGCTCCAGGTAAGTTAGCTCCGTGCGGTAAAAGTCGTTGTCCTTTTTGTTGATGGCTTCTATGGACTCCCGATAAGCAGCGTAGTTGCTCTTGTAGTCGCTGTTGCCCTGGGTAATGAGAATGGAGGAACAGTCGGAGACGATCACCTCGCTAAAGCACATGGCGATCACCGCAAAGGCAAGCACGCTCTTTTTGAACCCGGACTTTTGCAGGCACAGCAGCAGCCCGCACCAAAGAATAAGAAAGGCGATGGTCACATAAATGGAGATCTCGCTCATCTTGGTGGTCATAAACTTCTGGGCCACGATCACATACAGCAGCCAGCCCAGGGCCACGAATACAATGTCCTTATAGGCAATGTCCCGCATACGGCACAGACCGCGGAACGCCATCACCAGCACCAGGAAACAGTACATATAAGAGAAGCGGAAGGGCAGGTCGTTGGGGAAGTGGAAGGCGTGCCAAATAAAATTCATCGCATTATTGTCAAAGCTGAACAGGAGAAACAGAAGCAGTACAATATACACCGCCTTTTCCCGCAGAGAAATGTGCCTGTTAATGAGGTACAAGGGCACCAGCAGCAGCGGCAGCACGCCGCAGTAGATATTGGGCAACACATCGTCGCCGCTGGAGCGAATGGTGGTCTCCAGGGCGGACAGGTGGGAGGTTAAAAAGTCGAAAATGGTAAAGTAAGACTCAAAAGTGGTGGGGAAGCTGTCTGAGGTAGCGGAGCTGCCCCGCAGCAGGAAATAGGTGGGTAGCAGAGTCACAGCGCACAGCCCGCCGGCCAGCAAAGAGAACCCGGCAAAGCGCGCGCACCGATTGAGAAACGGGTGACGCATGAGATTTTTGGCGCTGTACTTCTCCCGAGTGGTGAGCTTTTCGCCGCTCTTTTCCGGTCGGGGTTTGGCGGTCATCAGGAAGTAGGCCAAGAAGTACAGAACAGAGAAAATGCACGCCATATAGCCCATATAGTAATTGGACAGCAGCAGCACTGCCAGCGCGCCGGTGTAAAGAGCGCCCTTACCGGTATTGATCAGCCGCTCAATGCCCAGTACGATCAGTGGCAGCAGAATCATACCGTCGATCCACATAATATTCCAGTAATACGCTAAAAAGTAGGCACAAAAGGCATAGAACACACCAAAGGCGGCACTCACATAAGAGTGGCGCTTTTGTGACGCCTTTAAGTAATAGGTAAAAGTGACGGCAGAGGCCATACACTTGACGATCACCAAAGCGGTGATGGCAAAGGAAATATCCGCCTTGTCAAATAGAAAGATCAGCACTGTAAAGGGGCTGGAAAGATAGTTGAAATAGTTGCCGAGGAAGCTGCTGCCGCCGCCGCTCTCCCAGGAGTACAGCAGGCTTTTGCCCTCTACGACCCGGTCATACAGTTCTGCAAACAGGGGACCGTACTGGTGATACAGGTCCATACGCATAACCGTGCCATCCCCAAACGGGAACACACTGTACACAATGAGAATAAAGAGAATGCCCAGCAGCGCCACAAAGGCGGATACCGCTAAAAAGCGGTTGGCAAAAAACAACTTGTACAGCCGGCCGCCGCTTTTAGTCGCTGCCTTGTCCCGGCAGTCAAACACCAGCAGGCGGTCAAACAGGTAGTTAAAAATATAGACCACCGTTACCGTAGCCAGCCATACAAAGGGGGCTTCTCGCTTCAGCAGCGTGGCAAAGAGAAAATACAAGATCTTATAGAACCCAAAGTCCACTGCGCAGCGAAAGAGAAAGCCGCCGATCTGTTTGGGAACGGTTGCCATACCCCGGGGAAAGACAAATTTCTTCTCCAGTACAAAGGACAGCAGCGCAGCCGCACCGGCGCCGATCCCAACAGCCGCACCGGCCCCCAAGCCAAACGCCACCTTGCACAGCTGCTTGACGGCAAAAAGCACCAACAGGCACAGCGTGTAGGCGGCGGTGTAATTCACCGTTTCCGTATTCATCCACTTTGTAGCAAAGCGATGTTTGTTGTTTGCGGTAATGTCCATAAAATGCACCTCTTGCTTTTTGTGCGAATTAGATTTTAACATAACTCTGCCTATTTTATCATAATTATGGGCGGACTGCAACCGAAATAAACCAAGTAGGCATACAAGCCCTGTCTGGGGCATATCTTTTTACAGAAATGAAATGCGGGGTGACCTATGAACAATTTTGACGACGCGGCGCGGCTGCTGGCCCAGCCGCTGGGAGATCTGCTGCTGGCGCTGCCGGAGCAGACCAAGGAAGAAATTACGGAACTGCGGGTGCGCCGTGGGCGGCCGCTGGTGGTTATGTTGGGCAGTCGGACTTGCTTTCTTACCGATGGTGGTAAGCTGATCAATCACTGTTCGGCCCGGGCGCTTTCTGTCACGGACGCCGCCTTTGACGCGCTGTTTGCCGCTGTGTGCGCCTACTCGGTACATACGCACATGGGCACACTGGTGGAGGGTTTTGTGACTGCGCCCAACGGCAATCGGGTAGGTATTGCCGCCACGGCAGTGGAAAAAGACGGCACCGTGACCGCCATTCGGGATGTGCAGTCCCTGAACATTCGTATTGCCCGAGAGGAGCGAGGCTGCGCCCGTGGGGTGCTGAATACTCTCTTTGTAGGCAGGCTGCCCAGTATCATTGTGGCAGCGCCGCCGGGGGGCGGTAAGACCACTGTTCTGCGGGATCTGGCAAGAGCGCTGTCCGGCGGGTTCGGCGGACGGTACAGGAAGGTGAGTATCGTAGACGAGCGGGGCGAATTCGGCGGCTTTTCTCCTGGGGTGAACACGGATGTGCTGACCGGTTTTGGCAAGAAAAAAGGAATAGAGATCGCCGTGCGTACCTTGTCGCCGGAGCTGATCGTTTGTGACGAGATCGCCGACGATGCCGAGGTGGACGCCATTAAGGCCGGGTTCTCCTCTGGGGTGGCTTTTGCCGTGTCCGTACATATTCGGGATGCGGAGGACCTGGTGCACAAGTCCATTATCAAAAAGCTATATCTAACCGGCGAATTTGATTATGTGGTGCTGCTGGAAGAATACGGAGATACCTTTTCCGTGGTGGATTTGCGAGGTGGCGGCGATGAAGATCCTTGGACTGTGGATGATCGTACTTTTTTGCGGGGCGATCGGTATTTCACTGGCAGTTGAAGTGGGGCGGCGCTGTGAGCGGGCACAGCTGCTTTGCCGCTTGGGGGAACAGGTGCGGCTGCTGCTGGATTACAGTATGACGGATACGGGGGCTATTTTTGCCCAGTTGGCGTCGGACCCCCGCTTTGCGCCCTTTGGCTTTTTGCAGGGCTGCGACCCGGCCAAGACCGTGACGGTCGCTACCGGGCTGACTGCTCGGGATGACCAAGAGTTGGCAGCCTTTTTGCAAAGGCTGGGCAAAAGCGATCTGCCAAATCAGTTGCGGCTCACCGACGGCTACATTGCCTTTGCCAAAGGCCGGGCAGAGGAATACGCTGCCCGGTGCAAGCGACAAAAACAGTTGTATGTGGCCTTTGGCCTGTCCGGCGGGCTGATTGCCGCCCTGCTGCTGGCCTAAAAAGATCAGGAGGTACAAATGAGCGTGGATTTTATATTCAAAATTGCGGCCATCGGTATGATCGTGGCGGTGCTGAACACCCTCTTGGTGCGCAGCGGACGGGAGGACCAGGCCATGCTTACCACCCTGGCCGGGGTGATTGTGGTTTTGATGATGTTGGTGCCGAAGATCAGCGCGCTTTTCTCCGGTATAAAATCTATGTTTGACCTATGATCCAGATTGCAGGGATCGCCGCCGTTTGCCTGCTGCTGACGGTGCTGCTGAGAAAAGAGAACCCCACCTTTGCTTTGCTGGTCACTGTGGCCGGTGCCGGACTGCTGTTTTTCACGGTGTCCAAGTTGGCCGGCAGCGCCTTTGGTATATTGGGTGACTTAAAGACCGCGGCAGGGGACACCGGGGCGTATATTGATCTGATGTTCAAGATCCTGGGCATTTCCATCGTGACCCAGGTGGTGTGCGATGTGTGCCGGGACAACGGCGCGTCCGCATTAGCTTCTCAAACGGAGACAGCAGCCAAAATTCTGGTACTGTCCCTACTGCTACCGCTGTTTCAAACGGTGATCGGAATTGTGACGGGACTTGTAAAATGAAGCGATTTGTATTGACATTTTTACTTTTGCTGGCGTTACCCGGGGTGTGCTTTGCCGCCCAGTCGGCGCTCTCCGGCGACGGTTATCGCCAGGCGCTGTCCGGTTATGACCTGTCGGCGTTTGAAAAGCTGGGGGACGACGCAAACAGCGTGCTGGAGCAGCTGGGACTGGATGATTTTGACTTTGAGACGGTGACGGCGCTGGACGCTAAGTCCTGCGTGCAGGTGCTGGGGCGGCTGGCGCGCCAAAATATTCAAACGCCGCTGCGGGCACTGCTGTCTGTGCTCAGCTTCACGCTGCTGTCCGCCTTTTTAACCGGTTTTTCCGGCAGCGGACTGCTGGGACAAAACAGTTCTGTTTATTCCACTGCCTCCGCCTTGGTCATTGCGGCGCTGATCGCTGCCCAGTGTGCGGACACTGTGTCCCTTTGCTGTGCCACCATCGGCATTTGCGCGGACTTTGCGTTTGCGTTCTTTCCGGCATTTTTGGTGATTCTAACCGTGTCCGGCAGCAGCCTGACCGGGGTGTCCACCAACACGCTGCTGCTGGGGCTGGCCCAGGGGCTGAATATTCTGTCAGCCAAGCTGTTTGTGCCCCTGATCAACTGCTTTTTGGCACTGAGTCTGTGCTCCGGCGTGCGCAGTTCACTGAATATTGACGGTGCGTTACGGGTGGTGCGTAAGGGCTTGATCTCACTGATCTCCTTTTGCGCCGGGGCATTTGTGACGGTGCTATCCGTGAAGA